>Ga0114931_10001816_pt1 | contig 27115 bp, 29 predicted proteins | sample 2SBtaG_FD_89579 | JGI IMG/M metagenome (GOLD analysis project Ga0114931, IMG submission 89579) | Deep subsurface microbial communities from Kolumbo volcano to uncover new lineages of life (NeLLi) - 2SBTROV14_V59a metaG | ecosystem: Environmental > Aquatic > Marine > Volcanic | place: Kolumbo... | reverse complement strand
TCCGGGTCGATTCCCTCGACTGTGAGTGAACCGCTGACCCGGATGGGGTCCTTGCGGTCTTCTTCGATCAATTGGGCGGTCAGTTGCATGGCGCGACCGTCGCGCTCGGCCAGCAGGATGCCTTTGCCGTTCTTGAAAACCGTCACCGCCCGCACCTCCTGCAGCAGCAACATCTCGAGCGGCGAGCTGGGCTCTCCGGTGAACTGCAGGGCGAGCCGCCAGATGCGGCCCACCATCAGCCACTCGACCAGCACCGCCAGCACCACGGCGCCGGCGAGCTGGAGCAGGAGCCCCAGCCGGGTCAGGTGGGCGAGCACATTGCTGAACGTACTGAACAGGGCGATCACGGTGAGCATGATGCGCGGCTCGGGCAGGTAGTGCATCAACCCGTCGTTAGCGGACACCGGTTCGCTCGACGGGCGGGGAACGTGGTGGGCGCGCGCGTGGCCCGGCGCGTTCCGGGCGCCGTGGGCGGCGGGTGCAGCGCGTGACCAGCGCGAACGGCGCGACCTCCGCGAACGGCGTGAAGCCCGCGGCCGGCATGCCGCGCGGGGCCATGAGCAAGAGCCCGCCCAGGCCGACACACAAGCTGACGACGAAAACGGACATGGCCTGCTCGCACTACCGGCGGCGGGGCCCGCCGTTCGTCGTCTTCTTCGGAAGGGGCGGAGCCGAGCGGGGGCGTGCTGCAGGAGCGGCAGCTCCGTTGGAGCCGACGACCTGCCCGGCCATCAGCGTCTGCACCACGCGCATCACGTCGTCCGGGCCGGACGACACGGCGGAGTGGCCGGCGTCGCCACCGCTGCCGAAGTTGATGAGCTGGCCGCCGGAGAGCGCGCCGGCAACCTGACATGTCAGGTCGGGAGCAAGCTCGAGGCGCTTCAGGTCGAGGTACAGATCGCCCGCCTAGCGGAGAGCCTCGGCCTTCATGCGGATGGCATCCGCCTCGGCCTCGGCGATGGCGCGGATGCTGGCCGCTTCAGCGCGGCTCGACGCCTCGATGGCGATGACGTTCTGTTCGGCATCGGCGTTGGCCTGGGTGATCTGCGTGGCGCCGAGCTCGGCGGAACGCTGCTGCTGCTCGGCTGGTACCGACACCGCCTCGGGGCGCGCGGCATCCGCGCCGGCAAGGGCGGCGCCGTCACCGCCGTGCAGCGCGTCTCGAGCGATCTCAGGCTCAATCCGCACTTCCACACGGTGGCACTGCACGACGTGCAGCACGAACAAGAAGCACAAGCCGCCCACGCATCGCTGCGGGCATCGTGCATGGCGCGAGCTGCTCCGCCGCCGTTTCAAAATCGATGTCGAACGGTGCAAGCACTGCGGCGGCCGCATGAAGCTCCGCGCGCTCGCGCGGGCGCGGATCCGCCTGGAGGCGGGGTGTTCGTGCGGAGACGACGTGCGCACGGCCCGATGCCGCGACGGCGCGCCTTCCTCGGGGCTCGATCGAGGCGTAGACTGTCCAGACGAGGTCGGAGGAGTGACGTGGGGCCACCAGGAGCAACGTGCAGAGGGCGTTCATCCCACCCCCCGATGATGCCTACGCGTGGCACGGGCATCGCCGACTACGCCGTGGAAAATGGCTACTTCGACGGGAACTTCGAGCTGATCGACGACAGCTACTACACGGAGAGCGTGAAGCGCCAGACCGAGAACCTGCACAAGCTCTTCGCGGTGACGGCGGCGCTGCGGGCGCTCTATCCGTTGATGCGGCGGCTGATCAAGCTGCCGCCGAACGACTATTTCTACTCGCTGCGGATCCACCGTGCGGTGGAAGGAGCGCTCGCCGATGTTCGCTAGAAAGGAGCTGGTACGCCGGCGCCGCTGGAAGCGCCGGGCCAAGGCGGCGGCGTCGGTGATCGTCGCCCTGGCCGCGGACGGCGGCGCCGCCGAGGCCGACGACGCGGCGGTGCCGGCGCGGCAGGATGCGGGGACCAGGTCGACAGGCGCGAGCAGCGCAAGGGCATGCCCGTGCCGGACAACCTGCTGGAGTAGCGCGTGGCTGGCGTCTTGATCGTAGCGGAGCGCGCGCTGCCCGCGCGCGGCGGGCTCGCCGTCGCAACCAGTCGCATCGCCGCCCAGGCGGCGGCGCGCGGCGAGACGGTGCACCTGGTCACACTCTCGCGGGACGTGGTGCCGGGCGCCCGCGGACGCGTGATGCGCGGTGACGTCGTGACGCATCCAGTAGGTGTGCTCCCCCGCGAAGACGACTCCCTGGCGCTGCTGGCCGAGCACGCTAGGGAGCTCGCGGCCGAGTACTAGCTCGATCTGGTGCACGGTGTGTACGCGACGCGCGCGGGCTACGTCGCGACGTTGGTGGCGCGTCGGCTCGGCATCGCGTCGGTCGTGAGCCTACGCGGCAACGACTTCGATCGCGGGCTGTTCCGCGCGCAGGACCTGCCGTTCCTGGAACAGGCCGTGACGCACGCCGGCGTCGCGACCGCCGTCAGTCGCGCGCTCGCCGACGGCGCGGAGCGCGTGTTCGCGCGCCCGGTCATCCACGTGACGAACTCGGTGGACCCGGAGCTGTTCCGGCCCGAGCGTCGCGACGGGACGCTGGCGGCGGCGCTCGGCGTCGGCGACGGCGCGGTGCTCGGCTTCGTCGGGGAGCTCCGCGAGAAGAAGGGGATGCGCTTCCTGCTGCCGGCGTTCGCCGACCTGCTCAGGCGGCGTCCGGCGCACCTGCTCTTGATCGGCGGCGTGCGCGACGACGCCGCGGCTGCGCTCCGCGCGTTCGAGCAGAGCGCGCCGGAAGCGTTCGGGCGCCTGCACGTCGTCGACTACGAGCGCGACGCCGCGCGGCTGTCGCGCTTGCTGGCGCTGTGCGACGCCCTGGTGTTCCCGGCCTTGTTCGAGGGCACGCCCAACTCGGTACTGGAAGCCATGGCGGCGGGGCGACCGCTGCTGGCCACCGCCGTCGGCGGGCACCTCGACTTGATCGAACACGGCAAGAGCGGCGCCCTCTTGCCGTTGTCCGAGCTCGATCGCCTGCCCCAGGCCATCGAGGAGCTGCTCGACCTGCCGGAAGTGGAGCGCGACGCGCTCGGCAAGGCGGCGCGCGAGCGAGTCGCCGCGCAGCATCGCCCGGAGGACGAGAGCGCCGCCTACGCCGCGGTGTACTCGGAGGCCAGGAGCCGCTCGCGGTAGAACGTCACCAGCGCGGCGGCGCGGTGCTGCCACGTGGCTTCGTCGGCCAGCTCCCGGCGCGCCCGTGCCCCGAGCCGCGCGCGCAGCCCCGCGTCGGCGGCCAGCTCGCCGAGGCGCGCCGCCAGATCGTGGCTGTGGGACGCCCGCGCAAGCACGCCCGTCTCGCCGTCCCGGACGATTTCCTGCAGACAGGGCAAGGACGTGGACAGCACGGCTCGCCCGGCGGCCATGTACTCGAACAGCTTGATCGGGCTGCAGCCCTGGACGCGGTTGCGGCGGTCGCGGCGCAGCGGCGCGACGCAGATGTCGCTCGCCGCGATCAGCCCGGAGAGCTCCGTGCGCGGCACGGCGCCGTGGAACGCCACGCGATCGCCGACCTTGAGCCGGCGCGCGTGCCGCTCCAGCAGCCGCCGCCAACGCTTCTGTCCCCAGCCCACGACGTCCAGCCGCACATCGGCGGTGCGCGCGGCGCGGCGCATCGCCACGAGCAGATCGGGCAAGCCCTGCCAGGCCGCGAGCGTGCCCACGTACAGCACGCGCACCGGGCCGTCGTTGGTCGTAACGGTGCACGCCCCGAGCGGAAGCGGGTCGGCGCCGTTCGGAATCACCGTGGCGTGATCCGGCCGCATGCCGCGCAGCACGAGGAAGCGCTCCGTGGCGCGCGACTGGGTCACGACCGCGTCGGCCTCCGACAGCAGGCGTTGCTCGGACGCCCGCAGCTTGCCCTCGAAGCTGGTCGCCGCCGCCACCGCCGGATAGTGGTAGCGGAGCTCCACGCTCGGCAGCCCGTTCACCTCGAACACGCTGCGCACGGCGCGGCCGCGCGCGTAGGCCGCGGCCGCCTGGCCTTCGAACGGCCCGCGGAAGTGCACCACGTCGGGACGCAGCGCGACCAGCTCGCGGGCCACCGCGTCCCGGAACGCCAGCGCCCGGCACAGGTAATTGTCCTCGGCGAGGCGCTGGGGCCGTAGCTCCACGCCCGGCGGAAGCTCGAGCTGGCATGTGCCGGGCAATGTCAACAGGGTGACGTGTGCGCCCGCTTCGGCGAGCGCGCCGGCCAGCCGCGAGATGCGCGTTCCCGAGCCTTTCAGGTTCGGGAACGGGTCGAACGCGGCGAAGGCGATCCGGACCCCTGCCAGCGCGGCGGACATCTACGGGTAAAGCTAGCCGTCCGCCCCGGCTTGTGTCTACCCTGGGTGCGCCATGCTCGGTACGGATCGCCAGATCAAGCCCAGCCTCGAGCCGCCGGATGCCGTGGTCCAGCTGTCGCAGTCGGCGCCCATCGCGAACCTGCTGCCGATGGTCCGGAAGCTCGACTCCGAGGACGCGCGTGCCGAGAAGCTGGCGTCGCGCTTCGGATACGCCGGGGGGATCGGGGTCGTCTGGCTGCTCGTCGCCTTCGTCGTCATGACCGGGATGATGGACTACAGGGCAGCCAACGTCCTCATCGCCGACGTGATCGAGAGCATCCCGGGTCTGGAGAGCATCGACCCGCACGCGACGGCGCAGGTCATCATGGTCGTGCTCCTGGTCGGCAACGTGCTGGTCGCGGTGCTGTTCACGATCGCGATGTTCGTCGTCCGCCGGCGCTACAAGCGCTTCGACATCGACGATCGCAAGCTGGCCACCGTGGAGCACCTGTTGGGCGTCCTCACCACGGACGTGAAGCCGACCACCGCCGTCGGTCTGGTCATGGACTTCCGGGGCTATCACCGGCCCGACGCGAAGGTCGCGGGCGGCGGCTTCCAGCGCAAGTGGCTGAGCACGAGATTGCCGCTCGTGGACAGGTCGACCGCGGAGCTTTCCGTGGCGACGCACTGCAAGCGCAAGACGCGCGCGAAGAACAAGTACACCAAGGTCAAGGACAAGCTGATCGAGGAGCTGACGGTGGAAATCCGGCCGCCGAAGGGCACCTCTTTCGCGCCGGATGCGGCCAACCGCTTGCGTCAGCGTTTCAACAACATCAGCGGTCTGCGCACGGTGCGCTGCAAAGTCGCTTCGAAGGCCATGCGCGTGGTGTTCCGTACGCCTCCGGCGCTGCGCATACGCGGCCGGGCCGGCTGGACCATCAGCGGACACGAGCGGCTGGTCGACGGTCCCCGGGCGCTGGGTGCGTTGATGCGTGCGCACCGGGCCATGCGCAGCGTGCTCGTTGCCGCGCCTAGGATGGCACCGCCGCAGGGCGGCTATCCGCCGCCGGGCTACGCCCAGGGAATGCGTTGACGCGCGATGTACGACGTCGACGCCATCGCCGGCGAGCCGCTGCTGCTCGATCCTCTTCGCCATAGCGTCGAGAGCGGTGCGGTGCCGCGCTACCTGCGCTCGGCGAAGATCAAGCTGACGGCGCGCTGCAACCTCAAGTGCGTGATGTGCCGCTTCGGTCGCGGCTTGAGCCTGCCGGAGCTCGACGAGGCCGCGTTTTCCCGCATCCTTGGCGAGCTGGCGGAAGCGGGTTGCCGCAAAGTGCATTTTTCCGGAGGGGAAGTGTTGGCCAGGAACGACACGGAGCGCCTCGTCGGACGCGCGTCGCACCTCGGCATGAAGGCGACGCTGACCACGAACCTCACGTTGCTCACGCCCGACCGAGCGAAGGCGCTCCTGCGCGGTCGCCCGTCGTCCATCTCGACGTCCCTCGACGGCGCGACCCCCAAGACCCACGACGCCGTGCGCGGCATCCCCGGCTCGTTCAAGAAGACGGTGCGTGCCCTCGAGCGCCTGGCCACGCTGCGCGAGCGCCGTGGACTGCGCACGCGACTGCGCGTCAACTTCACGATCCTGCGCAAGAACTACCGCGACTATCCGGCGTTGGTCGCCGTGGCTGCTGCTGCCGGCGCCACCGAGGTGCATCCGATGCCCGTGGACGACAGCACGGATCGCACCGGCCACCGGCTGTCGCGCCGGCTGATCGACGAATACAACGAGCGCATCGCGCCGCTGGTGCTGGAGGCGCGCCGGGCCGCCGGCTTCTCCACCGACGACCAGCTCGTGTATCCGTTCGGGCGAGGCCGCACGCACGAGAAGGAGAGCGCCGCGGGCAACTACGCCGGCGGCTACTACCATCGTCACCTGTGCTATGCGCCGTACACCCACCTGTTCGTGGCGTGGGACGGCAAGGTCTACCTGTGCTGCATGACCAACGGTAAGATCGAGCCCCTCGGCGATCTATCGGTCCAGAGCGTCGGCGAGGTGTTCCGCGGCGAACGCTTCCAGGCCATGCGCCGCCAGATGGAGCGACAACGGCTCCCGTCGTGCCACCGCTGCGACATGTTCCTCGAGGAAAATCGCACGCTCGACGCAGCGCTCAAGCGCCTGCCAATCGCAGCGCCAGCGCTTCATGCGACTGCACGCTGACGTCGCGCCGCCGGAAGGACGCGCCGTCCAGCAACTCCAGCACCCGGCGCTCGAGCGCCTCGGGCGATCCCGGGATCTCGCAGAGCGTCCGCGCGCGCAGATGTTGGTTGTCGAAGCGGCGCGGAAGCGGCACAGCCAGGTGCGCGGTATCGGCCGCGCACGCCTCGTACACCAGGTTGTAGCCCGCGGCGCCGACGACGACGCGGGGCGCGTCGCGACCGAGCGTCAGCGGCAACGCCGGGCGTGGCTCCCGGTCGGGCGGCCCGATACCGCCGGAGACCGCGACTTGCACGTGGCGACCGTTGCGCGCCAGGCGGCGCGCCAGCCGCAGCAGGAGCGGCGCCAGCAGCGCGTCGGTCGCGACGAGCAGCACGTCCGCCGTCGCGAGCGCGTCGGGCGACGGCTCGCGCGCTACGGCGCCGAACGGCGTCGCGTCGAGGTCCGGCGGCCGCCAGTCCAGGTGCGGCTCGAGATCGAGCACGTGGTCGTATGCGGCGGCAGCGCGCAGGAACGCCGGCGCGTCGGCGTCGCGATGCAGGCGCAAGAGCAAGGCGCGGCGCGCCACGCACGGCGGGTCCGCAAGCTCGCCCAGCAGCCCGGCGGGGAAGCTGTCGACGACGAGCAGCGTGCAGGCCGTCTGCTCGATGGCGGCGTCCAGATGGCGGCGGAGCGTGACGGGATCGCGCGTCGCTCCGACGCCCACACCGCTCGCACCCAGCGCCGTGGCGAGGGCGAGATGCGTCTCCGGCACGAGCACGCTCGCCGGAGTGCCGTTCCGTTCGAACGCCGCTGCCAGCGCGGCGCCGCGCACGACGTGGCCGAAGCCGCCGCCGAGCGCGTAGACGAGTACACTCAACTACCTTCCCACGCCTGCTCGGCTCCACCCATGTCGTAGCCGCCGGTGTCCGGCCCGCCGTCGAAGAGCGCGTAGTCGTAGGAATCGTACGCGTCGTCCCAGTCGCTGCCGTCGTAGTACCAGTAGAAATGCGGATCGTTGCGCAGCCACGCATGCGCGCCGCGCTGGTTGCGGTCCTTCAGCATGTTGCGCACGCACGAGACGCACATGGACCGGCCGTTCATGTTGCGCGCGTGGGTCTGGCAGATCGGCTTGTGGCAACCCGCGCACTGACCCACCGCTTCGTTCTTGCACGCGTGGTTGAAGAGCACACCCGCGTTCTCTCGACACCGCGCCATCTGGGGAGGCAGCATCTCCGAAAAGCCCGCCCGCTGCAAGGCGCTTGAGCTAGCCTTCCGTGGCGAAGCCCAGCGACGGGCCGGCGTAGATCACCGAGGGCTCGAGCTCTTCGGCGTCCTCGAGCTCGCTGGCGCTGCGCGCTTCGATGCCAGCCGCCGCCGCCGCCGGGCGACGACGAGGACGAGGACCACGCGCACTGCGCGACGTGCAGCACGAACAAGAAGCACAAGCCGCCCACGCTCGCGCCCACGAGGGGGCCACCGTGGTTCAAGAGCCGCGTCATCCGCCGCCGGCTCGGAGAGCCCGTGCAGCCGGAGCTGTTCGACGCGCACTGAACGCGCGCTCGCGAGGGCGGGGATCCGCCCGGAGGCGGGGTATTCGTGCCGGGACGACGTGCGCACGGCCCGATGCCGCGACGGCGCGCCTTCCTCGGAGCTCGATCGAGGCGTAGACTGTCCTGACGAGGCCGGAGGAGTGACGTGGGGCCACCAGGAGCAACGTGCAGAGGGCGTTCATCCTGCCTGCGCGCCTGAAAGCAGTTCAACGAGACCCCAGGAAAGGACGGCTTGACATGACACTTGGAAGAACAGGGAGCTGGATCGTCGCGGCGATGTTCGCTGCAGGTTGTGGCGGCAGCAGCTCGTCGTCCATTCCGGGCGGGAGCGGCGGCACCGCTGGCGCCGATGCCGGTGGAGGTAGTGGCGGAACGAGCGGCAGCGGCGCAACGGGAGGCACCGGGGGATCGAGCGGCGGCGGCGGAAGCTCGGGGAACGGCGGAAGCGCCGGGACCGGCACCGGGGGCACAGCCGGAACGGCGGGTAACGGCACAGGTGGAGCGGCTGGCTCCGCGACCGGCGGCAGCAGCGGCGCCGGAGCTGGCGGAAGCAGCACGGGCGGAAGCGCAGGCGCCGGAACCGGCGGAACCGGAACCGGGGGGACCGCCGGCGCGGGTACCGGCGGAACCGGCGGAACCAGCACCGGTGGAACCGGCGGAACCGGCGGAACCGGTGGAACCGGTGGAACCGGAACCGGTGGAACCGGTGGAACCAGCAGCTGTGGGCCGAAGACCTGCGGTACCGTGATGACCTGCTGTGCGAGCACCGGCAAGTGCTACGACCCGGCCTGTCTGGCGTGCTGCCCTGCGGGCGGCACCGGCGGAACCGGGGGAACCGGCGGCACCGGCGGCACCGGCGGCACCGGCGGCACCGGCGGCACCGGCGGCACCGGCGGCGGCCCCAGCTGCGCGACGCTGACCAAGAACGTGCACAACAAGCTGCTCGCAGCGCAAGCCTGCTCGACCAAAAGCAAGGCACCCTGCCAGGCCTCCGAGCCCGGCGTGTGCTGCCGGGTCGTCGTGGCCAGCGCGACTTCGCAGGCCACCAAGGACTACCTGGCTGCGCTCGACGCGTACAAGAAGGCCGGCTGTACGACCATCTGTCCCGGCGCGCCCTGCACCCCCAACCCGACGGGTTACTGCAAACCGAACGGCGGGAGCGCGAGCGCAGGCACCTGCGTCAAGGGAAAGCCGACGCCATGAAAGACAGGCCGCTTCGCTAGCGGTCGACTACCCAACGGAGCTCGCAGCCCCATGCGCTCCGGCGCGTTCTCCCGAAGCCGGCGCACCGAATCGCACGCAGGTGCGGTCCGGTTCGGAATCGCTCGGTGGAGTCCAGGCCAGGTTTTCGGCGCCGGCGGCGCGAACATGAAGCTGCGCGCCCTCGTCATCACCAGCACCGGTATCGAGCGCTACCCGAAGTGGCTCGGCGACTTCCGGGAGCGCCTCGCCACTGCCATCAGAAGGCCGCGGCGAGCGCGGCGCCCAGCAGGTGGACGCCGCTCCACCCAGGCTTGCCGCGACGGTTGGTTTCGTAGCAATAGAAGGTCCGAAGCGAGAGCCGCGCTCGTTCTTCGTGAGGGAGCGTCAGCAGCACGCCCGCCCGGGCGTCGAGCAGGTTGACCCTCGCCGCGTCGGAGTCCACGCGCAGCTCTCCCTGGACGAAGGGCGCGAGCCATCCGAGGGGGCTCTCCCAGCGAAGCTCCAGAGCGTTGCGGTAGCGGAAGAACCCGTCCGTGATATGGCCCTCGAAGCCGCTCTTGTCCGACACGACGAAGGGCCCGGGCTTCGGTGCCACGAAGACGTCGAGCGCAGCGATGTGGGCTTGCGGCCGCCCGGAGGCGGGAAAGTCCTTGTGGGCGTAGTAGGCGGCCGCGCATAGCCAGGGAAGCAGGGTGATCCGCCCGCCCGCGAATGCCTTGACGTAGCTCAGCCCGGTCCCGCGAAAGCGGCTCTCCTCCCGGGCGAAGGGTCCAAGCCGGAGGCTCGGCGCCCGGCTCGGTGCCAAACGCCACTCGGCGCCGATGTCGAGGTAGGTCCGGGCTTCGAAAGGTTCTGCGTGCGCCGCTCCCGGGAAGGCGACGAGCACGACCAATCCGAGGACGCTGCCGCATACCGGAGCGCGCCGCACGCGCTGGTGGACTGATGGCCTGCGCTCAAGCACGGCGCGGCTTCCCGATTTCGTTCATGCGAGAAGCCCCCAAACCATCTTGGCCGCGATCCCCAGAAGGACGACTCCGATAGTCAGCTTGACGTGCTCACGCTTGAGCTTGTCCGTCATCAGCCACGCCCCCACCACGGCCCCCAGTGCAGCACCAACGGCCGTGAAGCCGAGCAGGCCGTAGCTCATCGAACCGACGGTCGCGTGACCGAAGAATCCCGAGAGGGAGGAGAAGATCACGATGAACGACGTCGTCGCGGACGCCTTCTTGGGGTTGATGCCAAGCCAAACCAAGACCGGAACGATGAAGTTTCCACCGCCCACTCCGAGCAGACCTCCCAAGAACCCGGCAAAAGCGCCGATGGAAACGCCGTAGGCGAGCTGCTTGCCGCGCGATTGCTCGACCGCTCGCTCTCTGGGCTTGTAGAAGAACATCATGATCGCGGCGAAGAACAAGAAGCCGACGAAGCCCCAGAGCAGCACGGCGCGCGACAGCCCCTGGCTGACCCACGCACCCAGGGGCGCCAGCGCCGTGGCCACCACCAGGATCGGGAGTGCGACCTTCCAGAGCACCAGCTTGGCGCGAATGAAACGATACGACGCGAAGCTCATGGCGATGGCATTGAGCAGCAACGCCGTCGCCATCGCCACGTGCACGTCGATGCCGATCGCGACGAAGACCGGGATCAAGATGAACGCCGCGCCGACGCCGGCGATCGTCAAAAGCGTCGTGAAGATCAGCGTCACTATTCCGGCGATCAGCGCGGTCGTCATGGGTCATCACTCTTCAGCGCTTGGCGCCATGCGTGAGCAGTTCCGTCTGGCAGGGGATGCAGACCCGGCGATCTCCGACGAGGCGGCCGTACTTCTCCACGACCGTGTCGCCGCATTCCTCGCAGACGAAGGAGTCGAACGCCTCCGGCGGCTTGGGGATGTCCTGCGACTCGATCTCGCCGATCTTGAGAATCTTGTCGTCCGGGGCAGCCATCACCTGTGCGATGAGGGGCTCGACTACTCCGGGCGGCACCTGTGACGCCGGGATCCCCTTCTCGCGGTACTCCTTGAAGAACGGTGTCTGCTTGCTAGCCGCCTGGGCCTCCGCCCTCGGGACAACGCGAACCGCGCGTCCCGAGGCACGGTCCACGAGCGTCAAGCCGAATTTTCCGTAGCCGAGCTGCTGGATGTTTCCCTTGCCGAACGTGCAGCCGGTGATCATCTGGACACCATCAGCGAAGCAGTGCGCGCAGTGTCCTTCGCCGAGCTCCAGCAGCGCGAGGAGTTGTCCGTCCGTCGCACGCTCGACACCGAGCTTGTTCATAGCGGCTGCGCCCGCGCGCAGGCCGAGGGGCATGGCTGGGCACTTGTGGCCGTGCAGTCGTTGTCCTGCCGATAGATACTCGCGTGGATCGATCATGGTGGATCTCCTTGCTGCCAGGTGCCGTCGGTGCGGGCAGCGTCGCACCTTTCCCGGAAACATAATCGCCTGGCACCACGGCGCCTTGACGCACCGTCAACGCAAGGCACTTTGCCGCTCGAGATCAGCGAGACGGCGGGGCGCTGTCGTCGCGACCAGCCCCGATCGCGCGCAGTCGATCCGGATCGAGGACCTGCAGTCGCGCGGGCGACATCCGATGGACGACGCCAGCCCCGACGAGCCGGGTGACCGCGCGCGAGAAGGTCTCCGGCGTCGTACCGACGTCCGCAGCGAAAGCGTGCAGCGGAGTGGGAACGCTGATCAGGGTGACGCCACTGTCGCTTGATTCTGGCACCAGCAGCAACAGGGCCGCCGCCACGCGGATGACGGCGTTGCGCTGTGCCTGATCGCCCAGGCGACTCATCGCCTGACGCAATCTGCGGCCCAGAGCTCCGAGGAGCACCAAGGCGACCTCGGGCTCCGCGGCGATGGCCGTCTTGAGCGCGGCCCGCGACATCACCCGTGCCCGAAGCTCATCGATCGCGATGACCGTAGCCGGGTACGTTCCCCCATCCAGAAAGGGCAGGAAGCCAAAGAGGTCGCCCGGCGAGAACACGTACAGTAGAATCGAAGTGCCGTCGGGGAGCACGCGAATCGCCTTGACGCGCCCCTGCTCGAGCAACGTCAGACGTCCCGAGCTCTCGCCTTCGGTCCAGAGCACCTGCCCAGCGCGATACGAGCGCACCTGGAGGTACGGGGCGAGCACGCGGAGGGCGTCGGACTCTCCTGCTCTTGCTAGCTCGGCCAGTCGTTCGTGGTCCGGGGTCACAGGAGAGTTGGCTCGAGATTTTCTGGCTGCTCGGCGAACTCGTCCGGCGTGAGACGGGCGTAGATCTCGACGAGATTGCCGTCTGGGTCTTCGAGCCAGAGCTCATGGAGCGGCGTGCCGTGCCAGGTCGTGCGCGGAGGTTTGCTCACCGTAAACCCTGCCGCCCTCGCGAGCTCGTACGACCGCACCAGCGCGGCCTTGTCGGCGACGGCGATGCCGAGGTGGTAGAGCGTGTCGTGATGCAGCTCCTTGCCATCCGCGACGACGAGCACGAAGTTCGTGTGCAGCTCTGGCCGAACGAAGGTCGAGTAGCGGTGCGTCCACTCCTTGGGTTCGGCTCCGAGGAGCCAGGCGTAGAACCGCGTGCTCTTCGCGAGATCGCTCACGCGCACGCTGGCGTGGAGCTCCTGCGCCTTCGGCCCCTCGGGGAGCTCGAGCAGCGCCTCCAGAACCTCCAGCCTCGCCTGGATCTGATCCCGAGCGGTCCGGAACCGCGCCAGCATCTCTTCGCGTGGGATCGAGGCATCCGTGCTCGCTGGATCCTCAATCGACCAGTGGAGCCTTCGTGCCCTGCCCAGGAAGACCGGGCAGACCTCCTCGGCGCAGAGGGTGATGACCGTCCCAACCGTGGTCGGGTCGATGGTCTGGACCGACTTCGAGTAATGCTTCGTCAGGTCAACGCCGACCTCCCGCATCACCTCGACCGCGTACGGGTTGACCTGGGACGGCTCGCTGCCCGCGCTCTGCACCGCGATGCGCGAGCCGAACAGCTTGCGCGCGAGCCCCTCGGCCATCTGACTGCGCGCCGAGTTCGCGACGCAAAGAAACAAGGCTGTCTTGTCGGTGTTCATCATGTCAAGGCTTGCTCTCGGGAGCGCCCGGCACGGCGCATGCGGGCGCCGCGACCTCGAGCGGGGTTTCGGGGAAGAAGCGCCGCTGCGCCCACAGGGCAACGTCGACGAGGCCGATCATGACCGGCACCTCGACGAGTGGCCCGATAATGGCTGCGAACGCGACATCGCTGTGAATACCGAAGGCTCCAATTGCGACCGCAAGCGCGAGCTCGAAGTTATTGGACGCTGCCGTGAATGAGAGCGCGGCGGTCTGCGGGTAGTTCGCGCCAACCCGCCTGCTCATGAAGAACGAGACCACGAACATGATCAGGAAGTAGAGGAGCAGCGGAACCGCGATCCGGAGAACATCGAGCGGCAGTTGCACGATCGACTCGCCCTTGAGAGAGAACATCACGACGATCGTGAAAAGCAGCGAGACGAGCGTAATGGGGCTGATGCGAGGCACGAAGCGCTTCTCGTACCAGTCGCGTCCCTTCCGGTTCACGAGCAGGCGGCGGCTCACGAATCCCGCCAAAAACGGAATGCCGAGGTAGATCCCGACGCTCTTGGCGATCTCTCCCATGGTGATGTGGACGGTTGCGCTCTCGAGCCCGAGCCATCCAGGCAGCACGCTCCCGAAGAAATATGCGTAAACCGAGAAGAAGATGACCTGGAACAGGGAGTTCAAGCCGACAAGCCCAGCGGCATACTCGCTGTCGCCCTTCGCGAGCCCGTTCCAGACGATGACCATCGCGATGCAGCGCGCGAGGCCAATGAAGATGAGCCCGAGCATGTATCCGGGCTTGTCGTGCAGGAAGAGCACTGCGAGCCCGAACATCAAGAGCGGGCCGATGATCCAGTTCTGCACCAAGGAGAGCGTCAGCACGCGCTTGTCGCGGAAGACATTGCCCATTTCCTCGTAGCGGACCTTCGCCAGCGGCGGGTACAACATCAGGATCAGCCCGGCTGCGATCGGGATCGAGGTCGTCCCAACGCTCATGCTGTCGAGCGCGGTTGTCAGGCCCGGCGCGAGGAAGCCGACGGCGATGCCCAGACCCATCGCGAGGAAGATCCAGAGCGTCAGGTAGCGATCGAGGAAGGAGAGCTTCTTGAGGATGGTGGTGGTTTCGGTGGGCATGCGATCCCGTGAAGGCCGCCGGGTCGGGGAAGAGCTCATGCGGTCGCATCCGTCCACTGCGTCGCTGCACGTGACTCGCTCTCGGCGAACCCCGCGCTCCACGGTTCGAGCACGATGCCGGCAGCGTGATCGGCCAGCTCGCGCAGGTGCGTGGCTTCGTGGGCCTGGCGCGAGGAGAGGACGGGATCTTTGACGTCGAGCGGCGTGAGGCTCTGGTTGACCACCCACGCGAACGGCCGGATCCCGGCGCGCGCCAGATCGCTCTCGAGCTGCATCGCCTCGTGGATCGGCGTCGCCTCGGGGAGAGTGACAAACAGCACGTGCGTGAACTCACGATCCCGCAGCCGCGGCAAGAGACGCTGCACGGCAGCGGGACTTCCACTGGGCTTCTTCAGCACCTCGCGGTGGTAGGCCTCGGCGGCGTCGAGGAGGAGCAGCGTGTGACCGGTTGGAGCCGTGTCGATGACGACGAAACCTTCCTCGCCCTGCGCAACGGTGTCGGCAAACGCGCGGAAGACGGCGATCTCCTCGGTGCACGGGCTGCGCAGATCCTCTTCGAGGAGCGCTCTTCCCTGCTCGTCGAGGCCTTGCCCTGCCGTCGCGAGCACTTCCTCGGTGTAGCGACGGGTCTCGAGCTCGGGATCGATGCGCGTGACCCGGAGACCGGCGGTGCCTCCGCTCCATTCTCGCGCCGCCGCCTCGACGTGGGCGGCAGGATCGGTCGTGGTCAGCGTAGCCGGAAAGCCCCGGCGCGCCAGCGCGCTCGCGATGCGGGCGGCCACGGTCGTCTTGCCGACGCCGCCCTTGCCCATTGTCATGACGACGCCCTTGCCGTGCTTCGCGAGCCGCTCGACCAGGGCATCGAGGCGGTCCCCGCGGAAGGGCGGCGACGCGCCGGCTACCGCATCGGACGCGGCGCCATCGTGGGTGCCCATTCGCCGAAGCGCGTGGATTCCCACGAGACCGAAGGGGAGCAAGGGAATATCGATGCGGGGCAGCCTGCGCAAGCCCGCCGGGAGCGCACCGAGTGCCGCGCGACCGCGCGCTGTCATGGCAAGCGCGGTGGCGTCGCTCGCGTCTCGCGCCTGGAATACGCCGTTCAGGATCAGCTGGACGTTTTCGACCCCGAGCTGTGCGAGCTCGGCGCGGGTGCGCTCTGCTTCCGCGAGGGAGGAGACTTCGGGACGAGCGACCAACACGAGCGTCGTCTGCGCCGGGTCGCGCAGGGCCTCGTTCGAGGCGGCGTAGAGCGCCTTATGGGCATCGAGCCCCGACAGCGGCCCGAGGCACGAGGTGCCGCCGACGTTCGTGTCGATAAAGTTCGACCAGGCCGCTGGCAGCTCGAGCAGACGGAGGGTGTGCCCGGTGGGTGCCGTGTCGAAGATGACATGGTCGAAGCCGGCGGTAGCGGCGCGGTCACCGAGGAGCTTCGAGAATTCGTCGAACGCAGCGATCTCCACCGTGCACGCGCCGGAGAGCTGCTCCTCCATGCTGGTAATCGCGACCGCAGGGAGGACGCCGCGATAGGGTCCGACTACGCGCTCCCGGTAATCCCGCGCGGCTTGCTCCGGATCGATGTTCAGCGCCGAGAGACCCGGAGCATCTGGCACCGCCGTCGGAATCGACGCGAGCTTCACTCCCAACACCTCGTCGAGATTCGAGGCGGGATCGGTGCTCACGAGAAGCACACGCTTGCCCGCGTCGGCGAGGCCGATGGCGGTAGCGCAGGCCAAGGAGGTCTTGCCCACGCCGCCCTTGCCCGTGAAGAACAGGATTCGAGGCGGCCTCTGGATCAGCTTCGACATGATGGTCCTTTCAGGTTCGCGGGCGGTCCGCTCACGCACTGAACGAGTGCGTTGGCGACGGAGTAGGCGCGCGAGAGATACTGGGATTGGGGCTGCCACAGCTCCAGGTACTGACCAGGAATGATCTCGCAGAAGCACTCGAGGGCTTCGAGAACCTGGGGGCGGGCATGAGGCATCCTTCCTCTCAGCAGCAGCCAGACTTCTTCTGGGCGGACCCGCTGCTCTTGTCGGACGGGCCGCAGCACCCGCTCGCCTGGTCTTCCGTCGCACTCGCTTCGGTCCTGGACGGGCCGCAGCAGCCGCCCGACTTCTCCTTCGCCGCCGGCTCGTCCGGGGCGTCCGCGCCGAGATGGCGCTGCGCGAGGTCCAGCACCGCCTTGGCGGGCGCGTCCTTGACGTTCTGGGCGGTCGTAACCGCGAGTAGCATGTCCTCACGGGAAACGCCGAGCTTGCGCGCCTTGTCGTAGTGGAACTTGAAGCAGGGCTCGCAGTTCGACGCGATGGCCGCGCCGATGGCGACGAGCTCGGCGACGGCCTTCGTGAAGAGGCTCGGCACGGGCGCGCCGATCCCTGCCCACGCCGCGAGCTCGTCGCGCGACGGGTACGTGCCGCTGCTCTTCACCTCGGCGTTCACCTTGATCAGCGGCAGGCCCGCCTCGCCCTTGGTCTCGATCGCGGTCTTCACGGCAGCGTCGTCGGCGAACGCGGCGGGTTGCTGGGAGAGATTGAAGCGCTCGACCGACACGCCTTTGCTCTTCAGCCAGTCGAGGTCCGCCGCGAAGCGGATCAGCTGCGGGTCGACGGAGGGGCCGCAGATGCCGGTGGAGCAGCACATGGCAGGGTCGAAGACGTGAACAACGGTCATGATCTTTCTTTCGTTTATCGGCGATAGTCGATAATCTGGTTACCAGAATACCTTCACATCCCCGCCACCAGCACCTTCAGGCGGCGCACGGCACGGGGCTCGATGCAGTAACAAACGCGCGGCCCATCCACCTCGCCGCGGATGAGGCCCGCGTCTTTGAGAACCTTGAGGTGCTGGGAGACGGTCGACTGGGCGAGGGGAAGCTCGTCGACGATGTCGCCGCACACGCAGGCGGTCCGCCGTGCCAGAATACGGAGGATTTGCACGCGAGCCGGGTGACCGATCGCCTTCGCTAGCGCAGCGAGCTCCTCGTCGGCTTGCTCGCCTTCGGCCGGACGCAAGTCGGGCTTGGCGTCGGGCGCCGGGCAACAATCTGCTGCGGCTCGCCTATCCATCGTTCTATTGCGATAACACCCCGGATGCCTCTCGTCAATGAGACCGGCGATAGCGAGTACCAGGCGTATCGTGAAGGCATGCGAGGGACGATCTACGTGGGCGTGGTGTTGCTCATGCTCGGCTGCGGCGAGACCTCCAGCGGCGGACCCGCGAGTGGTGGCGCTGCCGGCGGTGGAGCAACGGGAGGCGGAGCCGGCGCGGGAGCCAGCGCCGGCAGCGGAGCAACCGCAGGAGCTTCCGGCGTTGGGGGAGCGGCCGGAAGTGCGGGCGGCGCTGGCGGTGGCGCAGCCGGTGCAGGTGGTTCGGGTGGCGTGCCGCCCTGCGCGCTCACCGACTCCGGCCCCATCACCGTTTCCCAGGACGGGCAGGTTATCGAGAAGCTGCGCGTCACGTCCACCAGCGGTCCGGCCATCGCGCTGAGCGGCCACGCGGACGTCGTGATTCGCGACGTCGAGATCCTGCACGACGGCGGGCCGGGAATCGAGTTCAACAACGCGACAAACCTCCTGATCGAGCGGGTGCACGTCCAGCACACCGGCGCACCTGCAACCGGCCCGAACTCGTCCGACGGCCGCGTGAACATCGTCGGCTACGGCACGACCGGCCTGGTGATCCGGCACGTGAAGCTGGAGCGCGGCTCGTCGGGCATCTACCTGATCCAGTCGCCAGGGGCGAAGCTGTCCTACATCGAGGGCCACGATTTCCGCGGCCCGTTCCCCCGCGGGCAGCTGGTGCAGTTCGACAAGTCGCCGGACGGCCTGCTCGAAGATTTCTCGTGCATCAATCCACCGGCGTCTTCCTGGCCCGAGGACAACGTGTCGGTATACCGCTCGTCCAACGTGACCGTACGCCGCGGACTGCTCTCGGGGAACAACTCGCCGACCGGCGTGGGCGTGATGTTCGAGCTCAGCGATGGCACTTCGAGCGGCGGGCTGGCGGAAGACGTCGATACCGTCGACCAGGGCAACGGCAGCTTCTCCGGCTACCCGGCGAAAGACGTCGTGTTTCGCCGCACGCGCGCCCGCGACAACCACTGCGCCGGTCAGGCCGGCCGCCCAGCGCCGTCGTCCAACTCGCTGGTGTGGGCGGGCAGTCCGGATTCGAGCAACCTCACCCTCGAGGATTCGCGCTACTTCAATCTGTGCAATCCCGGCAACACGGTGTGGGACAAGAGCGTGTTCAGCAAAGTCGAGATCTCCGAGGAAGACTTCACGCCGCGGGCGCCCATCGTCGAGAAGTTCTGCTGGGAGTGACCGGGGGCGCCGCAGCTCACGGCGCGCCGTTCACCAGCACGATCGTCGGTGTTTCCGTCACCGTCAGGCTCACTTTGCCACCGGAAGTGTCAGCCGTGCTCTCGTCTCCGGTGGTGGAGCCGTCCTTCAGCGTCACGATGGTGGCGCTATCGATGCCGCTCGCCAGCTCGAGCGAGTAGTCCGCCACGGTGTCGTAGTCGGCGCTGGTCATCGCGGCGAATTCCCCCGGAGTGAACAGCGGCGAGCCGTCGGAGTGGGTCCGGAGAGCGCACATTGTTCCGCCGCCGCAGCCGCCGGGCGACGACGGCGAGAACGACGACCACGCGCACTGCGCGACGTGCAGCACGAACAAGAAGGACAAGCCGCCCACGCTCGCGCCCGCGAGGGGGCCACCGTGGTTGAAGAGCCGCGTCATCCGCCGCCGGCTCGGCGAGCCCGTGCCGGCGGAGCTGTTCGACGCGCTCTGAACGCGCGCTCGCGAGGGCGCGAATCCGCCTGGAGGCGGGGTGTTCGTACGGAGACGACGTGCGCACGGCCCGATGCCGCCCGGCGCGCCTTCCTCCGGGGCTCGATCGAGGCGCAGACTAGACCGGGCCGGAGGAGTGAGGTGGGAAAACCAGGAACGACGTGCAGAGGGCGTTCATCCTACGCGCCGCTGTGCATGCGCCCCTGCGCGAGCCGACGCGATGGTCAGGGAACAGCGCGGCCGAGGGCGCGCAGGATTCCGTCGAGCAGGGTGTAGGGGTGGGGTGGGCAGCCGGGGATGAAGAGGTCCACGGGCACGGTGGTGGCGAGACCTTGCTCGACTGCGGGGGACTCGGCGTAGGGCCCGCCGGAGATGGCGCAGGCGCCCACGGCGATCACGAACTTCGGTGCGGGGATGGCGCGGTAGGTGGCCTCGACGGCGCCCTTCATGGCGTGGCTGACGGGGCCCGTGACCAACATGGCGTCGGCGTGTCGGGGCGAGGCCACGACGTGGATACCGAAGCGGCCTAGGTCGAAGATGATGTTCGAGAGCGCGTTGACCTCGGCGGCGCAGCCCGCGCAGCCACCCGCGCTGACGACGCGGATACCCAGAGACCGCCCGAAGCGCCGCGCGATCTCGTCGGAGAGGCGCTCCGCCAACGCCAACGGCTCCCCCTTCAGCACGAGCGCGTCACGGGTGGTGGTGGCGAGGCGGTAGTCCGGTGTCGAGCTCAGCGCTTCCGTCGGACACACGTCGACGCACTCGGTGCAGAAGAGGCAGCGACCGAGGTCGAGAGCGAGGCTGGGTTCGCATGTGATGGCGTGGGTGGGGCAGACGTCGACGCACGCGCCGCAGCCCTCGTCACACGCAGCGGGCGCGAGCGCGAGGCGACCACGGAAGCGAGCCGGCAGCTCGGGCGCGCTCTTGGGATAGGCCGCGGTGCGTTGGCCCTGTGCGGCGCGCGTTCGGAGGATGTTCCACATCTCAGAGGTCGTGTCCGGCGTAGGAGAGGTTGAAGCTCTTGTTGCAGAGGGGGAAGTCGGAGATCTCGGCGCCGCGCAGCGCCATCTCGAGGCCTGTCCAGTTGTGGAACGAGGGGTCGACGATCTCATAGGCCTCGAAGCGACCCTGCGCGTCGGTGAGACCGATGTGGCAGATCTCGCCACGCCAGCCTTCGACGAGACCAACGGCGAGGGAGTCGGGCGAGAGCTCGGTCGGCGCCACTCGCAGATCTCCTTCAGGCAGCTCGTCGAGCACCTGGTCGAGGAAGGCGAAGGACGCCTCGGCCTCGCGCCAACGCATGCGACCACGCGCATACACGTCGCCTTGCTCCTTCAACCAGTGACGCACGGGATGGTCACTATAGGTCTGCGTCGGGAAACAGCGCCGCACGTCGATGTCGACGCCGCTCGCGCGCGCGGCGAACCCGACGAGTCCGAGCGAGCGCGCGACCTCCGGCGGGACCGTGCCCGTGCCTTCGAAGCGACCCGTGGACGAGGGGGAGGCCCAGAGCAGGAGGTTGGCGCGCTCTGCGGCTTCGCCGATGGAGCGCAGGCGCTCGCGCATCGATCCCGTGAGCTCGTCGTCGAGATCGAAGCCGACACCACCCACGCGCACCAGACCGCGCCCGAGGCGACTCCCCGAGATCATCGCGGAGAGGTTCAGCAGGTCGCCGCGCAGACCGCCGCAGTACGACGCCGTGGGCAAGAAGCCGACGTCGCCGGCGAGCGCACCCAGATCACCGACGTGATTCGCCAGACGCTCCAGCTCGAGGCCGCAGGCCCGAAGGGCGTCGGCGCGCGGGCTGACGCAGACCTGGCTCAGCGCCTCCACGACCTGCGCGTGGGCCCAGGCGTGGCCGACGCTGGTGTCACCGGCCACCGTCTCCATCTGCGCGAGCGTGTGACAATGAGGACCGCCAACGAGCTGCGCGAGCAGTCCCCTGTGCTGGAAACCGAGCGCAATCTCCAGCCGGAAGACGCGTTCGCCATGGCATTGGAAGCGGAAGTGGCCGGGCTCGATCACGCCGGCGTGCACGGGGCCGACGCGCACCTCGTGGACCTCTGGCCCTTCGAGCTCGTACATCGGCCAGGGCTGAGTGGCGTCGCCTCCGTCGCTAGGCCAATGCCGCACGGGACGCAGCCAGGGGTGACCTTCGGGCACGATGCCGCAGCGCTCATGGAGGTCGCGTTCGAAGAGATGAAGCGCAGGCGAACGCGGCGTGAGCGAGGGGTAGCTTTGCCCCACACGCGCGCAGACCACACCGAGAGAGAAGCTGTAATCGCCGCCAACCAGGCTCGCCCGAGCGGGATCCTGGCCGGCAGCTTCACTCGCGTGCCGACGCGCGAGGACGGCGACGAGTGTCCACTGCTGCGCCTCGGAGGTGGACCGCGCGAAGAGGCTGAGCACGCGTCCTCCGTCGTCGAGCGTCTGACGAAGCGCCGAGGCGAAGTCGTCGAATGCCACGGGCTCGAAGGAATCGATCGGGGCGCAAACGCCGAAGGCGAGCGGGGTGAGGATGTCTTCGTTCAGGTCGCCGTGGGTCATGGCTGGATCCCGACGATATGTACGGCGGACTCGATCGCCTGGCGCAGAGGCGCGGGCATCCAGACGCCGAGGAAGACGAGTGCGCCCAGGAAGGCGAAGCTCAAGAGCTTGCTCCCGGGGTGCGGCTCGATCGCGGCGACGTCCTCCGGGGGCTTGCCGAAGACCATGCCGATGCCGTGCAGCAGCGCGGCCGTGAAGATCACGCCCACGCCGACCAGGAAGGTCACGAGCAGGAGCCAGCGGGCCTGCTGGACCATGACCCGGACCAGCAGGAACTCGCTCACGAAGATCGCGAAAGGCGCTACGCCGACCAGCGCCAGCAGGCTGCCGAAGAGCGCCGGGCCGTACACGGGGTGTGCGTCGATGGCGCCGCGGATGCGACCCATGTCGTGGCTGCCGTAGATCTGGCCCAAGCGACCGACGGAGAAGAAGGCGAGGGCCTTCGCCAGGGTGTGGTTCAGCGTGTGGAAGAGCGCGGCGAAGGCGCCGGCGGGCCCCAGGCCGTAACCGATGGCAATGATCCCGATGTGCTCCACGGTGTGATAGGCGAGCATGCGCTTGGCGTCGCGCTGGAAGATGATGAACACCGCCGCGACGAGCACGCTGAGCAAGCCCAGGCCCACGAGCAGGCCGGGGCCGAAGCCAGGCGAGGTCGCCTCGACGATCGGCACGTAGCGCACGACGCAGTAGAGCGCGGCGTTGAGCATGAAGCCCGAGAACATCGCGGAGACGGGCGCCGGTGCCTGACTGTGCGCGTCAGGCAGCCAGGTGTGCATGGGCGCGAGGCCGGCCTTGGTGCCGTAGCCGACGGCCAAGAACACGAATGCGGCCTTCATCAGCTGCGGGTTCAGGTGAGCCCGCTCGTCCATCAGGTGGGTCCAGAGCAGCGCTTCACCCGCGGCCGCGTGAGGAGCCGAGGCCGCGCAGAGCAAGGTGCCCATGAAGGCAAACGCAATGCCCACCGAGCAGACGATCAGATACTTCCACATGGCCTCGATGGCGGCGCCGCCTCCATGCATGCCCACCAGATAGGCCGTCACAATGGTCGTCGTCTCCATGCCGACCCACATCAGGCCGAGGTTGTTCGACACGAGCACGAGCAGCATGGCGGAGAGACCGGCGAGCCAGAACGCGGCGTAGCGACGCGCCATGGTGGTGTCGAAGTGCCCCTCCGCGACCTCGTGGCGGAAGTAGGCCAGCGCGAAGAGCGAGCTGCCGAAGTAGGTGAGCCCGAGGACGACGATGTGAAAGACGGAAAAGCCGTCCACGCGCAGCGCCCGGTCCGTCGAGAGCAGCACTTCGGGGAATCCGAACACCTGCACGGCGAGCGCGATCGAGGCGAGGAAGAAGGCGCCCGTGACCACCGCGACCCAGCGCAGGATCAAGGCCGGGCTCTTCATGGCGAAACCGGCGATGCCCGCGGCGATAGGTGCGGCGAGCATGACAAAGACGAGGTTCGCGCTGCTCATCCGGACAGCTCGCTGAGTTGAGTGGCGTCGTCGCTGGAGAACTCCGCGTGGATCTGCCTTAGCGCGGCGCCCATCACGAAGACGGCCGCGAAGACGTCGAGCAGCACGCCGAATTCGAGCAAGAAGGGCACGTCGATCACGGCGCAGCTGCCGAAGAGGTAGATGCCGTTCTCGAGCGTGAGGTAGCCCATCACCTGCATCACGGCGCGACGCCGAACGATGATCAGCAACAGGCCCGTGAGGACCAAGAAGAAGGCGACGATATAGACACCACCGGGATGCGTCGGCAGCTGGGCGCCGACGGTCGTGCCCACCCACGCGGCCGCGCCGAGGCAGAGCACGCCGAGCAGAACCGCCCCGCCCATGCCCACGAAGGAGCCCGGATCACGGCGGACGCTGAGCTTTCGACAGACGCGCAGCAGGAGCCAGGGGAAGACCAGGGACTTGAGAATGATGTTGCCGAGCATCACGGCGCCGATGCGGAGCGTGACGTGCTCGGTGGAGGTCAACGCGGGCAGGAGGCCGATGGCCAGGCCCTGCAACCCGAGCACGCGCGCGCAGGTGCGGAGCCGGCTCGTGCCCAACAACGCCAGCGTGGACACCATGGCGGTGCCGAGCAGGATGTTGATCGTCGCGGTCAGGTGAGCGTCCATCAGCGCACCAAGCCTGTGAGCAAGAAGGCGACGGCAGTGGCGGCACCCGCGCCCAGGATCAGTCCCGGCACGTGCAGCAACCGCAGCCGCGCCATCGAAGACTCGATTGCGCCCAGGGCGACCGAGACGACGCCGACGCCCGCCACGCCCAGAGCGACCGAGACCCAGGCGCTGCCACTGACGATGGGCAGCAGCAGCCCGACGAGGAGCGCGGCGACGAGCCACTGCTTCAAGGCCGCGGCGTACTCGATGAACGCGAGGTCCGGGCCCGAATGATCGAGGATCATCACCTCGTGGATCATTGTCAGCTCGAGGTGCGTCGTGGGGTCATCCACCGGCATGCGTGCGTTCTCGACCAGGTAGACCACAGCGAGAGCGGCGACCACGGGGACGATCACGGGCAACGTCATGCTGGGGTCGAGACGATGAAGCGCGTGCATGATCCCGGTCAGGCTGGTGGCGCCCGTCAGACGCGCCAGCGCCGCCAGCGCGAGGAGCAGCACGGGCTCGAGCAGCGCGCCGAAGTGGGCCTCACGGCTGGCGCCCATACCCTCGAAGGGGGAGCCCGTGTCGAGCGCAGCGAGCATGGTCATGAAACGACCCAAGGCGAGCAGACCGGCGACGACGAAGAGGTCGCCGTGGAAGTGCACGACCGCGTCCACCTGGCCGAGCGGCACCAGGCAGAGAGCGACCAGCGCGGTAGCGAGGGACACCACGGGCGATGCGCGAAAGATGGCCGTGGTGGTGGTGCTGTAGACGGAAGATTTCCGCAACAGCTTGAAGATGTCGCGATAGCGCTGCGATAGGGGAGGACCGGCGCGTCCGGCGAAGCGCGCCTTGGTGCGCGCGACCAGGCCCAAACTGCCCAGAGCCAATGCCAGGGCCAGCGCCAGCGCGAGCAGGCTGGGCAGAAGCGTCATCGAAGCCCCATGAGCAAGACGACGAGGGCCAGCGCGATGTAGAGAACGTAGAGGTGCAGCGTGCCTTGCTGCAGCACGCGCGCCCGAGAGGCCAGCCGTGCGATCGCCGCGAAGAGTGGAGCGAGCATTCCGTCGAGGATCGGATCCGCGGTGTGGCTGTGGAACTGGGCGGGTTCGGGGAAGATCGCCTCACAGCCGACCTTCGACTCCTTGGTGCGGAGCACGCTGGCGAGCTCGCGCGTGATGGGATGGGCGAAGGAGGACGCCGTGTATTGCACGCGAGCCGTCGTCTCGGGGTAGCCGCAGCCCCAGGTCTCCGCCGCAACGGAAGGCTGGCTCGTGGCGATCGCGCGACGAATCGCGAAGAGCACAAAGGAGAACACGATGACGGCCGCGAAGGCGACCTCCGCGACACCGAGTGAGCCCGCGGCGGTGTGCAAGGAGTCTCCGAGCGCGCCGGGCTCTTGGCCCAAGATGATGGCGATGGGCCGAGCGAGGAAAGGCACGAGCAAGCTGCCGGTGAGGCCCACGATGGCGCAAGCGACGGCGAAGATCAGCATCGCGACGCGCATGCCGAGGGCGGACTCGTGGGCTTTGGCCGCGCTCTCGCTGCGGGGCGTTCCCAGAAACACCGCACCGTGGGCCTTGACGAAGCAGGCCGCCGCGAGACCGCCGATGAGGCCGATGGACGCGACGCCGACCATCGCGGGGACCAGCACGCCCGCCGGCTGTGCGCCGACACCCGCGAGACCGGCCATGAAGATCAGGTACTCGCTGACGAAGCCGTTGAGGGGCGGGAGCCCGACGATCGCGGCGGCGCCCACGAGGAAGGTGGTGGAGGTCACGCGCATCCGCTTGCTCAGGCCACCGAGCTTCTCGAGGTCGAGGGTGCCGGTCGCGTGCAAGACGGAGCCCGCGCCGAGGAAGAGCAGCGACTTGAACAAGCTGTGGTTGAGGACGTGGAGCAACCCGCCGGCGAAGCCGAGGACCATCAGAGTCGTCTCGCCGCGCGCCCAACCGACCACGCCCAGCCCCAAGCCCAGCGTGATGATGCCGATGTTCTCGACGCTGTGGTAGGCGAGCAGGCGCTTGAGATCGTGCTGAGCCAGGGCGAAGACCACACCCAGGATGCCGCTCGACGCGCCGATGGCGACCAGCGTCCAGCCCCACCACTCGGCCGGTGCACCGAGCAGCGCGATCACGCGGAGCAGCCCGTAGATGCCCATCTTGATCATCACGCCGGACATCAACGCCGAGGCATGACTCGGCGCGGCGGGGTGCGCTTCGGGCAACCACACGTGCATAGGCACGAAGCCAGCCTTGGAGCCGAAACCTACGACCGCGAGCGCGAAGAGCAGCCCAGCAGGCGCGACGCGAGCGCCCGCAGAATCAGCGTAGGCGGCGAAGTCCAGGGATTGACCGTCGGGCGAGAGGGCGAGGAAGAGCACGAACAGGCAGGCGGCTCCCAGGTGACTCGCGACCAGATAGACCCACGCGGCGCGGCGATTCACGGGGCGCTCGTGCTCGAACATCACGAGGAAGAGGGGGCTGAGCGCCATCACCTCCCAAGCGAGCAGGAAGACCAAGCCGTCACGAGCGATGGTGACGGCGCCCATGGCGGCCGCGAGCAGGAAATAGAAGAACCAGGTGCGACCGATGCGCCGGCGTCCCGCGTCGTGCGCGAGGTAGGAGACGCCGTAGAGGGTGGCGACGCCTGCGCCGAAGAAGACGGGCAGGAGGAAGAACGCGCTCAAGGGATCGAGCCCGAGGTGCAGCGTGCTGCCGGGCATGCTCCACCGAACGCGGAGGTCGAAGGTGCGGCCCGCGACCAGTGCGCCGACGGCTCCCCACAGGCCAAGGCTCGAAGCGATCACGCCACCCACGCCGCCCGCGAGCTGCGCGAGGCGACCGCGGCGGCGGAGAAGCCAGCTCAGCGTGCCCGTCGCAGCGTAGAGCGCAAGCGCCGTCAGCACGAGCTGCAGCGGGCTCACGCCTCATCTCCAGACGCGCGGAGGAGCCGCCGCCGAGCGGTCGACGCCTTGGGATCGAATGAGTCGAGTCGCGCGATCATGAGCCAACCCGCCATCGGCGGGTCGGGCGAGGCCCACGGTCGGAGGCATTCTCTCCGGGGTCGACGGGCCCGACGCGCGTCGATATGGACCGAGGGCAACCGGCTGTCAAGCGACAATAGCGGGTGCGCGAGTCGATGCGGCGCGCTGCGAGATCCCTACATCATCTCGGCGACGCCGATGATGTGAGGCGCGTGTACGATCGCGACGTTCGCCTGTTCTGGCTACGTGAATCATCCGCAGGCATGAAAGCCCCGGTCACGCCGCTCG
>Ga0114931_10001815_pt1 | contig 27137 bp, 19 predicted proteins | sample 2SBtaG_FD_89579 | JGI IMG/M metagenome (GOLD analysis project Ga0114931, IMG submission 89579) | Deep subsurface microbial communities from Kolumbo volcano to uncover new lineages of life (NeLLi) - 2SBTROV14_V59a metaG | ecosystem: Environmental > Aquatic > Marine > Volcanic | place: Kolumbo... | reverse complement strand
CCTTATTTTTCACTTTGAAAACAGTCATTATATCAACATAACTCTTGTTTTCAAAGCAAAAACTAAGAACAAAATAATCAACCCAAAAACCTCAATTTATTTATTCACCGTTCCTAATCTAATTTAAATTGAAAATCCACCTCTGAAGGCGGTAAACATCTTTTATTATCACAAGACATGTATTCCAAATAACCTTTAACGGACTTAGTTCCCTCTCTCAATTTTACTCGTTGTGTGAAAACCGGCTTGCCGCTGAATTGAATTGCTTTCATTTCAAACAAGGAGTCGTAAGCTTCCGACTTTATGCCGGTCTCTTTTGTTTTTCCAACGAATTCGACGTGGGGATTTTCATCAAAATGAAAAGAGGTGGGAATCGGACCTTCATCGCTTTCCAGATATTGAGAATAGACATGCCAACCTTTATCAATAGTGGCTGTGAAAATAAGGTCGTATTCGAGTTCGGCGACTTTTTGAGCTTCAAAGGACCATTTTACAGGAGTCAGAATTTGACCGCAGGTACTTTCGGATAAAAATAATACCACCCCAACAAAAAGAAATTTTTGCATGAATATTTTATTGATGAGTTACAAGGTGCAAGGTGTATAAGGAGGAATCATTTTATTCAAAAGAGAACGCAAAAATAGCGTGCCAAATTGAATTTGGTTGTCCTCGGACCTTAGAATAATAAAAATTTAACGCTCTTTTAACCCAAGTTGCAAATTAATTACTTCAACCCATTGATAATCAAAGAGTTAAAATTTTAAAGGGGGTTGCGGATTTTTTTCAAACTCTTGCATTCTCCATTTGGGCGATGGTATTCTCTCATGAGTGGCTTATTGCGTCATCCTTCCTAAACTAAAAAAGAAATGGCAAATGACAACACCGCCAATATCATCCCGTACATGAAGATGTAATAACAGATGCTCAGGTAGCGGTATTTTTTAGCCAACACGATGCCCAAATAGTACAAATCGCGGGTCATTGAACTGTAAAGAAAGTCGCTGTCTTTAATCATCTCCATCATGCCCCAATGGAAATCCTCCATTTTCATTTTGTAGAAATTGCCAAAAAAGAGGAGGTTGGAGCGCTTTTTCGCGATGTCTTCGCGAGTGAATTTGCCTTCCGTAATTTTTGGCCGTGTGGAAAGGGTAGCGAAAACGATTGCCAACAGGCAAACCAGCAACATAATGGCGGTGGGAACAATCAATTTGGGATTGTCATCGAACCGGGGAACTAATTGTGGAAGGACGATGGAGATGATTATGGCATTGATGCTCAACATGAGGTTCGCCTTATTATCGGCAATGGAACTGAGTTTGACGTGGGTTCGGTAAGTCGTTCGGAACATCGTCTCTACCCCTCGTCCTAAATTGGCTTGCTTTGATTCACCCGCGCTGCTGTTCATAGACTTCGCAATCATCTTTTTTTTCTTTTTCTTCTTTTTGTCCCGGCGGGCAAGCACTTCAACCGATTTTACTTCTTTTGGCGTAAGCCGCAGTTTTTGTTTTCTCAATTGTTTGATGTGTTTCAATTTGCGAAGCTCGAATAATTCTTGGGCAACCGGAGTGAAATATCGGTGATTATTTAAAAAATCCAACTCAAAATCTACCCACTCCTGTTCCGACATCAGGATGCTTTTGGTAATGAGCAACTCCTGCCGCACCCTGCCGCTTCTGTCCCAATAGATTTTCTTCCCCAAATGACTCAAATCTGCATCGCAAATGATTTCTTCCAGCAGGCACTTCGGTTGATTTGGGATTTTGGTCGCCATGATGCAACGGCATACGGCTTCCATGTCTTCGGAAAGGTAGTTGTGCTTCGATAGGAATTCGGTGGCATAAACGCAAGACCGTTCTTCGTGCCCTTCCGCCCCTTTGTCGTAGCCACTGTCGTGAAACCAAGCCGCAATTTGCAGAATTTCTAATTCTTTCTCTTCCAAATTGTAGCGTCCCCCGAGGTCTTTCACGGCCTTCACTACGTTTTGAACGTGCTGCAAATCGTGATAAACATACTCCGCAGAAATGTTTTTTTGATAAAAACCGATGAGGTGCGTTTCAACCGCCGCCAGGAAAGTATCGTTGGATTGCGTCATGTCGTTTTGGGAGTTGGATCGTCAAATAATAAATCATTGAAAGGAATTCATCGCCTGAGTTCGGTTGGTTAATGTGCCGTGTCCTTTAGCCGAATAATGTTTTCTGAGTAGTAGCTTTTGGCGCTTTTTTGATTTTATGTCCGTATTTCCTTTCTACTTCCACATGAAAGTTATCTACTGCCCCATTATGGTTTTTCAGAAACCAATCCAGATGATTTTTTAAGTATTCTTCTCTTATTGTATCTTCATTTAAGTCATTTGGTATTCTCTCCATTCTTGGGTCAATACTGTCAAAACCTGAAAATGACTCTGCCAATCTTTCCTTAGTCATTTCAACGTATTGCTCATTTAATTCAATGCCAATACAGTTTCTATTGAGTTGTTGGCATACCCTTAAGGTAGTACCACTACCAGAAAAGGGGTCAATCACTAAATCGCCTTCGTTTGATGAAGCTAACACCATTCTTTCAATCAATCCTTCAGGTTTTTGAGTAGGATGATTTTGTCTATTCTCCTGACAATAGTGAATATGAGAAAACTCCCAAACATCTCCCGGATTAGCACCTCGCATATTATTTCTTGAACGGTAGTATTTTTGAGGAACTCTAACTGCATTTAAATTAAAAGTATAATTTTTGCTTTTGGTAAACATCAAAATATCATCGTGCCTCGGAGAAAACCCTTTCTTCTTTCCTATACCTTGTGTATAATGCCAACAAATCCAATTGACAAAATTTAACTCGTTGTCTTTTTCTAAAATTTGATAGAGGTAAGAAATAAATCTGAAACCCATAAAAACGTAAATCGTTCCGGTGGGCTTTAAAATTCGGATAGCTTCTTTTTTCCAATTTTTTGTGAAGGCAATATAGTCCTCAAAATTTTTCGAGTCTGATTTATTGCCATAATCCTTATTCAAATTATAGGGTGGGTCTGCAATGATTAAATCTACAGAGTTGGAATTAATACTCTTTAGCTTCTCCAAAGCATTCCCCAATTGTATTTCAATTTTTATCTTCATTTTATCCATCCAAATTTATTTGCTAATTCTAACCAGGAATCGATTGTTCTTCTTGAAGAGGCAATATACTTCCGGTCTAATAATTGACAAAATTTCCAAGTCGTTCTACTTTCTATAGATACGTAGTGAATATCTCGAATTTGTATCTGTCCTGTTCCTAATGCAGGATTGTAGCTTATGTCTGGTTCTGATAAAAACTTAATATCATAAGCATTGTATTTAACAACCTCCATGATTCCGTCCATTAATCCTGTATCGTGATTTTTTTGTGAATATACCTTATGTTTTAATGACAAAATAACAAAAAGGTAATCAGGGTCTTCAACATAAGCTGACCTAATTCTTGCAAAGGAGGTTATGTTAGGCGATTTGCCTGATGATTCAAAATCTTCTGCTGTGGCCTTAACATCAACTTCTGCAGTTACAACCGGGTCAATTACTTTGTTCCTTCTAAATTGAAGTAGAATATCTGCTCTGTGTAACCTTTCCAATGCTTCGACATTAAGTAAGTTCCACTCATTATCTGTATCTTCTTTAATGTTAGCAAAGGTTTCATATGCCCATGCTTCAACAAATGGTCCTGCTATTTTATTGATGTTTTCCATAGGAAGACCTAATTTCAAATTCGTGTTAATTATTATTTTATTTTCTCCTTTTTCAATGGCTCTTCCTACTATTCCCTCTATAGATTGAATAGCAAAATCCGATGCTTCCTGGTAATCGGAACTCTCCTGAGGAATCTTGAAATTCAATTCTTCGTATTGCATTTTTTGTTTTTTCTATGGCACACACGCTCCAAAAGATAGAAAGGTTTTCTTTCCTGTTCCTCAAAACAACTTCCTCTGCCCATCTTCTTCCACATCAAACTCCACTGTATCGCCGGGGTGCAATTTTTCTTTCGCCGGTTCCTGTATTTCGAATTTGGATTTCGTTGATTCCACTTCCTTGAGTCCAGTCAATTTCAAATCGCTCAATCGGTTGCCGAGGGCTTTCCAACCTTTCACGTCAATGAAATCAGCGAGGTCAATTTCTCCCTTCATTTTTTTTGATTTCACCCGCATCGAGTATTGAATCCGAGGAGAATCTTTCGTGGAAGCAAAGAGTAACTTGGAGCCCTTTTGTTCAGAGATGAAATTGAATCGCTGATTGAGCGAGGTGGTTTCTATTTTGAACCGTTTGACCATCGTCCACCCTTTGTTGGCGTCGAAATGGACGGCATTGACGACCAATTCGGGATTCCATTTTCCAATGGAAAGGACATCTTTAGCTTCATAGCGGTTCGTCAATTCAAAGTCGGTCATTTCGTAGGTTCCGTCTTTGTAAACAACCAGAATTTGGTCGCCGGTGTCAAAGGCACCGAGGTAACGTCCGCGTTTGTCGGTATTGAGCCGGCCACTGACTTCATCCATCCAAATTTTCAATGCACCGAGGGTAGATTGTCCGACCTCTTTTTGAATGATTCGGCGAACGGGATATTTGGTTACAATATTACCCTGAGAGACCCTGCCCTTGATGGCTAATTCGCCAAAATCAAAGTCGAAAATCTTCTTTTTGGCGCCACAACCCTGCGAAAGTTGAAGGTTGACAATTTCGGCTTCTCCGTTCGGATTGGCAGTAAAATAAAGAACTTTGGAGTTTTTGTTGCCCTTCGTAAGGTCGTATTCCCGGTCACGGGTAATGGCAGTCACATTGAAGCGTTTTGCCATCGCCCGACCACTTTTTCCATCCACATAAATCATGTTGTAGGTGGTGCGGTCATCGCCTTTTTTCCAAACATCCACATGAATAATGTTCTTCCCGACGAACACCTTATCGGCAATTTTGGAGACTTGAAATTTGCCGTCCTTTCGGAAAACGATGATGTCGTCAATGTCGGAACAATCGCGAACGAATTCATCTTTTTTCAATCCAAATCCAATAAATCCTTCCTTGCGATTGACGAAAAGTTTGGCGTTGTTGGCAACAACTTCTGTCGCCTGAATGGTGTCGAAAGAAGTAATTTCGGTGCGCCGTTCTTTGCCTTTGCCGTACTTTTCCAACAAGCGTTCAAACCAAGCGACGGCAAAGTCGGTTAAATGCGCCAAATCGAATTGCACCTGCTTCAATTCGTTTTCCAATTTGGCAATTTGCTCGTCGGCTTTGAAGGTATTGTATTTCGAGATGCGTTTGATTTTGATTTCCGTCAACTTTACGATGTCTTCTTCGGTCACTTTCCGCATCAACCGAAGGCGAAGGTCGCCTTTTTGCGGCTTCTCCCCTGAAGAAAGGATGTACTTTCTCAACTCCCGGTCAATCGTTTCGATTACGGATTCCCAAGTCTCGCATTCTTCAATTTCGCGATAGATTCTCTTCTCGATAAAAATTTTCTCGAGGCTGGCCAAATGCCATTTTTCTTCCAGCTCCTTCTTTTTTATTTCCAATTCCAACCGAAGCAATTCCTTCGCATTTTCAGTGCAAATGCGCAGAATCTCATCTACCGAAGTGAAATGCGGTTTGTCCTCGATGATGACGCAGGCATTGGGCGAAATAGAAACTTCACAATTCGTGAAGGCATACAACGCATCCATCGTCACTTCGGGAGAGATGCCCGATGCCAACTCGATTCGAATTTCTACTTCTGCCGCCGTATTGTCAACTACCTTTTTGATTTTAATTTTGCCCTTCTCATTAGCCTTGACGATGCTTTCGATGAGGTTCTCCGTCGTCACTCCAAAAGGTAACTCCCTGATTGCCAAGGCATTTTTATCGAGTCGCTCGATTTTTGCCCGCACCTTCACCCTGCCTCCTCGTTTTCCGTTGTTATAGTCGCTTATGTCAATGAAACCGCCGGTTTCAAAATCGGGGTAAATGTGCGCATTCTTCCCCTTCAAGATTTTAATAACCGCCTTGATTAACTCGATGAAATTGTGGGGCAATATCTTTGTGGAAAGCCCCACGGCAATTCCCTCTGCACCCTGTGCCAGCAATAGTGGGAATTTCATGGGAAGTGCAATTGGCTCTTTTTTGCGGCCGTCGTAAGAAATCTGCCAATCGGTAGTTTGGGGGTTAAAGGCGACTTCCAAAGCAAATTTAGTCAGCCGCGCTTCGATGTAGCGGGAAGCCGCAGCCCGGTCGCCGGTTCTCATATCGCCCCAATTTCCTTGCGGGTCAATCAGAAGGTCTTTTTGGCCTAATTTCACGAGGGCATCGCCGATAGCTGCGTCTCCATGCGGATGATACTGCATCGTGTATCCGATGATGTTGGCAACTTTGTGAAACCTGCCGTCGTCCATTTCCTTCATGGAGTGGAGGATGCGACGTTGTACCGGCTTCAAACCGTCCACGATAGAAGGAACAGCCCTCTCAAGAATTACATAAGACGCGTAATCGAGGAAGTAGTCTTTGTACATTCCCGAAAGGGAAATGATTTGGTCTTCAATCTGACTTCCGTTGGAGGATTGCCCGTTTTGAGGAGCGGATACTTTTTTATTGTCCATATTTATAGAATCAATAATTCAATGCAAATATAGGAATTTCGATCCAATGATTAAACAAATTGTTTTTAAAAGCAATGAAAAATAGAAATTTTTTGTTTCTCTTTAAAAAAATTCGCCATAAAGATAGCCGTTTGTTGAATTAATGACATAAAGGAGGAGGGAAATTCAAAGGGATTTCTTACTTTCATGTTCCAGTTAATGAAACGCAGCAAAAACCCTTCCCCACACGTTTTCCAGTAGTAAAAACAAAAGTTTTGGAAGCGATGATTGGGAATAGGTTTTATGAATAGCTCCTTCAAGAAGCCATTTTATAACTTAACTTGAATCAGCAGTCCATGGATATCGCTTTACCATTTGGATACGAAGAAAAAGACCTCATTCAGGCCTGCCTTCGCCAAGAACGCTGGGCACAAAAATTGCTCTATGAAGAACACTATGGCAAAATGATGGGCGTCTGTCTTCGCTATTCCAATAATTCGGATGATGCACTCGACATTTTGCACGAAGGCTTCATAAAAGTCTTTAAAAATATGGCCAAATACCAAGCCGGCACCTCCCTCTCTGCCTGGATAAGAAGAATAATGGTAAATACCGCCATCGATTATTACCGCAAAAATGTACGACGCAGAACAGAAGACCTCGAAAAGGCATACGACCTGCGTGTGGTCAGTGCAGACGCCCTTAGCCAATTGACGGAAAAGGAAATTTTGGCTGCTGTTCAGGAATTATCCCCTGGTTATCGGGTGGTGTTCAATTTGTATGTTTTGGAAGGATATTCGCACAAAGAAATCGCCGATATTTTAAGCATTACCGAAAGCACTTCACGCTCTAATCTCGTGAAGGCAAGGACAAAACTTAAAGCAGCATTAATTGCAAGACATTCTGATTATGGCTTTAGAGGATAATTTAGACAAGAAAATAAAGGACGTTTTGAAAAATCTCGAAGTCGAGTACGACCCGAAGAGTTGGGACGCGTTCGAACAACAACTGAAGGCAGAAGAAATTCTCCACCCTGCCGACTTTGATAATGCTTACCTCGATGGCTTGGTGATGCAAAACCTCGATAATTTGGAAAAGGAAATCCCGCCCCCCAATTGGGAATTGATGGAGCAACAACTCGAAGCTGCCGATGCCCTTGAGAATATAGAATCGGATGCTGTGGTTGATGAGCTAACTCACGAAAAATTGCAAAATCTGACCGTAGCCTACCACCCTTCTCATTGGCCAATGTTAGCGCAACGACTCAGAGAAGAGTTGTCCTTGAAAAAGAAACTTTACAAATATAAAGTGACGGAAGCTGCCCTGATGCTGTTGTTGCTTCTCACAATGGTGAACTACTTTCCTCCAGGCGAAAGATTCCAACGACCGACTGCCGCAATGGACGAAATTCAGGAACCTAATCCCCCTTCGCCAGTTCTTCCTGAATTTTCCGTGAGTTCATCCGCTCAATTAATAACAGCCCCGACAAAAAGGAATGGTTTTTCGGAAAGTTCAACCGTTGAAAGCCCTCCGACACTTTCTAAAAAAGAAAAACCAGCACCGAGCAAAATATCCGGAGGAATAATTACCTCTTCAAAAGGCGGAACAAAGACCGCACAAAAAGAATCAGCGGCTAATCATTTAATTCCACCTTTCGAAAGAGGGCCCCAGTTTATTGAATCGGTTCCTTCAAAGTTGCCTTTATTAAGTTATTTGGCTATTCCAAAAATCCTTCTTCCCGAAGAATTAGTTGGGCGGAGTTTGAAAATGGCCACCCCGCAAACCACGGCAGATAAAAATGAAACCGACTCTCCATTGCCTTCGCCGATCGAAAGCCTTACTCCCCAATTATTGAATTACGAAAATGCTGTTTCATTGCCCCTTGTTCAACCCATTCCTGCAAAAAAGAAAAAACAAATCCGTTTTAGCTTCTTTTCCTCCGTTGACTACAACCTGGTTTTCTCACCAAAAGAAATAGTTTTTGACACGGTTGTCGGAAAGGACGTCACTGACGCTTATGGCTACGGAGGGGGCATTACCTTTAGCGTGAAAAAAGGAAGGTGGGAATTTGAAACAGGCGGGCTTTATACCTTTAAACGCTATGTGCCCAAAACACCCGACCATCAATTTGAAAAACAAGGTTATTATGTTTTTGAACGCTTTGAAGGAATTCAATTGGACATACTGCAAGTGCCGATGAACCTCCATTACCACTTCATCAACCGACCCAAATGGAAACTTTATGGCGTTTTTGGCGCCTCTCTCCACATGGTCATGTCTCCGGTTTACGAAATTAAGCAAACAAGAATCCTCGCCTTCGCCTCGCCTTTGCCACCCGATGGAAATTTCAATTCGCTCAAAGACGAAAAGCAGTTTCCCAAAGGCATTCTTGGCGGTGGAAGTTTCAAAGAGAACAGCTATTTAAGTGGTAACCTAGGTTTGGGATTAGAACGGTATCTAAGCCCTCGTTGGAGCATTTTCTTACAGCCTAATTATCAACATTATTTTTCTCCCAACGGCATTGGCCCGAACAAAGACAAAATTTACACCCTCTCTTTCTTTCTCGGAACGAAGGTTAATTTAAAATAGTCACAGCTCTAAAAAAGCTCGATTTTCAGCTTTTCGATCTGGCAATTTTTTTTTCAAATCGAGGTTTTTTTCGCCTTTCCTTGCCTGTTTTTTACCTGCTTTCATAACAATTCTTCCTTTGTCTTTTTTAGGACAGCAATAACCTCCCTCGTGTCTTCACAAGGACAGAATGAATTGAACAATTGTCCGAAAATCGCGGTATTAACATAGTTTTTTTATCGTCCAATTAAAATATAGTTCCGATTAAAAAATAGACTTGGCATTTTTCTAAAACTCATCTCTAAAAATAGTGAAACGCCAAGCCATTATTTCAAAACTTTTCACAGCAATTTAAAAGTCAATTACTGATTTTATTTTACTTGGGAATTTGACTATTACTTTTTTACATGGATTCTGACGACCGTCGTTTAACAATAAAAAAAACGACCAAAAACTATCAGTGCATTCCGATGACTTACTGATATTGAATCAATTGACCATTACATTTTCTCGAAAAATTTGAGTAGTTCGATTCAGGGCTTTTAGTTGATTGTGCTTCTTATTAATGGTAGAAGTGCAAAAGGCATTTTTGTCTATTTCATTCAACAGAATTGAAACTATAACTCCTCTTCCGTATAACTGCTCAAATGAAAAATCAAAATTTTTGTTTAACGTAAAAATTTATTGAATCATGAAAAAACTCCTCTATTCGTTATTGGCAGTTTTCTTTGTAGCTCAAGTGGCTATTGCACAAAAAAGAGACTTACGTTTTGAAACCAAGTCCGCAATGTATGCAGCCAACGAAGAATGGCTGACTTTTGCTTGCGAAGTCCCGGATGGCATGGTCGAATTAGGCCTCAAGCACCAAACGGACATGTATTGGTATTCTTTGTACAACTTAGGAAATCTGCTTTTCCGTTCGAGCATGGGCGTTCACGTTGTTTCCAGCCCTCTTTTTGAAAAACATGCCAAGGAAGACAAAGGCATGCCATGGAGCAAAGGCATGATGCCGAAGCGGCAACGAGCATTCATGCTCCACAAAGTTGCCCAATTTAAGGCAAAATCCGGGGCGGCGAAATTAGACAACATGTTTGCAGGTTATGGACCGCCAAAGGGAGCTTATCCGATTTACCTGGAATTTGCTTCTGGAACACCAACTTTTGTCACTGACCCGGATTTAGAAGATTTTGGAACACTGCGTTGGGACAAATCTACTTTTGACAAATCCATGAACCCTGGGGCATGGGGACAAGTAATGATGAAAGAAATTCTGTGGGATAGAGACTTTTTTCACCAAAACAGAACTTCTAAAGGTGTTACTTACATCGGCGTTGGCGCTTATGACGGTGCCCACGGTTTTAGAGGCTCCATGTTGATTGCTTTGGCTTTGAATAAAGCATTTGCATTGAAATCAACCCTCGCCTATAATTCAAAGACCGGCAAGTTGGGTGGCGTTAACCCAATGACTTATGACCCAAAGAAAGGTCCTGTTTATTTCCCGCATAAATACGAAGTTTCGTTCAAAGGTGGCATGACGAAAATGATGATGAACTCGATGACCAAGGGCGGTAAAGCGCCGGACTGGCCGAAAAAATTTACAGTGACGGACAATTCCAGTGATCTATTCGATGTAGCTTCTTTAGTTTGGGGCTTGAGTGAATTCTATTATTTCACCGATCCTAAAATAAAAGATGGTTATGATGCCCTTTTCGGCGACCCCAAGTGGATTGCTAAAGACAAGTCGGAAGCTGAAATTAACAAAGCCTTGAAAGCCGGCAAAACGGTTTTCCCCGCCAAAGACCCTCATAAACTTTCGATGGGCATGACGGCAGTGAACTTCAAAAACATGATGGGTCTTCATTTTAATAAGAAAAAAGGTACTTTAGTTGATACATGGACTCCTGGAAAAATGCAGGGCAAGCATATCTCTACCGTTAATGCAGGCATGGCAATTGTTGCGTTGGCAAATGTTAACCACCGTTTAGCCGACGTGGATAAACTGAAGAACGGTGCAAAAATGATGTTGATGGCTCAAGCTAACTTTTTGCTGAAGCATCAAGCCTCCGACGGAAGTGTTGCCGATGGTTATTCCATAGATGGAAAGGCCGATAAAGGCGCTAAATCACTCATTGCTCAAACCTTTGCAATTAGAGGTTGGTTGGCTGCTTATCAAATTTCCAAGGATGAAAAATTCCACAACGCAGCCGAAAAAGCCTATGATTTCATGCAGAAAAACCTGTGGAACGAAGGTGCTGGTGTTTATCGGTCATATGTCGGGGCAACGCAATCCAAATTTGACGGCATGAACTATGGTTCCACTTTGGGTGCCCTTCGCGAGTTGGCTATTGCAAGAAATGCAAGTGACAGAGCGCCGGTTGCTGCCCGATTGGATAAATTCTTTGAAACGGTCGCAAATAAAGCGGGTCTGCAAATTTCAGAAATTGGAATGACTGGTGAAATGATTCCTAGCAAGAAACAGGCTATGGAAATGATGGCTAAAATGGCAGCATTGAAGAAAAAAGACCCGAAGAAAGCCATGGCCATGCAAAAGAAAATGATGGATTCCGACCAGGATGGAGTGCCTAAGCCTAAATTTGTAAAGGGTACAGAAAAAGGCGCTGCACCTGTAACGGCAGCTAGTGTGACAATTAGTACAAAATGACAACGAACAAAAATATGGGGTCTATAAATGAGTCCCATTGATTTTAAGATATTAGTTGGAGTTGGGAGGGGGTACAATTATATTTATGTTTCCTCAACCCAACTCCATCAATACTTATTAAAATATTCACACTACGCATTTTAGATTGCCTATTGAGAAGTTTCGTTTGGCAATTTCCTGAAAAAGGATAAATGCGTTCTCTCTATTTTTTAAAAAAATTCATCATCTCCTTTGGGCAGCTTTTGGCAGGGATTTCAGAACATTCTCTTTTCTAATTTGCGATTTTAAGGTTTTTAAAAATGTCGTGCTTCTGTTTCTCTGCCACTGTCCTTTGGGGAAAATACCCTTTTACTTTTATCGTTCCAAAGTTTCCAAACATTCAAGATTCGTCTGTTGGCGCTTATTTTTACCATACCCAAATCATAAAGAAATTAAACCATGAAGCGATTAATTTTTGTTTCTCTTGGCTTGCTGTTATTTTTTCCTTCTTGCAAGGCACAACAGACAGTAAGCACCGTAAATTCTTCCGAAAAAGAAATTGCGACAGTGCCTTCTCAAGCTAAAAATGAAGGGGTTGCTGCACCCACTACAATTGAAGTCGTTACCCCAATAATGGATAAAGTTGAAACTGCTATTGCCGATTCGAGTACGCCGGAACAGCAGGTAACTGCCCCACCGAAAGAGGCATCGCCCTCTGATGGCTTTGGGACAATCAAAGGGAAAGTGGTTTATGAAGGCGGCCATGTTCACAAAGTTTTGAATGTCATTAAAGACGAACATACCTGCGGTGCAGGTGATGTGGTTGATGAATCTTTAGTGACTTCTGCTGACGGAGAAGTTCAATGGGCAGTCGTTTCCATTGCCTCAGAAATTAAAGGCGGCGAGGGACTCGATGCCCTTAAAAGCGATAGGACACTGAATCAAAAAGGTTGCGTTTTCACCCCCCACGTCTTATTAGTCGGAGTCAATCAAAAGATGACTATCAACAATTTAGACAAAACCCTGCACAATGTTCGGACAGTATCTTTTATGAATGACGTGGTGAATAAAGTGCAAATGTATCTTCCCAACATGCCGCAACCTTCAGATACCGTCATTTTTAAAGAACCTGAAGTAGTTGAGGTAGTTTGCGATGTACACGGTTGGATGAAATCATATGTCCATGTAGTGGAACATCCCTACTATTCCATAACCAACGAAGAAGGTGTTTTTGAATTGACGAATGTACCGCCGGGGAAATATACCCTGAAGGTGGAGCATGAAAAATTGGGAGAAATGGAACAAACCGTTGAGGTCAAAGCAGGTGAAACAACAGAAGTTTCCTTTTCTTATAAAGCTGTAAAAGAATAGTATTTGAAGGAGTTTCAGAAAAGCATTATTTGTATAAATAGGCACTCATCTGAAATTCCTTTTTAAAGATCTATGATTTGGGTGGGTTTTTAATGTCTTCGTAATGTGTTGCTACCCTGCCCCGGTAGGGCAAGCGGCACATATGAAGACATCCCCACTCAAAGTTTTGATGTGAATTGAAGATGGCTGCAAGAAGTACATCTTGTTTTCTTCTATCGGCTTCTCAAACGAATAATATCACCTTTGTGCATTTAGTCAGATTCCATAATCAGGAGGTGCAGTTGTATGAGTTTCGGCTTTACGCTGCCCTCCTGTTATGACCTTTTCTGGTCTCACTACTCCATCTTATTAACCCTCTTGGTGAACACCGCTCACTTTTTCTAGTTAAAGCATATTGGGCAGCAATTATTTCGCTCAAAAAAATCGTTTTTCGTCAGCGTTTAATTGAACCGCTGCATTTGTTTTGTCGTAAAATTTCAATAAAAAATATGAACCTTTCAATAAAAACCGGAGCGCTTCTGCTTTTTGCGTTTCTTTCATTAAGTAATTATTTGCCAAAAGGCGATACCCCTTTTCAAATGGACCCTTGGGTGGCCCCAAAGTCGGCTGATGCCGTGAAAAATCCGTTGAAAGGCGACGATGCCGCTACCGCCACCGGGCAGCAATTATTTTCGACGATTTGCTTTGTTTGTCATGGCAATCAAGGCAAAGGAGATGGCATTAACGCTGCGTCACTCGCAAAAAAACCGGCCAATTTGACATCCGCCAAAGTGCAACGGCAAAGCGATGGCGCCATTTTTTGGAAAATCTCCGAAGGCAATCCCCCGATGCTTACGTTCAAAGCATCTCTTTCGGAAGAGCAACGTTGGTCATTGGTGAACTACGTTCGAAAATTGGGCAAAATGTATGGTTCCGGCGGCGGCGCGGTTGCGGCAAAAAAACCGGAGAAAAAAAGTTCCAAAAAAGAAGAATCCAAATCAACGGCTAAACCGGATGTGTCAAAAGCTGCGCCTGCCGAAGCAGCAGCAAGCGCCACTTCTTCGGCTACTCCTGCTTCCAATCCTTTTGCAGGGATGGATGGGAAAACGCTTTTCCGAAGCATCTGTGGCGCCTGTCATACCGTTGGCAAAGGCAAATTGATTGGTCCTGATTTGAAAGATGTCTCCGGCAGACATAGTAAAGAATGGCTGGCCAAATGGGTTCGGTCCTCGCAGTCGTTGGTAAAAGCGGGCGATGCGGATGCCGTTCGATTGTTTGAGGAAAACAATAAAGTCGTAATGCCCGACCAACCTTTTTTAACCGGCGAACAGATTACAAGTGTTTTCGCTTACATCGATGGGAAGAGCAAACCCAAAAAAGTAGCCGCCGCGCCAAGCATGACAAGCAATTCAGGTTCAATTTCCGACGTACAGCCTGCTGCTAGGCCTACCGCCAAGGCCTCCTTTGCAAATTCTAAGTTGGGCACTTATTTCTTATATCTTGGATTTGCCTTTGTGTTGGTTGCCCTGCTTGCCGTCACTTCCGTTTTGACGAAGATGATAAAATGAGCGACCGATTCGATTTTCGATGTTGCAAAATGCCGAAGATAAGAAACGAACAAGGTTCTCGTCAAGAGGTGCGAAGTTGTAATAAAGCAACGGTTTCGATGTGGTGAGTATGGGGAAACATATCTACGGGGCGAACTTTCAAAACCTCGTATTTCTCATTCAAAAGATTCAAATCCCTTGCCTGCGTAGCAGGATTGCAACTCACATAGACGATTTTCGGGGCTTCCAATTCAAGAAATAGTTTCACCACTTTAGGGTGCATGCCTGCCCTCGGCGGGTCCGTAATCACCAAATCGGGTTTGCCGTGTTTTCTGGAAAATTCATCCGAAAGTATCTCTTTCACATCGCCAGTATAAAAGCGGCAATTGGCAATGCCGTTCAATTCTGCATTATCTTTTGCATCGGTGATGGCATCCGGCACTTCTTCTATGCCAACGACTTGCTTGCAATCTTTTGCGATGTAAAGCGCAATGCTTCCGATGCCGGTGTAGAGGTCATAAACGATTTCGTTGCCCGTCAAGGCGGCAAAATCTAGGACGAGGTTGTACAAAACTTCCGCCTGTTTAGGGTTTGTTTGAAAAAATGACTTCGGGCCAATTCTGAATCGAATGTGTTTGAGATATTCCTCGATATATCCTTTTCCACAATAACACTTCATTTCCAAATCGAGCACATAGTCGTTCTGCTTGGAATTGATGCAGTAAAACAAAGTGGTCAAGTGCGGAAATTTTTCCAAAACAGCATCGAGGAAGTGCGTGATTTTAGGCTGGTCGTCCTCATAAAAGCTGACGATGAGCATCACCTCGCCCAGGGAAGTCGTCCGAATCATAATGTGCCGCATAAGCCCTGCGGGATTTTTTAAATCGAAAAAAGGCAAGCCCTGTTCAATGGCGATAGCTTTAACGGAATTGCGCAATTCATTCGACGGGTCTCCCTGCAACCAACAATGGTCAATGGATACAATCTTGTCAAAAGCCCGGGGGCGATGGAACCCCAAAACATCCGCTTCATTGCTCATTCCGCTGGCAACTTCTTCAGTGGTCAGCCATTTTTTATTGGAAAAAGTGAATTCAAGTTTATTGCGATAATAGATGGTTTGCTGGCAGGGAATGATGGGCAAAAATTCAGCTACTTCCACCCTTCCGATTCGCATTAGTGCATCCCGGACAACTAATTCCTTGTGATGTACCTGCGATTCATAAGTCACATGCTGCCAACTGCAACCACCGCAGACGTTGTAATGCTGGCAAAAAGGCTCCACCCGGTCTTCCGATAAATGGTGGTAATGGGTAGGGAAGCCCATCAGGTAGTCCTTTTTCTTCTTCACAACTCGCACATCCACCACATCTCCCGGCGCAACCCTTTCAACAAAAACAACCCGGCCGGCTTCATCTCTTCCCACCCCTTTGCCTTTGTCTGCAACTCCCGTAATTTGCACTTTTGGCAATATTAGCGGTTGTCTGTTCTTTGCCATAATTTATCGTGTTCCCTTTTAGTACAGTGGGCAGTGGGCAGTTGACGACTGCCCACTGCAAACTGCAAACTGAACTATTGCCCAACAAAAAAGACGGCATTGCCAAATAAAAACTTTCCTTCTACCCAAAAAGCTCGGTACAATGGGTTGTCAATCAGGTAAGTGACGCTCCCTCTACCTTTGTTTTGCACGGCAAAGACAAGCGAATTTTTGAGTCGTTCCCGGAGGCGGTAACCGACAAAATCTTCAATCAGGGGATGCTCGTCAATGTAGCCGACGTTCCAGGTATTTTTGAGCAAATCGTAGCGGCGACTGCTAGTTTTCAGTGAAAAATAATAGTCCGGCATTCCGAACCCCAGGGGGTGCGTGTTGTCCATTTTTATTTTATAAATGGCACCGGGAATAGATTCGGGAATGAAAGACCGTTCTCTATCGTGGTAGGCGGCTTTGCGTTTTCCCAAAGCTTCTTCTTCCTCTGCTTTTTCTGCATCTGTTTTTTCTGTTTTTTTTGCAAACTTGGTCAGGTTAAACCCCTTTTTGTCCTCCAAGGAACGATTGGCAGACCCGATGGCAATCAGCCTGCCACCTCCAGAAATCCAATTATTCAGCTTTTCGAGGGTAGCATCGTTAAAGCCATAGCGACCCTCCGGGAGAATCAGCAAATTGTAGTCGTCCAATGCAATTCTTTTTAAATCATTTGCGTCAATCAACGAAACGAGATAGCCCAAATCCTGCTCAAAATAATACCACACCTGCCCAAAAGAATTGGGAAAAGTCTTTTCGCCGGAAAGGACGGCTATCTTTGGTTTTGTAATGAAAGTCATTTTATCGGAACCGAAATCATTCCCACTTGTCACAAAACCGCTTTGCACCGCCGTAATTTCTTGCTCGACCTTTTGGGATACTTCCCGAACGATTTTATCGAAGTTTTTGATTTTGCGATTGTCGGCGCGGGTAATGACCAATGTGCCTGCTGCAAAACGCTGATTAGCAATTTCAAATCCTTCCTGTGCGTAGCGTACTTTAATGTCTTTTTGCAAAAGGACGCTCAAAAACTTTTCGTTCTGGAGGGATTTCCAAACAGCGACATAGGCGTAGGGTTTTGCAACAGCTTTTAAATTGTTTTTATATTTTTCAAAATTAAAGGGCTGACTAACTTCCACTTTTTGCTTGGTGGCGTAAGCCTCCAAACCATAAGCGTAGGGCAAAGACCAGGCAGTAATGTCGTAGGTTAGCGAATCTACCAACTTAGATTGTGGCTCAAAAAGAACTTGGGTCAAAACCCCTTTTGGTTGGAAAGCGCTGATTACCAGGTCAAATTCCGAAATATCGTGCTTCGATTCCTTCCCCGTGGCGTAGTTGTAGGCAGTGACACTGCGCAAAGAACCTAGTCGGCCGTATTTTATTTTGTGGCGGTCCAATAAACGGCATAGAGATTGAATTTTTTGGGGCGAATTGGTGCTTTTGATGATGAAGGTTTTGTAGGTGCCGGGAGGCTTTTTTTTCCCATTTTTAAAATATTCCTCGAACTGTTTGGTGATGCGTTCCGCGTTTTTTGAAGCCACTTCAACCGTTGAAAGCGCCGTCGTTTTGTGGTGGTCAACGCGGTCTTTGAGCGTCAAGGTATCGCCATTTTCCATGAGGACGGCCCGCCCGGCCCGGCTATGACCACCCTGTTCATAGGTCATTCCAATAGCACCGTTAAAGGTGGGGTAGGTGTCGCCATAACTCGGATAGAAGAGGTCGAAAACTTCTTTTGTGAAATAAAGCCAACCGTTTGCATCGAAATATTTCGCGTGGTTTTTTCCGATTTCCACTTGAAAATCGGACTGCCAGTCGGTGATATAAGTGTGATAAGGTTGTGCTGCGGGTGCGAAATAATAAGGGTCATTGAGAAACTGTTCATGCAAATCAGCGACGATATGAGGCATCCACTGTTGATAAACTTTCAGTCGTTGCCGGGTTTCTACCTGCGTCGCCCAAGCCCAATCGCGGTTCAGGTCGAATAAGTAGTGATTCACTCTGCCGCCGGGCCAGGGCTCGTGGTGTTCCATCGAAGCAGGAGAAGGGTCGGGCTTCAAAGCATTTACGCGGCGGTACCAGTGGGTGTAGCGCGAATAGCCGTCGGGATTTACGCTTGGGTCGAGCAAAACCACCGTGTTTTCCAACCAGTTTTTCGTTTTTTTGTTGGAAGGATTCGCCAACTCGTAAAGCACCTGCATACTGCTTTCCGAACCGGCTGCTTCGTTGCCATGCACACTAAAGCCCAACCAAACAATAGCGATGGCTTGGGTTTCATCCACCTGACCCTCCAACAAGCCTGCCCTGCGGAGATTGTTTTGGCGAATGCTTTCCAAATTATCCATGTTTTTCTTTGAAGAAACGGCAGCCAACAGCAAGGGTCGTTCTTCGTTCGTTCTTCCGTATTCTGTCAGTTTTACCAAGTCACTATTGGCAGCAACGTATTTAAAATAATCAACCAAGAGGTGGTGCGGTGTAAAATTTTCACCCAATTTGTGTGGTAAAAATTCATCGGGCGACAACAAGGTTTCCTGAGAAAAGGAAAGCGAGGCAATAATCAAAAAGAGGGCTAAAAATTTAATTTGTTTAAACATCGAGTAATAGTTTTGATAAGAAAACACAAGTATAATAAAACCCGCTCACTTAGTTCATTAAAGAGAAGGGTTTCAGTCCCTATCGTCCTGCCTCCAAATTATTTTTTAAAAAACTCCCCCTGAAGTGCTGTGTTTTTCACCCCGTAGGGACCTGTACTTCCATAATTTTGGCATAATTTTTACTCTTACTCAAAGTGGCTTCATGGAAAAGCCTGCCTGTAAATCCCCTCTGAATATCTTCCTCCAGAAAATAAATTTTATCATCAAAAATTAGGAACGGTGAGATAATAAATTGCACAATTTGACTGATTCAATTTCCTCCTGAAAGCACTTGAAAATTAAACCGTAGCCCTGCTTCCGATTCCCGGAACAAGTTATGCTTGAATTTTCAAGCACTTTTAGAAAAAAATATAATTCATTCAAATAGCACACTTTATTACCTCACCGTTCCTCATCACTACAACCACATCGGCTATGAAAAAAAATTCATTCTGTTTAATCGCTCTTTTTCTGCTTTCTTTTCTTCCAAATGGTATTGCAGGCTGCATTTATGAAAATTTTTTGGAGGGAAAAAATTTGCAAATAGGCAATATGCTCACTTGGAGCACTTCGTCTGAAATGCACAATGTGCTTTTCTTCGTGGAAAGGTCTAAAGACGGTGTGGAATTCACGGAAATCGGTTCGGTAAAAGGGGCGGGAAATTCAGAGGAGGTCAATGATTATTTTTTTCTGGACCCCATGCCTGGAAATGTGAAATCCTATTACCGCCTCAAGCAAGTGGATTCCGACGGCACCTTCAGCTATTCGGAAAAGGCAGCCGTCAAGCCTGCTTATAAAAACAATTTTTTAGTAGCCAACATGACCTCCATTGCAACAAAAGACTTTTTTGAACTGACGATAGATGCGATGATAGACGGGGAGATGAGTTACAAATTAAATTCATGGAATGGCGATGTGGTACTTGAAGACCAGATGATTATTACGCAGGGCTTTAATGAAGTGAGTGTTGATTTAACAGACCAAAAAGAGGGGATTTATAAATTGTCGCTGAACATGGAGGGCGAAGAAGAGACCCTGACGCTCAAAAAATTGGCGGACGAAATCAAAGACAAGCCCAACGTAGCCTCTAAAAATTCCAAACCTGAACCTGGGCGGAACTAGGGCAATTAGAAGTTGGGCAAATGTAGTTTTTTATATTTCATTTTCAAAAAAGGGTCTTTCGGGAACAGCCTGAAGGACCCTTTTTCATAATCCGCCTGCGAGTACGCAGGTTTTTTTTATGGCTTGGGTTTTTCCTTGCGGGGTGAATAATTGAATCCAAACGATATAAATTCCAATCCGTGCCTTGCGGCCTTCCTCCGTATCGCCATCCCATTTGAAAGAGCCTTCCGTTGCCAACAACTCATTGTTTGCCAATTCCTTGATGAAGCGCCCCTCGGCGTCAAAAATTTGAACCTTGGCGGTGTAGCCCACTTGGTCAAATTCGTAATTGATGAGCAAGAAGTCTTTAAATCCATCGCCGTCGGGGGAAAAGACAGGCTCCGGAATGGCGATCATTTCTCCCGCAAGCTGCTGATTAGAAATGAATTGTGAGTTTAGGAATGTGGGAGTGGCGAAGCCGGCTGCTTCGGCTGCTGAGTGCCAATTGTTTCTGTCCTGTGTGGTGGCATCGGGGTTTATTCGTTCCAAAGACACGCCCTCCACGGCATCCAAAAAAGCATTGTGAAAGTCCTCTGCATAATCAAACGCATCTATGACAACTGCTTCTAATCCGTTGCTGACAAGAAGGGTCACATTGCCTGCATCGTCATTGAAAGCGGGCAGGTCGTTGCGAATCAGCGCTTTTTCATTTTCAACGGAGTAACGGGCTTTTATGTCGCTGGGATTTTTGGTAAAAACGGCATATTCGCCGGGAAATAAAAGAACGGCACTCTCAACGGAAACTACGGTGGTGTCAATTCCCGCCCGGATATTGCCAATTATCAAATCGCTCAGATTGAAAATTTTTGCCGATCGGTTGAAAATTTCCACAAAATCAACGCCCCCCGTTTCGGGATTGAATAAAATTTCATTGATGACAATATCTTGAAAATCAATTTGTTGCGGCAAGCCAAATTCAAGCGAATTGAAAAGTCCGATTGGGTTGCCGCTGCAATCCGTTAGTCCACTCGAAATGGCGATTTTGTAAATGATGCCATTCTCAAGCGGCGTATTCAACTGGAGTTTTACCACCTCGTTGGAAGGTAAATCGAATGTGGCGGAAGCGACGGAAATATTATTCGAGATGTCAAAATTGGCAATATTGACGGCATTATTTTCGTCCAAAGCCTCGCTGAAAAAAAGTTCAAGTTGCAGCGGATTGTCTCTGTTGGCGAAAACGCGAAGCAAATCGGGCGGCGTTTCATCCGGCATCGCATTGAGGACAGAATTGGGTTGGCCAGGCGTGCCGCCAATCAAATTCTCGGAAGCCCTCCAATTGGGTTCTCCCTTGCAAGGAGCTAGCGGATTGATCATTTCCAATGTCCAACCCCCTTCTTCTTTGTCATTGTCTTTGTACCAATTAATCGAATAATTGACGTTGTGAATAAGGACTCCAAAGGGGTCAGTTAGGGACAATTCATCGCCCGAATTGACCAAAGCGGGGAAGCCGTTCAGCCCGACCACCTCGCCAAAAGCGGCGAAGGAATCAACGTCGGCGGCATCGCAGACAATCAGGTAGCTGTCGGGAAGCAGCGTGTAATTCGGAAAAAAGACAGGTGTGCCGCCACTTGAAAAACCAAAATCTTCCAAATTGAAAATCCTATTGCTGCGGTTGTACAATTCAATGAATTCCACATCGGGCAAGGCAACCGGCGGGTTTGGGTCGGCCATGATTTCATTTATGAGGATGTCAAACCTTGTCGCCGCCTCCACTTCGAGGTAGGTGAAAGCCGTCGTTTGGGCGTTGCTGACATTTCCGGCAAGGTCGGCAAGGTTTTGGGAAATCAGGGTATAATGAACGGTACTCGTCAATGGAGTATTCAAAAAAAGATGGACAAGCGTCCTGTCGGCGGCATCTAATTCGGCAGCGTTGGGCGCGCCGATTCCGTTGTCGAGCGCGTAATTGGTGGGATTGGCGGCGGAGGGATTGGCGAGCGATTCGGAAAACAAAACATCAACTTCGAGAGCAGAAATGGGCGCAGCAGCCAACAATTCAGGGGCTGTAGTATCCGGGAGAAGGGGGGCTATTTTCACATCGTCGAAAAAAAACTTGTCCTTCCTCGAAGTCGTGTATTTGCAATAAAAACCGAAAAACAAGTCACTTCCACCCAAATAGGTTGCATCCTCGATGCTAAATTCGAGTTGGAAATTGAAACCATTTGAATAGTCTGCAAAAAGATTCCATTCGCCGGCGGCGTTCCTCGTCATTTTGATTCTGCCTACTGCCGGTGCCGAACCCACCGCACCTGTTGTTGCTGAAGCGAGCAAAACGCCGGTACTGGCATCTTGCCGGTAAAAACGGAGGGCATCTTCGCTGCCGCTTTCACCAATTTCGAGGTAATAGCCGCTTGAATTCAGTAAATCCGGTTCATCGGCTTGCAAATAAATTCGAACTTGGTTGGAAGTGGAGGGAGGAAATTCAAGCCGAAAAAAAATTTCCCAAACGGAGCTATCCGAAATTTGGAGGGGAAGAAAAAGGACGGAATTCCCGGCATCGGGAGCGTTTAATTGCAATTCAAAATCACTATTGACTACGAAATTAGCAAGGTCGCCCTGCCAAGTTGGATTGTTGGAGAAATTGCCATCCGAAAAATCATCCTGAACCTGAGAATGAAGAAAATAAGGAATTGCCGGAAAAACGAGGACGAAAAAAAGGACTTTCATTTTCCAAAAATAGCAAGAAAAAAGAATTGGATATATCTTTGCCTCTCAATTTGAGAAAGGAAATTTTTAAAACAGGTTTTTTTTCAGACGTTAGACGAAAGACTTCAGATGAAATAGGTCGTATTTGGTCGCTCTTTTCTTCCGTCAAAAACCTGATTTGTAATTCAAAAAGTAGAAAAAATGAAAGTAGCAGTCGTTGGCGCAACAGGTCTCGTTGGCACGGTGATGTGCGAAGTTTTGGAAGAGCGAAATTTTCCGGTAGCGGAATTTCTGCCGGTAGCGTCTGAGCGTTCCGTAGGGAAAGAAATTATGTTCAGAGACAAGCCCTACAAAATCGTCGGCATGGCGGAGGCGGTAGCTGCACAAGCGGATATTGCCCTTTTCTCGGCGGGGGGAAGCGTTTCCAAAGAGTGGGCCCCACAATTTGCTGCTCGCGGCACAACAGTGGTTGACAATTCCTCTGCCTGGCGAATGAACCCCCAAAAAAAATTGGTGGTGCCGGAGGTCAATGGAACTATTTTGACGGCGGAAGATAAAATAATTGCCAACCCAAATTGTTCGACCATTCAATTGGTGGTCGCTTTGGCTCCTTTGCATAAAGCTCTTAAAATCAAACGATTAGTCATCTCCACTTATCAGTCCTTTACCGGAACCGGGATGAAAGCGGTCAAGCAATACAATCTGGAAAGAAAGGGTTTCCAACCCAAAGAAGACGAGATGGCTTATTTCTTTCCCATCTTTGAAAATTGCCTGCCCCATTGCGATATTTTTCTAGAAAACGACTACACCAAAGAGGAGATGAAATTGGTAAATGAGACCCGGAAAATATTGGGCGACTCCAGCCTGCGAATCACAGCTACAGCCGTGCGGGTTCCGGTACATGGCGGTCATTCAGAGTCGGTCAATGTGGAGTTTGAAGAAAATTTTGATATAAAAGAAGTGAAGAAAATTTTAACCGAAATGGAAGGTCTTGAAGTGCTCGACGACGTTGCGAATAACAAGTATCCGATGCCTTTATTTGCCAAAAATAAAGATGAAGTATTTGTTGGCCGCATCCGAAGAGATGAATCCATTGAAAAGGGAATCAACCTGTGGGTAGTTGCGGATAACCTTCGAAAAGGCGCTGCCACCAATGCCGTCCAAATTGCGGAATATTTGGTGGCAAAGGAGTTTGTTGGAGCTTCAAGCGTGTTGAACTAATATTGGAAATGTTAATCGTCGCCTCTGCCTCCGGTCAAGAAATTTCCGTTAAAATTGGAGGTTTAGTTAGCATTTTATAAATTTGACAAATTTTAAATGTAGGAATTGACACCATATATTGTTTGATTGCCAATTTTTTTGAACCTTTTATGATGATTGGAACATCTCCCTCGGATGACCAAGGATAATCAATCGGTAATTCGATTGTGCCCTTTTTAGGAACTTTTGACGTTAAACGAAATTTAGAGAATCATGAAGACCAAACTTGTACTTTGGGGTACCAATGCCCAAGAGGAACGGATTTTAATTGCCATGCAACTGCACCCGGAGGATAATAAAGTGACTATTTGGACTTTCCCGGAAACCGTTGCTACCGAAGATTTTTCTCAAAAATTAATGCGGGAGTGGCGCAATGGCGTAGAGGTTGAATTTCCTGAAGAACACACGCTTCAGGAAAGGGGTTTGAGCATGACAGAAGGCTTGCTGCCGGATGATCTGAAGGTGGAACGGGGCGATGTGGTTCATCGCGCACAAACGGAATGGCATTTTGTGGTGCTTTCCTCCAAATTGAATAAAGTGTATCAAACCGAATTAGATGAATTGAGAGAACGGGTGGATAAATTGGAGGCTTACGACCAGGGGATTTGGGATTCGCTAAAAGAATTTTGGTCAAAAGTGCAGGGGCAGGTTCGGGAACGGAACTTGTTCCGGGATCATTCGGATTCGCTCCGCGATAACACCAACATTTTGTTTTCCAAAATGAAACAGTTGCGCAGCGCGATGGATGATGAATTCAGAGAGTATTCGAAGGAGCAAATGGATAAGTTCATGGCTGCTTTAGAAGAGATTGAAAAAAAGGTTAGCGAGGGGCTTCGGCTGCAAACCATCTTCGAAGAATTAAAAAAGTTGCAACGCCATTTCCGCGAAGCAAAACTCACACGGGAACACCGGACCCATATTTGGGAACGGCTTGACGGTGCGTTTAAGCTAGTCAAGGAGAAGCGATTCGGGTCCGGCGCTATTATGGACCGTTCTCCCATGCAGCGGCTGCAACGACGCTACGACGGATTGATTGTCGCTATCGAAAAAATGGACCGGTCTATCCGACGCGATAAAGATGATTTGGAGTTTCAAAAGCAAAAAATTGCTACTACCGATGGTCAGTTGGAAGCGCAAATCCGGCAGGCAAAGATAAAGATGATTGAGGAACGGGTTCATTCCAAGGAGGAAAAGTTAGGGGAGATGAACGAAACGAAAGAAATTTTGGAGAAAAAAATAGAAACCCAAAAAGAGAAAGATGCCCGTCGGGCGGAACAAACCCGAAGAGAAGCCGCCAAAAAAGCTGCTAAAGAAAAAATAGCCGAAGAAATAAAAGCAGCAGCAGTTGCAAGGGAAGAGCAAAGCGATGTGCTCGAAAAAGCTGCCGAAATCATTACCACTCCAGGCAAGGAAAAGAAAGACCAATCAGAAAACCTTGCAAAGCCCGAACCAAAAGAAAAGTCCTTGCTTGAATCGGCCAGCATCAGCCTAAGCGAATCGCTCGAAGATGTCGTGGATACGGTGAAAGCAGTAGCCGAGGTGGTCAGTGACAAAATCGGTGAGGCAGTAGAAGACCTTAAAGAACAACTGAAAGATGATGATGGGATGCCCGAAGAGAAACCTGCCGCCACGGATACGGCTGTTTCTGAGGAAGAAGAATGACAGAGGGGCAAAGTTCCCTGTGTATAAGTTCGCTTTGCTTTTTGATAATCGGTGAGTTACAAACTCATTGGCCGCGTTTTACGACAAGTCTCAAAGTCTTTCCAAACATAATTTTCCATCTGAACTTTTTAGCCGTTTGCCACCATTGAGGGGCTTTTGTTTTTATGTCGCCTGGCTTTAAACGTTTACGTAATCAGCAGCATACATGGATGCCCCGATTATTCCGGCGTTGTTTCGGAAAGTGGCTGGCAAAATCTTGGTTTTGAGGGTGAAATGATGCACGAAGGAATCAAATTTTTTGCTGATTCCTCCTCCAAGCAAAATCAGGTCGGGAGAAAACACTCTATCGATATATTCGAGATATTCGTTGAAACGCATGGCCCAATTGTCCAAATTCAAATGTAGTTTTTTTCTTGCCCCATTGGATGCGTATTTCTCTGCGATCTGCTCGTATAACAGGATGTGTCCCAATTCAGAATTGCGAACCAAGTGTCCGTCGGTGAAAAGGGCAGAACCAAGGCCGGAACCAATCGTGATTAATATGACGGTTCCTTTTTGGTTTTTAGCAGGTCCCAACTTCATCTCCGCCATTCCTGCTGCATCAGCGTCGTTGAGGACTTTTACCTCGAAGCCGGAAGTTTGGGAGAGGAGTTTCTCGATGTCTGCACCTATCCAATTCTTATGAATATTGGCTGCACTGCAAGCGACTCCTTTTTTGACAATAGAAGGGAATCCACATCCAATGATGTCGCCTTTCCAATCTAAAAGATGGACCAATTCGGCAAAGGTGTCGGCAACAGCTTCGGGCAGGGAAGGCTGCGGCGTCAATAATTTTATCCGCTCGCTTAAAAGTTTACCATTTGAGGTATCTACCACCGCGCCTTTTATTCCTGAAGCGCCAATATCAATTCCTAAAATTGCTGTATCCTGCATTCGTTCAAGGATTAATAGATTGAAGGATTGGTAAATAAACAAGTTGTCATTTTTTTGCCATTCCTAATTTATGATTCGAATTTTAAATTTTACATCTTTCATGGGGCGGTCATTTGGTCCGGTAGGAACGGAAGCGATTTTGTCAATCACATCCAAACCTTCGATGACCTCGCCAAATACAGTGTATTGTCCATCCAAAAAAGGCGTTCCGCCTATTTTCAAGTAGGCATCTCGTTGTTCTTTGGTGTATTGAATGCCTTTCTGGCTTTCAATTTGTCGCAACTGTTCTTCCGTCAGCGGTTTTCCCTGCACGATGTAAAATTGCGAGCCGGAAGATTTTTTCTTCGGGTTGACTTGGTCGCCCTGCCGGGCGGCAGCCAATGCGCCCTTCACATGAATCAGGCCGTCTTTAATTTCTGCTGGAATTTGATAGCCGGGACCACCGCCACCTAAAGGCTGGTCCGGTTTGGCATTTTTTGATTTAGGGTTGCCCCCTTGAATCATAAAACCTTCTATTACCCGGTGAAATAACAGGCCGTCGTAGAAGCCTTTCTCGACAAGTTTTGAAAAATTATCTTGATGAAGGGGGGTGTCGTCGTAAAGTTTTACAAGCATATTGCCGTACTCGGTTTCAATTTCAACCAAGCAATCCAAAGGT
>Ga0114931_10001813_pt1 | contig 27142 bp, 19 predicted proteins | sample 2SBtaG_FD_89579 | JGI IMG/M metagenome (GOLD analysis project Ga0114931, IMG submission 89579) | Deep subsurface microbial communities from Kolumbo volcano to uncover new lineages of life (NeLLi) - 2SBTROV14_V59a metaG | ecosystem: Environmental > Aquatic > Marine > Volcanic | place: Kolumbo... | reverse complement strand
TCGTCGTCGTCGTCGTCGTCGTCGTCGTCGTCATCGCCATCGTCGTCATCGTCATCGTCGTCGTCGTCGTCATCGTCGTCGCCATCGTCGTCGTCGTCGCCATCGTCGTTGTCGTCATCGTCGTCGTCGTCGCCATCGTCGTCGTCGTCATCGTCGTCGTCGTCGTCATCGTCGTCGCCATCGTCATCGTCGTCGCCATCGTCGTCGTCGTCGCCATCGTCGTCGTCGTCGTCGTCGTCATCGTCGCCATCGTCGTCATCGTCGTCGTCGTCGTCGTCGTCATCGTCGTCGTCATCGTCATCGTCATCGCCGACGGGCTCCGGGCATCCGGAGAAGGCGCGCGCCTCATCTTCGCCGTCGAAGAAGATGCCATTGATGCGAGCGAGGAATTGGACGCCGCGAGCGTTCAGACCGAAGTCGCCGAGTACCAGATTCGTCCCAGGCACCTGGACGTCGAAGACGAAGTCCGTGGCGTCGTGCTCGTCTCGGCGAACCTCCCACAGGAAGGTACCGAAGATGTCGCCTGGCGAGGTGCTGCGGCGCAGCCGTTTGAAGGTCGACGGTGCGAGCACATCGATGTTCGCCGGGCCGAGCGTCAGCGGCAGGTTGAAGGCCAGGGCATCGACACCAACCTGCTCACCCTTGGTAGGCAGGTTCTGCGACAGATCCACCACCGTGAAGCGCGCCCGGTCGCCGTTGGCGTCGGGGACGATCTCGAGTTGGATGCCAGCGCGGGCGACCACCCCCGGACTGAACGGCCACGCGATGTTGTCGTCTTCCGAGTGGTGCAGGATCGGCGATGCGAAGCCTTCACAGATGAAGACATTGCGCTCGTAGCCGAAGTCCACGTCGTCGCGCATGGCGCCGGCCGTGATGGTCACCACGGTCTGACTGTCGAGCACGCCGTCGAGATCGAAGGTCTGAACGACCCCAGCAGGCAGGCTGGCGGTATCGATCTGTACGCTGTAGTCACCATCGAGCAGGTTGCCGAAAAGGTAGTTGCCATCGCTGGCCGTGACCTGGGTGCCGAGGCCGTTGCCAGCCGCGTCGAACAGCCGGACAGTGACCCCGTTGATTCCCACCTCGCCCGGATCCTGGATGCCGTCACCGTTGGCATCGAGCCAGATGCGGTCACCGATTGCGCCGTTGCCGTTGTAGCCGAAATCGACGCCGTTGTTGACCTCGGCCGGGCCGAGGGTGATCGTCGCGACGTTGGCCGTGGCGATGCCGTCCGCGTCGAAGGTCGGGTTGCTGCCCGCAGGCAGGGTCAGGCTGTCGATCGCGACCGTGAAGGTGCCGGCCTCGAGACCGCTGAATCCGTAGCTGCCGTTTGCAGCGGTGACCACCGTGGCGACCACGTTGCCCGCGGCGTCGGTGAGCGTGACGCTCACCCCGCCGAGGCCCGCCTCGCCCGGCTCTACGATGCCGTTGCCATTGGCGTCGAGCCACACCAGATCACCGACCGTGCCCTGGCCTTGGTAGCCGAAGTCAACGCCGTTGTTGACCTCGCTTTGCGCCAGCACAACGGAGGCGGTGTTGGGGGTGACGATTCCGTCGATGTCGAAGGTCGGCGCCACGCCGCCGGGCAGGGTGGCGGCCGCGACCTCCACCGAGTAGGTGTCGGCGCCCAGACCGCTGAATCCGTAGCTGCCGTTTGCAGCGGTGACCGCCGTGGCGACTACGCTGCCGGCGCTATCGCGCAAGGTGATCGTGACCCCGCCGATTCCCGGCTCGCCCGGGTCCTCGACGCCGTTGCCGTTGCGGTCGAGCCACACGCGATCGCCGATCACGGCATCGTTGACCACCGCCGAGCGGTAGCCGAAGTCGACGTCGCTGCGGAAATCGCCACCGGGGAAGAGGGTCAAGGCGGCGCTGTTCGGGGTCGCGATGCCGTCGAGATCGAAGCTCGGGTCGGTGCTGCCCGCGGGCAGGGTGGCGGTGTCGATGCGTACCGTGTAGCCACCCGCCGGCAAGAAGGCAAAGGCGTAGAGGCCGCCAACCGCGGTGGCGGAGCGGAAGAGGTCGCTCAGTCCGTCGCCGTCGACGTCACCCTCGAGCAACACCGTGACGCCGCTGAGACCCGGCTCACCGAAGTCCTGGACGCCGTCACCATTGGTGTCCTGCCACACGAAGTCGCCGATGAAGCCGGGGATCTCGAAGGGGCTGAGGCTGAAGCCGAAGTCGGCCGCGGTGAAGCTCGCGCCGCTGGCAAGGGTCACGGGCAGCGGGCTGTTGAAGGTCGTCAACTCGAAGCCCAAGGGGATCGTCGCTGGGTTGACCTGCACCGTGTAGGAGCCGGGTGCCAGGTTCGAGAACAGGTAGGCACCGTTGGCGTCTGTCACCTGGGAGTCGATCACAGCGGCGCTGGCATCGCGCAGCTCGACGGTGAGACCCGCCAAGCCGGCTGCGGGTGGCTCGTCTTGCAAGCCATTCTGGTTGTCGTCGTACCATACGAAATCGCCGATCGAGCCCGAGGCCCCGGCGTATCCGAAGTCGAAGGTCAGCACATTGCCGTTGACCACCGTGTCGAGTTGGCTATCACCACCGGTGGTCGATGCCTTGCCTGCCAGTGGGCCACCCGCCGCGAAGCTGATCGGGTCGACCATCACCAAGAAGCTCCCGGCGTCGACCTCGAATCCGTAGCTGCCGTCGGCAGCCGTGGTGGTCGAGGCGACGAAGCCTCCGGCGGTGGTCTCGAGGTGCAGGGACACGCCCGCGATGCCCGGCTCGCCAGCGTCTTGAACCCCGTTGCCATTGAGATCGTCGAACACCGTGTCGCCGACCAGGAACGGCCGCAGCGGCACGCAGGGGTTGCCGAGCGGATCGACGCACAGCAGCCGGAAGGGCAGCCGGACGGCGTCGACGTTCACCAGGTCCACGCCGCGCGCGCGAAACTCATAGGGACCGGCGGGCAGGGAAGTGTCGACTTGGTCGGGATTGCCCAAGCCCGTGGTGTTGACCACGAAGCGCTCCCACTCGACGTTCCCCGAGGGGTTGGGCTCGGTGTAGGTCGAACCGGTCGGGCCGATCAGGTCGAACGCGATCGCGGGTGGACGCAGGAAGAACGGGTTGGCCACATCGTCGGGCGGGTCACCGCTGCTGCCGTTCAGACCGACCGCTACACCTTCGGCCACCGCCCCCGAGCCCGGCGGTGCAAAGCCCGGGATGCCGCTGGCGTTCGGATCGTCGGTGTCTTGGTTGGTCAGCCCGTTCTCATCGCCGTGATCGAAGTCGCCGTCGAAGATCTCGATCTCGGTCTGCGGAATGGCGGCATCGAAAAAGAAGGGAAACTGGCCGTCGTAGTTGGTCACGGTCAGGTCTGGGAAGTTGGGGTAAATCGTGGTGATGTCAGCGAAATCCGTGCCGACAGCGCCCATATAGTAGAAAGGCTGCTGGTTGAAACGGATCGAGACGACGCCGGTGGCCCGCACCTTGAAGACATTGATGTTGGTGGGGTCAGGGTTGGCCTGGGCGACCTCGATGCGCAAGCGATAAAAGAAGTTGCCGCTCGGTGTTTGCGCAGGATCGCCAGCAGGCAGGATGTTGACTGTGAAGTCCGACCAGGCCCCATTGGCCATGGCGGTCGAAAGGATCGACGCCTGACCATTCATCGGCACGATCACCGTGCCGGTGCCATCGGCCGCGGGGTCGGCAAAGAGGGTGTAGCTGTAAATCACCTGGCCGCCGCCATCCCAACGCGAAGTGCCGGTGGCGGTCGGACGACTGCCGTCGCCATCGAAGAATCCGACCAGGAACGAGGCGGCACCGGCGGGCGCCGAGATCTGCAGATCGATAAAGTCGCTGCTCAGGGTCTGACGGCTGGGTCCGGCCAAGGCCAGGAACTTGGCGTCGGTCTCGATGCAGGTCGGGAGACAGACAAAGCCGGCCATCTTCTGGCTGAGCGGCGGCATCGCGAGCTGCTTCGCGGGTGCCTCCACGGCGCTACGCCCTTGGGCTCGGTACGCGCGCACGGCCTTGGCGACCGCTGCGCGCGTGGATTGCTCAAGGCTGGGCTGGCCAGCGCCCGCCTGGGCGGTCGCGGGTGTCGCTGGTAGCAGCATGGCTGTGGCCAGCAAAGCTGCGCTGAGCATCGAACCGACTGCCGAATGTTTGTATGTCAAGACGTCCATTGTTCTTCTCTCCTCAATGACCTCACGGCTCCGGCCTTTCGTAGCCGTCTCTGGTCTCAGCAAGCGTCGTAAACCGACGATCCCCAGCGACCTCATAGGATCCGCACGTTGCCTCGCGTCACCTGCCGTCGTCTCCCCCAGAAGGCGACGGCGGGTTTCTGCGAGATCGCGTCTGGAGCCGAGATGGAAACCAGCGCTCGGCAGGAGGGTCCCCGACGCTTGAGATCGTGGCGACTCTACGCCGTGTGCGTCAGGTGAGAGTCAGGAAACGACAGCTTTGGCGGGAAAATCCCGGTTTTGGTTCCTCAAAGTTGCCTCTGCGCATGGGTGGATGAGACCCGTCGCTACGAGGCCGGTGGCTCTGACTCGGCCTGCTCTTTCTCCATTTCTTCCATCTTTTTGCGCAAACTGAGTGGCCGCATATCTGTCCAGACTTCTTCGATGTGGTCCAGGCATTCCTGCTTGGTGCCGGTCTTGCCCACAGCTTTCCACCCCAGTGGCAGCTCGCGGTCTTCCGGCCAAATCGAGTATTGCTCTTCGTGGTTGACCACCACGGTGTAGATCCGGTCGTCATCGTCTTCGAACATCGGCGCTCCTGGATGGGGATCAGCCCGCGAGCGGACGTCGCCCCGGTTGCGGTGGCAAGGTGGCTTCGACTTTAGCAGCCCATGGCCAAGCGCGCACGGGTCGCGCGAGGGATCGAGCATGCGCGCTGGCGCGGACGCTCGGCGCGTGCCTTGGTTGCCGGCCCGATCACTCCCAAGGGATATCGGGCATTTGCAGCCTGGGGATCGGCGTGCCGTGCAATACGACCTGCGCGAGGATTTCATCCACATCGGTAGGCGATACGCCTGCAAGCCATAGATTATATGGCCAGATCGAGACTGTGATTCCGCGGCTGCAATGTTTGAGGCAGCCCGTTCGGGTGACCATGACCTGGTCTCGCAAGCCGCCCGCGCGCACGCGGTCCTTGAAGCAGCGGTACAGAGCGAGACCACCGCGCCTGCCACAGCAGGGCTTGACCGCGTTTGGTGGGCGCTCGTTGGTGCACACCAGCACCTGAAAACGGGGCGTAGCCATGGCGGCAAAGCGTAGCAGCCGGTGGCAAAAGTTGCGCCGCGCTCCGAGCGACCCGATCGAATTTTCAGAAATACTTGAAAACTCGCGCCGCGCTTGCTAGGGTTCGCAACATCCGGGCCACGCTCGGGCCACGTTCCAGGCCACGCTGCGGATGCCTGCTGTGCTGCGGGTACCTCTGTGGACACCTCTCGTATGACCATCCGATCCGAGCCAAGTCAGCCTGCGCCGTCTCGAGAACAGCGGGCGGCCGAGTCGCCAGCTCTCGAGACGGTGCGGCGTGCCTTCATTCAGCTTTGGGCTGCCATGGGGTCGTTTTGGGGTATTCCGCCGACGACGGCGCAGGTGCACAGCTTCCTGCTCTCGCAGGCGAAAGCCAAGGATGCGGACGAGATCATGGCCGGTCTCGATCTGAGCCGCGGCGCGGTGAGCATGGCGTGCCGGGAGTTGCGCGATTGGGGTCTGATCCACGGCGAACGTCAGCCTGGCATGCGAAGGGTGATCTTTCGCCCTGCGACCGATCTGGAAAAAGTCATACGGAACATCGTCCACATGCGCAAGCGACGCGAATGGGATCCGATCCTCGACAGCCTGCGCGAGTGGATCCCGCGCCTTGAAGCGGAAGACAGTGGCGAAGCGACTCTCTTTCGCCAGCGGCTGGTGGCGCTCGAGGGCCTGCTCGCCTCGGCGGATGGCCTGATCGAGGGGTTCTTGCGCGGGGGGCTGGTGGGCCGGTTGGGTCTCAAGCTGCTGGTGCGCGCGGCGGCCGAGGACCATCCGGCGCCGGAGGTCACACTGATCGACGAAACGGGCCTCGCGGAGGCCGAGACATGAGAGCCGAGAGATGAAAGCAGTGGCCGGATCGCTGGCCGATTCGGCGCTGGCGGCGCAACCATCGACCGCCGCGGGCGCGGGATTGCCGACCGGCGTCGAGCTGCTGGGTCGGCTCGAAGGCATCACCGCCCGCCGCGGCCTGGGCGCGCTCGCGGCACGTCTCGGGGACCTCACCGACTTTGTCGCGGGGGATCTGGCGGAGCTCGAGGCCCGGTTCTTGGATGTCGCTCAGCTCGACGACCGCGTGGGCCAGGCGACCAGGCATCTGCTCGATCTCGGCGGCAAGCGTCTGCGGCCGCTGTGTGTGATGTTGGCGGCGAGGCTCGGCCATGATCACACGAATGCCGCGCTCGATCTCGGGGTCGCGGTCGAGCTGGTGCACAGCGCCACACTGCTGCATGACGATGTGGTGGATCATGGCGCCACGCGCCGGGGGGCGCCGGCCGCACGCACGGTATACGGCAACGCCGCGTCGATTTTCGCGGGCGACTGGCTGTTGATCGAGGCGCTGCGTCGGGTCGAGCGTTGTCGCCTGCCGGATCTATTGCCGCGGCTGCTCGACACCATCGAGGCGATGATCGCGGCCGAGGCCATCCAGCTCGAAAACCGCGGGCGTCTCAACACCTCGATGGCGGACTACCTGCGGGTGGCGGAGGGCAAGACGGCGTCGGTCTTTCGCTGGGCCATGCAGGCAGGCGGCCGCGCCGGCGGCCTCGACGCACCGGTGCTCGAGACCCTCGACGCCTATGGCCTGCATCTCGGCGTGGCGTTCCAGGCGGTGGACGATCTGCTCGACATCACGGGCGATAGCACGCAGACCGGCAAGCGTTTGTTCGTCGACCTGCGCGAAGGCAAGATGACCTACCCGCTGATCCTCGGTCTGGAGCGTGATCGGGCGCTGCGACCATCGGTTGAGGAAATTGTGGCCATGCCGCCGGCTGCCGAGCTGGCCCATGAGCTGACCGACGCGGTGACCCGCTCCTTGCACCGCAGCCATGCCGCGCGCGACGGGCTGCGCTTTGCACGCGAACGCTCGCAGCGCGCACGCGCCGCACTCGTCTCGCTGCCGGCCGGGCGTGCGCGCCGGGCACTTGAGACGGTCGCCGAAGCGATCGTCGATCGGGACCTGTGAGACGTTCGCCGTGACCGCCACGCCTGCCCAATCCGCGCGGCCCACGCGGCCTTTGCAACCAGCGCTCCGCGGCGGCTCCGGTGCGATGTTCGATCTCATCGCCGCGCGCTATGACCTGCTTAACCGCATGACTTCGCTGGGGCTCGATGGTCGCTGGCGGCGCCGGTTGGTGGCAGCGCTGGCACCTGCGCCCGGCATGCGCGTGCTCGATCTGGCCACCGGCACCGCCGATGTCGCGATCGCCGTGCTCGATCGCCAGCCGCGGGCGCAGGTGGTGGGTGTGGATCCCTCGCCGTGCATGCTGGCGCGCGCGGGCGCCAAGGTTCGTGCCCGCGGGCTCGGTGCGGGCATCCGGCTGCTCGAGGGCGATGCCTGCGATCTGCCATTTCGCGGAGACAGCTTCGACGCCGCTGCCATCGCCTTCGGCATCCGCAATGTGCCGGACCGCGCGCGGGCGCTCGCGGAAATGGCCCGGGTGGTGCGGCCCGCCGGCCGGGTGGCCGTGCTCGAGCTCACCGAGCCGCAACGAGGGGTGCTCGCGCATCTCGTGCGCTGGCACATCCACCGCGTGGTGCCGGCGCTCGGTGGCTGGCTGTCGCGTGCGGGTCGCGGAAAGGATGCCTATCGTTACCTGGAACGCTCGATCGCGGCCTTCCCGGCGCCCGCGGCCTTCGCCCGGCTGATGGCGGCCAGCGGACTCGAGCCGGAGCGCCTCGAGCGGCTGTGCTTCGGCGCCGTCCACCTCTTTGTCGCTCGGCCGCGGGTCGCTCGGCCGCGGGTGGCACAGGTCGCAGCGTTCGATGAGGCGGGGCGATGAGTCCGCCGCAGAGCGCGCCGGCATCCCTGGCACGTCCCCCGAGGCCAGTGCGCGAGGCCCGCGAGCCGCTCGCCTGGGCGGGCGAACGGCTGGCCGGGCTCGGCCGGAGCGACCGCTTGGTGTCGATCTCCGTGCCGGCACCGGTGGCGACTCCGGAAACCTTGCTGCGGCGAGCGCCACGCGCGCTCGGCCTGCTGTGGCATCCGCAGCAAGGGATCGGGGTGGCGGGCGTCGGCGCAGCATTGCGCATCGATCTCAAGGGACGCCAACGTTTCGACGATCTGCGGCGTGGCGCGGCAGCGCTGTTTCGCCAACTCGAAGAGATCGCCCATCCGAACTGTCAACCGCCCCCGCCGCGGCTGTTCGGCGGCCTGGCGTTCGCGCCCGGTGCCGCGGCCGAAAGCCCCTGGCAGGCCTTCGGCGACGGCAGCTTCTGCCTGCCGCGCTGGCGCTACACGGTGGAGGATGAGCAGGCCGCGTTGACGTTGACCGTGCGTGGGGGCGAGGTCGGTGGTGGTGCCAGGGTCTGGCTCGAGGGCATGGGGCGCATCCTCGAGGCGCTGTCGCGGGCGCAGACCCGCAGTCAGCCGCCGCCGCCACTGCCCGCGGTCGAGCGGGTGGCGCGGCCATCGCGAACACGCTTCATGGCGCAGGTAGAGGCGATCCGCGGCGCCATCGCCTCCGGAGGCTTCGAGAAAATCGTGGCAGCGCACCGCACGGTGGTGACGCTGACAGCGGCCGCCGACGTGCTGGGCGTGCTCGAGCGCCTGGGTCGTGGTCTGCGCGCCTCCACCCGTTTCGCCTTCGTGCGTGAGGACGCTACGTTGTTCGGCGCCACCCCCGAGCGGCTGGTGAGGCTCGAGGGCCGGGCGCTCGAGACCGAGGCCCTGGCCGGATCGCTGGCGGTCGATGAGGGACCGGCGAGACAGCTTCTGGCCAGCCGCAAGGATCGCTGCGAGCATCAGCTCGTGGTGCGTTCGATCGTGCGCCGCCTGGAGCCGCTGGTCGAGCGTCTGGAAGTCGCTGCCGCGCCGCGCGTGCACAGCCTGCGTGAGGTGTTGCACCTGCACACGCCGATCCGCGGTGTGCTGGCCGCGCCGCGGCATGTTCTCGACCTCGTCGAGCTGCTGCATCCGACACCGGCGGTGGGCGGTGTGCCGACCGGCGACGCCATGCGCTGGATCGCCGACAACGAGCCGCAGGGTCGCGGTTGGTATGCCGGTCCCATCGGTTGGTTTGATGCGCGCGGCGATGGCGCCTTCGCCGTTGCCCTGCGCACCTGTGTGCTGCGCGGCCGGCGCGCCTACCTTTACGCTGGCGCCGGCATCGTCGCAGATTCCGACCCCTTGTTGGAGTATGCCGAGACCGCGGTGAAGTGGCGTGGCCTGCTGCGCGCGCTGGGGGTCGAGCGATGAACCGAGTGAGGCATGCCAAAGGTGGATGACAGCGATCTGCAGGCCGCTTGGGCGCAGCACCTGATCGACAGCCTGGCCGAGGCCGGCATCCGAGACGTGGTGATCAGCCCGGGCTCGCGCTCGACGCCGCTGGTGCTTGCGGCCCACCACCATCCCAGCCTGCATTGTCACGACGTCATCGACGAGCGCTCGGCGGCGTTTTATGCCCTCGGGCGTGCCAAGGTCGATGGCCGTCCGCCCTTGCTGCTGTGCACCTCGGGCAGTGCCGGCGCGCACTACCTGCCGGCGCTGGTCGAGGCCCGGCAGGCGTTCGTACCCTTGTTGGTGCTGAGTGCAGATCGTCCCCTCGAATTGGACCAATGCGGCGCCAACCAGACCATCGATCAGCCCGGGTTGTACGGCCATCAGGTGGTGGCCTTCTTCGATCTGGGTGTCGCGGAAGCCAGCCTGCCGGCGCTGCGGGCGCTGCGTCGTAAGGCCGCGCAGGCGGTGGCCGCCAGCCGCTGGCCGGTGCCGGGTGCGGTGCATCTGAACGCCCGACTGCGAAAGCCGCTCGAGCCGGCGGGACGCGACCTGCGGCCGGCACGCGCAGCAGCGCGGCTGCGGGCGCGTTCGCTGGCTCGCTTCGAGGTGCCCGTGAGGTCGGTGCCGAAGGCGCACCTGGCGGCCTTGGTGGCGGCGCTCGAGCAGACCCAAAGGCGGCTCGTGATCTGTGGTCCAGCGGCGCTCGAGCAGGCCTCGGAGCGGTCGCAGATCGAAGCGCTGGCCGCCGGCCTCGGCGCGCCGTTGCTCGCCGAGGCGACGTCTCAGATGCGCTTTCGTGGCAACCAGCCAGGGCCGGCCGTGCGAGTCGATGCGCTCGAGGTGGTGCTCGAGCAGCGGCGGCGCGAGGCTGCTGCCGCGAGCGGCGGGCGGGCGATGCTTCCCGACCTGATTGTGCAGCTCGGCCCGACACCGGTGTCGGGCGCTTGGCTGCGCCATCTCGAGGCCTCGGCGGCGGCCGGCTGCGCCCATTGGGTGGTGGCCGCGCATGGCTGGCCGGATTCGCTGTCGACGGCCACGGGCAGGATCGCTGCGGCACCGGGTGAGTTGGCCCGCGCGCTCGCTGGCCAGCGCGGGTGCTCGCCGCCGGTGGGCGGCGCGGCAGAGGCTTGGTTGGCAGGCTGGTCTGCGGCCGAGGCCGCTGCCTGGCGCCGGGCCGCGAAACGGCTCGCGGCCCAAAGGGACGACCCGGGTACACCGCTGTCGGAAGCCGCGGCGGTTCGCGCCAGCGCCGAGGCCGTGCCGGCGGGGGCTTTGCTGGCAGTCGGCAACAGCCTGCCTGTGCGCCTGCTCGATGCCTGGGTGCCGGGCTCAGCGGTGGCTGCGGGCGTCGGGGTCTGGCATCAGCGTGGCGCCAGCGGCATCGATGGTCTGGTCAGCGGTGCGGCGGGCGCGGCCGCTGCTGCCCGCCGGCCGCTGCTGCTGCTGCTCGGCGACGTCAGCCTGGTTCACGACCTCGGTGGTCTGACGCTCGCCGCCAAGCTGCGCTCGCCGCTCGCCATCGTCGTGCTCAACAATGGCGGCGGGCGGATCTTCGACCGCCTGGCGATCGCCGACCACGCGCTGGCCCAAGGTGCGCTGGCCCATTGGTATACACCCCACAACACCGATTTTCGGCATGCCGCAGCCACCTTCGGCGTGGCCTTCGCCCGCTGCCGGACGCGGCCGGAGCTGACGGGCGCGCTCGCGGCAGCCCTGGCGCATGCCGGCGCCACCTTGATCGAGGCGGTGGTGCCAGCGCATGGCGCAGCGCACGATCTCGAGGCGCTGGAGCGTGGCGCGCTCGAGCCTGCTTCCCAACCCGCGCCGAGCCCACAGCGCCGGCGCAGGCGCCGGGGTCTGGACCCGCAGAGCGAGAAGCGGTGATGGCGGCCGGTAGCCGCGGTTTGATCTGCCTGCATGGCTTCACCGGTCGCGGTGGTGCCTGGCGGCCGGTACTGGCAGCCGGGCCCGCCCAGCGCCTTGCCTGGTGTCCGGACTTGCTCGGGCATGGGCCGCGGGTGCCGGGTGCGGCGGTCACCAGCTTCGAGGCGGAGCTCGACCGCCTGGATGCGGGTCTCGATCGCCGCGGACTCGAGCGCGTGCTGGTGGTCGGCTACTCGCTCGGCGCGCGTCTCGGCCTCGGGCTGCTCGCGCGCTATAGCGAGCGTTGTGCCGGGGCGGTGCTGATCGCTGCCCGCGCCGGCCTGGCCGATCCCCGGGCGCGTCGCGTGCGGCGGGACCAGGACGCGGCCCTCGCCGCACTGCTGCGGGCAGAGGGCGTCGAGACCTTCATCGACCGCTGGCAGGCGATGCCGATGTTCGCCAGCCAGCAGCGGCTGCGACCGCAGCAGCGCGCCGTCCATCGTCGCCGGCGCCTGTCGCATACCGCTGGCGGCCTGGCGCGCTCGCTGGAGATTCTCGGCCTGGGCAGCATGCCGAATCTGCGGGCGCTGCTCAACGGGCTCGATCGACCGCTGCGTTTGATGGTCGGCGGGCTCGACCGTGCCTTCCGTGCCGAGGCCGAGGCGCTGGTGCGAAGCATGCCGCGGGCGCGGCTCGAGGTGGTGTCCGGTGTCGGGCACGATGTCGTCTTGGAAGCGCCGCTGCGGGTCGCCGCAGCGATTGACGAGGAGTGGCAACGATGCCGAATGTGAAGCAGAAGGTACAGTGGCAAAGCCTGGGCGAGTACCAGGACATCCGCTGCGAGCAGGCCCAGGGACCGCAGGGTCTGGAGGGCATCGCGAAAATCACCATTGACCGGCCCGAGGTACGCAACGCCTTCAGGCCCCAGACCGTGGTCGAGCTGCGGCAGGCCTTCGACCGCCTGCGCGACAATGCCTCGATCGGCACGGTGATCCTCACTGGCGAGGGTCCCTTGGCCTTTTGCGCGGGCGGCGATCAGCGGGTGCGCGGCGAGGGCGGCTACGTGGGTGACGACGGCGTGCCGCGGCTGAACATTTTGGATGTCCAGCGCCAGATCCGCTCACTGCCCAAACCGGTGATCGCCATGGTCGCCGGCTATGCCATCGGCGGCGGGCATGTGCTGCACCTGGTCTGTGACCTGACCATCGCCGCCGACAACGCCCGCTTCGGCCAGACCGGGCCCATGGTCGGCAGCTTCGACGGCGGCTACGGCGCCTCCTACCTGGCCCGCATCGTCGGCCAGAAGCGGGCGCGCGAGATCTGGTACCTGTGCCGTCAATACGATGCGCAGACCGCGCTGTCTTGGGGGCTGGTCAACGCGGTGGTACCGCTCGCCGAGCTGGAGCGCGAGACCGTGGCGTGGTGCCGGGACATCCTCGAGAAGAGCCCGACCGCACTGCGTTTTCTCAAGGCGGCGCTCAATGCCGACTGCGATGGCCAGGCCGGCTTACAGGAGCTGGCCGGCAACGCCACGCTGCTTTTCTATCTGACCGAAGAGGGCAAGGAGGGCAGGAATGCCTTCCTCGAAAAGCGTCGTCCGGACTTCAGCAAGTTCCCGCGGTTCCCTTGAGGGTCGGCCCGGGATGAAGCTTTCTCGAAACGCCTGGCTGCTCGCGAGCCGGCCCAAGACGCTGCCAGCCGCGGCGGTACCGGTGATGGTCGGTAGCGCGGTGGCCTATGGCGCGGGAGGGCTGGCCTGGTTGCCGGCACTGGTGGTTTTGGTCGATGCCCTGATGATCCAAATCGGTACCAACTTCGCGAACGACGTCTTCGACTATGAGCAGGGTGCCGACACTGCCGAACGTGTCGGCCCACTGCGGGCGGTTGCGTCCGGCTTGCTGTCGCCGGCTGCCATGCGCCGGGGCATGGTGCTGGTGTTCAGCCTGTCCGCGCTGTGCGGTGCCTACTTGGTGTGGGTTGCCGGCTGGCCACTGGTGGTGATCGGTGTGGCCTCGATCGCGGCCGGTGTCGCCTACACCGCCGGTCCCTTCCCTCTCGGCTACCACGGCCTTGGCGATCTCTTCGTGATGATCTTCTTCGGCTTCGTGGCAGTGTGCGGCACGGTCTACGTCCAGCTCGGTGTGGTGCCGGCGCTCGCGTGGTGGCTGTCGGTGCCGGTCGGCGCGCTGGCCACCGCCATTCTGGTGGTCAACAACCTGCGCGACCGGCGGACCGACGCTGCGGCCGGCAAACGTACCTTGGCGGTGCGCCTGGGGCGGCAGGGAGCGGTGCTCGAGTACTCGCTGCTGTTGACGGCGGCCTATGCGGTGCCGCTGGCGCTGGTGGTGCGCGGCGCTGGCGCGGCGCTGCTCTTGCCCTGGATGAGCGCGCCGCTCGCTTGGAGGTTGCTGCGTGATGTGCGCCAGCACGAGGGTCCGCAGCTCAATCCCGTGCTCGCGCGAAGCAGTCTCCTGCAGCTGGTTTTTGGCCTGCTTTTGGCGCTCGGGGTGGCGCTGGGTGGCGCCGGCTGAGGGTCCTCTCCGGGCATGAATCCGCCCCCAACGACGCCGCGTACCACCGGGATAAGGCGACGGGAATCTCGGTGCCAAGTGCTCTGTTCTCCCCTCTCGCGCCTTGCCGGCCTCGCGCTTGATAGACCTTCCTCTCAACTCTTTTGACGAGAGTGAGGTATGCGGCCGTGCCGCAGCCCGGAACTGTTCGGCTTCGGTGTAGCCTTCGGGGCCAGTAACACCCAATCGAACGCCATGGAATTGGGCGTTCGCAAAAGGAGTAGCTCAGTAATGAAGAAGTACTTGACCTTGGCTCTTGCTCTGTTCGCCGTCGTCGCCTTTTCGGCCAGTGCACAGATGGCCAAGCCCAAGATGGAGACGATCTCGGGCAAGATCATCGACTTGACCTGCTCGTCCAAAGGCAAGGTCATGATGAATTCCTGGACCAACGCCGAGAACGATGACCACATGACGCCGGAGGGCAAGAAGCCTCACTGCGCGACCATGTGCCTCAAGGGCGGCCAGCCCGCAGCAGTCTTTGCGGATGGCAAGATCATTGCGGCTCTGGCTTGCAACCCGCGTGCGACGCTCTCGAACTACGCCTCCAAGGACGCCGAGGTGATGGGTTTCTGGGGCGGTTCCAAGAAGGATGCGGCCCGCGCCTTCATCCCGACCAAGATTCGCGGCACCGGCGGCGAGTGGGAAGACGTCGACTGCGCCACGATGCACTAGGAGCCTGCTGCGCATAGTCCGCGCGGCGCCTCATGGGCGGCGCGAGGGTTTCGTTGCGTTACGTTCTCGACAAATACCTGCTGGTATTCGTCTTCGAACGCGCCTTGCGAACCCCCTCGCGGCGCTCCGTGGCGCACCATCGGTCTGTTCGCAACAGGATCCTGATCAGAGGTGTGGCTGGCAACGGACCGAGGCGCGTGTTCCAACAGACGCCCTAGGCCCCAACCAGCCGATCGCTGAGAAAACGGGAGAGCCGCTCTTGCAGCTCTCCCGTTCTTGCGTTTGGCCCGTTTTTCGTTTTCCGGTCTTGCTCAGCGGAGTCTCGGTGCGGCGCGTGGACTCGAGAGGGGGTTCTTCCGGGCGGCGGGCAGCCTGGACGATCCGAGGATCAACCGTCGCCGTCGTCCCCGGCAGGGTTCTCGCTCACATTGCCAGCTTCCGCCTTTGCCTCCTCTGCGGGCGGCTGGGCGGCGCGGAAGGTGAGCTCGGTATCGGCGGGCAACTTCTCGATGGCGATGATTTCCTGGGCGGGATCCTGAAACCAGTCGATGACCAGGGTGAATCGGATCTTGTCGCCGATCTGGTAACCCTCGAGCGGTAGGTCTTCATCGACCAAGAAGGGCATGGTCATCGAATCCATGCCCCAGACCTCGCCACCAACCCCTGCGAAGTCGTCGATCGCTTCGTGGCGAATCAGCAGCGCATGCTGCGGCTTGCCGGGCCCAGGCACGCCTTCCAACGCGCCGCGCACCACGTAAGTAGCCGCGGTGTCGGCCACCCCGGGCGCCGGCTCACCCGCGGCGGGTTCTGGGGCCGGGGCTTGGCCTGCCGCGCCGGACGCCGCATCGTGGTCCGCCGGCGCGCTACAGGCGCTGAGAAGTGCGACAGCCAGCAGGGCTGCGACCAGCAGTTGACTGCTGGTCGGGGCAGGGAGGGTGGTTTCGAACATGCGCAAGTCTCCTGAGAGTGATGGACGGAATCATCGGACGTCGAATTGGACGCCCTGGGCGAGAGGAAGCTCCGTTCCCCAGTTGAGGGTGCAGGTCTGCCGGCGCATGTAGGCCTTCCAGGCGTCCGAACCGGCCTCGCGACCGCCGCCGGTGTCCTTTTCGCCACCGAAGGCGCCGCCGATCTCTGCACCGGACGTGCCGATGTTGACATTTGCAATGCCGCAGTCGCTGCCGGTGGCGGCGAGGAAGCGCTCCGCCTTGCCCACATCCCGGGTGAAGATTGCCGAAGACAGGCCCTGTGGTACATCGTTGTGCCAGCCGATCGCCTGCTCGAGATCGTCGTAGACGAAGAGGTAGAGAATCGGTGCGAAGGTTTCGTCGCAGGTGATCGCCGAGGGCTCGGGCATGGCGATCAGGGTCGGCTCGACAAAGCAGCCCGGGCGATCCAGGCGCTGGCCGCCGCACAAGAGCGTGCCGCCTTCCGCTCGGGCGCGCTCGATGGCGCGCATCATCCCGCGCACCGCGGTCGGATCGATCAGTGGTCCCATCAGCGTCCCCGGGTCGAGCGGGTCGCCGATGGTGACCTGGCGGTAGGCCGCCACCAGGCGCTCGGTCAGGGTCTCGGCGACCGGCCGCTCGACGAACAGCCGGCGGGTGGTGGTGCAGCGTTGACCGGCCGTGCCCACTGCGGCGAACAGCACGCCGCGAAGGGCCAGGTCGAGATCGGCATCGGCCGCGACCACGATGCCGTTGTTGCCGCCCAGCTCGAGCAGTGAACGGCCCAGACGCGCGGCGACCGCGCGACCGACGTGTTTGCCCATGGCCACCGAACCGGTGGCAGAGATCAGCGGCAGACGCGGATCCTGGGTCATGCGGGCGCCGATCTCGAGGCGGTCGCCGATGATCAGGTTGAAGATCGGCGGGGCGCTGCACGCGCGCAGCACCGCATCGGCGATGTGGGTGAGCGCAATGGCGGTCAGCGGTGTCTTCTCGGATGGTTTCCACACCATCGAATCGCCACACACCGCCGCCACCGTGGCATTCCAGGCCCACACCGCCACGGGGAAGTTAAAGGCGGTGATGATGCCGACCGGCCCGAGCGGATGCCATTGCTCATACATTCGGTGCTGTGGCCGTTCAGAGTGCATGGTCTTGCCGAACAACTGGCGTGACATGCCGACAGCGAGGTCTGCCATGTCGATCATCTCTTGGACTTCGCCAAGACCTTCGCTCAGGATCTTGCCCATCTCGAGGCTCACCAGGCGCCCCAAGGGCTCCTTGTGCGCGCGCAAGGCCGCGCCCAGCCTGCGCACCACCTCGCCGCGTGCCGGCGCCGTCCAAGTGCGCCAGGCCGCGAAGGCTTCGGTGGTGCTGGTGACCACCGACTCATAGTCGGCGGCCAAAGCCTGCCGAACACACGCGATGGGCGTGCCATTTGCGGGGTTCACCGATTCGAGTACGGTGCCCTCCGTGTTCAGCCAACGGCCGTCATAGGCGCCGGGATTCATCGCCTGAATGCCGAGCGCGCGCAGCAGCTCGGGGATGTCGGTACCAGGGCTCGTGCTCATCGATCGAGTCTCCTCGCTTGCGGGGACTTGCGAAGGGGCGTGGGGGAGCGCGGATGCGCGGCGAAGATGCCTAGCATAGCGCGTCCCAGCCCATCGCGCCCCTTTCGCCAGCGCTGGTGAGCGCCGCGCTATGCTGCTCATTGCCGAGAGCCAGCAACGTGGACCAGTCGCGCCCCGAAGCCATAGCCAACCGCCACCACGCCCGATCGAGCGTACCGCTCGCGGCTTCGCCCGCCGCGCGCAACGCTGCGCCCGCGGGCCGGGGCACCGGCTGGTCCGGCGCGCACCGGCCCGGTGTTGTGCCGGCACCGTCGCGGCCGAGCTCGATCGCCGGCGCGTCCTGGTTGGCGGTCTTGCCGGCGGCCTTGGTGCTGGTGTTCGCCTTCGGCTGTGGCACCTTCGCTTCGCCGCTCGACGCTCGGTGGGTGGTCGCGGGTCATCTCCTGCTCGGGGTCTTTGCCTTGTTCGGTTGCTGGGCCGGCCGCGATCCGCTGGCCTTGGGCGGGATCCGCTGGCTGCTGGCGGTCGGGGCGCTGGTCCTGATACTGGTCGCCGCCGTGGGCTCACCCGTGCCGCGCGCGGGCCTCGAAGGCCTGCTGCTGCTCCCGTCCTTCGTCTTCATCGTACCGGCGGTGGCCTGGCTGTGGCGCGACCATGCCCGCCGCCGCCTCGGGATTCTGGCGTTGGCCGTCGTGCTCTTGGTGGTGGCGATCGTGGCGCTCGGGGTCGCTGCCGTGCGCGGTGGGCGCGCCGCGTCGCCGCTGGGTCACCACAACCTGCTGGCGCTGTGGTTGGTGATGTTGATGCCGGTGGTGGCGGCGCCGGTCTCGCTGCCGCGTCGGGGTCGATGGTTGGTGCGCTCGGCGGTATTCACCGCGCTCGTGGCGCTGCTCGTCTCGCGTTCCCTGGGTGGCGCGCTGGGGTTGGCGGCTGCGCTGAGTGTGGCCCTGGTGGGTGGCATCCCGCTGCGCTGGCGCCGGCTGCTGGTGGCCGGCGGATTGCTGCTGGTGGCCGGGTCTCTGCCGCGAGCCGTGTCCATGGTGCGCGGCGAGGACGCCTCTTTGAAGGCGCGCTGGGGCTATGTCACGGCGGCGGCACGCGGTCTGGCTGCCGCGCCGTGGCGGGGCTGGGGACCGGGCGCTGCGGCCTGGACCTTTGCCGAGCACATGCGGCCACAGCCGGGGGTGCATCCGGCCGGGCAGATGATCAGCGATCCGCACAGTCTGCCACTCAAGCTGGCCTATGAGCTGGGTCTGCCCGCTGCCGGCGTACTCGCGCTGCTCGCCGTGGTCTTGCTCGCGCGCCGGCCGGAAGAGGATCCGCCGTTCGCGCAGGCGGCGGCGCTCGGCATGGTGGCCTTCGCCGTGGCGGGCTGCTTTACCCGGCCTCTGGCCGCGACCGCGGTGCCGGTGACCCTGGCGCTGCTGCTGGGCGCGCGGCGGGCTGGGCGTGCGCGGGTGAAGGTCGATCGCCTCTGGGCGCGCGCGGCCGCGCGCGCCTGGCTCGCGGCGAGCGCTGTGGCTCTGGTGCCGCTCGATGCGGCCCATCTCGCCTATGACCGCGCCGCGCGCGCCGGTGATCCGGCCGTGGCGCGGCGGGCGCTGACCCGCGCGGTCGCTCTCGATCCGTGGCATCCGCTCTACCGCGCGCGCCTGGCAGCACGCACCGGCTCAGCGCCCAACGCATTGCGTGCTGCGGAGGATGCCCGCGGTGTCGCCGCCTTGTGGTTGGCCGCTGGCCAGCACACAACGAGCGCGCAGCGCGCCGCCTTGGCCCGGGCCTGCACCCTCGATCCGCTGGCACCGCTGGCGCCCTTCGTCCTGGCACTCGCTGATGCGCAGGCGCCGGAGGCCACGCGTCTCGCCGCCCGCGCGATGCTCGCCGAACCGCGCCTGCTGGCCGCTTCCGCTTGGGCGCAGCAGCCAGCCCTGCGCGCGGCTGCGGTGGCCGCCGTCGCCTCGAACACCGGTGTCGATGCGGGCTGGCGTGAGGCCTTCATCGCCCAGGCCGATGCCAGCCAGGTAGCGAGCGGCCGCGCGCAGGCCCTGGCTCTTTATGCAGACCGCGATGCGGCCACGGCCATGTCGCTCCATGGTTTCGGCCGCCGTCCCTGGCGCTGGCGGCTGGCGGCGGTGGCGATCGACGCCGACGCATTGCGCGCCATCGACCTGGTGCCGGCCGCGAACCTGGCCACGACCGATCCCGCGGTATTCGCCGCCGGCTGCGACTGAAGCGCGGCGTGACTCTGTGCCCTGTGCTGCTAGGCGCGCGGGTAGATCATGCCGAGCACGGCACTGCCGACGACGGCGCCGATGAGGTTGATGCCGGCCCAGCACCAGGCCAAGTAGTAGGGAAAGTCGGCGATCACCAGCGGGTTGTAGAACGGCGAGAAGAAGATCGCCAGACCCAGGAAGAAGCCGAAGGTGGCGCCGCCCTTCCAGCCCTCGGCCCACACCGATCGGGTCTTGGCGAAGAGGATGGCGACGGTAATCCAAAGACAGAGCGAGATGGCCAGGAACCACAGCGGATTCGCTTGCTCCTGGCTAAAGACAGCCGGATTCTCCATATAGGTACCGGCCATGATGAATCCATGAATGCCGAAATCGTAGAGGTTTCCGACGATACCGGCGACCACACCAGCCAACAGAACCTTGGACCAGCTCATCATGTCTCCTATTCCCCGCGGATGCGGGTTGGGTTGAATGATGACCCAGTCTACCCCGGCCGCGCCGTGATGCACAGCGCGGCAGGGATTGCGGGCAGGTCGGGCTCAAGCGACGGTGGAAAGTGCCGGCGCGGGGGAAGCCGCCGGACAGGGCGTGAAGCGTGCCGTGAAGTGGCGTAGCGCCGACGGCTGCTCGACGATGCAAATGCCCGCAACCTCGCCCGCGCGCGCACCGACCGCGGCCACCGCTTCGATGACGTAGTCGAGCTGGCTGCGCGTGTAGACCCGCCGCGGCAGGGCGAGGCGGACCAGCTCATGGCTGGCGAACTGCTCGCGACCGGTCTCGGAATCGACGCGCCCGAGCATGATGGATCCGATCTCGACGGTGCGCACGCCGGCCTCGAGGAAGAGTTCCACCACCAGCGCCTGACCCGGATAGCGCTCGCGAGGGATGTGGGGCAAGAAGGCGGCGGCATCGATGTAGACGGCATGTCCGCCGGCCGGCTGCAGCACCGGTACCCCGCGGGCGCGAAGACCTTCGCTCAAGTGGCGCACACTGCTGTGGCGATGCTCCTGGTAGCGAAGGTCCAGGGCTTCGTAGAGACCGACCGCGATCACCTCGAGATCGCGGCCAGCGAGCCCACCGTAGGTCGGAAAGCCTTCGGTCAACACCAAGAGCGCCTTTTCGCGTTCCGCAAGCTGGTCGTCGTTGGAACATAGGAAACCGCCGATGTTCGCCATTCCGTCTTTCTTCGCGCTCATCGTGCAACCGTCTGCGTAGCCGAACATCTCGCGAGCGATATCGATCAACGCCGTGTCGTTGTACTGCGGTGAGCGGCGATGAATCAAGTAAGCATTTTCGGCGAAGCGGCAGGCATCGAGGTAGAGGGGGACGCCGTGGTCATGACACAGCGCGGATGCTGCGCGCAGGTTCTCCATCGACACCGGTTGGCCACCACCACCGTTGTTGGTGACGGTGATCATGGCCAGCGGCACGTGTCCGCGTTCTGCTTCGAGCAGCCGCTCGAGGGCTGGAAGGTCGATATCGCCCTTCCAAGGATAGCGTCTGCCGAGCTGACGGGCCTGGGGCGAGGGCAGGTCGACGGCGCGTGCGCCCACCGCCTCGATGTTGGCCCGGGTGGTGTCGAAATGGGTGTTGTTCGGTACCACGTCACCAGGCTTGAGCATGGCACCGGCGAGGATGCGCTCTGCTGCGCGCCCCTGGTGTGTGGGAAGAATGTGGCGGAAGCCGAAGATGTCTCGCACTGCGGCTTCGAAGCGTTCGAAGCTGCTGGCGCCAGCGTAGGACTCATCGCCGAGGAACAGCGCTGACCACTGGACGGCGCTCATCGCGCCGGTGCCGCTGTCGGTCAAAAGATCGAGCGTGACCGATCGGGCAGGGACGCGAAAGAGGTTGTAGTCAGCTTGCTCGAGAAGTAACCGGCGCTCGCTGCGGGTGGAAAAGTGAATGGGTTCGACGGACTTGATTCGGAACGGCTCGATGAGCGTTGTCATACGACCCCCCAACAAAAAACGGTGACGACGCGCGCCCGCACGCCTCCCGCACACCCAGACGCAACGTCAGGTTTGGCTGATGCGAGCGGGAATGCTCACCTCAGTCGACCGGGACAGTTTCGCATTCTATCCCTTCGAAGCAGGAAAGGAAGCCTCCTTGCGTGAAAAAAACGTGTTGGGTCGAGATCTCGGCTGTGCGGGGTCGAGGTCTCGTGCCGTGGCAAGCCGCAGCCTTCAGTGGCGCTTGGCCTCCGAGGATGTCGGCCGGCAACAGGCGTGATGTTCCCCAATGACGGACCATGGGGTGGCGGAGCGCTGCATAGGATACGGACGCGGTAAGCTCTTGGGCTTATGCCGGTGCGCAGGTGGCCCTTTTGGCCACCCACAGCACGCCGAGAGCTGGGAGGAAGCGCGACGTGACCGAACCCCACGCCGGTCCTGATGCCATCAATGGCGACCTGGAACGTGACGCTCCTGCGCTTTTTCGTGCGCTTTCAGATGTGGGTCGGCGTGTTTTTTACCCGCCGGGAATCCCTCAGCAGGCCGCCCAGGCGCGCGGCCTGGCACTCGACGGCACCATCGGCCAGATCACCGATGGCCATGGCCATGCGCTGCCCCTGCCGGAGATGGAGGCGATGCTCGCCGTGGGCTCGGCCGAGCGGCTGTCTCGCGCCTTTCTCTACTCACCGGTCGAAGGCGTGCCCGAGCTGCGCCAGGCCTGGCGCGCACGCCAGCGCCGTGGGGTCGATGACGCTTTGTCCTCGACCCTGCCGCTGGTCACCAACGGACTCACCCACGGACTCTCGATCGTCGCTGATCTGTTCGCTGGCCCGGGGCGCGCGGTGGCGGTTGCGGCGCCGTTTTGGGGCAACTATCGCCAGGCCTTCGCGCTGCGAACCGGTGCCGAGATGCGCAGCACGCCGGCCTTCAGGGAGGGGCGCTTCAACGCCGGAGTGATCGCGGAGGCGCTTGAAGGCGTGCCCGCTGGCACGCCAGCGATCGCGATCGTCAACGCGCCGTCGAATCCGGGCGGCTACATGCCGACGGCGTCCGAGCGCGAGGCGCTGGTGCGCTCACTGCTGGCGCTCGCCGAGCAGCGACCGCTGGTGGTGGTCGTCGACGACGCCTACGCGGGCTTGGTCTACGACCCGTCCGTGCCCCGCGGGTCGCTCTTTTGGCAGCTCGCCGGCCGCCACCCGAATCTGGTGGCGGTGAAGATCGATGGGGTGACCAAGGAGCTGTCGTTTTTCGGCGGCCGGGTCGGCTTTCTCACCTTTGCTGCGCCCGCCGACTCCGCGCTCGCCGCCGCGCTCGCTTCGAAGGTCAAGTCGCTGGTGCGCTCGACCGTCGGCTCGCCGGTGGCGGTGAGCCAGATGGTGGTGCTCGGCGCGCTCGAGTGCCCGTCGCTCGAGGCCTCGGTGGAGGCTGTGCGCCTGCGTCTCGCGCGCCGCTGCCACGCCTTGCAAGAGGTGCTCGCCGAGGCGGACGCGGAGCTGCTGCGGCCGTGGCCGTTCAATGCCGGCTGTTTCGCGGTCATCGAGCTCCCCGAACGCGTCGATGCCGAGGCGCTGCGCCAACATCTGCTGGCCCGGCACGAGACGGGCATCATCTCGATCGCACCGCACCATGTGCGCATCGCCTTTTGCTCGCTCAGCAGCGAGGCGATCCCGGAGCTGGTCCATCGGCTCGAGCGCGGCGTGCGCGAGCAGATGAAAGGCCGCCGCCCCCGGCGTCGCTGACCGACCTGCGCCCAGGAGCCTGTTGCGCAGAGTCCGCACGGCGCCTCGTGGGCGGCGCGAGGCTCTCGCTGCGATACGTTCTCGACAAATACCTACGGGTATTCGCCTTCGAACGCGCCTTTCAAGCCCCGTCGCGGCGCTCCGCGATGCACCATCCGTCGATTCGCAACAGGCGCCTAGCGGAAGATCTTGAACAGCAGGGCGAAGGCTTTCTTGACTGTCGGCGTCAGCCGGGTGCGGTTCAAGGAGTCGGCTGCCTTCTTGATCACCTCGGCCTGGGTCGGGTAGGGGTGGATGACCGAGGCGATCCTGCCGAGGCCGATCTGCTGGGTGATCGCCAGGCAGAGTTCACCGAGCATGTCGCCGCCGTGCTCGGCGACCAGCGTGGCGCCCAGGATGCGGTCTTTGCCTTTTTCGAGGTGTACGCGCAAGAAGCCCTCGTCAGCGCTCTCGAGCTCCGCGCGATCGACCTCGCTGAGCTGGATGGTGATGCTGTCGATGTCGATTCCTGCCGCCTGGGCGTCGTGGGCATACAGGCCGACGTGGGCGATCTCGGGCTCGGTGTAGGTGCACCAGGGGACCACTAGGTCGCTGGCCTTCTTGCGGCCAAAAAACAGCGCATTCTGGATCGCGATCCGCGCCAGCGCGTCGGCCATGTGGGTGAACTTGTATTTCGACGCGATGTCACCGACCGCGAACACCCGCGGGTTCGAGGTTCGCAGGTGGTCATCGACGCTCACCCCGTGGCGTTTGTCGAAGCGGATTCCAGCCGCTTCGAAGCCGACACCCTCGACCCGTGGCGCTCGGCCGACAGCGACCAGCAGTTGATCGACCTCGACCCGATGCGTTTCGCCGCCACGCGCGAAAACCACGGTCTTGACGCCACCATCGCCTTCGACGCTTTGGATCTTGGCCTCCAGCTCAAGCTTCACTCCGTCGCGGATCATCGCCTGCTGGACCACCTCGGCAGCATCCGCGTCCTCGCGGATCAGCACGTGGCTGGCCATGTCGAAGAGATGGACCTGACTGCCGAAGCGGGCGAAGGTCTGGGACATTTCGCAGCCGATCGGGCCGCCTCCGATGATGCCGAAGCGGCGCGGCCGTTCGGTGAGGGTGAAGACGGTTTCGTTGGTCAAGAAGCCGGCTTCGGCCAGGCCGGGGATCGGCGGGACGAAGGGGAAGGCGCCGGTGGCGACGATCGCGCGACGCAAGCACAGCTCCGTCCCCGCGACCTCGATGCGGTCGGCGGCGGTGAAGTGTCCGCGTCCCAAGAAAACGTCGACGCCAAGCCCCCGCAAGCGTTCGACGCTCTCGGCGCGACTGATGCGCGCGCGCAAGCGACGCATCCGCTCCATGGCGAGGCCGAAGTCGCCATCACCAGCGATCGCGGGGGCACCGAAGCGCGCTGCGCCGGTGCGTGCTTCATGCCAGCTACGGGCTGCACGGATCAGCGCCTTCGAAGGCACGCAGCCATAGTTGGTGCAATCGCCGCCGAGCAGGGTGGACTCGATCAAGGCCACGCGGGCACCGAGACCGGCCGCACCGACGGCGCTGACCAGGCCGGCGACGCCGCCGCCGATGACCACCAGGTGGTAGCGGTCAGCAGGCGTGGGATTGCTGTAGTTGTGGGGGTGCAGGTTGGCGAGCAGCGCCTGGTTGTGCTGGTCGAACGGCTCGAGCACCTCGCGTAGCGCGTCGCTGATCGGTGGTAGGGAACGGGCGTCGTCAGACATGCGGCGATCTCCTCGGCCTGCCCCCTCCCGGTGCGCTAGGGCAGCGCTGGGGAAGGGGTGGCCTTGGGGGGGTTTCAGGGCCCACGACGAGCAGGCGCTGGGGCGTTGCTCGTGGCCGGGTTCATCAGGGTGCTTCGGACTGTACTCGCGCAACAGCCCGCGGGATCGCTGGTGGCCTCGCGGCGGGCATGGTTCACGACATGGGCACGGTGGGCAGGCCGGTGGTTTTTTCCGTCAGGGTCTTGAGCTCATCGGCGATCGCCAGGGCACTGCGCACGGCGGTGGCGACTTGCGCCTGGGCCTCCGCGGTGTTGGCGTACAGCTCCAGGAACCTACGGCCATTGTCGTAGTGGTGGATTTCCTCGGGATGGATGATCCGCTGGTAGAGCTCGGCGGTGGCTGTGTCGCCGACGCTCCGGCACAGAGCGATGAATTGCGCGTTGCGCACCTTGGCGACGGCTTCGCAGGCGAAGGGGCCGGCGGCGATGCGTTCGAGTGTTGTCGGCAAGGAACGCAGGTAGTGGTAGAGCGGGCTGTAGCCTTCGGCCACGGGGTCGAAGTCGCGCAGGTCGTCGCCGAGCGCGGCCAGCCGCTTGGCGATCAGGTTGTAGTGGCGCATCTCGTCCGCGCACTGTTCGGCGAGCAGGGTCTTGGCCTCGACCTCGGGGGTGGTCGGCAGCCAGTAGGCGGCGATCTCGCTGGCCTCTAGCTCGCTCATCAGCGCCAGGCGCAGCAGTGGGATCACCTCCACCCGGCCGTCCGATTCCGCGTGCAGCGTCTCCAACGCCCCGAGGCGCTCGAAGAGTTCTTGCATCTCGGCGACCAGACCGGCGACAAAGGTTGTGGCGTCCACGGCTCTTTCCTCCAACACGTAGCGGGGATTGCGCTGCGCGGCTCGTGCACCCGTCAGTGTATCGCCGGTTCTCGATCCCGGGTCTCGCGATCTGGGTCTCGCGATCTGGGCGGCGATCGCTCCGGGATCCGCGGTATGCTCCGGCGAGCGATGCGAATGCCGATCCGCCTTTTGCTCGTCATCTCCTGCGTCTTCGGCTTGCTGGCCGTCGGATCGGCACGCGCCCAGCCGAGTAGTCCTCGAGATGCCGCTGCTGATCCCTTGTCCGGGCCAGCGCCCACCGGCGACCACCCGCCGCCGCGTGACTACTTCCTGCTGCGCCTGGCGGGCGACCGGACCGAGATTCGCTACGCCCCCGGTGCGCTCGATCGGGCCGCCAATTTGCAGACGCGGCTCGAGATGACCGCTCGCTTCTACCGGAAATGGACCAAGATCGAGATTGCGCCGCATATCTTCGTGCTCACCCACGACAATTGGCGCGAGGCCGGCTACGGCGTGGCCTACGGTCTGCCGATCCGCATCGGGGCGCAAGGGCTGGCGGTGCCGGCGCTCGGCGACGATGAGACCGTGGCCTTGTGGACGGCGCTGCTCGATGGGCACCTGCCGGTGGTCGACGGCTTTCTCTTCCGCGGCACGGCCCAGGAGGCGGCGAGCCTGGTGCTGGCCGACGTGCTGGTGCAGCGTGCGGCGGGCGAGATGCTGGTCGACCGCATGGACATCCGCTTCGAGCAGCCGTGGATGCGCGAGCTGGCGGTGCACCTCGTCACCCAGGCGGTGCAAGCGCGCATCGAGCCAGGTCGCGTGCCGGTGCTCGACGCCCTATACCTGATGCTCGCCCAGCGCCACTTGCCGGGTACCGAGAGCGTGCGCGACTATCGACCAGACCTGCCGCTCGCCGACTGGCTGTGGTTCGAGTCGCAGTTTCACGTCGGAGCCCGGTTGGTGGTCGCCCGGGCCGGCGACAAGGACGCGGTGAAGGCGTTGCGATCCTTGGTCAAGAAAGGGGGCGGAAGCCTCACGCTCGACGGTCTGCTGCGCCGTTTCGAAGATCTGCGCGACTGGCTGCACCAGAGCTTCACTGCGGTATCGCGCCGCACCGACAGCCGCTGAGTGCGCCCATCGCGCGTGCAGCAGCGGGTGCTGTGGCGACGATCGAGGCGCGCTCAGGCGTTCGCCACCTGCGCAGCGTGGATGGCCGAGGACGCTTGTGCGCTGAGATCGGTGACCTCGTCCGAGCCTTCATAGCGCAGGTCGGCAAACAGATCGGTCCCCAAATAGCGCTCGCCGTAGCTGGGAATGATCACCACGATCAGCTTGCCCTCATTTCCCGGTCGCCGAGCATAGTCGATGGCGGCCTGGACGTTGGCGCCGCTCGAGATGCCGACCAGCATACCTTCTTCCCGCGCCAATCGGCGCGCCATGGCAAAGGCCTGCTCATTGTCGACCGTGATCACGCCGTCGAGTAGGTCGGGCTCCAGCACGGCGGGGACGAACCCGGCGCCGATGCCCTGGATTTTGTGCGGTCCGGGTTGGCCGCCCGAAAGCACAGGGCTCCCCGACGGCTCGACCGCGATCGCTTCAAAGC
>Ga0114931_10001812_pt1 | contig 27144 bp, 27 predicted proteins | sample 2SBtaG_FD_89579 | JGI IMG/M metagenome (GOLD analysis project Ga0114931, IMG submission 89579) | Deep subsurface microbial communities from Kolumbo volcano to uncover new lineages of life (NeLLi) - 2SBTROV14_V59a metaG | ecosystem: Environmental > Aquatic > Marine > Volcanic | place: Kolumbo... | reverse complement strand
GCCTTGATCCGGCATTCCCGATCGGCCACCGAGGTGGCGAGGGGTGGGCGCAGGCGAAGTCGAGCGCAGCAGGGCCCCTCGTCTGTTCCCTGTGCCTTGGGTCCCCCGAGTGACTCCCACCACCGGGTGCCGATGCGGGGCGAGCCATGAGCCGGAGCCCACTCCTCGCCGCCTCCCCCCGCGAGGTCGAGCGGCGAATGCCGGATCAAGGCTGGCTTGACGCGCGGATCCCGGCCGCCGAACATCAGGCTCCTCACCTCCCACGGACGGAGTGACCCCCATCATGGCAGGCGTCAACAAGGCAATTCTCATCGGAAACCTGGGGCGCGACCCCGAGCTTCGGTACACGGCGAGCGGACAGCCGGTAACGAACTTCTCGATCGCGACGACCGAGAGCTGGAACAAGAAGGACGGCAGCGGTCGGGAAGAGAAGACGGAGTGGCATCGCATCGTCGCATGGGGACGCACCGCGGAGCTGTGCGCCCAGTACCTGTCGAAGGGCCGCACCGTGTACGTCGAGGGGCGGCTCCAGACCCGCGAGTGGGAGAACCGCGATGGGCAGAAGCAGCGCACGACCGAGATCGTGGCGAACACGGTGCAATTCATCGGCGGTCGCGGCGGCTCCGGCGGCGGTGCCGGCAGCAGCGGACCGGGCGGCGGCGGCGGATCGGGCGGCAACAGCGGATCGGGCGATGGGGGCGGCTTCGATCCGGGCTCCCAGGAGCCGCCGGCGGAAGAGATCCCCTTCTAGCGCGACCCGTCCCCGGGGTCCCGCGACGCACCGTTGCGCAGGTCGCGGACCAGTGCGTCGATCGCGCGGCGGGCCGAGGCGTCGAGCTTCTCGAACTCGATGCCCATGCCCCCGGGCGTACCGTCGCGCGCAGGTTCGATCCGCACCACGCGGCCGCGGGCCTGCACCGGGACCTCGGTCTCGGGTAGCGAGAACTGGAGCACGACGACTTCGTCGAGATCGAGCACATGCTCGGTCTCGACGAACAGTCCGCCCTCGTTGACGTTCCGGGTGAACTCGGAGAACAGCGCATCGACCGTGCCGTAGTGGATCCGGACGCGGGCCGGGGCGCGAGGGCTCCGACGCCGCTCCACCGAGGTCTCGATCTCGGGCGCGTGTGCCATGGGGGCCTCATCGGATCGCGTACCGGACGACTTGAACCCGCGGTCACGGCGCCAGATCGCCGGTCTCGCGCAGGCTGACGAAGCCCCCGCGAGCGACGATGACGTGGTCGAGCACCGGGATCCCGAGCAGTTCGCCGGCCCGGACGAGCCGGCGGGTCAGCTGCCGGTCCTCGTCGCTCGGGCCGGGATCCCCGCTCGGGTGATTGTGGACGAGCACCACCGCGGCCGCGGCCTCCCGCAACGCGCCGCCGAAGACCTCGCGCGGGTGCACCAGACTCGCCGTCAGCGTGCCGCGGGAGACGAACGCGCAGCGCCGCAGCCGATGCCGCGCGTCGAGATGGAGCACGTGGAACTCCTCCTGGCGCGCGCCGGCGAGGCGCGGCCGGAAGTGCGCGTCGACGTCGGCCGGGCGTCCGATGCGGGTGCCGAGTGGCAGCGGCCGCGCCAGGCTGCGGCGGCCCAGCTCGAGCGCGGCCTGCAGCCGGGCCGCCCGCGCTGCGCCCACCCCGGGCCGCGCGCATAGCTCGGCCAGGCTCGCGCCCGCGATCGCACCGAGTCCGTCGGCGAGCAGGGAGTGCGCGAGCGCTTCGGCCGTCCCGCCGCGCGCGCCCGCGCCCAACAACACGGCCAGCAGGGTTTCGTCGGTCAGGGACTCGACGCCATCGACCTGGAGGCGGTCCCTCGGTCCGAAAGGGGAACGTTCGGGGAGCAGATGCGGAGCGGCCAACGAGAGGACCTCGCCGGGACCGGCGGGGCGGGGGCACAACCGTATCCGACCGTGGGCCGACTTGCCCGACCGTGGGCCGACTTGCCCGAGGCGTTCCGATGCCGCTTAGCGCGTCGCCTTCACCGCGATCTGCTCGAAGTGCGGTGCGAGCTGCTGCGCGCGGGGGTCCCCGGCGGCGCGCAGGCGCCGTGCGACCTGGGCTGCGGAACCGCTGTGCACGGCGAATCGCGACAGGTCGCCGAGCCAGCGCGGGCGCGCGGAGACCGGCACCTGGTTGGCCTCCATCACGAAGGCCGGCGGATCGTCCACCGCGAGGCCGAGCAGCCAGGAATGCCACGCGGCACAGGCCTGGGAGCCCGGCTGCCGGAGACATCGCGTCCGCAGCGAGTCGATCGCCCCGCCCTCGTGGCGTTCGGCGGGCGCAACCGCGGCGACCGATCGGAGCGCCGGTGCGGGCGGGACCCGGGTGCGGGCCGCCGTCGTGCTCCGCGCCGGCGTCTTCTCGGCCACCTGCGTCGGCGGCGGGGTCGCACTCGCGATCCCGGGCCAGTGCACCTCGACCTCGACCGATTGGACCAGCAGCAGCAGCGAGAAGGCGGCCGCGGCCGTCGCGACCGGAGCCGCCCAGGAGCCGGTCAGGGCCGCTCGAAACCGGGCCAACCGGGGAGGCTCGCCCTCGCCTGCCTCGAGCCGCGCCATCACGCGCCGGGCCAGGTCGGACGGCGGATCGACCGCGTCGAGCCCCCGTAACACCCGGACCGTCTGCTCGAGTGCGCGCCGTTCGTCCCGGCAGGCCGGGCAGCGGGCGAGGTGGTCTTCGACCCGGCGCCGCGTGTCGAGCGCGAGACTGCCGTCGATGAAGTCGGACAGCCGGCGGCGGACGGCGGCGTGGTTCATCCCAGCCCCTCCCCGCGCTTCACCAGGTCCGCGAGCTGGTCGCGCAGCGCGCGGCGGGCGCGATGGATCCGCGACTTCACGGTGCCCTCGGCGATTTCCAGGATCTCGGCGATCTCGGCGTACGACATCCCCTCGAGATCGTAGAGGATCACCGGCGCGCGCAGGTTCCGGGGCAGGGCCAGGATCTCGCGTTGCACCCGCTGGCGGATCTCGTCGCCGGCCGTGACCTGCTCCGGGCCGACCGGCCCCTCCGGGAGCGCCTCGCCGACCGCCTGGACGCGCGCCAGCGATTCCATGTGCGCGCGGCGGCGGCCGAGCGTGCGGCGCCGGTTCAGCGCCGCGTTCACGGCGACGCGATAGACTAAGGTCGAGAAGCGGGCCTCGCGACGGAAGCGGTGGCCGTGGCGATGCAGGTTCAAGAAGGTGTCCTGGGCCGCGTCCTCGGCCTCTTCCCTGCTCCCCAGCATGCGCATCAGCAGCCCGAAGACCCGCCGCTCGTGGCGCTTGACGAGCTGCTCGAAGGCCGCGGCATCGCCGTCGCGCCAGCGGTCGACCAGTTCGAGGTCGGGATCGACCGCGACGGCCAGCGGCGGGGCGCCGGTGCGGGGAAGGGACTGGGTCGGAAGGAGCGGTTGGGTCACGAAAGCCACGCCGGATGGGACACCGGCTCTCCATTCCGGTTCCCCGGGCGAGGGGTTCCGGTGGTGATTCTCGTTTGTAGTACGCGCGCGGCCCACGGAGGGTTCGGCGAGCGGTCCGGAAAGCGGGCCGGATCCCGAGGCTCCGACGCCGGGACGCGCCGCCCGATTCAGGCGGACTCCCCGGGCCGCTCCCAGACCCCGCTCTTGCCCCCGAGCTTGCGGACGAGCCGGACCTCGGAGACGACCATGCCCCGATCGATGGCCTTGCACATGTCATAGATCGTGAGCCCCGCGGCGGCCACCGCAACCAGGGCCTCCATCTCGACGCCGGTGCGGGCGTGCGCGCGCACCGTCGCCTCGGCGTGGACGCAGGGCCCGGCCGGGTCCGGCCGCAGCTCGACCTCGATCGACTCGACCGGGAGCGGATGACACAGCGGGATCCATTGATCCGTCCGCTTCGCGGCCTGGATCCCGGCGATCCGGGCCGTCGCGAAGACGTCGCCCTTCGGCGTCCGCCCCCGGGTGATGGCCTCGAGCGTCTCCGCCGCCATCCGGACCTCGCAGCGCGCGACACACACGCGTTCGGTCACGGCCTTCCGCCCGACGTCGACCATCCGCGCCCGGCCTTCGCCATCGAGATGGCTCAACCCGGCCTCGTGCTCGGCATCACTCATTCGGAAAGCTCCTTCCACCAGCGGAGGATCTCGGCCCGGACCTCGTCCCGCTCGGGTTCGTTCAGGATCTCGTGGCGAAGCCCCGCAAAGCCCAGGTAGCGGCTGCCGGTCGAGCCGACCCCGGCCATGAAGGCCCGCGTGGCCTCCGCCGGGCAGATCGGGTCGACCTCGCCGTGGAGCGCCAACAGCGGGACCCGGACCCCGCCCGGTTGCGCCGCGGCCCGCGCGACGGCGAGGGCGAGTTCGGCGCCGAGGGCGGCCGTGACGTTGCCCTCGACGAGCGGATCGTCGGCATAGCGCTGCACGACGTCGGGGTCGCGCGAGAGTCCCTCGAGCGGCAGGCCCATCGGCATCGAGAACGTCGGGAAGAAGCGCCGGACGACGCGGCCGAACAGCAGCTTGGGCCCCGATCGCGGCGCGACCGCGAGCGGTGGCCCGGTGACGACGGCGCTCACGATGGCCGGCGCGCGCTCGATCAGGTGCAGCAGCGTGATCAGCCCGCCCATGCTGTGGCCGAGCAGGTGCAGCGGGATTCCGGCGTGGTCCTCGCGCGCCCGCGCGAGGACGTGGTCGAGGTCGTCCAGGTACTCGTCGAACGCGGAGACGTGGCAGCGCACGCCCTCGCTGCGGCCGTGACCGCGCAGGTCGAACGCCTCGACCGCGTGGCCGGCCTCGGCGAACGCGGTCGCGGTCTCGTCGTATCGGCCGCTGTGCTCGCCGAAGCCGTGGACCAGGACCACCGCGTGATGCGGCGCGTCGGGAAGCCACGCGCGACGGAACAGGTGCGTCCCGTCCGCGACGCGGTGGTGGGACTCGATGCGGCGCACGCCGGGCGCCGTCACTCCCGCCACGCCCTAGGAGCGGACGTCGCGGCCCAGCGAATCCTGGGCGGCCCGGACCTTCTCGAGGTAGTCGGTGCCCCGGATGTCGGAGCCCCAGAAGTAGGTCGAGATCCCATCGTCCTCGCCCAGCCGGCGGATGTTGCCGGAGAGGATCGCGCAGCCGGCCTCGATGTTGGCCTCGATCGTCGACGGATTTCCGGCCAGCTCCATCGGCCCGATCATGTAGGTCATCACCTGCATCAGCCCGAGGGCGCCGAGGGGACTCCGCGCGTCCGGGCGGCCGGTGCTCTCCACCTTCATGATGGACAGGACCAGCATCGGGTCGAGGCCGTGGCGGGCGCTCGAGCGCCGCACGGCCGCGAGGATGCGCTCGACCTGGCTCGCGGCGAGGTTCGGGTTGAGCTCCCGGAGTTCGGCGCGAAGAACGGCGTCCACCGGATCCTGGGCCGGCAGCGGAGCCGCGGCCTGCGCGGTCGCCCGGGGAGCGGGCCGCTCGAGCGCGGTCCCCGAGAGGCACGCAAACGCCAACAGGACCACGCCGAGAAGTCGCATCGCGCTCGGATTCGTACCCATGGTCGACGTCCTCCGATCCTGCCGGGCCGCATCGCTCACCCACGAGCGCGGTCCGGGCCACGGCCGATCCCCGTTCCGGATCGACTTCGGACCGGGTCGTCTTCGGATCAGAAGGACGATTCCGGTAGCGAGCCGAACGGGGGGCGTCCGTTGCAAACAACCCCCGGCGAGGAAGCCGAGGGCCACCTGGAACGTATCGTACCCGCGGACCCGCTGCCAAAGAGCTCGGGAACCGGCAGGCCCCACGGGGCACGGGCCCGGAACCCGGCCGGACGCGGATTCCGTGTCCCCGGTCACCGCGTCGCGGCCACTTCGAAGGGACGATGGAGTCGCCGGCACCGGCCCACGGGAAACGGAATCGGCACCGTTCTGTCGTTGACCCTCGAAAGCGAGCAGTGATACGATCGCCGACCTGCGTAGGGAAACCGTCGCAACTGGCAGTAGAGTGAGTGTTTTCCCCGATCCGATCGCGGGCTCTACCCGAATCCCCGCGAACCCCCAGAATCGGAGCCTCCCATCGCCATCGCCCCCCCCACGATCGACTTCGATGCGCAGAGGCCGGACCTTTCGCAAACGGCGTTGTCCATCGTGCGGGGTCTCGCCCGCGTCCACGAGTGGATGTTGGCGGCGGATCGCGACGGCAACGTGCTCTGGGTGTCCGACGCCCTGGCCTCCTTGTGGGGCGGTGGCCGGTCGTTCAAGGGAACGCCGTGGTTAGGCGAGCTGGTGGAGGCCGAGGACCCCGAGCATCTGCTGCTGTCGCTCGACCGCGCCGGACGCGTCGGCAACGAGCCCGTCGTCCTGCGCGGGCGGGAGACGTCGGTCCGAGCCACCGTGTCGGCGGCCGAACTGCCCGAGGGCGGACCCCACTGCTTCACGGTCGCGATCTTCCGCGTCGAGCAACCGGAACGACACGCGTTGCAACGCAACCTGGGCTTTACGCGGGCCGTGCTCGACAGCGCTCCGGAGGGCGTGGTCGTGATCGACGGCAGCCGCTTCGTCACCTACGCGAACCCGGCGATGGCCAAGATGACGGGCTACGCGGTCGAGGAGATCGTCGATCGGCCGCTGGCGATGTTCCTGCCCTCCCACGTCGACCACGACCGCATCGCGCAGGCGCTCACGGACGCGCCGGAGACCACCCACGGCATCGAACTCGATGTCAGCCGTCGCGACGACACGCCGCTGCACGTCAACGTCTCGGCCAAGTTGCTGAAACTCGCCGACGGCACCCGGATCGGAGCGGTCGCCTACGTCCGCGACATCACCGAGGTGCAGCGCTTCCAACGCGAACTGGAGCGGAAGAACGCCGAACTCGAGCACACGGTGCACGCGGTCTCGCACGACCTCCGCTCGCCGTTGGCGGCGATGCTGGGGTTCTCGCGGCTGCTGCGCGAGGACTACGCGGAGGTCCTCGACGAGAAGGGACGCCACTTCGTCCGCCGGATCGAAGAAGCCGGGCGAAACATGGAGACCCTGATCCACGATCTGCTGGAGCTCTCGCGGATCGGCGCGACGGAGCCGCTTCGGGCCCCGGTCGATCCGCGCGAGATCCTCCAGCAACTCGGCGCGGAACTGAAGCCGCGCCTCGATGCGGCACACATCGACCTGCGGCTCCCCGAGCACCCGCCCCTCCTCTATTGCGAGCGGACCCGGCTCTATCAGGTCCTCTCGAACCTCGTGGGCAACGCGATCGAGCACATGGGCACCCCCCCGAAAGCCGTGATCGAGGTGTCGATCCACGACGACGAGAACCACCAACGGGTGACGGTCCAGGACAACGGCGCCGGGGTGGACCCGTCCGAGCACGAGCGCATCTTCCAGATGTTCCACAGCCTGACGCCGGGCGGCAGCGGGACCGGCATCGGCCTCGCGATCGTGGACAAGATCGCCGAGTCCCATGGCGGGCGGGCGTGGGTCGAGAGCCTCCCCGGGCAGGGCGCGACCTTCCACGTCACCTTCGCGCGCCACTAGCCGTAGCGCGCCACTGGCCGTCGCGCGCGCCGCGTCCGGCGAACTCCCGACTGGCCCGGCGGGAACACGTGCCGTAGGTTCCGCGGCCGATGCATCCCGTCCTCTTCACGATCCCGTACGTCGACTTCCCGATCAGTTCGTTCGGCGTGATGATGGCGCTGGGATTCCTGGCCTCGTGGTGGATCGTCGCCCGCCGGCTGGGGGAACAGGGCCTCGACCCGGAACTCGCCTCCACGATCGTGCTCTACGCCGCGATCGGCGGGATCGTCGGCTCGAAGCTCTACTTCGCGATCGACGTCGGCCTGGTGCGGCAGCAGGGTGCGTTCCTCGATCTGCTCTTCGACCGCGGCGGCATCACCTGGTATGGCGGCCTCCTGGGCGGGATCCTGCTGACGGCGCTGGGCACCTGGAAGGACGGCATCCCGACGCGCCAGGTCGCCAGTGCGGTCGCGGCGGCCGCGCCGTTCGGGCAGGCGCTGGGCCGGATCGGTTGCTTCCTGGTCGGCGACGACTACGGCCGCCGCACCGAGGGCTGGTGGGCGGTCGCGTTTCCGCAGGGCGCACCTCCGACGATCGATCCGCGCACCCACGAGGTCTTCTCGGTCCACGCGACACAGCTCTACGAGGTCGCGTGGCTCCTCCCGGTGGGCCTCCTGCTGTGGTCGCGGCGCAAGAAGAGCCGCTGCCTCTTCGGCGAGTACCTGATGCTCGCCGCGATCGGCCGCTTCGGCATCGAGTTCGTCCGCGTGAACCCCGAGGTCGCCCTCGGTTGGACCTCGGCCCAGTGGATCGCGGTCGGCCTGTTCGCCGCCGGCGCCGGTCTGTGCCTGTACTTCCGCGGCAAGCCGGAGCCGACCCCGGCGACCTAGCAGGACCGGGAGCGCTCCTCCGCGGGCAGGCCTTCGCGGATGCGTTCGATCAGCGCGTCTGCGCCCGGGAGACCGCACGCGTCGTCGGCCCATGACGCCGCGCTTCCGAGCGCCGACAGGGCGAACGCCGCGAGCGCCGGATCGGGCGCGGTCCGCCCGGCCCACGCCGCCAGGCCCTGGACGCAGCCCGGATAGTCGCCGTCCAGGTAGGCGACCATGCCCTGTGCGTAGGACGAGAGCGCGGCCGCCCGCTCGCCCCGGGCGCCATCGAGCGCCCGAAGCGCCTCGGCGAAGAAACCGCTCGCGAGGTACGAGCGGGCGGCCCGGACACGGGCCTCCGAGACCGAGCCGTGGAGCCTGGCCAGCAGCCCGGCGGCGTCCATGCCGACGAGGGCCGCCACGTCGTCCCCGCGCTCGACCAGGAAGCGCACCAGCGGTCCCTCGTCCCGATGGAGGGACAGCAACCCCGGCAACTGCCCGGCGATCCGCTCGGCCCAGCGTTCGCTCTCTTCGAGGGACTCGCCGATCCGCGCCCGCGTATCGTCGAGGACCTTCTCGAACTGCGGGAGCAGCCCCTGTTCGTCCGCGACTTCCGAGCGGCGGAGGGTCTCGAGACGGGGGCCGTAGCTCGCATGCTGGTAGAAGCCCTCCCGGAACTTCATCGCCTCGTGGAACAGCGATCCGACGGCCAGGTCGAAGAGCTCACCGGGCCCGATCCCGGAACCGCCGGCGTGGCGGTCGCGGTAGAGCGCGTGGCTGCGCTCCTTCAACCGGAAGAGCGCCGCGTGGTCGTCGTCACCGACCAGGGCCCGGACCTCGCCGAAGTCGAGCGTGCCCTTGCGGTAGCCCTGCGCGACCGCCTCGAGCCGCCCGTGGGCTTCGAGGAAGTCGCGGACCAGATCGACGAAGTGGGTGTCGGGCGCGAACACGGCGGGCAGGGTAGCGGGCCGCTCCGCAACGCGGGTGCTTCGCGGGCGCGGACCGTTACCCTTGCCGCGGCTCGCCGCGCAGGCGAGGGAGGAGCCGCGACGGGTGAGTCCGGACGAAGAACGAAACGCCCGCGGCGAGGCCAACCGCGCGATCCTGGTCGTCGTCTTCGCGACGATCCTGATCGACTTCATCGGCTTCAGCGTGCTCATCCCGGTGCTCCCGCTGTTTGCGGAGCGGCTCGGCGCGACCCCGGTGCAGGTCGGGCTGATCCTGGCCCTCTACGCGCTGTCGCAGCTGCTCTTCCTCCCGATGTGGGGATGGATCTCGGATCGGATCGGCCGGCGCCCCGTCTTGCTGGTCTCCCTGCTCGGAACGACGGGCTCCTTCGTGCTGCTGGCGTTCGCGCCCACCATCGCCTGGGTCTACGCCGCGCGGATCATCGCCGGGTTCTTCGCGGCCAGCATCGGCACCGCGCAGGCCGTCGTCACCGACGTCACCGACGCGAGCGAACGCGCGAGCGGAATGGGCGTGATCGGGGCCGCGTTCGGAGCCGGCATGATCGTGGGACCGATCCTGGGCGGGGGCCTCGCGACCGTGTCCGCCCACGCGCCGTTCATCGGCGTCGCCGTGCTCGCCGGGGCGAGCCTGGTCCTCGCGTGGTTCGCGCTGCCGGAGACGCGGCCGCCCGAGCTGGAACGACCGCGGTGGAACGAGCTGGGGCGCGCACTCGTCCCGACGCCGATCGTGGTGTTCTTCCAGGTGCACGATCGCCGCATCGCGACCTATCTGGGCCTCTTCTTCGTCTTCTTCACCTCGTTCGCGGTGCTGGAAGCGATGGCCACGCTCTTCATGGCGCGGCGCTTCGCCAAGGACGAGGTGGATGCCGCGATCTTCTTCGCGTGGATCGGCGTCTTCCTGGTGCTGACGCAGGGGATCCTGCTACGGCGCCTGGTCGGGGTGGTGGGCGAAGCCCGCCTGCTGATCGGGGGCCTCGCGCTGATGTCGATCGGAATCGCCGGCATCTCGGTCGTTCCGAACTACCCGACGTTCTTCGCCCTGGGCGCCGTGATCGCGGTCGGCCAGGGAATCTCGTTCCCCCCGTTCACCAGTCTCTACAGCAAGGCCTGCCGCTCGGAACAAGCGGGCGAGCTGCTGGGGCAGAGCAACGCGATGGCCACCTTCGGGCGCGTGGTCGGGTCGATCGGCGGCGGCTGGGCGCTCCAGAGCGACCTCGGCCTCCCGTTCCTGGCCTCGGGCGCGCTGATGGCCTTCGGACTCGTCGTCTTCCTGGTCTTCCGGCGCGGACTCGTCCAGGGCCTCGAATAGCGACCCGCGCCGCCGGCGACTGGCGCTTCCTCATTGGCGGAAGCGCGAAGTCTCCGCGGAGAGCTCCAGCAATGACGCGCGGTCCGGGTGGAGCGCCCGGGCCCGGTCGAAGAGCAGGGGCTCCGCTTCTTCGTTGTTGGGGTCCGGCACGCAGCAGTCGACGGGGCAGACCTCGGCGCACTGCTCCTTCTCGTGGAAACCGACGCACTCCGTGCAGAGCTGGGGGTCGATGACGAAGGTCTCGTCACCCTCGGCGATGGCCTCGTTCGGGCACTCGGGTTCGCAGACGCCGCAGTTGATGCACTCTTCGGTGATTATCGTGGCCAATGGGGGGGTCCTCCCGAAGGGCGCCGGTGCGGGTTCGAGCCCGGGGGCCAGGCCACCGCCGGCGCAACATAGGCAACCGCGAAAATCGGATCAACGTCGCGTCCCCAAAAGGGATTTCTGCCCCGGACCGATGCCGGGCGGGCGCCTCGCGCGGTTGACCCGGGCCTCCCCTCCCCTAAATTCCGTCCTCCGGAACCAGGAGATCCCCGCATGAACGCCCCCGTCGAACGCGAGGAAATGGAAGTCGACGTCCTGTACGTCGGCGCCGGCCCCGCGACCCTCGCCTCCGCCTACCACCTCGTCCAGACCTGCGAATCCAAGGGGGTGGAGCCGCCGGCGATCCTGGTGATCGAGAAGGGCGCCGAGGTCGGCGACCACCTGCTCTCGGGGGCCGTGGTGAACCCGCGGGCCATTCGCGAGCTGATGCCGGATTTCCAGGAGCAGGGCTTTCCGACCGAGTACGTCTGCGACGACGACATGACGTACCTGTTCATGGGCGATCGGCAGCTGAAGCTTCCGATGAACCCGCCCTTCTTCAAGAAGCGCGGCTACCACGTCGCGTCGTTGAACAAGATCGGCAAGTGGCTCGCGGAAAAGTGCGAAGCGAAGGGCATCGACATCTACTCGGGCTTCGCCGGCGACCAGCTGCTGATCGAAGATGGCCGCGTCGTCGGCGTCCGCCTCGGCGACATGGGCATCGACAAGGACGGCAAGCCCAAGCCCACGTATCAAGCGGGCATGGACATCAAGGCCCGCGTGACCGTGCTGGGCGAGGGCGTGCGCGGCAGCCTGACCAAGCAGCTGATCGCCGAGTTCGGCCTCGAGGGCAAGAACCCCGAGGTCTTCGAGACCGGGATCAAGGAGATCTGGCGGGTCAAGCCGGACAAGCACGTCCCGGGGCGCGTGATCCACGGCATGATCCCGGCCAACCTCCCCCGGTACTTCGGCGGCATGTGGCTCTACGACATGCAGGACGACCTGGTGTCCTATGGCATGGTGTGCGCGCTCGACGCGGAGAGCCCGTTCCACGACCCGCACCTCGAAGCGCAGAAGTTCAAGACGCACCCCTTCATGCGCGACCTCCTCGACGGCGCGGAACTCGTGCGCTACGGCGCCAAGACGATCCCGATCGGCGGCATGGACTCGATGCCCAAGCTCTACGTCGATGGCGCGATGATCGTCGGAGATGCCGCGGGCTTCTGCAACGCGGAACGGCTCGCGGGCGTCCACATGGCGATGAAGTCGGGCATGATGGCGGCCGAGACCATCGTCGAGGCGATCGAGGCCGACGACTTCTCGACGGTGACGCTGGGCGCCTACACGGAGCGCTACCGCAACAGCTGGTGCTGGGACGAGCACCGCCAGGCGCGCAACTTCCACGGCGCCTTCGACCAGGGCCTGCCTTTCTTCATGATGAACGAGCCCGTGCGCCTCTTCCTGTCGGGAGGACGCGGACTGGTCGACGACCTGTCGTTCGCGCCCGGCCACACCCACATGAAGAAACTCTCCGAGCTCCCTCCCGAGAAGCGGAAGAAGGAGGAGTTCGAGTTCGACGGTGTCCTGACGTTCTCGAAGGAGCATCTGGTCGGGTTCTCGGGCACCGCCCACGAGGCGGATCAACCCTCGCACCTCGTCGTCGCGGACCGCGAACTGTGCGCCACCCAGTGCGCCGAGGAGTACGGGAACCCGTGCGAGAGCTTCTGCCCCGCGGCCGTCTACGAGATGGTGGACGACACCGAGCGGCCGGGCAGGAAGAAGCTCTTCATCCACCACGAGAACTGCGTCCACTGCAAGACCTGCGACATCGCCGACCCGTACCAGGTAATCACGTGGACCCCGCCCGAGGGCGGCGAGGGGCCCGACTATTCGCAGATGTGAGGACGGCCGCTAGAAGGCGCGCTCGAGCGCGGCGCGGAGCCGGGCGTGGTCGTCCATCGTCACGGCCAGCGCGAGGCCGCGCGCCGGTTCGTCCAGCGACTCCGGGAACGGGCTGCCGGTCTCGGTCGTGACGATGGCGCCGCCCTCGCGCGCGATCAGCAGTCCCACGCGCCCGCGGATGCTGATGGTCTGCGGCGCGATCCGCAGCCCACCGCAGAAACCGTTCATCAGCGGCGCGATCGAGACGGCCCCGCCGCAGCCGAAGACGACCTCGTAGTCCGCGGCGCGCAGCGCGTCGAGCACGACGCGGGGCATCTCGTGGTGCACCATCACCCGCGCTCCGTTCCGCTCGGCCAGCCACGGCCGGCGCCGCGCGCGGGCACGCGCCCGGAACGCTCCGCCCCCGCGCACGGCGTCGAAGAAGATCCCCTCGCGCGGGAGCGCCACCAGTGCGGCGTCGTAGCCTGCGTCGCCGGCGAGGCCAACGATCGTCGCGTACGGGCCGCGGCCCTCGAGGAAGGAGTGGAGCGTTCTGTCGATCGGATCGATCACCACGCGGTGGGGCGCATGCGCCGGGAACGATTCGACGGACGGGGTCTCCTCTTCGGCCGACAGCGCCACGTCGGGAAGCGCCTGCAGCAGTGTCACGAGCAGCGCTTCCTGGACCGCCGTGTCCGCGATGGTCAGGGCGGCCTTCACGGCGCTCGGTTCGCCGGTCTTCGGTTCGTTCGCGACCTGGCCCTCGAGCGCACGCGCGATGGCGGCCGCCTGACGGACGGTGGGCGACAGCTTCGCGACGAATCGTTCGGGGAGAGGTGTGTGGGGCATGCGTGCGAGCGGACCGCTCCGTTCAGCCCACCAGTTTGTCGGCGTGCTTCACGATCCGGGCCTCCTTCGCCAGGATCACGGCCTCGGCGATGTTGGTCGCGTGATCGGCCACGCGTTCGAGATTCTTCGCGATCAGGATGTAGTCGACCTCCTGCGAGGCGAACTCCGGGCGCGAGCGGATCTCGTGGATCGCGTCGCGGATCACGCGATCCTGGTCCTCGTCGACCTGGTCGTCGTCGCCGAGCACCTCCGCCGCCTGTTCCGGGTCGTGTCGCGCGAGGGCATCCAACGCCCGGCGCAGGATGCGCTGGCTCTCGTCGGCCAGGGTCCGCAGCAGGGGCGGCGCCTGTGGTTCGCTGCGGCCGGCGAGCCGGATGGCGCTCTTTGCCACGTTCCGCGCGAGGTCGCCGACCCGCTCGAGATCGACGGCAATCATCTTCGACGCGATCACCTCGCGCAGGTCGTCCGCGACCGGCGCCTGGGTCGCGAGCAGCCGGAGCACCGCTTCGTCGATCTCCACATCGAGCCGATCGATCTCGAGATCGTCCTGCTGCACTTCGCCCGCCCTGACGTCGTCGCCCTCGAAGAGCGCCTGCAGCGCCTTGTCCAGGATCGCCTCGGACAGGCTGGCCATCCGGAACAGCCGATGCCGGAGATCTTCGAGCGGCGATTCGAGGAGTCGGGGCATGGCCTACCCGAACCGCCCGGTGATGTAGTCCCGGGTCCGGTCTTCGGCGGGATCGGTGAAGATCTTCGCGGTCTCGCCCTCTTCGACGACGACGCCGAGGTGGAAGAACGCCGTCCGCGCACTGACCCGCGCCGCCTGCTGCATCGAGTGGGTGACGATCACGAGGGTGTAGTTCTCCGTGAGCTCGCCCATGAGCCCCTCGATCCGGGCGGTCGCGATGGGGTCGAGGGCCGAGCAGGGCTCGTCCATCAGGATCACCTCGGGCTGGACCGCGATCGCACGAGCGATGCAGAGCCGCTGCTGTTGCCCCCCCGAGAGCCCGGTTCCGGGATCGTCGAGGCGATCCTTCACCTCGTCGAACAGGCCGGCCCGCGCGAGACTGGTCACCACGATCTCGTCGAGCCCCGTCGCGTCCGCCGCAAGCCCGTGGATCCGCGGACCGTACGCGACGTTGTCGTAGATCGACTTGGGAAACGGGTTCGGCTTCTGGAAGACCATGCCGATGCGGGCGCGCAACTGCACGACGTCGATGTCGCTCCGGTAGATGTCGTCGCCGTCGAGGGTGACCTTTCCCTCGACCCGACAGGTAGGAACCACGTCGTTCATCCGGTTGATGCAGCGCAGGAAGGTGGACTTCCCGCAACCCGACGGTCCGATCAACGACGTGATCTGGTGGCCGTGGATGTCGAGGTTCACGTCGAAGAGCGCCTGCTTCCCGCCGTAGTAGACATTCAGGTCGCGCGCGGTGATCTTCGTCAAGTACTGCATACCTTGCGCTCTGTTCCGATCTCGACCGCGCGCCACGGCTACCAGCGGCGCTCGAACCGGTTGCGGAGAAGCACCGCGGTCAGGTTCATCGCTACGAGGAAGACTAGCAGCACGAGGATCGCGGCGGACGTCTTGTACACCCAGGCCCGCTCCGGACTGTCGGCCCACAGGAAGATCTGGACCGGCAGCGCCGTGGCGGCGTCTGTGGGCCCGCCGGGAACGTCGACGATGAAGGCGACCATGCCGATCAGCAGCAGGGGCGCCGTCTCGCCGAGCGCGCGTGCCATGCCGATGATGGTTCCGGTGAGGATGCCCGGCATCGCGAGCGGCAGGACGTGATGCATCACGACCTGCAGCGGCGACGAGCCGATCCCCATTGCGGCTTCCCGGATCGACGGCGGCACCGCCCGGATGGCCGAACGCGACGCGATGATCACGGTCGGAAGCGTCATCAGGGCGAGGACCAGGCCGCCGACCAGGGGCGACGAGCGCGGCATCCCGAAGAAGCCCAGGAAGACCGCCAGCCCGAGCAGGCCGAACACGATCGAGGGCACGGCCGCCAGGTTGTTGATGTTCACCTCGACGAAGCTGGTGAAGCGACCCCGCGGCGCGAATTCCTCGAGGTAGACGGCCGCGGCGACGCCGGCCGGGAACGAGAGTGCGAGCGTCACGAGCAGCGTCCAGAAGGTGCCCACCAGGGCGCCGCGGATTCCCGCGAGTTCGGGCTCGCGGCTGTCGCCCGACGTGAAGAAGCGCGTCCAGAACACGCGATCGATCCGTCCCTCCGCGACCCATCGATCGATCCACGCGATCTGCTGATCGCTCACGCGGCGGTCACTCTCCGGGACGGTGCGATCGATCGCGCCCTTCAGCATCAGGTCCGCGTCGTCGGCGAGCGGCACCGCAAGGACCGTCGTGGTGCCGAGAAGGGACGGGTCGGCCAGCACCCTGTCGCGGAGATCGAATGCAGCACCGCTGCTCACGAGGGACCGGAGAGCCCGCTGATCCCTTCGCCCCCGCACGTCCGGGAACACGCTGCGCAACGCCTCCTTCACGACACGCGCATAGTCCGCGCGACCGATTTCCCCGGGATCCCGGTTCCCCGACGGGTCGATTCGCATCTCGTCGAAATGGAACGGGAGCTCGACCACATGGTGCGTGAAGCCCGGAATCGCCGTCGCCACGGTCGATCCGAGCAGCAGGACCAACGCCAGGATCCCGGTCGTCACCGCGATCGCGCCGTAGGCGCGGAATCGGCGCTCTGCCGCGTGACGCTTCCGGAGCCGTCGTTTCGCCGCTCTCTGCGCGCGTCGGTCCGGCTCAGTCATATTGCTCTCGATAGCGGCGGACGAGCACGTGGGCCACGACGTTGAACAGGAGCGTCACGAGGAAGAGCGCGAGACCCAGCGCGAACGCAGCCAGCGTCTTCGCACTGTCGAATTCCTGGTCTCCGGTGAGCAGGGCGTTGATCTGCACGGTGACGGTGGTGACGGCCTCGAGCGGATTGGCAGTGAGCTTCGCGCTCATCCCGGCCGCCATGACGACGATCATGGTCTCGCCGATCGCGCGTGACGTCGCGAGCAGCACCGCGCTGGCGATACCGGGCAGTGCGGCCGGGAGCACGACCCGACGGATGGTCTCCGACGGCGTCGCGCCCAATCCGAACGAACCGTCCCGCAGCGTCTGGGGGACCGCGTTGATCACGTCGTCCGAGAGGGAGGAAACGAAGGGGATGATCATCACCCCCATGATCAGGCCAGCCGCAAGCGCGCTCTCCGACGCCACGTCGAGGCCCAGCGCGGTGCCGAAGCCGCGAACCATCGGACCGACCGTGAGCGCCGCGAAGAAGCCGTACACGACGGTCGGGACGCCGGCGAGGACCTCGAGTGTCGGTTTGGCCCAGGCGCGCAGCGAGGGCGATGCATACTCCGACAGATGGATCGCCGAGAGCAAACCGATCGGGACGGCCACGGACATCGCCACCACGGTGATCAGGAGCGTTCCGGCGAACACGGGGACCGCGCCGAACGCGCCCGAGGATCCCACCTGGTCGGCTCGGATGGCGGTCTGCGGACTCCATTGCGTGCCGAACAGGAAGTCCCCGGGCGGAACGACCGAAAAGAAGCGCACGGCCTCGAAGACCAACGACAGCACGATGCCGACCGTGACCAGGATCGCGACGAGGGAGGAAGCGGCGAGCGCGCCCTCGACCATCCGCTCCACCGCGTTCCGGGCGCGGAAACCGGGCGCGATCCGCGACCGCGACCAGAAGAGCCCGCCGATCGCGGCGGCTCCGACCCCGAGCGACAGGCCCGCATGGGTCAGTGCAACCGATCGCGCCCAATCCGCAGCGGCCTGCTCGAGCGCCGGCGTGGCCGTCCCCGTCGGGACGCCGTCGGACGCGAGCGTCGCGGCATCGGCCAGGAAGGCCCTGATCTCGGCCTCGGGGAGCGCGCGAATCGCATCGGGGAGCCCCCCACGGACGGCCGACGCCAGGATGTGCGGTTCGAGCCACAGTCCGAGAATCAGCAGCAACAGCGCCGGTGTGGTGCTCCAGATCGCGACGTAGGCGCCATGATAGGCGGGACGAGAATGGAGTCGGCTCCCCTGGGCCAGCACGAGCGACCGCCGCTGCCCGGACCAGTGGGCAGCCGCGGTCGTCGCGAGGAGCAAGAGGAGGGCGATTCCGGCCAAGGCTCCGGGATCCTCCTTCGGGGTCGGCGATGTGGGTGGGGAAGAGGCGCGCAGCGGAGGCACCGGGCCCCGCTCCGCCGCGTGCGCTACTCGAGGGCGAGTTCCGACAACCCGAGGGCACCGGCGCGCACGGCCCGCCGTTCGTCGTCGCCGAGTGGGATCAGGCCCTTGTCCGCGAGGTAGCCATCCTCGCCCGCGGCCGCTTCGCTGGTGAACTCGTCCATGTACTGCAGGATTCCGGCGACCGTTCCGACGTGGGCCTTCTTCACGTAGAAGTAGAGGCTTCGCGAGATCCCGTAGGTGCCGTCGGAGATGTTCTCGAAGGTGGGCTCGATCCCCCCGACGCGGCTTCCCTGGATCCGGTCGGCATTCTGGTCGAGGAACGAGTATACGAAGATCCCGAGCGCGGTCGGGTTCGCCTCGAGCTTGCTCACGATGAGGTTGTCGTTCTCGCCAGCCTCGATGTAGGCCCCATCCTCCCGGACCGCGTGTGCGACGGACTGGAACGACGCCTTGTCCCTGGAACGCAGCGCCGCCAGCATGGGAATCGCCTCGGCGCCGCCCTCCATCGCGAGCTCGACGAACGCGTCCCGGGTACCGGACGTGGGCGGCGGACCCAGCACCTCGATCTTCTCGTCCGGCAGGTCGGGGTCGATGTCGTGCCAGTTCTCGTACGGGTTCTCGACGAGCTTCCCGTCGATCGGCACCCGCTTCGCAAGTGCGAGGAAGAGTTCCTTCTTCGTCAGGTCGAACCGGGGTGCAGCCTTCGAGTTCGCGACGACGATGCCGTCGAAGCCGACCTTGACCTCGACGATCGCCGCCACACCGTTGCGGGAACAGGTGGCGACCTCGCTCGCCTTCATCCGGCGAGACGCGTTCGTGATACTCGGGGTGTCGAGGCCAGCGCCCGCGCAGAAGAGCTTGAACCCGCCCCCGGAGCCCGTGCTCTCGATGATGGGCGTGCGGTAGTCCGTGGTCCGGCCGAACCGTTCCGCCACCGCGGTCGCGAACGGGAAGACCGTGGAGGAGCCCACGATCCGGATCGCGTCTTGCGCCTGGACCGAGGCCGCCACCAGCAGCATGGCGAAAAGGGGGAGGATGCGATGCATTTCTCGGGTCTCCTTGCGGTTGGCGGCAATCTAGGGGCCGCCTGGGGCGACTCCGTGAGCCGCGAGTGACGTTTCGGTGACGAACGATTGCGTCAGAACCTGACGACGATTGCGTCAGAACCTGACGACGATTGCGTCAGAATCTGACGACGATTGCGTCAGAATCTGACGACGAGGTCGGTCTGGAGCCGCATGCGATCGGCCTGGACGGTCGAATTCGAGAACAGCGCGCTGTCCTCGATATCGTCGCCCATGAAGAACGTCACGCTCAGGTCCGTGTTCGCCCAGATCTGCTTCGATCCGTAGACCGTGAAGCCCTTGCGGTTGGTGAAGCCGTCGAAGAGGTCGGAATCGATGAACTGCGACGGGAAGAAGTCGGCCTCGAGCGCGTAGTAGCCGAAGCCCAGCTTCGCAATCTTCTTCTTGTCACCGACCTCGAGCCCGATGCCCCAGCCGGTGTCCTGCTCGTCGCCCGTGAGGGCGTCGTCCGCCGAGGTGTTCCGGGCATAGTGGAAGTACAGGAGGGCCGGCCAGCTCTCGCTGCAGGCGCACGACACGTAGCCGGCCAGTTCGAGCACCTCGATCGGGTCGCCTGGATCCTGGTGGAGCGAGAGGTTGCCGCCGCCACCGGAGCCCTGGCTGAACCCGCGACCGGTGACCCCCATGTCGACCGAGCCGAACCGGTACCAGCTGACCCGTCCGCCGGCGTTGATCCCTTCCGCCAGGGAGATGTGCGCGCCGCCCTGGATCGCGAAGAAGTTCGGGTCCTTGCGGCTCGAGTTCTCGTCCAGGACCATGTAGCCGACGTTCGTGAAGACCCTGACGGCGGCGGCGACATCGCCCGCCCACTTCACGGCGACACCCTCTGGGTTCACGTCCCCGTCCCACAGCATGTAGTCCTTGCCCTTCTTCCACCGGAAGGGATTCGACTGCTTGCCGAGCACCAGTTCGACATCGTGCTCGGGGAACGGGCGGACTTCGATGTACGCGCGATCGACGTAGATGCCGTCGGGCGCGAAGTCGAGGCCCCCGCCACCCAGCGTCTGGTTCGTGCTGCGCCGATCGCCGCCGGTAGCCAGTCGGAAGCCCGCAGTCACATGGTCGTTGACCCGGGCCTTGCCCTGGATCCGGATGCGGTAGCGGCCCCGCGTCCGGTTCTCCTGCTCGAACCCGGTCGCGTCCCGGTCGTACCAGAAGTTCTCGAGCCTCCCGCGGAGATCGCCCGAGAGCTCGATGCGACCGAGGAGCGACGCCTGTCGGGCCCGGTGCCGCTCGCTCTTCGCGACGAGTTCGGTGTACTTCGCCCGATCGATGTCCCCCCGCTTCAAGAGGATGCCCAGCACCTCGCCGATCACGGCGTCGTCGCCGGCCCAACCTGCTTCTGGTGTCGCCGCGAGCAACATCGTACACGCCGCCGCAGCCAGGATGAATGAACGTTTCACGGAATCCCTCCCTGATGGCTCTCGGTCGAGCCTCGTGTGAGCGTTGCGGCCCGTTCCCGGGTCGCGGGGCGCACCCTAGGAAGGTCGTGGGAGGGTCGAGTGTCCTTTCCGTGACGAAACAATGAAACCCGATCGCAGCGGAACGTCCGCGTGGACGTCGCGCAATCGATTGCCGGCCATCGGCGTCGCGCCTACTTGAAGATGCAGTGCTTCGCGAAGGCGGTCGCGTCGTTGGCACTCCAGTCGCCCTTCGGCGTGGCCTTCAGGTCGTTGCACCACTCCTCACTGCCGACTTCGGGTGCGCAACCGAGCACGAATAGGAGGGCCCCGAGGACGAGACCGTGGATCAGGAGGTCGGAACGGGGCATGACGTGGTTCTCCGGGGTCGTGATGCACGGGGAAGGCGTGCGGGTCGGCCGGGACGGGGCACGGGGGCACCGACCCCGACGCACGACGTCACGTTACCACGCGGCGAGCCCGCGGCCGGCCGCGGGCGTACCGCGCGTCAGGACTCGTCCCACGGCGCCCGCGGCCTCCTGGGTCCGAGCAGGGACTCGACCTCGTGCTGGTCCAGTTCTTCCTCCTTCAGGAGCCGCTGCGCGAGTCGATCCAGCAGCGGGCGCTCCTCGCGAAGGCACGCGACGGCCTCGGAGAAACATCGCTCCACGACGGCTGCGACTTCGCGATCGAGGTCTGCGGCGAGTTCCTCGGAATGCGGCCGCTCGGGCGGACCCTGGCCGAGGTATCCGGGCGTCGTCCGAGACACCAGCGAGACGTTCTTCGCGTGCTCGCTCATCCCGTAGACGGTCATCATCTCCCGTGCGATCGCGGTGGCCTTCTGCAGATCGTCCGATGCGCCGGTCGATACCTCGCCGAACACCACCAACTCCGCGGCGCGTCCGCCGAGGAGGACCCGGATGCGATCGTTCAACTCGCTCTGCCGCATCAGGTAGCGGTCCTCGAGTGGCATCTGCAGCGTGTAGCCGAGCGCGCCCTGGGTCCTCGGGATGATCGAGATCTTCTGCACCGGATCCGACCCGGGCGTGAGATACCCGACCATCGCGTGCCCGGACTCGTGGTACGCGATGATCTCGCGCTCTTCCGGGCCGACGACCCGGCTCTTCTTCTCGGGTCCCGCGATCGTGCGTTCGATCGCCTCCTGGAAGTGGACCATCGCGATCTCCGCTCCGTCGCTGCGCGACGCAAGCAGGGCCGCCTCGTTGCAGATGTTCGCGATGTCAGCGCCCACCATCCCCGGGGTCTGCGCGGCGAGGGATCCGAAATCCACATCGGGTGCGACGGGCAGCTTGCGCGCGTGGATCCGGAAGATGGCCTCGCGCCCCTGCCGCCCGGGCCGGTCCAACACGATCCGCCGATCGAACCGGCCGGCGCGCAGCAGCGCCGGGTCCAGGACCTCGGGCCGGTTCGTCGCGGCCAGGATCACCACACCGGCCGTCGCGTCGAACCCGTCCATCTCGACCAGCAGCTGGTTCAGCGTGTTCTCGCGCTCGTCATAGCCGCCCGAGACGATTCCGGCATTGCCGCCGCGCGCCTTTCCGACCGCGTCGAGTTCGTCGATGAAGACGATGCACGGCGCGCGCTTCTTCGCCTCGCTGAAGAGATCGCGCACGCGTGCCGCACCGACGCCGACGAACATCTCGACGAAGTCCGACCCGCTCAAGCTGAAGAACGGAACGCCGGACTCGCCGGCGATCGCCCGCGCGAGCAGCGTCTTGCCGGTCCCGGGCGGACCCACCAGCAGTGCACCCTTCGGCAGCTTGGCGCCGAGCCGCTGGAACTTCTCGGGATTCTCCAGGAACGCCACGATCTCGCGCGTCTCTTCTATGGCCTCGTCGACTCCGGCGAGGTCGCCGAACCCGACGCGGCTGCTCGGTTCGACCTCGTAGATCTTGGCCTTGGTGTGGCCGATGTTGAGCGCATTGGGACCCTGCCCGCCGATCCTGCGCATCAGGAATCCCCAGACGAGGAACATCAGCCCGAACGGGATGACCCAGTTGAGCACCAGGCTCCACCAGCGAGACTCGACCTCGGCCCGGTACTCGACGCCGTGCGCTTCGAGCAGCGGAACGAGATCGGGATCTTCGACCGGCACGACGGTGAAGAGGCGGGCCCGCTCCCTCGCGGCAGCGGCACGGCCATCCTCGACCGTGGTCGGGATCGACCGCAGGCGGTTCCAGACATCGCCCAGGTGCCACGGCGTGTGCTCCGTCTCGACGACCAGCGGCTCGGACGCGGGCTGCTCTCCGCTCCCGGGCTCGGCCGCGAAGCGGCCGTGGATCCTGTCGGACGTGATCACGACCTGGTCGACGCGATCCTCGGTGATGGCCTTCCGGAAGGCACTGTAGGGGAGTTCGCGCGGAGCCAGACCCGAGAACAGCGTCGCGTCGAGCAGGAAGATGCTGCCGAAGACGACCAGATAGAACCAGATCGAGGCACGGGCCCGGGGAGGCATCCCCCCGAAGCCCGGGCGCCCGGGAGCCGGGCGCTGAGGGGGCTCGGTCCGCGAATGCCCCTCCGAAGACTCGAGCAGCGGTTCCGGGTCCGGATCGGCCATGCGCCGAGTGTACCGGGTCCGGAGCCCCGCCCGCGGCCCATCCGTAGCCGACGACGACCCCGTCAGAAACTGACGACGACCCCGTCAGAAGCTGACGACGATTGCGTCAGAAGCTGACGACGATGTCGGTGCGCAGCCGCATCCGATCGCTGCCGCTGACCGACTGCGCGTGGAGCGCATCGGCGCGCACCGCGTCACCGACGAAGAACGAGAAGCGCAGGTCGGTGTTGGCCAGGATCTGGCGGGCGCCGTAGGCGGTGAGACCCCGGCGGTTGGTGTGGGCGTCGGTGAGGTCGCTGTCGATCGTGATGGCCGGGAAGGAGTCGGCCTCGAGTCGGGTGTAGCCGATGCCCAGCTTGCCGTGGCGCCGCTTGTCGCCGACTTCGACCGCCACGAGCCAGCCGGTGTCCTCCTTGCGCCCCGTCACGCGGGAACTCGCGCTCAGGTTCTGGACGACGTGCCCGTAGAGCAGCACCGGCCAGTCCTCGATGCACGCACAGCGCACCCAGCCGGCCAACTCGATCGCATCGATGTCGTCGCCGGGCCGGTCGGCGGTCGCCAGGTTCCCGAACGCGGCGCCGCGTTGGAAGAAGTCCGGGATCCCGTCGGAATCGCCGTCGGAACCGAGCGACCGGAATCCGTACCACGTCGCACGGCCACCGAAGCGGACCGTGTCCGACACGCGCTTCTCGAAGCCCCCCTGGAATGCCAGCAGGTTGGCATCCTGTGCGGCGGCGTCCTCGTCCAGCACGAAATAGGCAGCCGTCGCGAACAGGTCCAGCCCCATCGCCCGGCCCGACCATTGCGCGCTCACGCCTTCGGGTGTGATGTCGGGGTCCCAGACGAGGTAGTCCTTGCCGTGTTTCCAGCGCAGCGGGTTCGCCATCTTGCCGATGCGGAGGCGGATGTCCTGCTCGAGGGGCGCGCGCACCTCGAGGTAGGCGCGATCCACGAACAGGGAGTCGGGCTGGAAGTCGTCCTTCTCGCCGAAGGTGGTGTTCCGGCTGCGCGCGCCACCCTGCCCGGACGCGAGACGGAAGATCGCGGTGACGGAGTCGTTGATCCGGGCCTTGCCCTGCAGGCGGAGCCGATAGCGCCCCCGGTGGCGATTGTCGCGCTCGCCGCCGAGGGCGTCGCGATCGAACCAGAAGTTCTCGAGGCGGCCGCGGAAGTCGCCGGAGAAGTCGATCCGGTCGAGGAACCTGGCTTGCACGGCCTCGTAGCGCTCGTTCTTCGCGACGAGCTCCCGGTACCGGTCGGAGTCGACGATCCCGCGTTCGAGCAGGATCTCGAGGACCTCGCCGATCACGGCGTCGGGATCGTCGGCGTGCGCCGGCAGAGCGACCCCTCCGAATCCGACCCCCGACACCACGACCCACGCCACGACCCACGCGATCCTCGCACCCATGTCGACCTCCTCCGACGGAAAACGGGAGGCCACCATAGGGGAGGCGACACTGGAAGGAAACGCGTCTCAGGCCGTCGGCGGTTCGCGGTCGTCGGCGGCGTCGATCGCGGGCAGTCGGACTTCGAAGGTCGTCCCCTCCCCTTCGACCGAGGACACGCCGACGTCGCCGCCCATCGCCTGGACCAGGTGCTTCACGATCGCCAGCCCGAGGCCGGTTCCACCGCGCTCGCGCGAGCGCGCCTTGTCGACCCGGTAGAAGCGTTCGAAGACCCGCGCGAGATCCGTCGAAGGAATGCCGATGCCGGTGTCGCCGACCTCGACCCGGACCTGGCCGCCGTTGCGGGCGACCGCCACGCGGACCTCGCCTCCGGCTTCGGTGTACTTGAGCGCGTTGTCCAGCAGGTTGACGAGCACACGCTCGAGCGAGCGGCGATCGGCCAGCGCGTGCGCCGCGGGTCCGGGCGCGAGCATCCACGCGATGCCCTGATCGACGAAGCGGGGCTTCAGATCCTGCAGCACGCTGCGGCACAATGCCTGGACCTCGACGGGCTGGGGTTCGGCCGGCGTCCGCTGCGCCTCGATGCGGGACAGCTCGAGCAGATCGTCGATCAAGGCGGCGAGGCGCTCGGCGTGGCGCACCACGACGGCCTGGTGCCGATCGCGCTGCTCCCTCGGAGGGTCCGCGTGCAGCAGGGTCTCGGCGAACCCCCGGATCGCCGTGAGCGGGGTGCGGAGTTCGTGGGAGACGTTCGCGACGAAGTCCTTGCGCATCCCTTCGAGCCGACGGATCCCGGTGACGTCGTGGAAGACCGCGACGGTGCCCAGGGGCACGCCACGCGCGGGGAAGCGGGCGGCGTGCATCTCGACGACGCGCTCTCCGACGTCGAGCTCGACGCCCACCGGGTCCGGACCGGCCGCGCGCGCGAGGGCGTCGTCGACCTCGGCGCGACGGATGACCTCGATCGCGGGACGGCCGGCGACGGGACCCCAGACGTCGAAGAGTTCGCGGAGGCGCTGGTTCGCGAGCAGCGTGTGGCCCCCGGCGTCGAGGACGAGCACGCCCTCGACCATGCCGTCGAGCACCGCGCGCAACCGCTCCTGCTCCGCGGCCGCATCGCGCAAGCGCCGCTCCATCTGACGCGACAGGTCCTCGACGGCGCCGGCGAGGTGGGCCGCGCCCTCCGAGCGCGGCCGGACCAGGCGGGGGGCCGACCGGCCGGCGCCGATCTCGCGCAGGGCCGCGGCCACGCGCTCCAGCTGATCGTCGTGGCGGCGCCCGATCCAGGAGGCGAGCCACAGCGCGGCCGGGAGCCCCAGCGCGAACGCGGCCACCGGCCCGGCGGTGGCGGCCACGCCCGCCACACCCGTCGCGAGTCCGCCGAGCGCCATCCCGAGCCGAACGCGCGCGGTCACCGGCTACTCCGCGAAGCGATAGCCCACGCCCCGCACCGTCTCGATCAGGCCGCCGGCCGGGCCGAGCTTCTCGCGCAGGCGCTTCAAGTGGGTGTCGATCGTCCGCTCGGTCACCGCGATCTCGCTTCCCCAGACGTCGTCGAGGAGCTGCCGCCGGGTCATCACCCGTCCCGGCCGGGACATCAGCTCCTCGAGCAGGCGGAACTCCTTGGCCGTCAACGCGACGGGGTTCCCCGCCACGGTACAGCGGTGCCGCTCCGGATCCACTTCGAGGGCCGCATGACGCAGGCGCCCGGTGCCCGGCGCCGGTCGGCGGCGGCGCAGGATCGCCCGGATGCGCAGCAACAGCTCCCGCGGGCTGAACGGCTTGGTCACGTAGTCGTCGGCGCCGAGTTCGAAGCCGACCACGCGGTCCACCTCCTCGCCCTTCGCGGTGAGCATCACGATGGGCAGGTCGCGATGGGCGGGATCGGCCCGCAGACGCCGGCAGACCTCGACGCCCGAGACGTCGGGCAACATCAGGTCGAGCACCACCAGCTCGGGAGCGTGCACCTGGACGGCCTCCAGCCCCTCCTCCCCGGTGAGGGCCGTCACCACGTCGTAGCCCCCCTGGGCTAGATTGAACCGGACGAGTTCCAGCAGATCCGGCTCGTCGTCGACCACGAGGATGCGCGCGCCCATGCAGCGATCATACGGTAGGGTCCCCGGCGGGCGTAGCCACCGGGCTCCAGATCCGGGCCCGCGACACCGAAAAGCCTCCTGGCCGTCACCGCGACGTCCCGCAGGGCCGCCCCGCAGCGTGCGCCGCATCACAGCGGCCGGGCGGGGCCGCGCCGATGACGGGGGGACGCGGCGCCCGACACCCCGGGCGTTCTCGCGGCCCGAACAGGATCCACCGATGACCGCCGCCCGGAACCCCCGCTCCCACCACCCCCTCGCGCGGACCGCGGGCCTGCTGTGCGCCGTCGTCATGGGCGTCTCGATGCTGGCGCTGCCGGCGCTGGCCGATCCGGCCGCGATCGCCTCGGCGCGCGGATCCCTGCGCGCGCGGGCCGACGCGTCGTTCGAGCGCTTCGCCGAGCGCTGGCTCGCCGACCTGCGGACCCGGGAACGCCAGGCCCGCCGGGCCGGCCAGGACCACTCGGGCCCGGGCAAGTCGTTCGAACTGGAACTGCGCCCCACCGGCAGGTCCCGGTCGCCCTACGTGGGCCTGCTGCGCTACACCGAGCACCGCGTCGAATGCGCCCGCGTCGGCCACTGCCAGCGCGTCGGCACGCAACACGTCACCGAGATCTTCCGCTTCCAGAACGGGAAGTGGGTCTACTAGCCTTGATCCGACATTCGCCGGTCGACCTCGCGGGGGGAGGCGGCGAGGGGTGGGCTCCGGCTCATGGCTCGCCCCTGATCGGCACCCGGTGGCGGGAGTC
>Ga0114931_10001811_pt1 | contig 27153 bp, 24 predicted proteins | sample 2SBtaG_FD_89579 | JGI IMG/M metagenome (GOLD analysis project Ga0114931, IMG submission 89579) | Deep subsurface microbial communities from Kolumbo volcano to uncover new lineages of life (NeLLi) - 2SBTROV14_V59a metaG | ecosystem: Environmental > Aquatic > Marine > Volcanic | place: Kolumbo... | reverse complement strand
TGGCGCCCTTGGTCGCGCCGAGGACGTGGCCGTCGGCGGCGATCACCGAATAGCGCCAATCGCCCGAGACGTAGTTGAAGCCCCGGGCCATCTTCTCCATCACGAACATCGGCCCGGGCGCGATATGGCCCCCGCGATCGACGGTGAAGCTGTCCTTGACGACCACAGAGCCCTCGGGCAGGCGACCCGCCGCCTCGAAGTCGCCATAGGCGGCGCCGGTCGGGTTGACGTAGTTGTTGACGTAGCGGCGGCCATGGGTGGCCGAGCGATAGGGAACGGTATTGAAGCGTCGCCAGTGGCGATAAGCGGCGGCGAGGGGCAGGCCGGAGCGGCGATAATTGGCCGCCATCTCGTCGACCAGGCGGCCGTAGATGGCGCTGGCTTCCGCGTCGGTCAGCGCGGCCGCGTTGGCGACCCGCTCGTGGCGGCGCGGCGCGGTGGCGTCGCCGGCTTGGGGCGCCACCGCGCCGAGCGCCGGCGGCTGGGCGAGATCGCCGTCGTCGGGCGCCATCGACTGGGCGCCGGCCGGCGCCATCCAGCCGAGCATGGCCAGGATAGGAATAGCGATCGCCGAAATGGCGAGAGCCGGCGGCGGGCGGTCAGTCATCGCATTCGGCCCAACCCATGGTGACCCGAGCGTCCTCTCTCTCGGCAAGTCAACCTAGGTGCGCCCCACCGACGCGACAAGCGGCCGCCCGTCACGTTGACGTGAGCGCCGCTAGAGGCGGAACCGGATCGGGAGACCGCACCGGCGGCTCAGAGACCGTAGCGCCCCCACCACAGGCGCTCCTCGACAGCGGCGATCAGGTTGCCCGCCCAGGCGTCGCCGCCGCGCCCCAGCCGGCGGCGCAGCCAGCCGCGCTCGTCGCCCATCACCTTGAACCGGACCCGCTCGCCGAGCCGCGCCCGCATCACCGCGCGCAGATCGCCGAGGGCGTCGATCAGGCCGAGTTCGCGCGCCCGACGCCCGGTCCAGAAGGCGCCCGAGAAAAGCTCGGTATCGTCGCCCTTGAGACGCGTCCCCCGGCGCTCGCGGACGATCGCCTTGAAGCCCTCGTGGATATCGGCCTGCAAGGCCTCCAGATGGGCGACGTCGGCGGCGGTCTCGGGCCGGAAGGGGTCGAGCATCGCCTTTCTCTCGCCGGCGGTATGGACGCGCCGCTCGATGCCCAGACGCTCGATCGCCTCGGCGAAGCCGAAGCCGGCGGTGACCACGCCGATACTGCCGACGATCGAGGCCGGGTCGGCGACGATCTCGTCGCCGGCCAACGCCAGCCAATAGCCGCCCGAGGCGGCGAGGTCCTCGACGAAGGCGATAACGCGAACCTCGTGCTCGGTGGCCAGCGCCCGGATGCGGCCGTGGATCAGCGCCGATTGCACCGGCGAGCCGCCCGGCGAATTGATCGCCAATGCCACCGTGTCGACGCCGTCGAGGGCGAAGGCGCGCTCCAGGCCGCGGGCCAGGCGGGCCAGCGTCAGGCCGCGCCGCAACGGGCCGAGGCCGCCGATGATGCCCTCGAGCCGCACCACCGCGACCAACGGCGGCGGATGGCGCAGGCGCTCAATCGGCAGCCAGGCCAGCAGGCGGCGGAGTTTCATGACGCTTTTCCCCGGGCGATGGCCGATACGGCGTCGACCAGGCGCTCGATCTCGCCCTCGTCGTTGTAGTAGTGCGCCGAGGCCCGCACCAAGGGGCCGACGCCGCGCGCGGTCATGTCGAGCCGGGTCGAGAAGACGGTCGAGGTCGAGACGTTGATCTCGCACGCCCGCAGCGCCGCCTTGATCGCCCCGACGTCATGGCCGTCGACCGTGAAGGTGACGATGCCCGAGCGCTCGACGCCGAGGTCGTGGACGCCGACGCCTGGGATCGCCGCCAGCCGCGCGCGCAGGTCTTCGGCCAGGGCCGAGACCCGCCTACGGATAGCCGCCAAGCCCCAGCCGAGGGCGTAATCGACGGCGGCGCCGAGGCCGAGCTTGGCGGCGACGTTACACTCCCAGTTCTCGAAGCGGCGCGCATCGGGCCGGATTTCGTAACGGTCGGCGGCCACCCAGGTGGCGGCGTGGAGGTCGAGGAACGGCGGCTCCAGCCGTTGGGCGAGATCGCGGTGGACATAAAGGAACCCGGTGCCGCGCGGCCCGCGCAGATACTTGCGGCCGGTGCCCGAGAGCATATCGCAGCCGATGGCGGCGACGTCGATCGGCACCTGCCCGACCGATTGGCAGGCGTCGAGCAGGAAGGGCACGCCGGCGGCGCGGGCGATGCGGCCGATCGCGGCCGCCGGGTTGATCAGGCCGCCGTTGGTCGGCGCGTGGGTGACGGCGATCAGCTTGACCCGGTCGTCGATGGCCGCTTCCAACGCCCGGGTGCAAAGCTGGCCGTGGGCGTCGTCGGGAATGACTTCGATCAGCGCCCCGTCGCGCCGCGCGACCTGGAGAAGGGCGATGTAATTGGAGGCGTATTCGGCCATGGCCACCAGGATGCGGTCGCCGGGGGCGAAGCGGAAGGCGTAGAAGGCCATGTCCCAAGCCCGGGTGGCGTTCTCGACCACCGCGATCTCGTCGGCGGCGCAGTTGAGGAGGTGGGCGAGGGAGGCGTAAACGGCCTCGATTTGCGCGCCGGCCTCCTCGGCCGCGCGATAGCCGCCGAGCGCGATCTCGCGGGCGAAATGTTCGTTGACGGCGTCGATCACCGGGACCGGCATCAGCGCCGCGCCGGCGTTGTCGAAATGGGCGACGGATGCGGTGCCGGGCGTGTCGCTTCGGGCGCGGTCGAGATCGATGGTCATCAACGGGTACTCGCCATGAATTTTGGGGCCGCCCTTGGTAGCGCGCGACGCCCCGCCCGTCAAAGCCCGCGCCCGGCTTTCCATGCGGAAGGATAGGGCTAGCACCGCGATGCCCGGTTTGCTATACAGCGACGCGCGGCGCGACCATGCCCCGATCCCCGGTAGCTCAGTTGGTAGAGCGGGTGGCTGTTAACCACTAGGTCGCTGGTTCGAGTCCGGCCCGGGGAGCCAAATCAAAGTCCGTCAGGTCTATGGCTTGGCGGACTTTTCGATACCGGCGCCTCGACTGGTGATTTTGGCGCGGTGCTATGGCAGTGCCACGCTTGACGCCCCATTGCCGGTTACCGTGTACTCCGCGCACGGAGCGAAGCCGCAGCCCAATGGGGCCTTGTTTGGCGGGACTGGGACACGCCGCGAACAGGCCGTCATGGTGGTGAGAGCCCAAAGCGCCATGCTGACATGGAAATGGTTGTTCATGTCGGGGAAAACGTGGTCTGTCCCCTATAATCGGGATGTTCGCGACGCGGCCTGTGTCGGGCGCGCTTGGTGTCGGCAAGTGTAGCGGCGCGCTTCGGCTTTCGTCCCGCAAGCATGGCCCGGGACGCGGGCGCTACCCCATGCGGCCGTGGCAGTGCTTGTATTTCTTGCCCGAGCCGCAGGGGCAGCGCTCGTTGCGGCCGACCTTGCCCCAACTCGCGGTATCGCCGGCCGCGCGAGCGTCGGTCGCGACCCGGGTCGGTAGTGGACGACGGCGCGGCGGCGGCGCCAAGTCCTCGCCGTTGCCGGCGCCGGGGCGATGTTCCCGCATCGGGCCTTGCTCGCGCGGGCCGAAATCGCTTTCCGGCTGGGAAATCCTAAGCTCCAGATGCGACAGCACCGCGGTCACCGATTCGCGTAGGCGCACGAGCATCGCCTCGAACAGGTCGAAGGCCTCGCGCTTGTATTCGTTCAACGGGTCGCGCTGGCCATAGGCGCGCAGGCCGATGCCCTGGCGCAGGTGGTCGAGCGACAAGAGGTGATCCTTCCAGTGCTGGTCGAGAAGCTGAAGTAGCAGGCTCTTCTCGGCCATCCGCATCAGCTCGGGGCCGTAGCGGGCGACGCGCTCGGCCATCTGGCGGTCGGAGGCCTCGGTGACGCGGTCGACGATCTCCTCATCGGCGATGCCCTCTTCCTTGGCCCAGTCCCCGATCGGCAGGTCGAGCGCCAGCACGCGCAGCGCGTTGGCGTGCAGCGCCTTGGTCTCCCACTGCTCGTGATAGGCGTTGGCGGGGATGAAGCGGGCGACCATGTCGGCGATGATCTCGTGGCGCATGTCGGCGACGGTGGACGCAACGTCGTCGGCCCGCATCAGCTCGATTCGCTGCTCGTAGATCACCTTGCGCTGGTCGTTCATGACGTCGTCGAACTTCAAGAGATTCTTTCTGATCTCGAAGTTCCGCGCCTCGACCTTCTGCTGCGACTTTTCGATCGCCTTGTTGATCCACGGATGGATGATCGCCTCGCCTTCCTCGAGCCCGAGCTTGCGCAGCATGCCGTCCATGCGCTCGGAGCCGAAGATGCGCATCAGGTCGTCCTCGAGCGAGAGGAAGAACTTCGACGTGCCGGGGTCGCCCTGGCGGCCCGAACGGCCGCGAAGCTGGTTGTCGATGCGCCGGCTCTCGTGACGTTCGGTGCCGACCACGTGGAGCCCGCCGGCGGCGAGCACCTTGTCGCGGTTGGCGGCGATGTCGCTCTCGATGGCCGCGATCTTGCGCGCCCGGGTCTCCGCGTCGAGGTCGTCGGCGACCTCTTCACTGATCCGCATCTCCAGATTGCCGCCAAGCTGGATGTCGGTGCCTCGGCCGGCCATGTTGGTGGCGATGGTGATCGCCCCCGGCCGCCCCGCCTGGGCGATGATATGAGCTTCCTGCTCGTGGTAGCGGGCGTTGAGCACCTTATGCGGCACCTTGCGCTTCTTGAGCAGCGTGGCGAGATGCTCCGACTTCTCGATCGAGACCGTGCCGACGAGGAGCGGCTGACCGCGCTTGTGGCAATCCTGGATCAGCGCGACCACGGCCTCGAACTTCTCGGCCCCGGTGCGATAGACCTCGTCGTGCTGGTCGTCGCGAATGCAGGGCACGTTGGTCGGGATCTCGATCACGTCGAGCTTGTAGATGTCGGCGAATTCGGCCGCCTCGGTGACCGCCGTGCCGGTCATGCCGGCGAGCTTGGGGTAGAGGCGGAAATAGTTCTGGAAGGTGATCGAGGCCAGGGTCTGGTTCTCGTTCTGAATCGTCACCCCTTCCTTGGCCTCGAGCGCCTGGTGCAGGCCGTCGGAATAGCGCCGCCCTTCCATCATCCGGCCGGTGAACTCGTCGATGATGATGACCTTGTCGTCCTTGACGATGTAGTCGGTATCGCGCTCGAACAGCTTGTGGGCGCGCAGGGCCTGGTTGACGTGATGCACGATCGAGACGTTCTGGATGTCGTAGAGGTTGTCGCCCTCGATCAGCTCGACCTTCCGCAGAAGGGTCTCGATATGCTCGGCGCCGTCGTCGGTGAGGCTCACCGCGCGCGCCTTCTCGTCCTTCTCGTAGTCGTCCTCGGCGAGGCTGGGAATGAGCTTGTCGATCTGGACGTAAAGCTCGGAGTTCTGCTCGGTGGGGCCGGAGATGATCAGCGGCGTGCGTGCCTCGTCGATGAGGATCGAATCGACTTCGTCGACGATCGCGAAGTTGAACGGCCGCTGGACCATGGCGTCCAACGAGAACTTCATGTTGTCGCGCAGATAGTCGAAACCGAACTCGTTGTTGGTGCCGTAGGTCACGTCGGCGGCGTATTGCTTGCGCCGCGCGTCGTCGTCGAGGCCGTGGACGATGCAGCCGACCTCCAAGCCGAGGAAGCGGTAGATCTGGCCCATCCACTCGGCGTCGCGGCTGGCGAGGTAATCGTTGACCGTGACTACGTGGGCGCCCTTGCCCTCGAGGGCGTTGAGATAGACCGCGAGCGTCGCCACCAGGGTCTTGCCCTCGCCGGTCTTCATCTCCGAGATCATGCCCTTGTGAAGGACGATGCCGCCGATGAGCTGGACGTCGAAATGGCGTTGACCGAGGGTGCGCTTGGCCGCCTCGCGCACGGTCGCGAACGCCTCGACGAGTAGGTCGTCGAGGGTCTCGCCGTCCTTCAGGCGCGCGCGAAAGTCATCGGTCCGCGCCTTGAGCGCGTCATCCGACAGCGCCTCGAGCTCGGGTTCGATGGCATTGATGGCCTCCACCGTCTTGGCGAAGGTCTTGAGGATGCGGTCGTTGGCGGTGCCAAACAACCGTCGCGCGAAGGTTGCGAACATATACGCTGGCGACAGTGCGAACAAAAGGGAAGGGCGCGAAGCCGGGCCGCGCCCACGAATGCTAGTGACAGATAAGCAAGCGCCCGCCTTAAGTCAACGACCGCCGACGCGGACGGCGCGCGTGACGGGCTTGGCGTGCTAGGATGTGGCCATGAGCATGAGCGATACGCGCCCGGCCCGGTCCCATTCGGCGGCCCGGATCACGATCGCCGAGTTCGAGCGTCTGGCCCGCGACGAGCTGCCGCTGGTGGCCGAGCATGGGATTCGCATCGAGCGGCTGGAGGCCGGCCATGTGATCGCCCGCATGGCCTGCGGTGCAAGGGCGCTGCGTCCCGGCGGCACCGTCAGCGGCCCGGCCATGGTGGCCCTGGCCGACGTCGCCATGTATGCGGTGGTGCTGGGGCTGATCGGGCCGGTGGCGCTGGCCGTGACCACCAATCTCACGGCCAATTTCCTGCATCGGCCGCGCGCCGCCGACCTGATCGCCGAGGCCCGCATTCTCAAGCTCGGCAAGCGCTTGGCGGTCGGCGAGGTGACCCTGACCAGCGCCGGCGACGACCGGCCGGTGGCCCATGTCACCGCGACCTATTCGATCCCGCCGCGCGACGGAAGCGACGTCTAACCGGCGGCGGGCGAGAGCGGGGTCGGGCCGGTGCCGTGGTCCGGGGTTGTCTGTTCCCCGGCCATCGTTTTGGGGTCGAATTGTGGCACGCGCGGCTTGGCGCCGCCGCGCAGCGCCCGCGCTTGGCGATGGGTATAGCTCGCCATTTCCCAGAAGCCGACCAGATAGGCGGCGGTGATGGCCCAATGCGCCCAGGGCGGCACGCCCTTGTCGATCGACAGCAGGATCACGAACAGGACCGCCAGCGAAAACACCGACATGAACATGCTCATGAAGTTGAGCAGCCAGCGTTCGGCCACGTTGTCGGCGCGTTTGAGCGCGCAATAGATGGCGAACAGGCCACCCGAGGCCGACGCGATGGCGCCGATGATGGCGCCGAGGCCGCCGTTGTAGGCGATGACCGATAAACCCGTATTCATGACCATTCCCGTGACGATCCAATGCGTCTCGGCCGAGTCTGGTTCGGCTGCCGTTAAGAAGTTGTTAAAGTCTTGAAACGACGCAAAATTTAAGAAACATCCTCGGGACCGGCCAAGACCCCGAAAGCGCGCGCCGGCGCGTTGGCGTCGAGCCCCGCGTGCTCGGCGAAGGCCAACAACAATGCCTCGTGGCGCAGCAGATAGTCGAGCGCGCCGATCAGCACCGCGTCGTCGCCGGGCGCCGCGCGCAGGGTCGCGGCATCGAGCCCGGTCCAGCCCATGAACCGGCCTAGGCGGTGGTCGTCGTCGGCGAGATAGGCCAGCGCCAGCAGGGCCACGGTTTCGGCGCGGGCGCGGTCCATCACCGGGCCAGCGCCGCGAAACGGGCCAGAAAATGCGCCTTGGCCACGCCCGGCGGCTCGGGTTCGACGCTCAGCGTCGGCAAGCGGCGCGGGCGGCCGATCAGCCGCGCCGCCTCGGCCCGGTCGAAGCCGGCGATGCCGACCGCCTCGATATAGGCGGCGACACGGTCGGCGCGCTTGATCAGGCGCGCGGTCGCAACCGGCAGGTCGGCGGGCAGGCCGAAGCGGATATGGACGGCCCTTTGCAAGCGGTTCTCGATATCGCGGAAATCCATCCCCACGGCGGCCTTGAACGGGGTGATCATGTCGCCGATGACGTATTCGGGGGCGTCGTGGAGCACTGCCGCGAGGCGGGTCTCGGGGCTCGCGCGTGGGGCCAAGGTGGCGACGATCTCTTCGACCAGAACGCAGTGCTGGGCGACCGAGAAGGCCCAGTCGCCGTCGGTCTGGCCGTTCCAGCGCGCCACACGCGAGAGCCCGTGGGCGATATCCTCGATCTCGATATCCAGGGCCGAGGGGTCGAGCAGGTCGAGCCGCCGTCCGCTCAGCATGCGCTGCCAGGCGCGCGGCGCGGTCATGACGGGCGGGCGGCGAACCAGCGCTCGATCGCGGCCCGCTCCTCGGGCTCGAGCGCCAGGAACAGCTTGGTCCGGCGATAGAGAAAATCCTCGGGCCCACGCGCGTCCTCGACCGCGACCGCGTAATCGAGTTCGGCCCTGGGAATACCGGGCGCGATCATCGTCGCCGCCTCGGGGTCTTGGCGCAGGGCGTCGTAGAGCGTCCGCGTTCGCGAGCCATAGGTCCGTGTCCAGCGGCGCCGAACCTCGGCCGGCACCGGCGCGTCCTCGCGCGCCAGCCTTTCGAGCGCGGCGTGGTCGAGATGGCCACCGTAGAGCGGCGCCGTCGCCGTCCAGGCGGGGCCGGGCTTGGCGCCGAGACCGGCGAGGGCGTCGAGCACCTTCTCGGCCAGGCGGCGATGGGTGGTGATCTTGCCGCCATAAACGGTGATCGAGCCGCCCGCGCCGGCGGGCTCGATCTCAAGCACGTAATCGCGGGTCAGCTTGCTGGGGTTGTCGGCGCCGTCGTCGACCAGCGGGCGGACGCCGGCGTAGGTCCAGATCACGTCGTCGACGCCAACCGGATGATCGAAATAGCGTCGGTAGGCGGCCAGCAGATAGTCGCGCTCGGCGGCGCTGCAATGGACGTCGCCGGGATCACCGTCGTGGACGATGTCGGTGGTGCCGATCAGCAGATAGCGCTCCATCCACGGCAGCACGAAGACCACGCGACGGTCGTCGTTTTGCAGCGTATAGGCATCGCGCTGCGGTGGATCGGGCATGGCCAGCACGATGTGGCTGCCGCGCACGAGCTTGATCTTGCGCCGGCTCGGGGCGTCGCCATAGCGGTCGAGAACCCGGTTGACCCAGGGGCCGCCGGCGTTGACCACGAAACGGGCATGACATTCCCGCGCGCCGCCGATGTCATCCCCGGCGTCGCGATAGGCCACCCGGTAGCCGTCGCCGTCGCGGCGCACCGCCGTCACCTCGCGGTAATTGCCGATGTCGGCGCCGCGCTCGCGGGCATCGAGCAGGGTCTCGAGCGTGAGCCGCGAATCGTCGGCCCAGCAATCGGGATAATGGAGGATGGCCTTTATGTCGGCGGTCTTGAGCCGGGGCAGGGCGCGCACTTGCTCGGCCGACAGCCGGCCGGTGGGCTCCAGCATCTGCCGGCCCGAAAGGATGTCGTAGAGCCACAGCCCGATGCGGACGATGAACGCCGGGCGCGGGGCGTCGCCGGTGATCGGAAACAGAAAGCGCATCGGCGAGACCAGATGCGGCGCGATTTTCAGCATGACTTCGCGTTCGCGCAGCGATTCGCGAACCAGGCGAAACTCGTAATATTCGAGGTAGCGCAGGCCGCCGTGGATCATTTTCGACGATGCCGACGAGGTGGCGTGGGCGTAATCGCCCATTTCGGCCAGCCGCGCCGACAGGCCACGACCGACCGCGTCGCGCGCCACCGCGGCACCGTTGATGCCGCCGCCGATGACAAAAAGATCGACGTCCGTGCTCATGAACTCGTCGGATGGTCGTGGAACAAGGCGCGGAGTTTTGCACCAAGACGCCGCCGCGTGCAAGACGCGGCGACCGCCGGCGCGATTATCCGCGTCTCCTCAGGCCGATTGGTGGCCTGACCGGCCGCGCGCGCGAAGACGCGATCTCGCCCGCATGTTGGTGAAGCCGTAAAGCGCGATCGGTGGGACGAGCACGATCGCCAGCTTGCCGACCCATTGCATGAAGGTTCGCCGGTCATCGGCCAGCATGTTGCCGGTGGCGCAGTCGGCGCGTTTGGTGAAGGAGCCCGAGCAACCGCCGTAGGCGGCGGAAAAATCGCTCGCGCGCTGGATCGCCGAAATCTCGTACCAGCCGGCCAGCGCGACCCATGTCAGGCAAACCCCGACAATGAGCCATTTACGGTAACCTTGACGCTGTAATCGCATGATCGATGACCCATCGAGGCAATCGCGTTTCCACCGCGATCCACTCTAGGGAAATTCGGTTAACGACGCTTTAATGTCGCCCTCCGCCGCCGGCCGCATGACAAACCGCGCGAACGGTTGTTAAACTTCGACCGGGACTGGAAAAGGCGCGGCGGATGAAACCCTCGGTTCTGGTCGTCGATGACGAACCCAATATCGTCGTTTCGCTCGAGTTCCTGATGCAACGGGCGGGCTATAACGTGCGCGTCGCCCGCGATGGCGCCGAGGCCCTGCGGGTGATTGCCGAGCGGCCCCCCGATCTCGTTCTCCTCGACATCATGATGCCGCGTCGCAACGGCTTCGACGTGTGCCGCGCGATCCGCGCCAATCCCGATTGGGCTGGGGTGCGGATCGTCATGCTGACGGCCAAGGGCCGCGACGCCGACCGCGAGAAGGGGCTGGCGCTGGGCGTCGACGATTACGTCACCAAGCCGTTCTCGACCCGCGAGGTGGTGGCCATGGTGCGTCGCTATCTCGACGGAGGGCCGCCCGCGTGAGGCCCGGTGACGTGGAAAGAAGTGACGCGGGAGCCGGCGCCGTGGTTGGCGTCACCTTGGCGGTCGCCGGCGTGGTCGCCGTCGGGGCGGTGGCGATGGCGGTGGTGCTGGCCGTCGAGGCCACCGCCGGGCAGCCGCGGCTGGCGTCGTCCTATGCCCTGTTCGGTGGCGCGCTGGGGGTCTTGATCGTGGCCGGCTGCCTGGCCATCGCCTGGGCCGTGCTGTATCGCCGCCTGGCGCGGCCATTGGCCGGGCTGCGGCGCCACGCCGAGACCCTGGCCCGGGTCGAGATCGGCGCGGCGGCCCCGGCGCCCGACGCCGGCGCCGTCGGCGCGCTCGCCGACGCGGTCGAGGACCTCGGCCGGGCGTTGCGAGGGTGCCGGGCCGAGGTCGCCGAAACCGTCGCCCAGGCGACGGCGCGGACCGATGCCGTGCGCCATCGGCTGGAAGCGATCCTGCGTGATCTGTCGGAAGGCGTGGTGGTCTGTTCGATGAGCCACGAGGTATTGCTCTACAACCAGACCTTCCTGCGCCTGTCCCGCGCGCCCGGCGATCTCGGCCTGGGGCGTCCGCTGTTCCGGGTTCTCGGCCATGAGCCCATCGAGCACGCCCTGACCCGGCTGACGGCGCGGCCGGCGTCTCGGCGGCCGGAACCGTTCATCTGCGCCACCCGCGACGACGGCATCACCCTTCATGGCCGCGTCGCCCTGATCGGCGGCGACCGGGACCGCCCCGAGGGCTATGTGATCACGATCAGCGAATTGAGCGACGCGATCGAGGCGGTCGCCGGGCAGAACGCAGTGCTGCGAAGGGCTATCGACCGGGCCTTGGCGATGATCGAGGCCGATGGCGACGAAGTCGCGGTCGCCGACGTCCTGGCCCGGGCCGTCGCTCGCGCCCACGACTTGGCGGCGTCGCTGTGTCCGCGCTCGGAGATTGAAACAACCGATCTTTTCGCCGCCGTCGCCCGGCGGCTGGAGCGTCTGCCCGATCTCGTTCTGAACCCGGTCGGCCTGCCGGTGACGCTGATCGGCGATGGCTATCTTCTCGGCCTGGCGATCGCGCATTTGGCGCGCGCCGTGGCGGCAACCCATGGCGATGGGCCGCTGTCGGTCGACATCGGCGCCGGCGCGCGCGGCGACACCGCCTTCGTCGAGCTTGCCTGGCGCGGCGAGCCGGTCGCCGAGAGCAGCCTCGCGGCCTGGGAGGACGCGCCGCTGGAGGGCGCGCCCGGCGGGCTGTCGGCGGGCGAGATCCTGCTCCGCCACGATGCCGCCATCGAGACCGGACGCCATGACGACGGCCGCGCCATACTCCGGCTCTCGCTGGCCCGACCGGCGGCCATCGAGACGACGCCGGGGCCGCCGCCGAGGCCCGAATTCTACGACTTCGACCTGATCGACAGGGTCGCCTCGGGACCGCTGGCCGAGCGGCCGTTGCGATCGCTCGCCTATGTTGTGTTCGATAGCGAAACCACCGGGCTCCGGCCCTCGGCGGGCGACGAGCTGATCGCGGTCGCCGGGGTGCGGGTGGTCAACGGCCGGATTCTCTCGGGCGAGACCTTTTCGCGGCTGATCGACCCCGGACGGCCGATTCCGCCGGCGTCGATCCGCATTCACGGGATCACCGACGACATGGTGCGCGGCAAACCGCCGGCCGAGGTCGTGCTGCCCCAGTTTCGCCGCTTCGTCGACGACGACGTACTGGTCGCCCACAACGCCGCCTTCGACATGCGTTTCCTCGAGCTCAAGCAGGGGCGGAGCGGGGTCCGCTTCGACAACCCGGTGCTCGACACCCTGCTTTTGTCGGCATTTCTCCACAATCACGAAAGCGATCAATCGCTCGATGCCATCGCCGCCCGGCTCGGCGTGACGGTGCGCGACCGCCACACCGCGCTCGGCGACGCCTTGCTGACGGCGGCGATCTTCGTCCGCTTGACGCCGCTGCTCGAGGGACGCGGCATCGCGACCCTGGGCGCGGCGCTCGAGGCGCAAAATTCGATGGTCGCCCTGCGCAAGCGCCAGGCGCAATTCTAGGATGGAGGCCGCGATCAGGCGATGAAGGAACCGCGTGGCATTCGCGATCGCATCGTCGCCGTCTTCCTGCTCGGCGCGCTGCTCTTCAATCTGCCGCTGTTGGTGATCTTCAACGACGCGGCGGCGGCGGTGTTTGGCATTCCCCTTCTCTATGTCTATCTGTTCGCGGCCTGGATCGGATTGATCGCCTTGATGGCCCTGACCACGCGCCACGCCCGTAGCGACGGGGGCTGACGATGCTGTCGGCCTGGTTCGTGGTGCTGATCGCGATCGCTTATCTCTCGCTTCTGTTCGCGATCGCGTATTACGGCGACAAGCGCGCCAAGCAGGGCCGCAGCTTGATCCGCAATCCCTATATCTACGCCTTGTCGCTGGCGGTCTACGCGACCTCCTGGACCTTCTATGGCAGCGTCGGCCGGGCCGCCAGCGATGGCGTCAACTTTTTGCCGATCTATATCGGGCCGACCCTGGCCTTCGCGCTGTGGTGGTTCGTGCCGCGCAAAATCATCCGTATCAGCAAGGCCAACCGGATCACCTCGATCGCCGACTTCATCGCTTCGCGCTACGGCAAGACCATGCTGCTCGGCGGCCTGGTGACGGTGATCGCGGTGGTCGGCATCATGCCCTATATCTCGCTCCAGCTTAAGGCGGTCTCGACCAGCTTCACGGTCCTGCTCAGCTATCCCGATATCGCCGCGACGGCCACGACGCGCTCGACGCCGCCTCTGCGCGATACCGCGTTCTATGTCGCCCTGGCGATGGCCACCTTCGCCATATTGTTCGGCACCCGCCACATCGACGCCACCGAGCATCACGAGGGCATGGTGGCGGCGATCGCCTTCGAATCGCTGGTCAAGCTGCTCGCCTTCCTGGCCGTCGGCCTGTTCGTCACCTTCGGCCTATACGACGGCTTCGGCGATCTCTTCTCCCGGGCGCTGGCCGAGCCAGACCTGGTGCCGCTGTTCTCGATCACCGCCGGCGGCGGCTACGTCGAATGGATGACGCTGACGCTCTTGGCGATGACCGCCATCATCTGCCTGCCGCGCCAGTTTCAGGTGATGGTGGTCGAGAACACCGACGAGCGTCACCTCGAAAAAGCGGTCTGGCTGTTCCCGCTTTATCTGCTGGTGATCAACATCTTCGTCCTGCCGATCGCCTTCGGTGGGCTGCTACGCTTCGCCGGCGGCGGCGTCGACCCCGATACCTTTGTCCTCACCCTGCCGCTGGCGGGGGGCCAGACCTGGCTGGCGCTGTTCGCCTTCATCGGCGGGCTGTCGGCGGCGACAGGCATGGTCATCGTCGCCTCGATCGCGATCAGCACCATGGTGTGCAACGATCTGGTGATGCCGATCCTGTTGCGCATCCCGGGCCTGCGGTTGACCGAGCACCAGGATCTCAGCACCCTGTTGCTGGCGATCCGCCGCCTCACCATCGTCTCGGTGCTGCTGCTGGGCTATCTCTATACCCGCCTGATCGGCGAATCCTATGCCCTGGTCGCCATCGGCCTGGTCTCCTTCGCCGCCGCCGCGCAGTTCGCGCCGGCGATCATCGGCGGCATCTTCTGGAAGAACGCCACCCGCCGGGGGGCGCTCTCGGGCCTGCTCGCGGGCTTCGCGGTCTGGACCTATACCCTGCTGCTGCCAGCCTTCGCGCGCTCGGGTTGGCTATCGATATCCTTCGTCGAACAGGGACCCTTCGGGATCGCGACGCTCAAGCCCTACGAGCTGTTCGGCTTGACCGGGATCGACGAAATATCGCACGCCGTGATCTGGAGCCTGATGCTCAATATCGGCTGCTACATCGGGGTTTCGCTGGCCGGCGCGCAGAGCGCGATCGAGCGGGTGCAGGCGTTGCTGTTCGTCGACGTGTTTCGCGGCGGCGCCTGGCGGTCGCATATCTGGCAGGGCTCGGCGACGGTCGGCGACCTGCGCTCCCTGGTCGCCCGCCTGGTCGGGCCGCCACGCGCCGACCAGGTGTTCGCCCGCTATGCCCGCACCCGGGGGGTCGATCTCGCCGCCACCGTCGCCGCCGACGCCGGCTTCATCCAGTTCGCCGAGCGCGAATTGGCCGGCACCATCGGCGCCGCGTCGGCCCGGGTCCTGGTCGCCTCGGTGGTCGAAGAGGAGCCGCCGAGCATCGACGAGGTGATGGAGATGCTCGACGAAACCTCGCAGGTGATCGAATACAGCCGCAGGCTGGAGGAGAAGTCGCGCCAGTTGGAGGCCGCCACCCGCGAATTGCGCGCCGTCAACGCGCGGCTCAAGGAGGTCGACCGGCTCAAGGATGATTTCATCTCGACCGTCAGTCACGAGCTGCGCACGCCGCTGACCTTGATCCGCTCGTTCGGCGAGATCCTCGCCGACAGGGCCGATATCGATGACCATCAGCGGGCTGAATTCCTGGGCATCATCGTTCGCGAGAGCAAGCGCCTGACGCGGCTCATCGACCAAGTCCTCGACCTCGCCAAGATGGAGGCCGGGCGCATGGAGTGGCGTCTCGACGAGGTCGACCCGAGCCCGGTGCTGGGCGAGGCGCTGGCCGCCACCAGCGGCCTGTTCAAGGAACGCGGCGTGGCCCTAGACGTGACCTTGCCCGAGCGTCTGCCGGCGGTTCGGGTCGATCGCGACCGGCTGGTTCAGGTCGCCGTCAATTTATTGTCGAACGCGGTCAAATTCTGCGCCGCCGCCGACGGACGGGTGTGGTTCGAGGCCGGCGCGCGGCGCGGCATACTGTGGGTGACCGTGCGCGACAACGGCCGCGGGCTCTCCGAGAGCGAGCGCGAGGTCGTTTTCGAGCGCTTTCGCCAAGTCGGCGACACCCTTACCGACAAGCCCAGGGGTACCGGGCTGGGGCTGCCGATCTGTCGTCAGATCATCGCGTATTTCGGCGGCCGCATCTGGATCGAGGCCGCCCCCGGCGGTGGCGCGCTGGTATCGTTCACCATTCCCTGCGTCGGCTTGGCCAGGGATGACGCTCCGGACAAAGAGCGCCGCGCCGCCGAGTGAGGGTCGCGCGAGAGCGGGTCAGCCGATCTGCTTGAGGGAGTTGTCGCGACCGCCGCGCGAGCGTCGGCGTTCGCGATGGCGGAGCACCATGCGCAGGCTCCAGCGATAGCCCAGCCAGGCGCCGACCAGAGCCCAGGGGATGCAGCCCAAGAACATCGGCAGGCCGAAGGCGTCGAACAGATTGAAGACATAGAGCCACAGCTTTTCCAACATATGGGCGTCGGCGGAGAGGGTGACGTCCAGCAGGTCGCTGAACTGGTGATAGCTGCCGAAATCGTCCCAGCGCCCCATCATCGCCTGACCGGTGATCATGAACAGGTAATAGGCCGGCGCCAGGGTGAAGACGTTGGTCAGCCAGGTCCAGGCCAGGCCGACGACGAGGTTGAAATCCCAGCGCGGGCGCAGCGCGCGAACCATGAGCCAGATCGCCAGGACGATCACCATCTGCACCCCCACCGTCGGCGACAGGGCCACGAACAGGCCGACGGCGACGCCCCGGGCGGTGTATTCGGGCGGATGGCGGGCGCGCAGGATCGGCATCACCAACCGCAGCCGCGCCAGGCGCTTGAAGCGCTCGATGGCGGTCCGCCGGTTCATGGCCGATGCGCCATGGCGCGGCGGATGGAAGATGGCGATGGCGCGATCCGGCTCAAAAGACATCGCCCGTGATGTCGCCGCGCAGACGCTCGCGGAATTTTTCGATGGCGCCGAAGCCGTCGGCCAGCATATCGCGTTCGCGACGGGAAAGCGTGGCCAGCGGCACCCAGTTCCCGACCGCGCGGCCGGCCCGGAAATCGGCGATCTGCTGGCGCAGCATGAGATCGGTGATCAGGCGGAAGGCGCCGCCGAGGTAGTCGCGGTCGTCGGCGTCGAGAACCCCCTTGCCGTGCAAGGCGTCGATCCGGGCGAGCGTCGCGGTTTCGGGAACCCCGTTGCCGAGCGCCAGCAGGCGCACGCCCTCGACCAGCGGCAGGGTGCCGTTGTATTTGAGGTTGAGGCGCTCGGCGCCGTGCTCGTCGCGCTCGGTGAGCAGCCGCCCAAACAACCCCAGCGCCACCTTGTGCTCGGCCTGAAGCGTGTACATATCGCGAATATACGCCGGCGAGCGGGCCAATACGCGGGTTACGTGGTCGCGCAGCTTGGCCGCCAGGGACGGCGTCCCGTCGGCGGCGCGAAAATCGAAGAAGATGTCGCTGAGGCGCACCGTCACGTCGCTGCGCCGACGCATCCACAGGCTGATCTGTTGCCGCCATTGCGACAAAGACTTGCGCCACAACGGGTTGGTGGCCATGACGTGCCCCCGGCACAGCGGGAAGCCGACGGCATCGAGGGCGCGGGTCATGCGCTCGGCGAGCTCGATGAAATAGGCGTCGACGCGGGCATGGTCGTCGTCGTCGTAATCGGCGAGAATGAAGCCGTTGTCCTGATCGGGAAAGAGAAAACTCTCGCCGCGCCCGCCCGAGCCCATGACGATGGTGCAATAGTCGAGCGGTGGATCGCCCCAGCCGTTTCCCCGCATCGACGCCAGGGCCAGGTCGATGGCGCGGCGGTGGATGTCGAGGTTGATGTCGCCGAGCAGGCCCTGGATTTCGCTCGCCGAGACGGTGTCGTCGAACAGCGCCGAGGCGACCTCGACCTGAGCCGCCTTGACCGCGCCGAGCCCGTCGAGGGTGCCCTCGTGGGTGAGGCGATCGACCAGGTCGAGCAGGGTTCGCGCCGCCGCCGCCAGGGCCTAATCGAGCGCCAGGGTGCCGACCGCCGCCTGGGCGGCGTCGACCACCGGCATGTGGCGCAGCCCGGCGCGGCGCATGCGGGCGATGGCGTGATAGAGGTAATCGGTATCGTTGACGACATGCACCGGCGCGGTCATGACCTCGGTCACCGGCGTCTCGCCGGGGTGGCGATAGGCGATCCGCCGGACCACGTCCTGCTCGGTGACGATGCCCTTGATCTCGCGGCCGGAACCGATCACCAGCGCGCAATCGGCGGCGCCGGCGGCCATCCGGGCGACGGTCTCGGCGCAGTTGCGTCGGGTGCCACGGTGGCCGCCGCCGGCCGCATGTGGTCGCGCACGATCTGACGAAAGACGGCTGTTCTCGACATGACGTTCCGTGGCGGGACGAGGGGCTTATATTCGGTCCAATCGGTGGCGCGACGCAAGCCATGGTTATTGCGCGACGGGCGGGTTAGCGTGGCCGGCGGCGGACAACCCGGGGCGAGGGGGACAGGACGGTGACGGTGGGCTGCTATCGGGCGCTGGCGCCTCTGCTCCGGCTTGTGCCGCCCGAACGGGCCCACGCGCTGGCGCTTGGCGTGTTGGCGTCGCGGTGGGCGGCGCGCGTTCTCGGGCACGGATCGGGCGACGATCCGCCGTCGCTCGAGACCCGGGTATTGGGCCTCGACTTCGCCAATCCGATCGGCCTCGCCGCCGGTTTCGACAAGGACGGGGTGGCCATCGACGGCCTGCTCGGGCTCGGCTTCGGCTTCGTCGAGGTCGGCACGGCGACCCCCCGGCCACAAGCCGGCAACCCCAAGCCGCGCCTGTTCCGCCTGCCCGAACACGAGGCGCTGATCAACCGCATGGGCTTCAACAACCAGGGGCTCGCGGCCCTGGCGGCCAAGCTCGCCAAGCGCCACCGGCGGAACGGCATCGTCGGCGCCAATATCGGCCGCAACCGCGACAGCGCCGACGCCATCGCCGATTACGTCGCCGGTTTCGAGGCGCTTTACGACGAAGCCGATTATCTGGTGGTCAACGTATCCTCGCCCAACACGCCGGGGCTGCGCGATCTCCAGGCGCGCGATCGCCTGTCGGCCCTGATCGCGGCCCTGATGGCCTCCCGCGCGCGCCACGCGAGCGCGATCCCGATCCTGGTCAAGATCGCCCCCGATCTCGCCCCCGAGGGCCTGCGCGATCTCACCGCGCTGGCGCTGGAGATGGCGGTCGACGGGCTGGTGATCGGCAACACCACCACCGCTCGCGACGGCCTGCCACCGTGCTGGCGGGATCAAGCGGGGGGCTTGAGCGGCCGGCCGCTGTTCGCGCGTTCGACGACGCTTCTGGCCGAAACCTACCGCTTGTCGGAAGGGCGGCTGCCGTTGATTGGAGTGGGTGGCGTCGCCGGCGCCGACGACGCCTACGCCAAGATCAGGGCCGGGGCCTCGCTGGTGCAGGTCTTCACCGCCCTGGTTTATGACGGTCCGGGACTAGTCGGCCGTATCAAGCGGGGGCTTGCCGCGCGTCTCGCCGCCGGCGGTCTGGCGCGCGTCGCCGACGCGGTCGGGGCCGATGTTTGACGCCGTTGGGGGCGACGACACCGGGCTCGACGACACCGGCTTGGTCGCCGTCAACCGGTCGGCCAGGCGGCCGACGGCGTAGGCCAGCGGCAGGCCGAGCGCCACCAGCCAGACGATCTGGACCGCGATGCCGACCGTCGCGGTGGCGATCATCAGGCTTTTCTTGACCCACCGGTTCATGCGGCCAGCGGCTCTCCCCCAGGGGCGCGGTCCCATTGCCGCGCCGCTTTCTTATAGCGGTCGGGCGGTCGGGCGTTAACCTTCTTTCAAGGGCTCGGCGGGCACCTTGGCGGACCCATTCACGTCTCATGTGTCCGATGTCGTCGTTCCTCCACGGGCTGATCTCCATCACCTATACCGTGCTCGCCGTCGCGGTCGGTCTCTACGCCGCCGAGACCGGCGTCGGCGGCGATCCGGCGTTCGCGGCCTTGGCCGCGTTCGCGGTTCTGATCGGCGCCGCCTTCCTGCATCTCTCGGTCTCCCAGCAGCGCCGCAATCGGGTGCTGACGGCCGAGCTTCACGGCGTGCACCTGTCGCAAAACGCGCTCGAGGCCACGGTTACCGCCTCGCGCGACGAAATGCACCGCCTGGTCAACGCCTTCGAGGACGCGACCCGCAAGATCCCTGGGCCGACCTGTAGCGATCTGGTGGCCGAAATGCGGATGATGCAATCGGTGCTGCAACAGCTTTCGCCGCCGCCCGAGGCGGTGGCCCGCACGCTGGAGGAAAGTGACGCCGGCGCGCCGGCGCTGGCCAACGCCAACGCCGACGAGGTCCTGAGCGTGATCCGCGACGCGCTGCAGAACAACCGGGTCGACGTCTATCTTCAGCCGGTGGTCAGCCTGCCGCAGCGCAAGACCGCCTTTTACGAAACCTTCACCCGCCTGCGCGCCCGCGACGACGCGGTCATCGAACCGGCCCAATATCTGGAAGTGGCTTCGAAGGCCGGGCTGATGACGGCGATCGACAACAACCTCCTGTTTCGCTCGATCCAGCTCGTGCGCAAGACCCACCGGCACAACCTCAACTACGGCCTGTTCTGCAACATCTCGCCCTATACCTTGCGCGACACCTCGTTTTTCCCCGAGTTCATCGAGTTTATGGCCCACAACATCCGCCTGGCCGCGAGCCTGATCTTCGAGTTCAGCCAGGCCGATCTCGAGGGCCACGACGATTATATCGCGCGCAATCTCGGGCGCCTGAGCGCGATGGGCTTCCGCTTCTCGATCGACCAGGTGACGACCCTCGATCTCGACATCGGCGAATTGCGCGACCGTCACGTCTCGTTTATCAAGATCGAGGCGGCGACGCTGCTCGAAAGCGTCAGGGACCCCCAGGCCGACCTTCAGCTCCACCGCTTGAAACGGACCTTCGACCGCTCCGGCATCGCCTTGATCGTCGAAAAGGTCGAGGCCGAGGAGCAGATCGTAGAACTGCTCGAATTCGGCTTCGATTTCGGCCAGGGCTATCTCTTCGGCGAGCCGCGCCTGAGCAAAACCGGAGCCTGATCGCTTCTTCCGAGACGACTTTATAAACAACGAAAAATATAGTTAACTTAACCCATTATCGGTGCATACTCAGAAGTTGGTCGCGGCGATGGTCTCGGCGAGGCTTCCCAAGACGCCGCGCCCATGGCACAACGGGCCGTCGTCGATATCCGATCGGTCCCATTCCCTCCCGTGTCGATCCCCGTTCTTTCCGGCCTGGCGCCGTTGGCCGCGCGCTACGACGCCTTCATCCTCGATCTCTGGGGGGTGATCCACGACGGCATCGCGCCCTATCCCGGGGTTCTCGATGGCCTCGGGCGGCTGCGCGCGGCGGGCAAGCGGGTGGTGCTGCTCTCCAATGCCCCGCGCCGCTCGGCCAAGGTCGCGGCAGAGCTTGGGCGCATGGGCATAGACGACGCGCTTTACGACGCCGTGCTGACCTCGGGCGAGGCGACGCGGATAGCGCTGACACGCCGCGACGACGCGGCCTTCGCGGCCCTTGGCCGGCGCTATCTGTTTATCGGCAAGGACGGCGACCGCGACCTCCTCGACGGTCTCGATTACCGCTCGGTCGATGACGTCGCCGAAGCCGACTTCCTGCTTGATACCGGCCTCGGGCTCGGTCCCGAGGGGCCGCTTGGCGTCGCCGACTACGCCGATCCGCTGGCGGCGGCGCGGGCGCGGGCGCTGCCGATGGTCTGCGCCAATCCCGATCTGGCGGTCATCAGGGGTGGCCGCCGCGAGGCCTGCGCCGGCGCGCTGGCCCAACACTATGCCGGGCTCGGCGGCGCGGTGCTCTATCGCGGCAAGCCCTATCCCGAGATCTATCGCCTGTGCCGGACGCTGCTCGACGGGGCAAGCACCGGGCGCGTGCTCGCCGTCGGCGATGGCCTGGCGACCGACATCGTCGGTGCCCGCGACGCCGGCATCGACGCCTTGTTGGTCACCGGCGGCCTGCTCGCCGACGCCTGGGGGGTCGACCCGGCCGCGCCGCCCGATCCCGCCCGCGTCGCCGCCGCCTGCGCCGAAGCCGGCGTCGCCCCGATCGCCGCCATCGCCGCCCTGACTTGGTAGTCGCCGTGGAATCTCACGAATATCCTTCACTGTTAACCCTGATTATTCGCACGGGTCACATGATCTGATCGATGCGTGGTGTATTGGCCGGGTTGTCGGGGGTGGAGCGGGTTGGAGAGTGACGTTCGAGGCTCGTCCGGCGACACGCGCCGCCTGGATCGGGGCTCTTGAGCGGGGCCGTGACCGGCTATCGCGATAGGGATAAGCCGTGGGCGGGGCGATTCTGACGCTAGACTTTAGGTCCTCGATGCGCCCGGCGATCTTGAGGAAGGCGCGGCGCGGCGTTCCAAACGTGGCCCCGCGCGGCCCCCTGGAGGGGATCGCTCACGGCCGAGTCGCCTTGCGGCGGGCGATGTAGTCCTTGAGGGCCTCGTCGATGGCCGGGTCGAGGGGCGGTTGCTGGTATTCGGCCAGGAGCTGCTTCCAGACCTGGTTGGCGCGGGCCTCGGCCGTGATCTGGCCGCGCTCGACCCAGTTCTCGTAATTGTCCCAGTTGGAGATCAGCGGCGCGTTGAATGCCGTCTGGTAGCGCTCCAAGGTATGGGCCGCGCCGAAGAAATGCCCGGCCGGGCCGACCTCGCGGACGGCGTCGAGCGCCAGGCTGGCCTCGTCGACCGCGAAGGGCTCCATATAGGCGGCCATCATCTGCAGAAGCTCGGCGTCGATGACGAGCTTCTCGAACGAGGCCACCAGGCCGCCGCCCAGCCAGCCGGCGGCGTGGTTGATCATATGCGCCTGCCCGGTCATCGCCCCCCACAGCGACATCATGCTCTCATAAGCGGCCTGGGCGTCGTTGGTGTTGGCCGAGGTGACGCTTGAGGAGCGAAAGGGGACGCCCAGGCGGCGGGCGAGCTGGCCCGATGCCTGCGCGGCTTGCGCGTATTCGGGCGTACCGAAGGCCGGCGCGCCGGTTTTCATGTCGACGTTGGAGGTAAAGCCGCCGTACATCGCCGGCACCCCTGGGCGAACGATCTGGGTGAGGGCGATGCCGGCCATGGCCTCGGCGTGCTGCTGGGCGAGGGCGCCGGCCAGCGTCACCGGCGACATCGCCCCGGCCAGGGTGAAGGGCGTGACCACCGCCGCCTGGCCGTATTCCGCCATGGTCATCAGGCCCTCGGCCATGGGGACGTCGAGCTGCAGGGGCGAGTTGGTGTTGATCACGCTGGTGAAGACCGGCGTCTCGATCAGGCCCTCCAAGTCGGTGCCCAGCATGATGGCCGCCATTTCGAGGGCGTCCATGGCCTGGGTCCGGCCCATGGCCCAGGGGTGCCAGTTCTTGTCCATCAAGGTGATCTCGGCGTGGAAGATGTCGAGATGGCGCGTTTTGGCCGGCAGATCGAGCGGCTCGAACCCGCCGCCGCCTTCCTGATGGATGATGTCGAGCGACTGGACCACGCGGAGGAAATCGCACATCTCGGCGTATGTGCCCGGCCGCCGGCCGCCGTCGAGGTCCATGCAATAGGCTGGCCCGCCGACGCTGGCATAGACCGCGTGCCGCCCGCCGAGCCGCAAATCGCGGGCCGGATTGCGGGCGTGGAGGGTGAAGCTCGCCGGCGCCTTGGCGATCAGCGCCTCGATACCGGCCGGCTCGAAGCGGACCAGCGCTTTCCCCTCGTCGACCGTGAAGCCGGCCTCGCGAAAGGCCTGGCGCGCCACCGGGGACAGCACCTTCATGCCGATCTCTTGGAGGATGCGAAGGGCGGTCCGGTGCAGGCTTTCGATCTGATCGGCGCCGAGGAGCTCCAACGGCCGATAGTGGTATTCGATCTGTTTCCACGGGCGCTGGACGATGGCGCCGGGACGCCTCTCTCCCCGGCCCGAACGACGGCGGCGGGTCGTTGTTTCGGTCATGGAGCGGCCTCTTCCCGCTATCGCGATCGCGCGACGCTTATCGGCTCGCCACGCGGCGGGATCGGTCAGCCGGGGCGGATGTCGGGGTGGGGGGCGAAGACGCGATAGCCGCCGTCGGCCAGATCGTAGCGCTTGCGCCGGGTCTGCCGCGGGATGGCGATGCCGTACATATGGAGGTGCATCTTGGCGTCGTCGCCATGCATGTGGATCGAATGGATGTCGTCGGGCATCAGGCAGACGCCGTGGCCGGGCTCGACCATGATCTCGCCGGCGAGGCGGATCGACGCCTTGCCCTCGGCGGCGCCGTCGTCGAGGCGCTCATAGAGCCGGTTGAGTTCCTGGCCGCGCAGGCCCACCACCACCGCCCAGGTGGTGTGGTCGTGGGGCGGGGTGTTCTTGTCGTTGGTGGCGGTGTTGAGATAGAGCGCGAAGCGGTGGTCGTCGTCCTCGGACAGGCGATAGAGCCGGCCGTCGCCGCTGGTCGGGGGCGGAAAATCGGCGACCGGGAACAGCGCGGTCCGCGCCGCCAAGGCGATCAATCGGTCGCGGATCAAGGCCAGCGCCGACCGAGTGACGCCGTGCTCGGCTTCGATCTCGCGAATTCGCGCGACGGTCTCGGCGACCGCCTCGGCGCGGTCCTCGGCAATGCCCATGTCGGCCTTCTCCTCGTTCCAACCCGGTGGCCGTGGCGCGCCCACGACGGATGCGATCTTGGCCGATTTCGCGCGCCCTGTCCAACGCCGGGGGTGTCTCCTGGGAGAGGCTGGATGGCCGGGCGCCGCCTCACCTGGCCCGGGCGCTGGGTCGGTTTAATCTACCGATCAATGAAGATCGCGCATCGGTTGAAGAATTCTATGTTTGACTATAAGATTTGGCAACAATCGGAATGTCCGCGAGCTTATGGCGAGCGGTCCGTTAAGCCAAAAGGGGAATGCCAATGACCGAAACATCCGATTTGCTTGAATCCGGCGATACCGCGCGGCTCATTCCCATCGTCGCCGATACCAGCAAGGAGGCTAGGGCTACCTCGGCCCTTTTGGCCGCGATCGTATCGGTCGAGCCTCTCGCAAGATGCTTGTTGGGTACGCTGGGGCAACGGGTTGGTTCACGCGCGAAATTAGACGCTTACACCGAGGTGGTATTTGCCAAGCGACCCGAAAATAGCCGCATTCGACCGGACGGGCTCTTGATGGTGAGTGTTGGCAAGCGATCATGGAGCGCGCTGTTCGAGGCCAAGGTGGGAAGAGCCAGGTTGGACGAGGAACAAATCGCTATGTATTGTCAACTTGCCAGACTTAACGGTATTCAAGCTATTATCACTATTTCAAATGAATTTTCCGCACTTCCTACGCATCATCCATTAAAACTACCAAAACAAGTTACAAAGAACATTGAATTATACCATTGGTCGTGGATGTCTATTTTGACCCATGCGTCTCTCTTGCTGAATGACGATGAGTTCAATTCGCCGGGTGAAAAAATCATTTTAAGCGAGGTCGAACGCTATTTTCGCCATCCCAGCGTCGGCGTTTCCAGTTTCGACCGCATGAACGGGGAATGGAAGGATTTGGCGCTTAAGGTACAGAGTGGCGCGGTCCTGAACAAAACATCGCCCGAAGTTCAAAACTCGGTTGCCGCATGGCATCAGGAACAGCGAGACCTGAGCCTCTTGATGAGCCGAAAACTCGGCCGGCACGTGGCCCTGAGACTCTCGCGGAACCATGCCAACGACCCGGCGCAGCGCCTGAGGGACGATTGCGAGACACTGGTCGAGGAACATGCCTTTCATTGTACGCTCGATGTCCCCGATGCCGCGTCGCAAATCAAGATTAGCGCCGATGTCGGGCGTCGGACGTTGAGTTGTGGTATGCGGTTGGTCGCACCTAGGGATAGGAAGCGTTCCCGATCACGTATCAACTGGTTCGTCAATCAGCTCCCGAAAACCGCTTCCGACGAAACCTTCGTCAAGGCGATTTGGCCAGGACGCGCGGCGGATACATTGGTAAGCCTCGAAGATATTCGCAACGACACCAAGTCACTCGACAACGACCATTCGACCAGCCCGCCGGCCTATTTCGAGGCGCTCATGGTCAGGGATTTGGCCGGAAAGTTCACTGGATCAAAGATCTTTGTCGAAAGATTGGAGGCTTTCGTTCCCGAATTCTATGAGCGGATCGGCCAGCACTTGCGTGCCTGGGTGCCGCCGCCCCCGAAAATTGTCGAGGAAAACAAACCGGCTCCGTCTCAAGACTCTACGGAAGAAGCTGAACCCTCGGTGACAACCAATTCCTGATGAGCCGCTTAACCCCGGGCGCCCGATCGAATCGCCGCTACCCCTCCGCCGGGCGGGTGGCGGCGAGCATGTAGTTGACGGCGGGGTCGTTGGTGAGCGACCAGCGGTCGTCGATCGGGTCGTAGCCGACGCCCGCGACCTCGGTGACGGTCAGGCCGCCTTGGCGCAAGCTCCGGGCGATTTCGGCCGGGCGGGCGAAGCGATGCCAGTCGTGGGTCCCGGGCGGCAGCCAGCCGAGCAGGTATTCGGCTCCGATGATGGCCTGGGCGAAGGCCTTGGCGGTGCGATTGAGGGTCGCCGCGATCAGCATCCCGCCGGGCGCGACCAGGCCGGCGGCGGCGGCGAGGAAGGCGTCGCGGTCGGCGACATGCTCGATGATCTCCATCGCCAGGACGACGTCGAAGCGCGCGCCCTCGGCGACCAGCGCCTCGGCCGTGGCCTGGCGGTAGTCGATCGCGAGCCCGACCGCCTCGGCGTGGGCGGTGGCGACGCGCACGCTCTCGGCGGCGGCGTCGATGGCGACCACCCGGGCGCCGAGGCGGGCCATCGGCTCGGCCAGCAGGCCGCCGCCGCAGCCGACGTCGATCAGGTCGCGCCCGGCCAGCGGCCGGTCATTCTTTCGGGCCAGCGGCCGATCATCCTTTCGGGCCAGCGGCCGATCATCCTTTCGGGCCAGCGGTCGATCGTCCGGCCCGGTGGCGGGGGCGAAATGGGCGCGAACGCGGTCGCGAACGAAGGCGATGCGCGTCGGATTGAGCCGGTGCAGCGCCCGTAGCGGGCCGTCGGGTTCCCACCAGCTCTCGGCCAGGGCGGCGAAGCGGGCGACCTCGTCGCGATCGACGCTGGCGTTGGACGCGGCGGTGGGCATGGGGTCGGGCCTCCTTGCCTGGACTTGGGCCGTGGCTTGAAACGCTTTCACCGGTTGAAACGCGTATCCGGGCCGAGTATGTATAGCCGCCTTTCGCGCGGCAACGGAAGCCGCTGTCTTCGCGCGCCGCGACCCGATCCCCACCGTTCACCAAAGCGAGCCCGAGGGGGGCCGCCGATGGCCCGGATCGTCAAGAAGTTCGGCGGCTCCTCCGTCGGCGATCTCGACCGCATCAAGAACGCCGCCCGTCGCGTCAAGGCGGCGGTCGACGCGGGCGACGAGGTCGTCGCCGTGGTCTCGGCCATGGCCGGGGTCACCGACCGCCTGGCCGGCTGGGTGCGCGAGGCGGCGCCGCTGCACGATGCCCGCGAATACGACGTGGTGCTGGCCAGCGGCGAGCAGGTCACCGCCGGCCTTTTGGCGCTCACGCTACAAGACCTCGGGGTCTCGGCCCGCTCGTGGCTCGGCTGGCAACTGCCGATCGCCACCGACGACGCTCACGGCAAGGCCCGCATCGACGCCGTCGACGTGGCCGAGATCGAACGGCGCCTGGCCCAGGGCCAGGTGGCGGTGGTCGCCGGTTTTCAGGGCCTCGGCGGCGATCGCCGGATCACCACGCTCGGGCGCGGCGGCTCGGATACCTCGGCCGTGGCCCTGGCCGCCGCGCTGCATGCCGACCGCTGCGACATCCT
>Ga0114931_10001810_pt1 | contig 27156 bp, 39 predicted proteins | sample 2SBtaG_FD_89579 | JGI IMG/M metagenome (GOLD analysis project Ga0114931, IMG submission 89579) | Deep subsurface microbial communities from Kolumbo volcano to uncover new lineages of life (NeLLi) - 2SBTROV14_V59a metaG | ecosystem: Environmental > Aquatic > Marine > Volcanic | place: Kolumbo... | reverse complement strand
GGGAAAATTTCTACAACTACATTCGGCCGCACAGTGCGCTTAATGGTAAAACCCCTTACGAGGTCCTCAGAGAAAAATTAAAATGAGGGGTATATGTCTATGGAATTCGGGAGATATACAATTTATCATATGGGCTAACTAGTCTAATTTACAGGGCGCTTACCTTTCGTTACAAGCGCCAATTGATTAAAGATGCTCATCGGCACCTATGTCACAAGCCTGGTCGTCTCTTAGCTCATTATCCAGGTCTCCCAGAGCGCATAATTGATTATTGCCGGAATCCCTGGCCGGAGATCCACTTGTTATATGATAGTCACCGCCGTTTAAATCAAATAAAGCCGGATCCTTTCCCATAATACTATTACCGTCCCAGCCGGTAACATTTTGGTAATTGTTAAAATCCCCTCTCCAGCTGCCTTCCCATACCCACCATTCATTCTCAACTTTCCATAAATTGTAATCAAACGTATTCTGCGTTGACTCGGAGTCTCTAATTTGAACACCCGACACATCGTCTCTTGTGCTATAAAAAATGTTATTAGCAACAATATTCCCTGTACTACGCCATATCGATATAAAAGTATGACTACTATCATTCGTGTCGGGATAGCTTTCCTGCACAAAAGTGTTATTGCGTATCAGGCTATTTTCCACATTATAATAGAGTACGATACCCCAGGAATTGTTTTCCAATATATTGTTTTCGACAAGAGTATTTCTCATCTTAACGCTGCTGCTGCAGCTCGAACCGTTCCACTGTATACCCCTACCGCCTTGATTGCTTAGCAGGTTGCCCCTGATCGTTACGTTGTCTAAGCCTTCGCATGAGAAATCACTCAAATATATCGCGTGGCAATGCTTAGGGCTGAATTCTCCCGATATTATACATGTACCGTTATCGGTCCCGTTGTATTCTATGGTATTGCCGTTGACAAAAATATCGTTTGTAGACACTACTAGTATGCCTTGATACTTATTATGGTGAATCCAGTTATTCCGAATTGTATTGTGCCCTTTGTATAGCTTAATACCGTCCCAGCCGTATCGTATCTCAAAGCCTTCTACAATTACCCACTCAGCATTGATCTCTACTCTTGGCGTCCCTCCTGACGGACAGCATTCTGTTGGATACTCTCCTCCACCCGGGTCTATAACCGGATTATGACCCGGGTAATTAACTAGGGCGATCGGGAGATCCCTTGTACCGCTTACATCAATATTCACACGCTCGACATATATACCGTCCTTTACCTGTATAGTATCCCCTGGGAGAGCATCATCTATTGCGTCACTTATATTATTATAATCACCGCTCCCCTCTTCAGATACAATCAAGACCCTCTTGCCAATTGCAGATAGAGGGGCGTCTGAAACTCCTGTATCCGGAACTAATTCACCGGGACCCGGGTTAGGTTCCGGTTTCGGAGCAGGATCAGGCCCGGGCAAAGGTGCGGGCTCGGGTTCAGACGAGCTATAAGTAACATTTAATATTGGCTGATTAGAACTATTCTCACTGCTATTAATATATATGTGCCCATTACTAATATTTAGGTATAAACCGTTATTTGCGGCTACGCCGTCTACCCAATCTTGAACAATTCCAGTAACATCCAATTCATAGTAAACACCGCCTGAACCAATCGATACACTGTCTTCACTTAACGACGACATTCCCGGTTTATTAGTCCATGTTGCCGATTCAGTCCAGTCATCTAATACTTCGGAAACTGTTAAGATATTATTGAAGCTGCGCTTATATGTAACGAAAACTAATAATTTAGAGCTTTGTACATTTGATCCCTGAGGGATTTTATCAAGGCCGAACTTAATAAGGCCATACCTGTCAACTTTCTTACTTTCTCTGAGTCTTATATAAGAATTTGATCCGTAATTGTTATTTGCTCTTTTACTGTTTATAAAAGTGTCCTGAGAGGGAGATATATCCAATACTTCAGAAAAAGCCGATGTCGAGGTAAATATTAATATGCATAATACAAATAAACCTGAAATGAATTTACTGATCTGTAAGTTGTATTTCATTTACCACCTCCCTTAATTGGCTAATCCATTCATATAAAAGGGAAGCTCTAGCTAAGACCTAGCTGCTATAGTTATATGGGGTGATCGATATAGGATGATAATAACTAGAATTTATCGTCCCAATTTCGGTAACCCGTCCACCATATGCTTTACTATAAACACTTAGGTCCAAGGCTTTGCGTCCCATACTTTCGAATGGTTTGCCCTTTCGATTAGGATTATGCTTAACTAAACGCCAATCCAGTTAATCTTCCTATATATATTGCAAAATATATACCAAATATTAGGGAATATAGAAATCACTTCAGGTTTCAGTTACAACTAACCTAAATATTGGAAATATTGATATTTTGAATGGTGACGAGAAATGCCAGAAATGTGCCAAATAATGCATGCACAGTGTCAAAATACACTATTTGCAGACATTATATGTCATCCATTGCCAGAACATGACATTATTTGACATTGTGGAGTACAGTTTCAAACAGAGTTAAGAGCTATATCTACCAGATTAAAGCAAGCCCGTTTAACCGTAAGTACCCTTCTTCTGCTTACCGTACAGGTACCAAACTACAATTACCATTAATGCTGCAAGAGAAATTTGTAGGACAAGCAGTGATGCGATCTTAAAATAGGCAAACTCGGGGCTAACATAACGGATAAGCCAGCCTCCCGCTATATCACCAAACGCAGAAGCAAAAGAGCTGACTATCAGAACCAGCTTCCAAAAACCGCCAATGGGCGTAAAGAGAATAAGGTGGTTCAAGGTAACCAGAATTATTGCCATTGAGAAAAAGTGGAAATGGGCCTCTTCCAGCATGCCCAGATAGCTTTTGGGCGGCCTGAAGTTTTCCTCAGATCCCCGGTAATACTCCACAACAGATTCATAACTAAAACCAACCTGAAGGTAAAGAAGTAAATTGGTTATCCAGAGAAATACAAAGAAAAGGACGGTAAAAACTATTATGAGCTTCAAAAGATTATTTTTTGAGATGTCTGATGATATGAAGAAACGCAACTTAATTACCCGCTTCACTAAACAGGAGGCCGTTATCCGTAGCTACACTAAACACAGCAAGAGCTCTCCTTATAGAGCTGGCTAATGAGTTAGCGGTTATAGTAGCCCCCGTTATGTTAGGTATGTCTTTTCCAAGCTTTAGGGTATTTTTGTCTATACCCTTATTATCAAAAAGCTCTATCCACTGATCTCCGGCCATATACTCGGGCGGCTCAAAAAACGCAAGAATCTCAGCTTTTCTCAGTGTCCCGTCCGGATTAATAACAAACATCACAGTCTCAGACTTGGTTCTTAAATGATGCGTATCTATTATAGCATAACCCAGGGATTCTCCCCCCCTCTTGCCTTCGTAAATTACATATAACCTTGAATCGAGCTTAGCCCTTGCGAGAGATTCGATCTCACTCACTTGCTTCTTATTTAAGAATATCTCTGTCTTCTCAATATTGTCCGCGTCTGGAAACGCTGTTTTTAAAGCCTCGTCCCTTTTCATAAACACCCTGGCTTTTGAATCCGGCGCAAAGCTTAACGGCAGTAATATCAGCACTAACGTTAACAATATTTTAATCATATCATTTATCATAAATATAAAACAGAGGGGGAATAGAACATAGCACTCTAAGCCCCCTCTGAGCAGGTATATTTAACCAGATTTAAAACACATATCCAAGTCCGAAGTTAAATTGGTTATGTGAGTCGTCAGCTTGATTATCAAGCCACTGATACTCGATCTTAACAACGACGTTTGGAATAGGTTTATAATTAAGCCCTATAGTAAGCTCATTCCTGTCATTCTGAGGGTTACGCTCGAAGCCCGAAGGCACGCTCGATTGCGTATCATACTGTTCCCATCTCACAAACGGGGCAAAATACTGCGCATACTGATTTGTAAAATTGGCAAGTGATAGCAGGTTATATCCACCCACCAGATAATAGCCCCACTGCTCGTCGCCTACCGAGTCATCTCCCGTAAGATCGTTCAGAGCGTTTACCCTTACGGCATCATCCAAGGACGTGTAAACGGCCAGCGCCCTGCCCTCAAAACCTCTGTACTGAAACTGCACGTCTCCTTCGTACATCTGGAAGAACCCGCTGAACTTGTCTCCGTTAAACGGCGATTCTTCATTCTCAATCGCCTGGTCCTGCCCCGTATTACCAAGAAATACAGAGCCCCCGACAGCTATATAGGGTAGAGGCTCGTACTCGACACGGCTTACGAAAGCAATATTATTAAACAGGGCTTTGCTGCCATCTATTCTGAGACCACGGTTATTAGACGCCCTGAACCCGCGCGCGTCGAAGCTATTCATTACGTATGCCCTGTAGTTAATCGAGCCCGCAGCCTGGAGATCTATGTCTCCGAAAATACCTACACCGTTCTCTCTCCAGGTGGTAGGAATGATATTCCTTTCGACAGAAGGCCTGAATACCCCGAAAAACGTAGTAGGCTCGTGAACTTCATTTATGATCCCAAAGGGAGCAAGCAACAAACCGCCCCTTAAGTTCAGCTCGGGCCAGAGCAAAAAATCAAGGAGCGCAAACTCTGCCGAGGCCTCTCCCGATTTATCAGTAGTCGCGTGCTCAAACTCGATTTCGGAATTAAATATGATTCTTTCGGTAAATTTATAGCCAAAGTAAAGAACGATTCTTTGTGCATCGACTATATTGTCCTCATCTTTTCTTACCTGCCCGACGATCAATTCTCCGTAGCCCCCAATAGAAAGCCCCCTGTCTTTTAAATAAACCTTCGAAGCCGCGGGCCCGGCGCCGTAAACAGCCTCATAACTAGGCTCTTCGACAACAGATGCCTGCTTAATATTGTCTATTTCTTCCGCAAGTATGTTTAATTTTTCCTCTATAGACTGTAATCTATCATCAGGCGTGCTTTCAGATTTAAGCTGTCTAAGCTCGTTAGTTACACTCTCAAGCTTTTCCTCAAGCTGCTCTATCCTTTCGTCCTGAGTCTCTGCTTCATCATCACTCAACCTCTGAGCTACAATAATATTTTCATCTTGATTCCGCCTCTTGGTTTGCTTTTTTATTTGCTTGGCACTATTGCTCCGTATCTGAGCTAAATCATCCGCAAATTCCTTCTGCCCCTCACTAAGCTCTTGTGAAGCACTACCGATTGCGGGAAGTAAAAGCAAGAGCGTGAAAATAAAACTGCGGACATATGGTGAACCAATAGTTGAACCTAACTTAACCATACTTACAATCCTCCTTTACCATTATGATATTCGTTATCATTATCATCATATCAGAACAGCGGGTTTGTGTCAATTAATGATAATCATTCTCATTATTATTTACTCGAGTTAACGAGCAAAAGAAAAGCAGGGTAAGGAAGGTGCGAATATATGGGAGACGGGAATATCCAAACGAGCACTGCCTCCCTATTTGTTTATCTTATAATAAAGAAGGACGGCGAGCTAAGGTAATAGGAATGCTAAAACTAGAAAAAGATGCCGCCCTTCCTCATTATATTAAATTTACGCACTAACTTACTGTAATTATTTAAGAATGCTTTCTAATCTCATGTCCCCGTTCTCTAGCCGAATTTACTTCAAGCGCTTCAATGATCATCTGAGTCAATGCAAGCAGGTACTTATGCTCAAGCCTAAGCGTTACACAACCAATACTCAGTTGATATGATTCGCAACACTCGCACTTAGTAATGCTCCCAATATTAGAAGAAGAAAGCACTGACGGCTTATCTGTATCGCACATTAAACCCATGTTGATCCTCCATAATGTAATTTCAGCGCACTACAGCATAATGATAATCAGTATCATTATCATTATGCCAGGCTTGAGCCGAATTGTCAAGTGAATTGTTCAGGGCTAAATATATTCACCCTAGTATTTTAGCTTTTGTATAAAATCGGATAAAAGTAAGGCTTCCGAAATTTAATAGAAGGCTCTGGTTGCTGAAGGAGCTGCTATAAAAATACCTCTTGATATACATTCTGAAGGGCTGGGCTTCCAATTGTATATTTCGCTTCGCGCTTCCTCAATTTGTGTGGACGACATCTGAGCGCTGATACGCTCAATTGACTTCTGTGCAATACCCACCTCTCGCGGTGAGCCTGATTTGCTAGCGAGCCCAAACCACTTATAACCCTCTATGAGATCCTTTTCTATACCGCATCCCCTATTGCAGTTTATTGAAGTATAGGAAATCTCTGTGTGGGAATAAGCCGCACCCAGAGCGATCTGCGCCTGAACCTGTCCCTGCTCTCCGGCCTCAGTCCAAAGGGCGGCAGCTTCCCCGAAGTCCCGTCTTACGCCAGCACCTGAATAATAAAGTAAACCCATCGAATACTGAGCGTCGCAGTCGTCCTCTTCCGCCAAGGGCTTCCAGAACTTCTTAGCTATATCAAAGCTCCCCTGCTCATACCACCTTAGCCCGATTTTAAATTTATCCTTCTCAGTAAAATCGCTTACCGGGTTCGGCAGCTCTTCGTACGCCTGCCCGGGTATCTGCTCCACTTGAGCACATCCTGCTGTAATGACTAAAACCAATACGATAGCAATTTTTTTTAAACTGAGGTACTTACGATTTCTATATTCCTTCATAACATGAGCGCATCCTATAAATTCATGTTTTATGGGTCATATCTGCTACAACCAAATATAGTAAAGAAAAAAATGAAGTCAAATAAATATCTTGCGTTACAAATATAAAACTATAATATTTGACAAAGGGTAATTCTGGTGAAAAAATTTATGGGCTAATCTTTATTTAAATTAGGTTTAAGAGCTTAGCTAGGCAAAATTATGATTTTTTCTGAATACTCAAAATACAGTAAAGAAAGACCCGTGATCTCATTTGAGATTTTCCCACCCAAAACTATAAAAGGAATGGAAAATCTCTATAATGTTATAAGTGACCTGGCAAAACTAGGACCCGACTACATAACCGTAACTTACGGCGCTATGGGTTCTACCCGAGACAAAACACTTGAAATAGCGACTCTGATTAAAAGTAACTTCGGGGTCGATTCTGCGTGCCACCTTACATGCGTTGGCTCATCGAGAAACGAACTAGACACCGTACTCTCAAATATTTACGGGGCGGGGATAAGAAATATCGTAGCAATTCGCGGGGACCCCCCGTTGGATCAAATCACCTTTGTCCCACCTGAGGACGGTTACAAATACGGGAGTGAGTTAGTTCGGCATATAAGAGCATATGAAGAGGACAGGCAAATGAAAGGATACTTCGGAATCGCAGTCGGAGGGTACCCCGAGAAACACCTCGAAGCAAAAGATATGGACACCGACATTGAAAATCTCAAGCTCAAGGTTGAGGCCGGTGCGGATATAGTGAAGACACAGTTGTTTTTTGAGAATTCTCACTATTTTGATTTCGTAGACAGGGTAAGGCGGGCAGGTATTACCGTACCTATCATCCCGGGGCTTATGCCTATTCTATCAGCTAAACAGATAGAACGGATTACTTCTATGTGTGGCTCAACTATTCCCCATGAACTCAGAGTTAAGCTTGATGAGGCACAAGGTAATAACGGTAAGGAGCGTAATATCGGCATTTCCCAATGCATCAAACAGGCAAGGGAGTTACTCGATTCAGGAGTCCCCGGACTCCACTTCTATGTGTTAAATAAATCAGAGCATATGAAAGAGATTATTCAATCATTAGGGGTCGGAAGTTTTAGGCAAAGTTCAGAAAAACACGCTCTAACTAACAGTTAACAAAGAATATTTCACTTAACTCTTATGCCATATACAGTTCCGCTATTTAATAAAGTTGCAAAGCACTACGACTCCCTGAACATGTTCTTCAGTCTGGGTATGGACACTTTATGGAGGAAAAAGCTGGCTCTGGAGTTAAGCGGCTCAAGCTCTATACTCGATATCGCCACAGGTACGGGAGAAGTAGCCATTCAGATGGTAAAGAATCTGAGCGGGGTTAGAGTGACGGGTCTTGACCCGAGCGCGGGTATGCTGAAACTGGCTAAAAAGAAAATCGACGCTCCAGGAATAAGCGACAAAATATCGTTCATACAAGGATCGGCAGAACACCTTCCTTTCAGTGACGGCAGTTTTGATGCCGTATCGATTGCCTTCGGAATCAGGAATACTCAGGACCCTATAAAGTCTCTTGGGGAGATGAGAAGGGTACTAAGACCCGGGGGCAGAGCCGGGATTATGGAATTCGCCATCCCCGAGAATAGGCTCTTTAAGCCACTTTATCTTTTCTATTTCAGAAACATACTGCCTCTCGTGGCATCGGCGTTCGGAAACAAGAACGAGTATAAATACCTCTCAGACTCCACTTCCGCTTTCCCTCAAAGGGAGGAGTTTATAAAACTCATGGAGCAATCGGGCTTAAGAGTGGAAAAAACAGTCGAGCTTATGCTTGGAATTGTAATTATTTACGTAGGAGTGAATGATTAATACAGTTTATATCAAACCCTCAGGGAGCAAGACGCTCTATCACCCACCCCCCTCCCGGGGTCCCCAGTCTATATCGGAGCCTGTCGTGAAGTCTGTCGGGCCTTCCCTGCCAGAATTCAATAGTGCTTGGGATCAGGATATAACCTTGCCAATAGGGCGGCCTCGGAATATCTTTACCCTCATACTGTTTCTCGATTTCCCTGTAACGGCTCTCAAGTACTTCCCTGCTATCGATTACGCTGCTCTGAGGAGATGCCCATGCCCCTATCTGACTGCCCCTCGGCCTGCTCGCAAAATATAAATCCGCAGCACTGTCATCCACTGGCTCCACTTCTCCTTCAATCCGGACCTGACGCTCGAGCTCCCGCCACCAAAAACAAATAGAAGCGTTTGGATTGCCGCTGAGATCATTTCCTTTTTTGCTCTGTGAGTTCGTATAGAATACAAACCCTCTATCATCATAGCCCTTCATGAGAAGCATTCTAGCAGAAGGTCTCCGGTCCCCCCCCGAAGTGGCGAGAGTAAAAGCGTTTGGATGAATCAGCTCTGCATTTTGAGCGGCCTGAAACCAATTCTCAAACTGGACAAAAGGGCTTGCGTCAAGCTGGTCTTCTCTAAGCTCGTAAAGTTCGTATTGATCGTCTCGGTAGTCTTTACCCATTGTTATCTGTCTTACCGGAGAATACCCTCTAGTGCCTCATTTAATCTTACATACTTAAACTCATAACCCATATCCAAAAGTTTCTTTGGCTCCACACGTACGCTCGAAAGAAGAGCCTCATCGGCCATCTCACCAAAAAGGGCGCGTGCCACAAACGAGGGGAGCGGCAGTACGGTCGGGCGTCCCAGCACCTTGCCCAGATCATTTGCAAATTCACTATTTGTGACGCTACCCGGGGCTACTATGTTTACAGGCCCTTTAACTCCCTCATTTTCGATACAATGAAATATTGCCCCTACGATGTCTTCAATAGCGATCCAGCTCCAGTACTGACGGCCGTCTCCGATTCTCCCGCCCAGGCCCAATTTAAAAGGCGGTAGCATTTCCTTAAGCGCTCCTCCGTTTTTACTAAGTACAACACCTATTCTCAGATTTACAACCCTTATGCCTGCTTCAATCAAAGGATCAAATGTAGCCTCCCATTCGGTACAGAGATCGGCAAAGAAATCCTCGCCGGGTTCTGAATCCTCTGTTAGCACCTCGTCTCCACGGTCACCGTAAACCCCTACTGCGGAGGCTGCCGCTATAACATTGGGCTTGGCTCTGAGTTTCAATACGGACTCGGTTAATAGCTTAGCACTCAGAAGGCGGCTACTCTTTATTCTCTTCTTCTTCTCAGGAGTCCATCTGCCCATGATAGTCTCTCCTGCCAAGTTAACTACAGCATCGTGTCCTTCGATAGAATCCAGATCTATCTCACCTCTATCGGGATCCCAGTAAGCCTGGCTCTCAAATATAGAGGCTTTCGAGCGAGAGAGACCACTGAAAGTCTCCCCTTTTTCATAAATTTTATCTATTAACGCTTTTCCTATAAGACCTGTAGCTCCGGTGATTAATATATTCATAATTTCCACTACTCAGTAAAATTCGGGAATAAGGATAGCATATAAAGGCGTTTAGTGTAGTAGTGCAATATCAGCTGCTGAAGGTGTCTAAAATCGCTTTTTGATACTCGCGCACTTCTTCAAAATCGAGATAATAGTGAGGGGCGCTAAGTATAGGCAGGTCTACATAGTCCATATATTCCTCTACCCTTTTTCTGCATTCCTCAGGGGTTCCGACAATAGCAAAAGTATCAACCATATCATCCGATACGTTTTCAATCATGCCCTCTATGTCGTGATTGAAAAATGCTTCTCTGATCTTTATCGTTTCCTTCTCAAAGCCGTGGAGCTTAAAAGGGGGCTCGTAAGTCCTTACTGTGGAATAGAACGCTATCGTAGCCCGGGCTGCCTCCTTCGCCCTTTTTTCATCTCGGGACACGGCGCATGTGATTATCGAAGCAGTCGTAAAATTATTCCGGTCTTTATTACTGCTATTGAGCCCCCTCTCAAGACTCTTAGCAACAACGTCCCTTATATATCTGAGCGAGCATACAACGTGCCCGATGTACCCGTCTGCGACCTCTCCCGCAGCCTGAGTCATTCCAGCGCCTACTCCGGCAAGAAATATTGGGATGTAATCGCGTTCAGGCTTAAAAGCCCTGTGATAGCCTCTGGTATGAATATTGTAATATTCTCCTTCAAAACTTATCGGGTCTTCAAGGTGAGAGGTGCTCATTATGCGTCTAAGCACCTCTATACACTCCTTCATCCTGGTTACAGGCTTACCGTACGGAAGCCCATGCCAGAGCTCATTTGTGCGTTTTGCTCCAGAGCCCAACCCCAGTATAAGCCTACCCCGGGACACCTCATCGAGGTCAAGCGCGGTAAGTGAAGTTATTAAGGGAGATCTCACGAACGCAAGAGCCACGGCTGTGCCTAGTTTTATCTTACGGGTTTCAGCTGCGACTGCGGCAAGTTGCTGAAAAGAAGTGCGGTATAGCTCTGTTGCCCAGACAGAGTCGAATCCTGCGCCCTCTGCTTTTTTGGCCAAGCAGGCGATATCCGATATCCGATCTCCGTCCAATATTAATCCTACAGGTTTCACCAACAACTCCTTTCATTTAATACAAAAAAAGGCGACCTGTACGGTCGCCCTTAGGATAACTTAGTTTTAAATTTTTCTCTCGTAATTTAGATCATACTTGGACCCGTCAGCCCTCATTCTTATCAGTCTCATCCGAAGTATCCTCTGCATCTTCTGCTTTAGCCTCCGGTTCGCCTGTTGTCTCCTTGGTTGATGTATCTTCTGCACTTTGAGCTTCGGATTCTGTAGAAGTTTCTACAGCTGTCGCTTCGGACGCATCATCCTGAGCTTCGGCTGCCGGTGTATCTTGAGCTTCCTGAGCCGCTTCCCCAACCTTTGCCTCAGGAGTCTCTTCCACTTGAGCTTCTTTAACTTCCGTTTCGGCAGTATCAGCAGCAGCTTTTGGTTCCTCTTCTATTAACCCGAGCTCCTCGGCGGATTCCTTCTTCGAGCTCTTTGCGGTTTCTTTCGGAACCCTGGGTTTTACAACTTTAGCAGGCGCTTTTTTCTTTTTCTTCTTCTTTGGTTTAAAATCTTCTTCGACCAGCTCAATTAGAGAAATCGGGCTGTTATCACCTTTTCTGAACCCAAGTTTAATAATCCTAGTATATCCCCCTGGACGGTCTTTGAATTTCTCAGCAATCTCAGTAAAGAGCTTTTTAAGCACATCATTATCCCTTATATAAGCGCCTGCTTGCCTCCTCTTATGAAGACTCCCGTCCTTTGCGAGGGTTATAAGCTTCTCGGCAACACGTCTCAGCTCCTTGGCCCTTGTATCGGTCGTTCTCAATCTATTGTAGCGAAACAGATCCGTAGCCATATTTCGGAGCATGGATTTTCTATGTTTAGTTGTAACACCGAGTTTTCGTCCTAGTCTTTTATGTCTCATATTTCTTTCTCCGATTAACTCCTAATCCCTTACTGAGAAACCATCCTCTCGCTTCTTTTTAATTTCTCGGCATCAAATACTTCCTGATCTATCTTCAGGCCCAAGTCAAGTCCCATTTCCTCAAGCCTCTCCTTGATTTCATATAACGAGCGTTTGCCGAAATTCTCCAAATTCAGGAGATCCTCTTCGGATTTCTGAACCAAATCGCCTGAATACTCCACACCCGCTTTTCTCAAACAGTTAAGAGACCTGGCAGACAGATCCATCTCCTCAATCGTATTGAATAGTATCTCTTCAGTTCCTTTGATTTCCTGCGTTTCTTCACTCTCAGGCACTTCGTCCACTTCGGACTCATCGAAATTGATGAATACGGACAGTTGGTACTTCACAATCTTAGCAGCATATGCAAGAGCGTCCTCAGGGAGTATCGTCCCGTTTGTCCATATCTCAAGCGTGAGTTTCTGAAAGTCCGTGCGCCTTCCTACGCGCGCGTTAGTGACTGCGTAATTCACTTTCCTAATTGGTGAAAAGAGAGCGTCTATCGGGATCACCCCTATAGTAGTCTGAAGCTCCCCTCTTCTCTCGACAGGCTCGTATCCCCTACCCATTTCCACGGTCATTTCCATCTCAAGCTTAGAGCCTTCCGCCAAAGTGGCTATGTGATGATCCGGATTCAGTATCTCTACATTATGCCCGAATGTTATATCGCCGGCCTTAATATCGCATTCCCCCTCGGCGCTTACTGTTATGAGCTGTGGCTCGTATGTATGCATTTTAAGCTCAAGGCCCTTTAAGTTAAGTATAATTTCCGTAACGTCCTCTTTTACCCCGGGAATAGAAGAAAACTCGTGCAGCACACCATCTATCTTTATGGAGGTCACAGCAGGTCCCTGAATGGAGGAAAGGAGCACTCTTCTCAATGCGTTCCCGAGCGTAACGCCGTATCCGCGCTCAAGCGGTTCGCAAACGAACTTCGAGTAAAATTGAGTAGCGCTCTTCTCTTCTCTTTCTATCCTTTTAGGCTTAATAAGATCTTGCCAATTTTTTTGAAAATCCTTCACCTTGATCCCTCCGTATTAAAGAAATCTGACATTGTTGCCCCTATGAATCCTTTTGCATTAACTTAAAATAAAGATTACACCCTTGAATAAAACTCCACGACCATCTGCTCGTCGATCGGAAACGTTACGTCATCACGCTCAGGCGCTCTAAGAACTGTGCCTGAGTAGCTCTCTTCGTCTAACTCAAGCCATTCCGGCACACCTCTGCGGGAGCGGAATTGAAGCGCTTCGTTTATTCTCTGAAGCTTTTTGCTTTTATCCCTGATTTGAATTTTATCGCCTTCCTTGACCTGATAAGAGGGAATATTTAATGTCCTGCCGTTCACCATTATGTGTTTGTGACTCACAAGCTGTCTTGCGTCGCTTCTAGAGCTGCCTAGGCAGAGCCTGAACACCACATTATCAAGTCTCCTCTCGAGAAGCGATATCAATATAGAGCCTGTAACGCCTTTTATATGAGAGGCCTTCTTAAAATATTTCGAAAACTGCTTTTCTCTGAGACCATACATTCTTTTTACTTTTTGCTTTTCTCTGAGCCTCACTCCGTACTCTGAGAACCTGCTTCTAAACTTGCCGTGTTCCCCAGGCACCTGGTCAGGCCTTCTTTCAATGGCCGTTTTTCCATTATAGCTTCTCTCCCCTTTAAGGAAAAGGTTAACTCCCTCTCTTCTCGAGAGCTTATCAGTTGGCCCGGTGTATCTACCCATATTGTAATTAAACCTCCTTAGTAAAGCTTTGAGCTATGTAACTCCGCATGTTATACCCTTCTTCTTCCGGGCGGTCTGCACCCGTTGTGAGGTATCGGGGTAATGTCTCTTATAAAAGTAATTTTAAGTCCGGAGGCCTGTATAGACCTTATTGCCGGCTCTCTCCCCGGACCCGGTCCTTTGACATAAACAGATACGCTCTTCATACCGACTGAGGACGCTTTCTTAGCTACATCCTCTGCAGCCATCTGAGCGGCAAACGGCGTGCCTTTTCTCGTTCCCTTAAACCCCTTCGTGCCGCCACTCGACCACGCAACCACATTCCCGTCGTTATCGCTTATTGTTATGATCGTATTGTTAAAAGTAGCTTGAATATTCACTACTCCCTGCTCCACGAATTTTTTAGCTTTCTTTTTTCCTACTTTCTTAGTAGCCATCTATTATCTCCGGAATTACAGATTATTTACCAGCCTTCTTCTTTTTGGCAATCGCTGTGCCGCGAGGCCCCTTTCTTGTCCTGGCGTTGGATTTAGTCTTCTGACCCCTGGAAGGAAGACCGGTTCTGTGTCTCACACCTCGGTAACAGCCAATCTCTATCAAGCGTCTAATATTGGACTGCACCTCTTTTCTAAGCTCTCCCTCAACAGTATATTTTTGCTCCAATAATTCCCTTATTGAAGCAATTTCCTGATCAGATAACTCGTCCGATTTTTTATTCCCGTCAATATTAGCTTCTTTTAATATATCGGCTGATAAAGCATTCCCTATACCGTATATATAGGTAAGGCCGACTACTATTCTTTTATTGAGCGGAATATCAACACCCGCAATCCTAGGCATACAGTACTCCTCCTACCCTTGTTTTTGTTTGTGTCTTTTGTTCGAGCATATGACCCGGACGACACCCTTTCTTTTTATTATTCTGCATTTATTACAAATCTTCTTTACCGATGCTCTAACTTTCATTTCATTTTACCTCTTGCATTGCATCTGACCTCTTGTAATTTATCTTAGCTCTAAATCATTTTTTCAACCTATACGTTATTCGGCCCTTTGTAAGATCATACGGTGAGAGTTCAAGCTTCACTTTGTCCCCGGGCAAAATACGTATAAATCTAGTCCTCATTTTTCCCGATACATATGCAAGCACTTCGTGACCGCCTTCAATCTCAACTCTGAACATCGCGTTAGGAAGCGCTTCAAGTACCGTACCCTCAAACTCTATTCTTTCTTCTTTTGCCATAAGTTATGTATTATTGTGTTAAGATCAAAGGCCCGTTTTCCGTAACCGCAACCGTATGCTCGAAATGAGCAGACAGTGTACCGTCCACAGTCACTGCCGTCCAGCCGTCGCCGAGTATCTTGATATCGGGCCTGCCGACATTGACCATAGGTTCTATTGCGATTACGATTCCGGGTTTTAACTTAACCCCCTTTGCGTGGTTCCCGTTCTCGGGAACGAAATTCGGCACCTGAGGCTCTTCATGGAGCTTCGTGCCTATGCCGTGCCCTACAAAAGACCTTACTATCGAAAACCCCTTGCCTTCAACATATGATTGAATCGCGCGTGATATATCGAAAAGCCTGTTCTTAACTGTAGCCTCATCGATTCCCTTAAGTAAAGACGCCTCCGTCACTTTGAGCAGATTCTCTGCAAGTGTGGAAACCTCGCCCACTGGGACAGTTACAGCCGAGTCTCCGAAAAATCCGTCCAGTATTACACCAAAATCAAGCCCTACGATATCTCCTTCCTTTAAGACTTTTTTCTTGGAAGGTATTCCGTGCACCACTTCATTGTTTATGGCAAAACACACGGAGCCCGGGTAATCGGCATATCCTTTAAAAGCGGGTTTAGCGCCATTTTTAATAGCATTTTCTTCAGCCATTTTATCCAAATCCCAGGTCGATATGCCGGGTTCGACGGATTCTCTGAGCTTTCCGAGCGTATCAACTACTATTTGCGCCGCTGAGCGCATCTTTTCAATTTCCTCTTTATTCTTCAGGTGAATCATTGTATCATATGCCCTGTAGCACTTTATCGATTCTGCCAAAGACTTCATCTATACTACCCATACCGTCAACTTCTCTCAGGACTCCCTGAGCACCGTAATAAGATTTAAGCGGCTCAGTTTGACTCCTGTAAACCCGGAGGCGGTTTTTCACCACTTCCTCCGAATCGTCTTCTCTTCCCTCTATCTTCTGCCGCTCCAATATTCTGTCTATTATTTCAGAGTCCGCGACCTCGATCGACACTACAGCGTCAATCGATACCCCTTCGCTCTCCAGCATCTGGGTCAGCGCCTCTGCCTGCCCCACTGTGCGTGGAAAACCATCTAACATAAAACCCTTCTGAGCGTCGCTTTCCTTTATCCTGTCCTTAATTATTCCTATGACCACACTGTCAGGAACAAGCTCCCCTTTCTCCATATAGGATTTCGCAAGCTCACCAAGCTCAGTCCCGTTTTTAACGGCATCTCGCAGCATATCGCCTGTAGAGATATGTACCGTCTCATATTTACCAGCAATATTCTTCGCTTGAGTTCCCTTTCCCGCCCCCGGCGGTCCGAATAGTATTAATCTCATAGTATCTTCCAGCTAAACGTTATATCTTCTGGGCCCCTTCATCCCCCCTTTCTTTACAAAACCCTCATAACTGTGGGTTATAAGGAAAGACTCAATCTGCTGTACAAAATCAAGAGTTACACCCACTACAATCAGAAGAGAGGTACCACCGAAATAAAACGGCAGATTAAAGGGCTCTCGCTGTAAAAACGTAGGTATCACGCAGACGAATGCAACATAAATCGCGCCTATAAAAGTAATCCTGCCAAGTATCTTATCTATATACTCAGCCGTCTTCTTACCCGGCCTTATCCCGGGCACAAATCCGCCGTTCTTTCTTAAATTATCTGCCAGATCGTCAGGATTGTATATTACAGCAGTATAAAAATACGCAAAGAAAATAATTAAACCCGCAAACAGAATATTATACATAATTATATTCTCAAACAATAAATCCGATAAATCCCTAAGAAACGGCACTGTGATAAATGTTAGTATCGTTGCCGGAAAAATGAGAAGTGAGGAGGCGAATATAGGAGGAATAACTCCCGCAGTATTAGTCTTAAGGGGAAGGTGTGAGGACTGACCCCCGTATACCTTCCTTCCGACCACGCGCCTTGGGTATTGAACGGGTATTTTCCTGTACGATCGTTCAACGAATACAATGAACGCCACTATGGCCGCGAGTAGAATGAAAATAAGAAGAACGCCGAACACCGTAAGCTCACCTGTTCCGACAAGTCTGACTATATCCCAGAACGCCCCGGGTATAGACACGAGAATAGAGGCTGCGATTATAAGCGATATTCCGTTTCCTATGCCCCTTTCGGTAATCTGCTCTCCAAGCCACATTACAAAAAGCGATCCAGCAGTAAGAGTGAGCACCGTCATTATCCTAAAGGACCAGCCAGCGTCTTTCACCACCGTCGCGCCCTGTCCCAAGCCGCCCTCAAGCGTAATTGCAAGCATGAATCCCTGGACAACGCAAATAAGCACAGTACCGTAGCGAGAGTATTGATTTATCTTACGCCTACCGGCCTCACCTTCCTTCTGCATTGCCTCAAGGGTCGGAAATGCCTTTACAAGAAGAGACATAATAATAGAAGAGGTAATATAGGGCATAACACCAAGCGCAAATACTGACGCACGCTGAAGCGCTCCGCCTGAAAACATATTCAGTATGTCAAAGAGCGTACCGCTTGCAGTCTGTTCAAAGATTCTCATAATCTGCTCGGGATCAATTCCCGGAATCGGCACAAAAACGCCGAAGCGGTATATAATGAGTATTACTGCCGTAAACAGAAGACGCTTATTAAGCTCGGGGATTCTTGGAATAGCGCTTACATTTCTATTCATAAAATTTCTGCCTTACCGCCTTTGTCCTCAATTTTTTTAATTGCGCCTTTTGAAAAAGCGTGGGCCTTTACGGTGATTGTCTGCTCAAGCTCACCCTGGCCCAGGATTTTAATCGGGTTTTTCCCGCCGGTAAGCCCCGAATTCTTAAATTCTTCGGGAGTTAAAACATCGCCTTCAGAGAACCTGTTCAGGTCTCTTATATTAATAAGGTCGTACTCTTCTTTGTTGCGGCTTGTGAAGCCTCTTTTGGGCGAACGTAGCTTAAGCGCAGTCTGCCCCCCCTCAAACCATGGCGACACACCGCCGCCCGATCTGGAATTCTGCCCCTTATGTCCCTTACCGCTTGTTTTTCCAGTACTACCCGAACCGCGGCCTACTCTTTTTCTTTTCTTTTTAGATCCGGGCTGGGGTGATAATTTATTAAGCATTTATTACTATCCTCTGAAGATATTTTCAAACAATCCACTATTACTTCTAACTAGTCGCACCGCTCGACGCCCCTTGGTTCAGATATGACTTCGGGAGATCAAGCTCTGTTAATTCCCTTCCCCTCAAACGCGCTACGTCCTCGGGCATTCTGAGTGACGCAAGACCGTTGATGGCCGCGCTCACTACATTTAGAGGATTAGTCGATCCTACAACCTTTGAGAGTATGTCGTGAATTCCAGCAAGCTCCACAACTGCCCTGACAGCACCGCCTGCAATAACACCCGTTCCAGGAGACGCGGGCTTAAGCATTACCCTGCTTGAAACGTGTATTCCGATAATTTCATGTGGAATAGTGCTTCCAGACATCGGAACACTCACCAGGGTTTTTTTAGCTTTTTCTATGGCTTTTCTAATAGCGTCCGGAACTTCGTTGGATTTCCCGAGTCCCGTGCCGACTATCCCCTGACCGTTCCCTACGACGGCAAGAGCGGTAAAGTGAAACCTCTTTCCGCCTTTGGTAACCTTGGCCACTCTCCTTATATGTACGACTTTTTCTTTTAGCTCGTACTCATTTGGATTGATCTTATTTTTTTGCAATCAAGCCTCCCAACCAATACAATTTGATTTCCGCGCTGTTAAAATTTAAGCCCCGCCTCTCTTGCCGCATCGGCTAGAGCTTTTACCCTTCCATGATACGGAAAGCCGCCTCGGTCAAAAGAAACCACTTTTATCTCTTTTGCCAGTGAAAGCTCAGCAACATGTTTGCCAACCGCTTTGGCCGCATCAAGTTTTTTTTGACCCTTCCCCCCCGATTGCTCCTTTACTTTCGAGGTGAGTGTAGAAGCGGAAGCAAGCGTTTTGCCGCTTGAATCGTCTATAATTTGAGCATAAATATGCCTTGCCGATTTAAACACGCTTAACCTTGGCCTCGTCTTGCTACCCCTAACTTTCTTTCTAACACGTTTGTGCCTTAAGTCTTTTTTAGATTTTCTGCTAGTTCTTTTTATCATGCTTTTGCACCAGCCTTACCAGGTTTTAGTCTAAGGATCTCACCCGCGTACCTAATCCCTTTACCCTTATAGGCGTCGGGCGGCCTGAGTTTTCTTATCCTGGCTGCCATTTCACCGATTATCTGCTTGTCTATGCCCTCCAGTATGAGCTTCGTGCCCCTTTCCTCCATCTTAGCAGAGATACTCCCGGGCAGAGAAAATTCAACTGGGTTTGAATACCCGAGGTTGAATTTAATCGTGTCCTTTCCGACAAGCTCTGCTCTGTAACCAACCCCTACTATATCAAGAGCACGGGTGAACCCCTCACTTACACCTGTCACCATGTTTGAAAGCATCGAACGTGTAAGCCCGTGGAGAGCCTTTATTTTCTTCTCGTCACTGATTCTTTCAACCAATATTTTACCTTCTTCCACCTTAGCTTTTACCCCTTCGGGTATTTCCCACCTTAGCTTTCCTTTTCCGCCCTCTATATCCACATGAGCGTTTTTGAAGCTTATTTTGACCCCATCAGGGACTGCTATAGGTTTTCTACCAATTCGCGACATTCATTCTCCCTCACAATACAGAACAGATAAGCTCGCCACCTATGCCCTGGCTTCTGGCTTCGGTGCCTGTCATAATCCCTTTGGAAGTGGATAGTATACAGATACCCAGTCCACCTTTAATACGCGGGATTTCGCCCTTATCCACATATATCCTTCGACTGGGCTTACTTATTCTTTGTATCTCTTTTATAACACTCTCTTTTTTAGACGTATAAGCGATGTTAACTTTTATCTGAGGCACTTTATTTTCTTCGGTAATACTGTAATCCTTAATATACCCCTGCTCTTTAAGTATTCTGGCAACCTCGACTTTTAGCTTTGATAGCGGAACCAAAGTAGTTTTATGCCCTGCTATAATAGCGTTTCGTATCCGGCTTAACATGTCTGCAATTGGGTCTGTCATAAACTTATGCCTCTTATCTTTCAGTATTCCAGTTATTTTATTACAAGCTGGTTTTACCAGCTGGCTTTCCGAACTCCCGGTATCTTTCCAAAGCTCGCCAGATCTCTGAAACAGAGCCTGCACATATCAAATTTTCGCATATAACCCCTGGGTCTGCCGCACAAGGGACAGCGGTTCCCTGCCCGCACTTTAAACTTGGGCTCTTTCCTGAATTTTTCCATTAACGCCTTTCTAGTCATATTCCTTCTCTCCTAAGATTTTGCAAACGGCATTCCAAATTCTTCCAATAGTCCCCTTGCTTCCTCATCCGTATCTGCGGAAGTGTTTATTGTTATATTCATACCTTTTACGTGCTGCACTTTGCTGTAGTCGATCTCGGGAAAAATAATCTGCTCTTTAAGCCCGAGAGTATAATTCCCCCTTCCGTCAAACGCCGTTGCCGACACTCCCCTGAAGTCACGTACTCTCGGGAGCGCTAGGTTGATTAAACGATCCAGAAACTCGTACATATAGTTCCCTCTGAGAGTGACCATGCACCCTATAGGGACTCCGTCTCTCAACTTAAACCCGGCAATCGATTTTCTCGCCAACGTAACTACCGGCATCTGGCCCGTAATCTGTCCGATCTCAGACTGCGCCTCTTCTATAACCTTTTTATCCCTTCCAGCGTCAGTCATCTTTCCGAGTCCCATATTTAATACGATCTTTTGAACTTTCGGAAGCTGCATAGGATTTGTATAAGAGAACTTTTCCATCAGCGCGGGAGACACTTTATCTTTGTAAAAGTCTTTTAATCTAGTAGTCATTTTCAGCCTATCTCCTCTCCGCTCTTTTTGCTGTAGCGAACCTTTTCTCCGCTCCCGAGCACTTTACGACCAATGCGCACAGGCCCGCCTTCCGAAGGGTCATAGGCCATCAGGTTGGATATGTGTATAGGGGCCTCTTTCTCGACTATTCCACCAGTGGGATTTTGCTGGCTCGCTTTTTCATGACGTTTTACCATGTTCAACTTCTCAACTATTGCCCTGTTCTTAGCTCTTATGAGCTTTATGACTTTACCGCTCTTACCTTTCTCTTTTCCTGAAACCACATATACGGTATCACCCGTTTTAACATGTAACTTACCTCTGCCTTTGGATAATCCGCTGTCTCTTATTGACATGTCACACAACCTCCGGCGCAAGTGAGATAATTTTCATAAACCCTTTTGTACGGAGCTCCCTGGCAATCGGCCCGAAAACACGGGTTCCCATGGGCTCATTCTCTTTATCTATAAGCACAGCCGCATTATTATCGAACCTCACATAAGATCCGTCGGCGCGTCTCTGTTCTTTTCTGGTGCGTACAATCACCGCTTTGTATATGGCACCTTTATCAACTTTTGCATTTGGTATTGCTTCTTTAACCGACACTACAACAACATCGCCGAGTCTCGCATACTTTCTACCCGAGCCTCCGAGCACTTTAATACAGAAGAGACTCTTTGCTCCCGTATTATCAGCCGAGTCCAGATAAGTGGTTGATTGAATCACTCTCCCTGTCCCCCTTTATCCTCTGGCTCTTGTGTCTCGGCTGCCGTATCCACCCCTTGAGTCTCAGTGACGTCGGTTACTTCACTTCCGGCTTCAGGTTGTGAAGCTTCAGCCGGTTCTTCTGTAGTTTCAGCTACTTCTTCAATATTTTCTGTTTCAGGCTCCTCCACCTCGACTCCGATGCCTGTAATCTCAGCCTCTTCCTCCGCAAGCTCCGATTCTGCCTCTGCTATTTCGGCCTCCACGAGTTTTGAGCGCTCGAGAATTTTACTCACCCTCCATCTCTTGGTCTTGCTTGAGGGCTTTGTTTCTATTATTAACACTTTATCCCCTACCTGGCAGTTCTCATTCTCATCGTGAGCCTTAAAAGTTGTATTCCTCTTAATAGCTTTAGTGTAGCGTTGATGCTTTTTAATCTGGATTACGTTCACGATGACAGTTTTATCCATTTTATCGCTCACTACAGTCCCTATTCTAGATTTATATATACCTCTTGGCATTATTACTATTTCTCCCTCAGGGCAAGTTCCTTTTCTCTTATTACCGTGCGCACTCGGGCCAAGTCTCTTCTGAGTTTTTTTATCCTGGCCACATTCGTAGTTTGTTGTGTTGCTACCTGAATCTTCAAATTAAAGAGCTCTTCTGAGAGCTCATTTGTTTGTTTCATTATCTCTTCTTCCGTCAGTTCTCTTAGCTCGCTTGCTTTCATCGGAGTATATCCCCCTGTTCACGTGTCACCATGCGCGTTTTCACAGGGAGCTTATGCGACGCAAGCCTGAAAGCTTCTTTGGCAAGCTCATGTGTAAGTCCGCTGATCTCGTATATCATGGTCCCTCTTCTGAGCGGAGCGACATAACCGTCGACATCCCCCTTTCCCTTACCCATCCTGGTCTCAGCGGGCTTTTTAGTTATGGCTTTATGAGGGAATACTCTGATCCAGAGCTTAGCCCCCCTTTTTACGTGGCGAGTAATGGCGATACGGGCAGATTCGATCTGCCGCGATGTCAGCTTCCCACACTCAAGCGACTGAAGCCCGAACTCACCAAAGGCAAGCGAAGCTCCTTTGGTAGCTTTTCCCCTTATTCTTCCTTTATGCAGTTTTCTATACTTAGTACGCGATGGTTGTAACATTATTTATCACCGTCAAGCCAATTGTCTATGTTTCTTCTCAAGCACTTCACCTTTAAATATCCAAACTTTAATCCCTATTATTCCATATGTCGTTTTAGCTTCTGCAAACCCGTAATCTATATCTGCTCTGAGTGTGGCAAGAGGTACCCTGCCTTCTCTGTACCATTCTTTTCTCGCAATCTCAGCTCCTCCGAGGCGGCCTGAAACCATGATCTTTATTCCGAGAGCTCCGAGACGCATGGCAGAGGCAATCGCTCTTTTCATTGCACGTCTGAAGGCAATCCTTCTCTGTATCTGGAGCGATACGTTCTCAGCCACAAGCTGAGCGTCTATCTCAGGGCGCTTTACTTCCCGGATGTCCAGATAAATATCCTTGCCAGTCATTTTCGAAAGTTTCTGTCTGAGAGACTCAATCTCCTGCCCCTTTCTTCCTATGATCATTCCGGGGCGCGCTGAATTTATAATAATTCTCACTCTTTCAGACGCAGCGCGCTCAAGCTCTATCTTGGAAATAGCAGCCTGATAGAAGTCCTTCTTAATAAGGTTTCTTATCTTCAAATCCTCATGTAAGAGGTCCGAATATTTCCTTTTTTCAGCAAACCACTTGGAATCCCAGGTTTTAGTAATTCCCAATCTAAGCCCTATAGGGCAAACTTTCTGACCCAATTTATAGCCCCCTTTCTTCAAGCACTATAGTTATATGACTCATTCTTCTCTTCCTCGATGTAGCTCTACCCATCGCTCTTGCCCTGATGCGTTTCAGTGCCGGGCCTTTTGAGGCGTAAGCCTCTTTGATATATAGAGTCTCCGTGTCGCTGTGGCCTTTTTCAGAAGCGTTTGCAACAGCGGATTTCAAAATTTTAGCTATATCGGCAGCTGAGCGTTTCCTCAGAGTGGAGAGGGTCGAGAATGCATGCTCTACGCCCACACCCCTTATCAGCTCAAGGACCAAGCCTACCTTCTTAGGCGATTGTCTGTAATATTTTTGTATTGCTTGCGATACCATATTATATTTCACTCACACTAAATTTTATTTAAACCAAACTAACTTCAATCAATTTTACAGGCTTAAGTGATCCGGCGCGCTCGCCGTCTTCTTGATTTTATTCCTGCCCTGGCATCGCTGTGAAGCGCTCGCCTCCGTCCCCATTTATCTACCCTTGCCCATTTTTACCTTTTTATCCCCCGCATGACTCGAGAAGGTGCGCGTTGGAGAAAACTCACCCAGTTTATGTCCCACCATATGCTCGGTTACATAGACGGGAATAAATTTCCTCCCATTATGCACTGCGAACGTAAGTCCGATCATATCTGGTGTAACCATAGAATTTCTCGACCACGTCTTAATAATACGCGGGTCTCCTGACTTCTTTTCCGCTTCTATCTTCTTAAGCAGTTTTTCGTTTACAAACGGTCCTTTTTTACTCGATCTCGGCATAACCTTTCCTTATCCTTAGTCCATTCCGTAACCGACCCTTCTTCTTCTGACTATGAATTTGTCGGTCCTTTTATTTCTTCTCGTTTTATATCCGATTGTAATCCAGCCCCACGGAGATACCGGATGGGGGTTACCTTTAGTAGCCTTTCCCTCTCCTCCGCCGTGCGGATGATCAACCGGGTTCATCGCAACGCCTCTCACAGTCGGGCGTTTTCCCAAGTGGCGCTTTCTACCTGCCTTTCCGAACACTACAAGCTCATGCTCCACATTTCCCACTCTTCCTAGAGTGGCCATACAGTTCTGATGTATAATGCGGATTTCCCCCGATGCCATCTTTAGCTGAGCATAATCGCCTTCCTTGGCAACAATCTGAGCCGATGCGCCTGCCGCCCTCGCGAGCTTGCCCCCGCCCTTTGGCTTGATCTCTATATTATGCACCGTGTTACCAACCGGAATATTCTTTATCGGCAGTGCATTACCGGCTGTTATCTCAGCATTCTCACCCGACATTACCGTGTCGCCCACCCTCATACCGTCAGGCGCTATGATATATCTCTTTTCACCGTCTACGTAATGAAGAAGGGCAATCCTGGATGAACGGTTCGGATCGTATTCAATCGAGGCTATCTTTGCGGGCACACCGAACTTGTCTCTCTTGAAGTCAACTTTTCTGTACTGACGCTTGTGACCGCCGCCCCTCTGAAAACTTGTAATTCTACCTTGAGAGTTACGGCCGGCCTTCTGTTTATTTGGCGCAACAAGGGGTTTATGCGGCTTATCCGTAGTTACATCCGCAAAATCGGGCCCCGACATAAACCTTCTACCAGGACTTGTAGGATTAAATTTTCTAATACCCATAATCAAACTCCCTCAAAGAACTCAATAGCCCCTTCCTTAAGTTTTACATAAGCTTTTTTAATGGAAGACTTTTTCCCCGATGGTCGTCCGAACCTCTTTACGACCTTACCTGCCGTAACAAGAGTTCTAACCCTATCTACTTTAACGTTGAATATTTTTTCAATTGCGTCTTTGATCTCGATTTTATTAGAGCGCTTGTCAACTGAGAATACATACCAGTCAATCTCTCTCGCATCTGAGGACTTCTCGGTAACCAGGGGGCGCTTTATTACTTGTCTAGGGTCTTTCAACGTGATAACCCCTCCTGCGCTTGGGCGAGAGATTCCTCAGTCATCATGAGAGTATCGAATTTCAAGATGTCGTATACGTTTATACCATCTAATTTAATAACCTTAATATTTTTAATATTTCTGGCCGATTTCATCAAGTTATCGTTATCGGACACCACAATGATCAGCGCCGATTTAAGTTCGAATTTCTGAACTAATTCCGCTACGTTTTTAGTTTTAATTTCAGGGAGGGTAATTTCGTTAAGCGCCACCAAAAAGCCTTCGCTGTATTTTAACGATAGGGCGCTGATTAGCGCGTTTCGCTTGGTCTTTTTGTTAATAGTGTAAGACCAGTCTTTTGGCTTAGGTCCGAACACAATACCGCCCTTTCTCCAGATAGGAGATCTTGTGCTTCCGACACGCGCTCGCCCCATGTGCTTTTGCTTCCACGGTTTTGCGCCTCCCTCGCTCACTTCACCCCTGGTCTTTGTAGAAGATGTGCCTGCACGTTTTTTAGCAAGCTGCCAGTTTACAACCGAGTGAAGGAGGTGTTTTTTTACCGGAGCCTCGAATATTTCAGGAAGAAGCTCTACACTCCCCACCTTGCTTTTTTGCATGTCGTATAAATCAAGCTGCGGCACGATCACCACTTCCTTTTGTAGTATTCTTTATAACCAGTACGCCCCCGTTCGGGCCCGGCACAGACCCTTTTACGAGCAGTAAATTCTTTTCCGCATCCACTTTTACAATTTTTAGTCCCTGAACAGTTACCCTCTCATTCCCCATCTGACCTGCCATCTTGATACCCTTCCAAACGCGTCCCGGATAGGACGCCTGCCCAATACCGCCTGGCCTTCTGTGAGCCATCCCCCCGTGGGATGCCGGCTGACCGCTGAATCCGTGACGCTTCATGGTACCGGAAAACCCTTTACCTTTGGATGTTCCCGCAACGTCCACTATATCGCCTTCATTAAAGATTTCAGCTGTAACTTGGTCGCCCTCCTTGTATTCCCCGGTTGCGCCCTCAAACTCCATCACATGTCTCTGGGGCACAACGCCTGAGCGCTTAAAATGGCCGAGGGTGGCCTTGTTCGCCCTTCCCGGCTTTATTTCTTCAAATCCCAGCTGAAGCGCCTCATAACCATCTTTCTCTTGAGTTTTTTTCTGAAGCACATAACACGGACCCGCCTCGATAACCGTGGTTATAACAACGGTGCCGTCGTCTTGAAATATCTCAGTCATACCTAATTTTTTACCAATTAATCCTTCAATCATTACCATTTTTATCCGTTTAATTTTATTTCAACCTCAACGCCCGAAGCCAAATCCAGCTTCATGAGCGCATCGATTGTCTGTTGTGTAGGCTCAAGAATATCTACAAGCCTCTTATGCGTCCTTACCTCAAAATGCTCCCTTGAATTTTTATCCACATGAGGAGAGCGGAGAACACAATAACGGCTAATATGCGTGGGCAGCGGAACCGGGCCAGCAACTCTGGCACCCGTTCTCTTCGCTGTGTCTACAATCTCAACAGAAGAGCGGTCAAGCAATCTGTGATCAAACGATTTCAATTTTATTCTTATTTTCGCAGCACGACTCATATAATAATTCCTTTTATACTACTACTTTATTATGCATACACTACAAAAGTTTTGTATACACCCCAAAAAAGAAAACAATTTTAAACACTTAGCCTAATCTGGTCTCACTACACGTAAATCTAAGCACCTAATATCATTCCGTAATTTTAGTAACCACACCAGCGCCCACAGTTCTTCCGCCTTCCCTGATTGCGAATCGCAGCTGCTCTTCCATCGCCACAGGCGCTATAAGCTCTACATCCATGTTTATATTATCCCCG
>Ga0114931_10001809_pt1 | contig 27157 bp, 27 predicted proteins | sample 2SBtaG_FD_89579 | JGI IMG/M metagenome (GOLD analysis project Ga0114931, IMG submission 89579) | Deep subsurface microbial communities from Kolumbo volcano to uncover new lineages of life (NeLLi) - 2SBTROV14_V59a metaG | ecosystem: Environmental > Aquatic > Marine > Volcanic | place: Kolumbo... | reverse complement strand
CTCCTGCATTTTCTGCATACCGTCCATCCTTGGACATAAATGACTATTGCGCCTCGTTATGCCTTGCCATACACCCCGCGGCACGCACTCTGGGGGCCGTCCAACTGAGGATTCTAGGTTGAATGCCGCATCCCTGCTGCATACACTCACCCAAAGACACCGCCAAACCCTTTCTAAAGCCACGGCCAGGGAAACCCCTGATGTATTTCCACGCTACACTAATACATCCCTTGGAGTTCAGTGAAAGCAAACAGGTGGCTGTGCACCGTCTCTTATGACTTTCCCCAATCCCCTAACGGCAAAGAGTATCTACCATGAGTGAAAAAATCACCGATTCCGGCCTTAAATACGAGGATCTGAGCCCTGGAGAGGGTGAACCAGCCGGCCCGGGGCAGCGTGTCTCGGTCCACTACACCGGCTGGCTGACAGATGGCGGCCAATTCGACTCCTCACGCGATCGCAACGAACCCTTCTCCTTCGTGCTCGGCCGGGGCATGGTGATCCGGGGGTGGGACGAAGGCGTGGCGGGAATGCGGGTGGGTGGCAGGCGCAAGCTCACCATCCCGGCGCACCTCGGATATGGTGACGCCGGCGCCGGTGGTGTCATCCCTCCCAATGCCATATTGGTATTCGACGTCGAACTTCTGGCCATCGAGAGATGATCCTGGATTCCACGATGGTCTCCCGCCAAGTGGCGTCGGCCCTGGCGGAAGACCTGGGCACAGGTGACCTGACCGCCGAGCTGATCGACCCAGGGGCCCGCTCCCGGGTGGAGTTGATCTGCCGTCAGTCCGCCCTGCTCTGTGGCATCCCCTGGTTCAATGAGGTCTTCCGCCAACTGGACCCGGCAATCCATATCGATTGGACGGTCGGGGAGGGCGAGCGGCTGGGTGCGGAACAACGGATCTGTACCCTGCAGGGCAACACCCGGGCCCTGCTCAGTGGCGAGCGCACGGCCCTCAACTACCTCCAGACCCTGTCGGGGACGGCGACTCGGGCTGCCGCCTATGCAGAGCGGGTGGCGGGTACCGGTGTGCGGGTGCTGGACACCCGCAAGACCCTGCCGGGGCTCAGGCTGCAGCAGAAGTATGCCGTGCGCTGCGGTGGTTGCGCCAACCATCGGGTGGGCCTCTATGACGCAATCCTGATCAAGGAGAACCATATACAGGCCGCCGGTTCGATCGCGGCGGCGCTCGCAGCGGCCAAGACCCTGGCCCCGCCGGGGATAGAGATCGAGATCGAGGTGGAATCTATCGAAGAGCTGCAACAGGCTCTCGAAGCGGGGGCCGGGCGGGTACTGCTGGACAATTTCGAGCTGCCCCGGCTGCGCGAGGCGGTTCGGCTCAATGTGGGACGTGCCCGCCTGGAGGCCTCGGGGGGGGTGACCCTGGAGACCATTCGGGCCATCGCCGAGACCGGTGTGGATGACATCTCGGTGGGAGAGCTGACCAAGGACCTGCAGGCCGTGGACCTGTCGATGCGATTCGTCCAGGGTCCGTCCAGAACCGGAAAGGACGCTGATTGACTGGTCCTGCTTTGTCAGATCATGCCAGGCCAGGTCTGGACAAAGCAGCACTAGGCCCGCTCGTCGAATAGCGTCCCCAGGGCATCGTCGGTGCTCTTCAGGGCCTTGAGCGAGGCCTTGGTCTGTTGGGCCTGCTGTTGGAGCTCCACCATCGCCCTGGAGAGGTCGGTTGGCCTGGCACCTGGGTTGCCGGCGATCTCGGAAGCGACCCGGCGCAGGCCCTGGAATCCCCGCTGGATGCCAGTCACCGCTGGCGCCATGATCGAATTGATGCCCATCTTCGTTCGTCTCCCCTCTGCGGCCGTTCAGGCCTTGCTCATAGGAGGCGACGGCCAGGCCGGCGGGTTCTTTAGTCGCTAAAGGCATGGCCAGCCCTGGAGAGTGCAAGCGGAGAAGGGTCTTCCTGGTCAGCTCCACTCGTGCCGGGGCGGGAACACCAGGCGCAGGCCACTGAGCTGGAAGCGCTGGGGCGCCCGGGCGCGGTGGCGCAGGCTGGCGCGGCGTAACAACCGCTGGGTATGCATGCTGCCACCCCGCAGCACCGGGTGCCGCCCATCGAAGTCGGCGGCGGAGATCGTCGCATCCGGAAAGGGCGTGAACTCCGCATAGGCCTGAAAGGGGTTGCTGCACCACTCCCAGGCCCGTCCGATGGTGCGGATCACGCCGCTGCGGGCCGCCACCTCCCACTGATACTCGTGCTGCAGCACGGCCCCTTCATACTGTCCTCCCTGGGCGCTGACCCAGTTCGCATAGGCCTGGGCCTCGTGCTGGTTGATGCCAGTGACGGGTTCGTCCGCCGGCAGGTCGGCGGGTCCATTGATCCCGATCGCATACCAGTCACCCTGGGGGTCCTGGCGCCAATACCCGGGGTGGTGGAGCGGTGTCTCGCGCAGCCAGGCACGTCCGGCATCCGACCAGAGGCGGGGTTCGCTGTAGCCGCCGGCCTCCATGAAGGCGAGATACTGGGCGTTCGACACCGGCCCCAGGGCGATGCGGTAGCTGCTGAGTTCCACGGCCTGGGGCGGTAGCTCGTTGTCATAGGCCCTCGGGTCGTTACGGGCGCCGATGCGGTAGTGGCCCTGGGAGAGCTCACGAGTCTCCCAGGCCGGGGCGGCTGCCCGCAGGGGCTGGACCACCCGGTAGTCATCGCTGGCCAGCTGCAGGCTGTGCTGGTTGATGACCAGCAGCATGGACTCGTAGAGCTTGGCCTGCTCCTGGACCAGCAGCCACTGCAGGCGCTGGCCCTCCAGCAGCGGGTGGTTTGGCAGGCTGGAGGGGTTGGCGAGACGCATCAGGTGATCGTCACGAATCTCGGCGGCCCAATTCAGCAGGTGATCGCTCGGCGGCAGCTGAGCGCACTGCTCCGCCAGGGACTGCCCTCCGGGGCGGAACAGGGACTCGACCCGGCATGCCAGGTCCGCGTCACCAAGGACCTGCTCACGCAGCCAGTGGAGTTCCAGGTAGACCCCTCGCCCGAACAGCCAGTTGAGGGAACCCAGCTCCGGATGGACCTGCAGGCGGGCCCTGTCCGGCGGGGTGGACTCCAGCAACTGGGCCTGCATCTCATACAGGTTGTTGAGGGATCCAAGCAGAGAGGGGTGGCTCATGACGCGCAGTCCGGCAGGCAAACAGGCGCGCTATGTTAGCCGATAGAATGGGGATGCAAAAGCAGATTGAAGTAGGAAGGGTGCAGGGCACCCTCGTACTGGCGGCAGGCGTCAGACGCAGCCGGTGGGCTTGGGCAGGCCGCCATACTTGGTGATCGGTTTCATGGGCCCGGTCAGCCAAAGCTCGAATATGGCCTTTTTATCGGCCCCCAGGTATTTGGCAAACTTGCGGATCGGCGGGACCACGGCATGTTCATCATAGTATTCTCGGGCCTTCAGAATCTGTTCCCAACGCTCATCGGTCAATTCGAAGTCATCGTCCTCGGCCATGGCGCGGGCGATCTCCGGGGTCCACTGACTCATGTCGGTAAGGTATCCGTCGCCGTCACGTTCTGGTAGTGCTGTACTCATCATCTTGCTCCTGTATTCCTGAGTAAACTAGTAGGTAATCCGATGGGGCGAATACTATAGTAATTTACTTGGTTTTATCTACCCCACATAAGGTGTGGAAATTAGTCGGCCAAACAGGAGCCCAGCCGGGCAAGGAATTCGGCTGGACCTTCAATAGGGGCGTCGAACTCTATCCGGGTGAAGTGCGGACCCTTGCGCAGGGTCGCGCCATAGCAGTCCACGCCCACCAGCAGGAGTGGCCGGTCTGCCTCATGGGCCTGATAGACCGCCTGGGCCCCGGGCAGGAGCTTCGCTTCCTCCCGCTGGGTAAAGGCGTAGGAGGGGAGCAGGCGGCTGCTGTCGAGCCAACGGGCGGAGCCGAATCCACCGATGAAGTAGCACCGGTGCGGGATCAGCCGGAAGAACCGGAAGTTGAGGTGCTGGTAATACTCCCGGGCGTCGGGGAAGTGGCGAAAATAGCCATTGCGCCACTGTTCGGGGCAGTCCTGCAGGGGTTCGGCCTGGGCCAGGCAGGTCAGGCGGGCCAGCTGTTGCACGTCCCCCGACCCCTCCTCGCGCAGCAGCAGGGAGCAGCGGGGGCTGGCCTGCAGATTGCGGGTATGCCTGGCCAGATGGGAGAGCAGCAGCAGTGGTTCCCCCTGGGGCGTCAGGCAGAAGGGGGTCAGGGAGCCGAAGGGGTAGCCCGGCGGGTCCTGAGAGTGGCTCGACAGGAGTGCTTCGTGAGTGCCATACCAGAGCCGGCGGGCCTGGGCCAGTTGGGTCGTGCCGGGAGATCCTTCAGTCATGGCCTGTACCTGTCGGAGAGGCTTCAAGCTGGGCCTCCACCGTCTCGACCTTGCGCCTGAGCCGGCCGCCCTGGCCTTCGCGGATGTCGAGGTTGAATGTGCCGTAGACCCGGTGGCAACCGGCCATCCGTAGCACCTCGTGGGCCTGGGCCACCAGCGCCAGGGCGGTGGTCAGATCGTCCGTTTCGACCAGGGTGCCCATGGCGGTCAACTGATGCTCATGGCCCGAGGCGCGGATCATGCGGACCACTTCGCCAACCTGGCGGCCGACACTCTCGCCCTGATCGAGGGGAAAGATGCTGAGTTCTATTAGCACGGACATTGGCGTATCCTTTTCGTTTTTGAGTAGATGGCCGGCTGCCGAACCGGGGGGGCGGGACTTTCTTCGTGGATCGAAACGGTCGGGGGCAGACAGGGCCTGACAGGGAGCATAAGGAATCTGTTGCGAGTTCACAATTCTTCACGCGCCGGGGCTTCTTCCCGGGCCGGACAATCCCCTATGATCTTCCCATGGCAAGGGGGAGCAGTATCCAGTGAGCATCTTTGGCACCCTGTTCGTCGGTCTGCTCACCGGCTGGCTGGCCGGTTTGATCGTACGGGATGGGGGGCTCGGGCGTCTCGGCAATCTGCTGGCGGGAGCCGCCGGTGCCACGATCGGCTGGCTGCTCTATCAGTCGGCAGGGGCCGATCCAAGGTTTGCCATCGGCTCAATCTTGACCCCCGTCAGTGGGGCGGTCCTTACACTGCTCGCGGTCGGTCTGATCAAACACCAATAGAACGATAAACCTAGAAGGAGAATGCGTTATGGAACTTTCCGTCGATAACATATTGAACGTCTACCTGATCCCTTGGGGCACCAAGATCATCATGGCCCTGCTGATCTTCGTGGTCGGCCGCTGGCTGGCGAAGCTACTGACCCGCATGCTGGAGAAGGTCATGCTCAAGGGCAAGGTCGACCAGATGCTGGTGAGCTTTCTCGGCAACATCAGCTATGCGGCCCTGCTCGCCGTGGTGGTTCTGGCGGCATTGGATCAGCTCGGCGTCAATACCACCTCGGCCATGGCGATCCTCGGCGCCGCTGGCTTGGCCGTCGGTCTGGCCCTGAAGGACTCCCTGGCCAGTTTCGCCTCCGGGGTGATGCTGATCATGTTTCGTCCCTTCAAGCTGGGGGATTTCATCGAGGCCGGCGGTGTCACCGGCGTGGTGGAGGAGATCCGTATCTTTCACACCCTGCTCAAGACCGGCGACAACCGGGAGATCACCGTGCCGAACGCACAGATCTATGGCGGTACCATCATCAACTACTCGGCCCGCGAGACCCGCCGCATCGACCTGGTGGTCGGTATCGGCTATGGAGACGATATCAAACAGGCGCGGGATATCATCAATGGCATCCTCGAGGCCAACGACAAGGTGCTGAAGGACCCGGCTCCCACGGTCATGCTGCTCGAACTGGGGGCCAGCAGTGTCGACTTTGCGATCCGGCCCTGGGTCAAGGCGGGCGACTACTGGCCCACCCGCGCCGAACTCCTGGAGACCATCAAGACCCGCTTCGACCAGGAAGGCATCAGTATCCCCTATCCACAGCAGGATATTCACCTGTTCCAAGAGAGCGCCGCCTAGCAACCAGTGGTTGAGGCGGCATTACCAAGCGTTTGCAATCATCAATCCGGAGGTAGGTATGCAGACTAAAATGAAGAGAATCGTGTTGGCCATGGTGCCCATGTTGCTGGCAGGGCCGGCGCTGGCGGAGAAGGGCTTTCTACACGAATCCACCGATCAGGGCCGGGTGGTGCGCACCGGCTATGGTGAGTGCTGGACCACCAGCTACCGGGATCCGGGCTATCCGATGGACCCCAGCTGCCTGGGTGACGCGGATGGAGACGGTGTGCCGGATGCTGTAGACCAGTGTCCCGATACCCCCAAAGGGGCCAAGGTGGACGAGAAGGGCTGCCAGCTCGATTCCGATGGTGATGGCGTGACCGACGACATGGATAACTGTCCCAACACCCCCCAGGGTGTCCAGGTCGACGCCAAGGGCTGCGCCCTGGATTCCGATGGGGATGGCGTGGCCGATGCCATGGACAAGTGCCCGGGGACCCCGAAGGGAGCCAGTGTGGACGCCCGGGGCTGCGCCCTGGATTCGGACGGTGACGGCGTGGCCGACTATGCGGACAAGTGCCCCGGTACACCCAAGGGCGCCAAGGTCAATGCGGTGGGTTGTGCCCAGCAGATCACCCTCGAGAACGTCCACTTCAGGCTCAACAGCGGGGAGCTGACCGCCGAGTCCAAGGCGATTCTCGACCAGGTGGCCGCATCCCTGAACGCCCGTTCCGATGTGAAATCCATCCAGGTCATCGGCCATACCGACTCCTCTGGCGCCGCCGCCTACAACCAGGTCCTGTCAGAGAAGCGGGCCAAGGCCGTGGCGGCCTATCTCGTCAGCCAGGGCGTGGACGCCGAGCGTATCTCGTCCAAGGGCATGGGTGAGACCCAGCCCATTGCCGACAACGGTACCAGCGAAGGACGGGCCAAGAACCGGCGTGTGGAAATCAAGGTAAAATAGGTTACCGCTTCCCACCTGGTAGAGGCAGCGATGCGGCATTCGTATCTTTGCCTCTTTGGTTTTAGGAGCACCCAGACCCTCCATGCCCCCTGATCGGGGGGAGGGGGGCTGAACTTCATGGGAGGTTAGATGCGAATCGCCTGTCTGGAAGACGACCCGCTACAGTCCAGTGTGATCAAGGACTGGCTGGAGGCGGAGGGCAATATCTGTCACACCTTCGATAGCGCTGCCACCTTCATCAAGGAGTTGCGCCACGAGAGCTATGACCTGCTGATCATGGACTGGGAGCTGCCCAGCTCTTCGGGCATCGAGATCCTCGGCTGGTTGCGCAACCAGCAGGAGCTGGATACCCCGGTCTTTTTCATCACTCATCGCGACAGCGAGGCGGATGTCGTCGAGGCCCTGGAGAAGGGGGCGGACGATTTCCTCTCCAAACCGGTCTCCAAAGAGGTGATGCTGGCCCGGGTCAAGGCCCTGGCGCGGCGTCACAGCGGCAAGACCAACAACCATGAGAAGCTGGAGATCGGCGATCTGTGCCTGGACAAGGAGCTGAAGGGTGCCTGGTTGGCGGGTGAGCCGGTGGAGATGACCGACAAGGAGTTCAAGCTGGCCTGGGCGTTGTTGTCCAATGTCGGCCGGCTGATGTCCCGCGACCACCTGCTGGAGACCATCTGGGGCCTGGGCCCGGAGCTGGTGACCCGCACCGTGGATACCCACGTCAGCCGCCTGCGGCGCAAGCTGGGGTTGCTGCCGGAACGGGGCTGGCGCCTCAAGGCCGTCTACCACCAGGGCTATCGGCTGGAGCGCCTCTCCGAGAGCTGAGATAATCGGCGGATGTCTGTTGCCTATCCCCTGTCTTCGCCGTTTCCACGGCTGTTGCTGACACTGCTATTGCTGACGCTCTGCACCCTGGCGCAGGGGGAGGAGTGGGTGTATCGCATGCGTGCCGGTGAGACCCTCAGCGGGATCAGCGCGCGCTTCCTGCGCCCCGGGATCACCCCCGCCCAGTTGCAGGCCCACAACCAGATCATCAAGGATCGGCAGATTCCGATCGGTACCGAGATCCATGTTCCCCTGGCCTGGCTGAAACAGAGCCCGGCTCAGGCCGAGGTGCTCTTCCTGCACGGTCAGGTGAGCCTTGTGCGCGGAGGTATAGCGCCACGAACCCTGACGGCGCCTGAACCTCTGCGGGTCGGCGACCAGCTGACCACAGGGGAGGATGGGGTGCTCGGCATCCGTTTTGCCGATGGTTCCCGGCTGCTGCTCGGTCCCGCGAGCCAGGTGACCCTCGACACCCTCTCGGCCTTTGGCGAAACCGGCATGGTCGACACCCGGGTCCGGGTCCAGCGCGGACGAGTGGAGAGCCGGGTCAAGCCCTTGCACGGAGAGGGTTCCCGATACGAGATCCATACCCCGGCCGCGGTCACCATGGTGCGGGGCACCGGTTTTCGGGTCGCCGTGGAGGGCGCCAGTGGCCTCACTCGCAGTGAGGTGGTCAAGGGCAGGGTGGCGGTGGCAGCCGCTGGGGCGACAGTGGAGGTGGCGGCCGGTTTCGGCACCCTGGTGGAGCCAGGGAAGCCCCCATCACCTCCCAGCCGGCTGCTCGATCCGCCGGACCTCGCGCAGCTGCCGGCGAGACTGACCGCCGGTGGGGTGGAGCTGAGCTGGCCGTCAGTGGCGGGGGCCGAGCACTATCGCCTGCAGCTGTTGGCGACGAATCAGCCGGATGAGGTCCTGCGGGAGGTCCTCACCGACCAGCCGAGCCACCGTTTCGCCGCACTGGCAGCGGGAGACTACCTGCTGCGGTTGCGGGCGATCGATGCCCGGGGGCTGGAGGGCCTGAGCGCGCAGCGTTCCCTGACGGTGGAGCCCGCCCCGCCCCCACCGGCACCGACGCCGACACCGGTCGCCGAGGCACCACCACGACTCCCCGCGCCGCAGCTGTACCCGCCCCGCTTCCTGGGTGGCTGGATGGAGTTCCGCTGGGATCAGGTGCAGGGGGCCTGGGGCTATCGGCTGATCCTCGCCAAAGACGCCGCCATGCACGACAGCCTGCTGGAGCGTATCGGCAGCGACGCCCGCCTGCTGCTGCCCCAACCCTGGCGGGGGCGTTTCTATGTGCGGGTGGATGCCCTGTTCCCGGGGGATTCGGAGGAGACCCACTCCCAGATCTACCGGATCGAGATCCCCCGGCCTTAGGTGCCGCCAGGCCGATTACCCATGCACAGCAATCCCTTGAGTCTCGGGCTCTCCGAACGCCTGCTCACCGCCCTGGGTCTGCTGGTGCTGGTGCTGCTGCTGGCGGCCAGTGGGTGGCTGTGGCGCTGGGACCGGGTGCTCTACGACCTGCAGATCGACCTCTGGTCCAAGCCGCCGGCCCGGGATATCGTCATCGTTGCGGTGGATGAGCAGAGCCTGGCGGATTTCGGGCGCTGGCCCTGGCCCCGGGGGCTGCACGCCCAGCTGATCGATCAGCTCAGCAAGGCGGGTGCCAGGGCCATCGCCATGGATATACTGTTCGCCGAGGCCGACCTGCACAATCCCCAGGGCGACCGGCAGTTGATCCAGGCGGTCGCTGGCAGCGGGCGGGTGTTTCTGCCGGTGATCATGGAGCAGTACCGCCTGGGGGGGCAGCTGGTGGAGACCCTGCCCATGCCCGAGCTGGCCAACGTGGCCGCCGGTCTGGGGCATATGCACATGCAGCTGGATGCCGACGGCATCGCCCGGGGTATCTATCTCTACGAGGGGCTGGGGGAGGCCTATTGGCCCCACATGATGCTCGCCCTGCTCCATTGGCTGGAGCCCAAGCAATGGCCGATAAAACGGCCGGTCGCTGCGCCCACCAGGGGCATGCAGGCCATCGAGCGCCTCGACTACCGGCTGATCCCCTTCTCCGGCCCGCCCGGTCACTACCCACGCTACTCTTACTCCCAGGTCCTCAAGGGGGATTTCCTACCGGACGCCTTCAAGGATCGTATCGTGCTGGTGGGGGTGACCGCCACCGGACTGGGGGACGTGCTGCCCACCCCGGTATCGGCCCAGAACCGGCCCATGCCGGGGGTCGAGATCAACGCCAACATCCTGGATGCCCTGAGGTCGCATCAGACCATCACCACCAGCACCCAACCCGTCTATCTGCTGGCGAGCGGGCTGCTGGTACTGCTGCCGTTCGTCCTCTATCCCTACTTCGCCACCCGCCTGGTACCGGTGGTCGCCCTGACCCTGGTGCTGCTGGTAATGACCGCCTCACTGGTGCTATTGCACGCCTTCCACTACTGGTTTCCCCCGGCCGTGACCCTGCTGGGACTGCTGATCAGCTATCCGTTGTGGAGCTGGCGGCGCCTGGAACTGACAGTCGCCTACCTCAAGCTGGAGTTGGGCAAACTGCACGACGAGCAGCAGGTGCTGCCCGCCAGACAAGCGCGGCGGGACCTGAGTGCGGCCCTGGAATTCCTGCAACGGTTGATGCCGTTGCGGGGCTGGGCGCTCTACGACCGACGTGGCCGGCTGGTGAAGCAGTGGGGTGAGGCCCTGGAGACGCCCTACCTGGAGCTGGCGCGAGGACAGTGGCGGCGCCAGGGGGCGGAACTCTGGATCGAACTGCGACAGGCCGGCGACAGCTGCCGGCTGGGGCTGCGCTGGTCACGCACCGAGGTGCCTCGGGGGCGGACCCTGGCGCTGCTGGAGGACTTCGCCAACCGCTACGATCAGCTGGACGAGGCCGAGTCCACCAGTACCCTGGAACAGGTCGAGCGGCGTATCCGCCAGGTGCAGCGGGCCAGTGACCGCCTGGCCCAGCTGCGTGGCTTCATCAATGCGGCCCTGGGGCAGATGGACGATGGCCTGCTGGTAGTCGATTCCCTGGGACTGGTAGTGCTGGCCAATCCCCGGGCCGCCCGCTACCTGGGGCGGGAAGAGGGGGCAACCCTGACCGGTGAAGAGGCCCTGGGGCTGCTCCAGGCGTTACAGATCCACAGCGAACTGGCATGGCCGGAGGTGCTGCGGCGGCTGCTGCTGGAGGCCCAGCCGATCCGCTTCGAGGCCCTGGGACCTGGGAGACTGGAACTCTATCTGCAGCTGCAGCCCCTGGATCTGGCCAGCGCCGGCCTCTATGGCATGATCGTCAACCTATCGAACGTGGAGGCCCTGAAGCAGGCGGAACGTACTCGGGTCAAGATGATCAACTTCCTCTCCCACGACCTGCGTTCCCCCATCACCTCGCTGCTGGCCCTGACCCAGTCCCGGCAGGCCCTTCGGGGGAGCGCAGCGGAGCTGGCGCAGCAGATCCAGCCCCTGGCGCGGCGTTCGTTGAAGATGGCAGACGACTTCCTGCAGCACGCCCGTGCCGAAGCCGCTGACGCCACCAGCTTCCAGGACACCGACTTCGTGGCGGTGATATACAACGTCATCGGCGAGGTCTACGCCCAGGCCCAGCTGCGGGGCATCCGCCTGGAGCAGCACTACGAGGTCGAGGAGGCCTGGCTGCAGGGCAATGTGGCCCTGCTGGAGCGGGCCCTGCTCAATCTGCTGGGCAATGCCATCAAGTTCTCCCCCCGGGACGGGGTGGTGAGCATCCACCTGGCCCGCCATGGCGACCGGATCGAGTGTTGCGTGCAGGACCAGGGCCCGGGGATCTCCGCAGAGCAGGCGGAGGAGATCTTTCAGCCCTTTCACCATGGTGAACAGAGCGAACCCCACCAGCGCAGCGGGGTAGGCCTGGGGCTCAGCTTCGTCAAGGTGGTGGCGGAGAAACATCAGGGCCGCATCGAACTGCGCAATCCGGGCGCCCCGGGGGCCCTCTTCTGCCTGCAGCTGCCTTGCGAGGCCTAGAGCTGTCTGTGGTGACGGAATCGGGGCATAATAGGGGTCTTTTCGACCCCTTGGGAGATCGCCATGCCGCAATACCGTTCCCGCACCACCACCCACGGACGCAACATGGCCGGCGCCCGCGCCCTGTGGCGCGCCACCGGTATGGGCGATGAAGACTTCGACAAGCCGATCATCGCCATCGCCAACTCCTTTACCCAGTTCGTCCCCGGGCATGTACACCTGAAGGATCTGGGTCAACTGGTGGCCCGGGAGATCGAGCGGGCCGGCGGGGTGGCCAAGGAGTTCGACACCATCGCCATCGACGACGGCATCGCCATGGGCCATGGGGGTATGCTCTACTCCCTGCCGTCCCGGGATCTCATCGCCGATTCGGTGGAGTACATGGTCAACGCCCACTGTGCCGACGCCCTGGTCTGCATCTCCAACTGCGACAAGATCACCCCCGGCATGCTCAACGCCGCGCTGCGCCTCAATATTCCCACGGTGTTCGTCTCCGGCGGGCCCATGGAGGCGGGCAAGGTGGCCCTGGCGGGCAAGGGCGAACTCAAGCTCGATCTGGTGGACGCCATGGTCGCGGCGGCGGATCCGGCAGAGAGTGACCAGGAGGTCGAGCAGATCGAGCGCTCGGCCTGTCCCACCTGCGGGTCCTGCTCCGGCATGTTCACCGCCAACTCCATGAACTGCCTGACCGAGGCCCTGGGGCTCAGCCTGCCGGGCAACGGCACCCTGGTGGCCACCCACCAGGAGCGCAAGGCGCTGTTCCTGGAGGCCGGGCGGCTGATCGTGGAGCTGGCCCGGCGCTGGTACGAACAGGACGACGCCAGGGTACTGCCGCGCAGCATCGCCACCCTGGGCGCCTTCGAGAACGCCATGGCCCTGGACATCGCCATGGGCGGTTCCACCAATACCGTGTTGCATCTGCTGGCCGCGGCCCACGAGGCCGAGGTCGAATTCACCATGGCGGACATCGACCGGCTGTCGCGGCGGGTGCCCAATCTCTGCAAGGTGGCCCCCAGCACCCCGCTCTACCACATGGAGGACGTGCATCGGGCCGGCGGAGTGGTCGGCATCCTGGGTGAACTGGAGCGTGCCGGGCTGCTTGATGCGGATTGCCTCACGGTCCACAGCGGCCCCATGAGGGAGGCCCTGGGGCGCTGGGATGTTCGGCGCAACACCGCCGAAGAGGTTCGGGCCCGCTACCTGGCGGGGCCTGGCGGCATCCCTACCCAGGTCGCCTTCAGCCAGGAGAGCCAGTGGCCGGAGCTCGACCTCGACCGGAGCGGCGGCTGTATCCGGGATCGGGCGCACGCCTACTCCCAGGACGGTGGCCTGGCGGTGCTGTTCGGCAACCTCGCGGAGGAGGGCTGCATCGTCAAGACCGCCGGGGTGGATGAGTCGATCCTGCGCTTCAGCGGTCCGGCGCGCATCTTCGAGAGCCAGGAGGCGGCGGTGGAGGCGATTCTTGCGGATCAGATCCAGGCCGGTGACGTGGTGGTGATCCGTTACGAGGGGCCCAAGGGCGGACCCGGCATGCAGGAGATGCTCTATCCCACCAGCTATCTGAAGTCCAAGGGGCTGGGCAAGCTGTGCGCCCTGATCACCGACGGGCGCTTCTCCGGTGGTACCTCCGGGCTCTCCATCGGTCACTGCTCGCCGGAGGCGGCGGAGGGGGGCGCTATCGGCCTGCTGGAGGAGGGCGACGGGATCGAGATCGACATCCCCGGGCGCAGCATTCGGGTGGCCCTGTCGGAGACAGTGCTGGCCCAGCGCCGTCAGGCCATGCAGGCCCGGGGGGAGCGGGCCTGGCAGCCGCTGGAACGGGAGCGGCCGGTCTCACAGGCGCTGCAGGCCTACGCGGCCCTGACCACTAGCGCCGCCCACGGTGCGGTACGGGACCTGTCGCAGATCCGCGGTTGATTTGATCATCGTCAACGCCCCTGCTGCTGGCGGGCAGGATACTGGGGCAGACGATCAAAAGCCTACAGGAAGCCACCATGAGTTCCATTCTTGAGACCCTTTCCCAGGACCATCGTCGCTGTGATGAGGTCTTCGTTGCGGCGGAAAATGCCTGTGCGGAAGGGGACTGGGGGCTGGCCGGCTCCCAGGGCCAGGCCTTCTTTCAGGCCATGGAACACCACTTCCGGATAGAGGAGCAGGTGCTCTTCCCGGCCTTCGAGGCGGTCACCGGGATGACCATGGGACCCACCGAGGTGATGCGTGGCGAACACGCGCAGATGCGCGAGCTGTTCCGGGAGATGGGCGAGGCCCTGGAGGCGCAAGACGCGGATAGTTACCTGGGGCTGTCGGAGACCCTGCTGATGATCATGCAGCAGCACAACGCCAAGGAGGAGCAGATGCTCTATCAGATGGCGGATCAGGTGTTGGCAGGGCAGGTGGACGATCTGCTGAGGCAGATGGCGGACCTGGACGGCTAGAGAATGGAGATCCTGCTGGATGTCAGCGATCTCGAGCCTTGTGAGCCCCTGGAACGCAGTCTGGAGGCCGCCGGGCGACTCGCTGAGGGTGACTATCTGCGGGTGCTCCACCGGCGCGAACCGAGGATGCTGTTTCCGCTCCTGGAGCAGCAGGGCTTTGCCTGGGAGGTCCGGCCCAAGGGGCCGGCGGACTATGCGATCTACATCTGGCGGCGTGACGATCGGCTGGCCAGAGAGTTCGTACATCAGGCATTGGACGCCGACCAGGCATGCTGAACCGGGCCGCGCTCTCCCTGGAGCAGGCGCCGCCGATCTCGGTCCCCCTGCGTTTCTTCCTCACCGCTCCGTTGTTTCTCCTGGGCGCCGGCCTGCTGCTGCTGGCCTACGGGCCAGAGGCCCTGGCCTCGCGCTGGTCGCCGGTCACCCTGGCGTTGACCCATCTGCTCACCCTGGGCTTTCTCGGCATGATCATGTGGGGGGCCATGATGCAGATGTTGCCGGTGCTGGCGGGCTCTCCCGTGCCCGCGGTGCTGGGCGCCAGCGGGGTTTCCCACCTGCTGCTGGGTGGCGGGGTGGTCGCCCTGGTGGTTGGATTCCTGCTGGGCAGTCCCCTCGCCTTGTCGCTCGCCCTGGGGGCCCTGGCGGCCGGGGTGGGGCTGTTTTTCCTGGTGGTGGCCCTGGCGCTATGGCGGGCGCCGGCCGCCAATGCCACCATCACCGCCATGCGCTACGCCCTGCTCGGGCTGCTGCTGACTGCCCTGCTGGGCGGCCTGCTGCTGGGTCGGCTGATCCACCCCTTTGGCGCCCTCGATAGCCTGCGCCTGACCAACCTGCACCTGGCCTGGGGGCTGCTGGTGTGGGTCGGGATACTGGTGCTCGGGGTGGCCTATCAGGTGGTACCGATGTTCCAGCTCACCCCGGAATACCCCCCCTGGATGAAACGGCTGCTGAGTCACCTGCTGTTCATCCTCGTGCTGTTGTGGAGCCCGCTCTACCTGTTCGGCGGTAACCGGCTGGCAGCGCTCCCGATCGTCCTGGCGGGATTGGTCTACACCCTGTTCGCCCTGACCACCCTGCGGTTGCAGGGGCGGCGCAAGCGCCGGCTGCCGGACATCACCCTGGATTTCTGGAGGCTGGGAATGGGCCTGCTGCTCCTGGCCCTGCCGGCCTGGGGCTTGGGCCTGCTGTATGAGGGGTGGCTGCTCCTGCCCGGCGTGGTGGTGCTGGGGTTCGCCCTGTCGGTGGTAAATGGCATGCTCTACAAGATCGTGCCGTTTCTCAGCTGGTTCCACCTGCAGCACCGTAAGCTGAGCCTGCTGGGCGGGGGGGGGCCACGGGTCCCCAACATGAAGGATTTTATCGGGGGATGGACCCTGGACTGGCAGTTCTATCTGCACCTGGCGGCCCTGGCGATGCTGCTGCTGGCGGTCACCGGCTGGAGGGACGGGGCCTATCCGGCGGGTTTTTTCCTCTCACTCTCGGCGCTGATGCTTTGGTACAATCTCTTCAAGGCAGTCCGACGCTTTTACCAGGTGAGAAGTGAGTTGGAACAGGCTATCCCTGGGTAGCCGGGAGATGGAAGAGACTGCATCTGCTCTACGTGGAGGTTCCAGTGTCTTTTCTACTCAAGAAGTCCTTTCTCTTCTCGCGCCTGGATGAGGCGCAGCTGCGCCGGGTCGAGGAGATGAGCCGGACCCACACCCTGGCGGATGGGCAGCTGCTGTTCCAGGCCGGCTACCCGGCGAGCCGCTTCTATCTGGTCACCCGGGGCCGGGTCAAACTCTACCGTCTGGCGCTGAACGGCAACGAGAAGGTCATCGAACTGATCTCGCCTGGCCACACCTTCGCCGAGGCGCTGATGTTCAACGAGGCCCCGAACTACCCGGTGAATGCCGCCGCCATCGGCGATACGGAGGTGATGTCGTTCGACAACGAGGCCTTCCTGGGACTGTTGCGCGAATCGGTGGATACCTGTTTTCGGGTCATGGGCGACATGAGCCGGCGTCTGAGGCAGTTGATCAAGGAGATCGATGACCTGACCCTGCAGAGCGCCACCGGTCGGGTGGCGGGCTACCTCTGGGGTTGCTGGGGCGAAGTGCGGGAGACCTCCAACCAGGTGCGGCTGAACGTGCCCAAGGGGGTGCTCGCCTCGCGCTTGTCGGTCAAGCCGGAGACCTTCTCGCGTATCCTCCACAACTTCACCGAACAGGGGCTGATCCGGGTCGAGGGGGGCACCATCGAGGTCCTCGACGCCGATGGCCTCTACCGGCATGCCGAGTCCGCCGGCATTTGTGGCGGCAGCGTCTCCCCCTGAAGCAGTCTGCCGGGCGGCGGCGCACCACCCGGGCACGGCTTGAAAACGCCATCCATCCACCCCATCTGTCAGGTAGTCAAAATATCACCGGAGTATTCCCATGCGTATGGATCGATTGACCAGTAAGTTTCAGATGGCCCTGGCGGATGCCCAGAGTCTGGCGGTGGGTCGGGATCATCAGTTCATCGAACCGATCCACCTGATGAGCGCCCTGTTGGACCAGGAGGGCGGCACGGTCCGGCACCTGCTGACCCAGGCCGATGTCAATACCAACCTGCTGCGTTCCGAGCTCAACGCCGCCCTCGACCGGTTGCCGGGGGTGAGCGGGACCGCGGGTGAGCTGCACGTCTCCAATGACCTGGGGCGGCTGCTCAACCAGACCGACAAGTTGGCGCAACAACGCAAGGACCAGTACATCTCCAGCGAGCTGTTCGTGCTCGCCGCGGTGGAAGACAAGAGTGAGCTGGGCAATATGCTGCGCAAGGCGGGCGCCAACAAGCAGGCCCTGGAGCAGGCCGTTGAGAAGGTGCGTGGTGGGCAGGCGGTGGACGACCCCAACGCGGAGGATCAGCGTCAGGCCCTGGACAAGTACACCATCGATCTGACCGAGCGGGCCGAGAGTGGCAATCTCGACCCGGTGATCGGACGCGACGACGAGATCCGCCGCACCATCCAGGTGCTGCAACGGCGCACCAAGAACAACCCGGTACTGATCGGCGAACCCGGGGTGGGTAAGACCGCCATCGTCGAGGGTCTGGCCCAACGCATCATCAACGGCGAGGTGCCGGAGGGACTCAAGGGTAAGCGCCTGCTCTCCCTCGACATGGGGGCGCTGATCGCAGGGGCCAAGTTCCGTGGCGAATTCGAGGAGCGCCTCAAGGCGGTGCTCAACGACCTGGCCAAGCAGGAGGGTCAGATCATCCTCTTCATCGACGAGCTGCACACCATGGTGGGGGCCGGCAAGGCCGAGGGCGCCATGGATGCGGGCAATATGCTCAAGCCGGCCCTGGCACGTGGTGAATTGCACTGTGTCGGCGCCACCACCCTGGACGAGTATCGCAAGTATATCGAGAAGGACGCGGCCCTGGAGCGGCGCTTTCAGAAGGTCTTGGTGGACGAGCCGAGCGTGGAGGACACCATCGCCATCCTGCGCGGTCTGAAGGAGCGCTACGAGGTCCATCATGGCGTGGAGATCACCGATCCAGCCATCGTCGCCGCGGCGACCCTGTCGCATCGCTATATCACCGACCGCCAGCTGCCGGACAAAGCGATCGACCTGATCGACGAGGCGGCCTCGCAGATCCGCATGGAGATCGACTCCATGCCGGAGGAGATGGACAAACTCGACCGCCGACTGATCCAACTCAAGATCGAGCGCGAGGCCCTGAAGAAGGAGTCGGATGAGGCCTCGAAGAAGCGTCTGGCCCACCTGGAAGAGGAGATCGACAAACTGGAACGGGAGTTCTCCGACCTGGAAGAGGTCTGGAAGTCGGAGAAGGCGGCCCTGCAGGGCGCCACCCACATCAAGGAGGAGCTGGAGCGGGCCCGCCAGGAGATGGAGACGGCGCGCCGCGCCGGTGACCTGCAGCGCATGTCCGAGCTGCAGTATGGGCGCATCCCGGAGCTGGAGAAGCAACTCGAGATGGCCTCCCAGGCCGAGGCCCAGGAGATGAAGCTGCTGCGCAACAAGGTCTCCGAGGAGGAGATCGCCACGGTGGTCTCCAAGTGGACCGGTATCCCGGTCTCCAAGATGCTCGAGGGCGAGCGCGACAAGCTGCTGCGCATGGAGGAGGAACTGGGCAAGCGGGTGATCGGCCAGGAGGAGGGGATCCGCGCGGTCTCCGACGCCATCCGCCGCTCCCGGGCCGGGCTCTCCGACCCCAGTCAGCCCAACGGCTCGTTCCTGTTCCTCGGTCCCACCGGGGTGGGCAAGACCGAGCTGTGCAAGGCCCTGGCGGAGTTCCTGTTCGATACCGAAGAGGCGATGATCCGCATCGACATGTCCGAGTTCATGGAGAAGCACTCGGTGGCGCGGCTGATCGGAGCCCCGCCCGGCTACGTGGACTACGAAGAGAGTGGCTATCTTACCGAGGCGGTGCGGCGCCGGCCCTACAGCGTGATCCTTATGGACGAGGTGGAGAAGGCCCACCCGGATGTCTTCAACGTGTTGCTGCAGGTGCTAGACGACGGGCGCCTGACCGATGGTCAGGGACGCACCGTGGATTTCCGCAACACCGTGATCGTCATGACCTCCAATCTGGGTTCAGACATCATCCAGCAGAAGGCGGGAGAGGAGAACTACCAGGAGATGAAAACGGCGGTCATGGAGGTGGTCAGGAGCGCCTTCCGGCCCGAGTTCATCAACCGGCTGGACGAGATCGTGGTCTTCCACCCCCTGGCGAAGGAGCAGATTCGCGCCATCGCGAGCATCCAGATCGACTATCTGCGCAAACGACTGGCGGAGCACGACATGGCGCTGGAGGTGAGCGACGCGGCCCTGGACCGCTTGGGCGAGGCCGGTTTCGACCCGGTCTATGGGGCCAGGCCGCTCAAGCGCGCCATCCGCCAGCAGCTCGAGAACCCGCTGGCCCAGGAGATCCTGGCCGGCCGGTTCGCCCCGGGCGACACCATTCAGGTGGATCTGGCGGGGGACGGCCTGACCTTCGGCAAGCGCAGCGGCTGATTTCGGGTCGCTTGGTGGTATGGCGGACGGAACCGCTCATTCCCCCTCTCCCTGCGCTGGAGAGGGGGAAGCTCCGGCTGGGCTAGCGCTTATCCGGCCTGGACGGGCGATGGAGTTGGCCGGGGCGTGAGCCCAGCGGTCGACCGGCCCTGGCCAGTTGCAGGTAGGCCTGGTGTTGACGATCGACGGCGCCGGTCAGGGCCGCCAGGCTGCCGCTGTTGTCGATCACGTCGTCCGCCATGGCCAGGCGCGCCTCCCGGGACGCCTGGGCGGCAAGGATGCGCTCGACCTGTACCGCGGAGAGGCCATCGCGTTGCCGTACCCGCGCCATCTGCGATTCGACAGGGCAGTCCACCACCAGGATGCGATCCGCCAGCCGGGCCTGCCCGGCTTCCAGCAACAGGGGGATGACCAGGACGGCGTAGGGGGCCTCGAGGGTTGCCAGGCGCTGTTGCATCCCGGCCAGGATACGCGGGTGGAGTATCTCCTCCAGTTGTCGGCGCTGTCGTGGGTCGTCGAATATCCGGTTTCGCAGCGCCGCGCGATCGAGACTGCCATCAGGACGTATCAGCTCCGGCCCCAACTGGCGGGCGATCTCCTGCAGGGCGGGGGCGCCGAGTGAGACCAGTTCCCGGGACAGGACGTCGGCATCGATGACCGGTACCCCGAGCGCCTCGAAGCGTTTCGAGACACTGCTCTTGCCACTGCCGATCCCCCCGGTGAGGGCGACTGTCAGCATCTGCTCAGGCCAGGCCGGACCAGTGGAGATAGGCCTGGTTGATGGCATCCCCCCACATCAGGCTGATCCAGCCGGCGGCCGCCAGATAGGGCCCGAACGGGATGGGGACGTTGCGGTCTCGGCCCCGCAACAGGATCAGGGAGACCCCCACCAGCGCCCCCACCAGGGCGGAGAGCATGACCACCTGGGGCAGATACTGCCAGCCCATCCAGGCGCCGAGCATGGCGAGTAGCTTGAAGTCACCATAGCCCATACCCTCCTTGCCGGTCAGGTGTTTGAACAATTGGTAGACGCTCCAGAGTGACAGGTAGCCCGCCAGGGCGCCGATGATGGCGGAGTGGCTGTCGGTGAAGAGGTCGAACAGGCTCACGAACAGGCCCAGCCAGAGGAAGGGGAGGGTGATGGAGTCGGGCAGCAGCTGGGTGTCGAAGTCGATCAGGCTCAGGGCGATCAGCGACCAGGTCAGGAACAGGGCGGCAACAGTCGCCCAGGTCACCCCAAAGTGTAACCCCACCAGCAGCGACAGCAGACCGGTCAGGGCCTCGACCAGGGGATAGCGCAGGCCGATGGCCGCGCCACAGTTGGCGCACCGGCCCCGCAGCAGCAGCCAGCTCAGCAGGGGGATGTTCTCCCAGGGCCTGATCTTGTGTCCGCAATGGGGACAGTGGGAGGCGGGTTGGCTGAGGTTGAATGGCGCGGGGTCGGTTTCCGCCGTTTCGCCCTGGAGTTCCTGGCACTCCCGCCGCCACTGCCGCTCCAGCATCTTCGGCAGGCGGTAGACGACGACGTTGAGGAAACTGCCGACCGAGAGGCCGAGCAGGCCGGTGAAGCCCAGGAAGGCCCAGTCATTGGCCCGCAAAAATGCAATCAGCTCCACGGAATGAGTTATGAGATGCCTATATGGCTGCACCCATCTTGAAGATGGGCAGATACATGGCCACCACCAGGCCGCCCACCAGGGTGCCGAGTACCACCATGATCATGGGTTCCATGAGGCTGCTCATGGCGTCCACCGCGTTGTCGACCTGCTCCTCGTAGAAGTTGGCGACCTTGTTGAGCATGTCGTCCAGGGAGCCCGACTCCTCGCCGATGGAGACCATCTGGATGACTATGTTGGGAAAGAGGTTGCGCTGCTTCATGGCCAGCTGCAGGGACTGGCCGGTGGCCACATCCTCCTGCATTCTCAGCACCGCATCGCTGTAGACCACGTTGCCGGTGGCGCCCGCCACCGAATCCAGGGCTTCCACCAGGGGGACGCCGGCGGCCGACATGGTGGCCAGGGTGCGGGAGAAGCGGGCGATCGCCGATTTTTCCAGGATCATGCCGATCACCGGGATCTTCAGCAGGGTGCGGTCGATGGCCTGGCGGAACTTCCGGGAGCGCTTCCAGACGCCGGACAATACATAGCCTGCGATGATGCCGCCACCCAATATCGCCCACCACCAAGCCTGTACGAAATGGGCGATGACTATCACCATCTGGGTAAACGCCGGCAGGTCGGCGCCAAGCCCTTGAACAGCGACTCGAACTGGGGGATGACGAAGATCATGATGATGGCGGTGATGACGATGGCGACCACGATGATCGAGGCCGGATAGAACATGGCCTTCTTGATCTTGGCCTTGATCGACTCTGTCTTCTCCTTGTAGGTGGCGATCTTGTCCAGCAGGTCTTCGAGCACACCGGCCTGCTCACCGGCGTGGACCAGGTTGACGAACAGATCGTCGAAATAGAGGGGGTGTTTCTTCAGGGCGTCCGCCAGGGAGGTGCCTCCTTCCACGTCGGCCTTGATGGAGAGTATCAGCTCCTGCATGGAGGGATTCTCGTGACCGCGCCCGACGATGTCGAAGGCCTGGACCATGGGTACGCCGGAGGCCATCATGGTGGCCAGCTGGCGGCTGAAGACGGCGATATCGCCACTGGTGATCTTCTTCTTCCTGGAGGAGAAGAGAGAGGTGGACTTCTTGCGGATCTTGAGGGGGGTGACGCCCTGGCGGCGCAGGTCCGCACGTACCATGGCGACATTGGTCGCATTGGTCTCGCCGGTGATGCGCGAGCCTCGCTTGTCGGTGCCCTCCCAGTGATAGGCTTGGGTCTTTGGTCGTGCCCTGGTTGCGGAAACCGCCATGTTTTATTCCTTGGTTACCCGGTTGAGTTCGTTGAGGCTGGTGATGCCCTGCATCACCTTGCGCAGGCCTGACTGACGCAGATTGCTGACGCCCTCTCTGGCCGCCTGCTGCTCCAGTTCCAGGGAGTTGCCCCCCTCCATGATGATCTTGCCCATCTCCTCCGAGACGGGCATGACCTGGAATATACCAACCCGCCCCTTGTAGCCTTTGTTACACAGGTCACATCCTACCGGTTTATAGATGGTGAAGCCCGAATCTACATCCTCTTCGGTAAAGCCCTCCTCCAGCAGGGCCTCGCGCGGCACCTCTTCCGGGGCCTTGCAGTGTTCGCAGAGGCGGCGGGCCAGGCGCTGGGCCAGGATCAGCAGAACCGACGAGGCGATATTGAAAGGTGGGACCCCCATGTTGGCCAGGCGGGTCAGGGTCTGGGGCGCATCGTTGGTGTGCAGGGTTGAGAGCACCAGGTGGCCGGTCTGGGCCGCCTTGACGGCGATCTCGGCGGTCTCCAGGTCCCGGATCTCACCCACCATCACGATGTCCGGGTCCTGACGCAGGAAGGCGCGCAGGGCCTCGGCGAAGGTCAGGCCGGTCTTTACGTTGACATTGACCTGGTTGATGCCGGCGACCTGGATCTCCACCGGATCCTCCGCGGTGGAGATATTGATATCCGGTTTGTTGAGGATGTTCAGGGCGGTATAGAGGGTAACCGTCTTACCGCTGCCGGTCGGGCCGGTGACCAGGATCATCCCGTAGGGCTTGTTGATGGCCGTGAGGAAGGCCTTCTGCTGTTCCGGCTCGAAGCCCAGGGCCTCGATGCCGAGGCGGGCACTGGCCGGGTCGAGGATACGCAGGACGATCTTTTCGCCGTAGAGGGTGGGGCAGGTATTGACGCGGAAGTCGATGGCCCGGGTCTTGGACAGGCGCATCTTGATGCGCCCGTCCTGGGGCACCCGGCGCTCCGCGATGTTCATGCGCGACATCACCTTGATACGGCTGGAGAGGCGGTTGGCCAGGTTGGATGGGGGTGAGGCGACCTCCCGCAGCATGCCATCCTGGCGGTAGCGGATGCGATAGTTGTGCTCATAGGGTTCGAAATGGATGTCCGAGACCCCTTGGTTGATGGCGTCCAGGAGGATCTTATTGATGTAACGGACCACCGGGGCCTCGTCCACATCCAGGCCGCTTTCTTCCTTTTGCTGCCCCTCCTCATCAGCAGAGATGTCCAGGTTGTCCAGGTCGGCATCCAGGAGTTCGGACATACTGGCGTCCTGGGCCTCCAGGACTTGCTGAATCATCTTGGTGAGCTTGTCCTCCTCCACCAGGATGGCCTCCGAGGCCAGGCCGGTATTGAAGCGGATCTCGTCCAGGCCCTGATGGTTGGTCGGGTCCGCAACGGCCAGGAAGAGGCGGGTGCCGCGCTTGAAGAGGGGCAGGGCGTGGTGGTTGCGGATCAGCTTCTCCGCCACCAGGTCCCTGGGCAGGACATCCATGTCGACCACGTTCAGATCGAGGATGGGGACCCCGAACCCTCGCGAGGCGGAGAGGGCGATATCCAGGCTATTGACGATCTCCTGCTCGACCAGATAGGTGACGAAGGGTACGCGCTTCTTGAGCGCCTCGGAAAAGGCCGCATCGGCCTGTTCCGCGGTGATCAGGCCGTCCTGGATCAGACAGCGCGCGAGCCCGCTGAGGTTCAGCTTTGGTTTGGTGGTGGCCATCCTTCCTGTCTTTTAGTCGCTTGAATCGTACTCAAAATCGGTATGGACGTTAGCACATGATATGTAATAGTCTAATGGCAGATGCCGTAACTCGATGATCTTACAGAAAAACACCCTCACATCCTACCTTGATCAATAAGGCGAATTATTTTAAACAAAATCAATCGCATACAAAAGTATGTCGCGATCCTGACAGTAACAGCCCTGCAGTACCGCCCAGGAGATGGCTGTCAGTAACGGTGTGTTTGTCGGCGGAAGAGCAGGTTTCTTTAGATCCCCAACCTCGAGATCAATAAGTTATTCAGAATGTCACTGGGGTTGCCGACACAATATGTCGTATCGGCAACCTATTCTCAGCCTATTGTAAAATGATACACAAAGTTATATCGAGATGTGGACGGCAGAACAATACAGCCTTTATCAGCATTTGATGGAATTGCCTGGCTGGCAATCTTACGGGTGAGATCCTGAACGGTCAGCTTTATACCCAGCCGCGCCCTGCTGGACCACATGCCTGGGCTGAAAGCGCGTTGGGTAGCGAACTGACAAATCCCTATGGTCGAGGTAAGGGGGGCCAGGTGGTTGGTGGATATTGATCGAACCGGAAATCCACTTCATTCGTGATACAGAGGTTGTGGTTCCAGACCTTGCAGGTTGGCGGCGCGAGCGAATGCCCAATATACCGCAAGGCCATAGATTTGAAGTAGTGCCTGACTGGGTGTGCGAAAGCCTGTCGCCATCAACGGAAAGTAAGAACAGGCCTATCAAGATGCCCATCTATTCCAAATATGGGGTTACCCATGCCTGGTTGATCGATCCTCAAACAAAGGTATTGGAAGTCTATGAGTTTCAACAGGGTGAATGGTTGAAGGCGGGAGATCATGCTGGCGCCAAGCGAGTGTCGTCGCCACCTTTTGATAAGGTATCTATCGATCGGGGTGTATTGTGGGTTTGAGGTTGGTCTGTTCTCCCTTTTCAGCACCTTTACGGGTGTGACTGCCCGCCCTGTTTCCACAAGGCGCTATTCAGGAAGGACCGCTGGAATAGATGGCTCCCAAATGATACGGAGTGTTTCGTGAGCTGCAATTTCGTAGGAGCGGCTTTGGCCGCGAAGGGGATGTTCACTACTCTCGTGGCTAGAACCACTCCACGGGACCCGTTGTCTGTCATGGAAGCCGACAAATGATGCTGGCAAGAGAAGTTTGTGAGTGATTCTCAAGGAATTCGTTGTATCAAGATGGATGACCAATCAACCGAAGCGACAGAACGGCTGAGCATCGTACTGCCAGCCTTTAACGAGGCAGCCACCATTGGTACGGTCGTTACCCGTTTGCGAAAAAGTTTTCCGCATGCGGAGGTCTTGGTCGTGGATGACGGGTCGTCAGATGCCACCTCAGCCGAAGCAAATGCAGCAGGGGCACGAGTCGTGCGCCATGCCTACAACATGGGGAATGGCGCCGCGATAAAATCAGGAGCACGCCATGCAAGCGGTGACCTGCTGGTCTTCATGGATGCCGATGGCCAGCATGACGACCGGGATATAGGCCGTCTGCTTGAAAAGGTGGATGAAGGGTACGAGCTGGTCATCGGCGCCCGGGCTGCAGATACCCAGGCCAGTATCGGCCGCTGGTTTGGAAATGGCCTGTTGAATCGCTTCGCTACCTTGATTACCGGGCGAAAGATCGAGGATCTCACCTCGGGTTTTCGTGCGGCCAGGGGCGAGACCTTCCGCCAGTTCCTTTACTTACTGCCCAATGGGTTCTCCTATCCAACGACCACGACGATGGCCTATATGCGTTCAGGTTACCCGGTAACCTTCATCCCGATCAGGGCCAGGGCGCGTTTTGGAAAGAGCAACATCAACCTTATTAGAGATGGTATTCGCTTCCTGGTCATCATTATGAAACTGGCGACACTCTTTTCCCCGATGCGCTTCTTCCTTCCTGTCAGTCTCATGTTTTTCTTGATTGGTCTGAGTCGATATCTCTATTTTTATCTGACCAGTGGACGGTTTTCCATGATGGCGGGTGTCTTCTTCACCACGTCGGTGCTGATATTCCTAATCGGCCTGATCTCCGAGCAGATCACCAATGTCCACTATGGTATCTCACTCGCCAAGTCGCGGGAGCACGATTGACTAAATTGGGCGTTTTGTCATAGGCCATCACCTCCTTCTGCTTGCCTTAGAGGAACACCAGGACGCTCTGCACCGGCTCACGGTAACGGGTGGCTAACTCGGATACCGTACCGAGTTTCACCCCATACTTGCGCGAGCGCGCCCGCTCATGTGCCCGTCGCTAAGGCGGCAGATCGTAGAGGTTGATATTGGAGCGAAGCCGGGAGAGGCGATCGAATCGGTATCCCGACGCCTTCAGTGGCCGAAGCAAACCATCATTGCCGAACCAACCATTGGTTACCACCAAAGACTGCAGAACCTGAAAGTGTGAGGCCACCGCGTAGAGCATTTCTGCGGCCTGTGCCATCTTGGAGTGGAAGGCCACCGTGATGCCGGGTTTTGCCGTGGTAACGGATTGTGCCCCGATATCCTTTTTCATGAAATAGAAGCGAAAGGCCAACGGCAGGCAACTCCAGCGTCCATCGACAGCCGGCTCGGGGATCTGGCTTCAGAACACCTGCCACAGGTGATTCCATGGCAGCTTGGGGGAGGCCAGGAAGGTATAGAAGCGTCTGCGGCTCAGGTCCAGGCCGAAGAGTGTATGCAGCGAACGCAACAGAGCCCGGGAAAATCTTGATTTCGGGAAAAAATCGATGTATTATGTTCTTAAATACAGAACGTAATGCAAGGTATGACTTCCCTCCTCTCAAGCCTCATAACCTCAAAGGCCCGGGTGAAAATCCTGATGCGCCTTTTCCTGAATCCCGATCGTGACGCCTACCTGCGCGAACTCGCCGACGAGTTCGGCATGTCAACCGGCCTCTTGAGTGAGGAATTGAAACAACTCAAAGGCGCGGGTTTCCTCGAGGCCGAGAAGAACGGCCGCCAGATCCATTACCGCGCCAACCGCAAGCATCCCCTGTTCAACGAGTTGAATTCCATGGTCAGAAAGGCCCTGGGCATGGACCGGATATTAGATTCCATCGTTGAACGCCTCGGCAACCTCGAGGCGGCATACCTGATTGACGACTACGCCGAGGGCAAGGACACCGGCATCATCGATCTCGTCCTGGTTGGGGATATCGATCAGGCAAATCTATCCGACCTGGTTACCAAGACCGAAAAATATATCGGTCGGAAAATAAGAACTTTATGTCTTGATCCCGAAGAGTTTGCTTCCATGTCCGGCCTCTTTGCCGGGCGGCCGCTTCTTCTGTTGTGGGAGAAGAAATGATCGGTGCTTCTATTCTGGAAAGGTGGGGCGGGATTTTCCGTCAAGGGATTTTTTCCGCCTGGCCT
>Ga0114931_10001808_pt1 | contig 27163 bp, 28 predicted proteins | sample 2SBtaG_FD_89579 | JGI IMG/M metagenome (GOLD analysis project Ga0114931, IMG submission 89579) | Deep subsurface microbial communities from Kolumbo volcano to uncover new lineages of life (NeLLi) - 2SBTROV14_V59a metaG | ecosystem: Environmental > Aquatic > Marine > Volcanic | place: Kolumbo... | reverse complement strand
TCTTTTTCCGGAATTTCTCGAAATCATCGGCGGCAAAACTCTGTTGGCGCATCGTTCGCTTCCCAATTAAATGACTTTCTGTATTATCTCAGATTCGGGGAATTAATCAGAGCTTCCCTAATTCACTTGTTCTCATAGTTATGAGAAATTGGGAAAAAGCAAAGCGGGCTTCCTTGTTTGCCATTGGCTCCGTTCAGGGGAAGGAACACAAATCTGATCAAAATCAAAACAAAAGTTACTGGCTTTTGTGGCTGCCTTTTTTCACGATACGCTTCAGTCTCTTGTTCTGAACCGTTACTCATACCCGTCGCCAGAAAATTACATGGTAATCGACGATATCCCGGAACCTATCCAGAGGAAGAATCCTCGCTTTGTTGACCAATTGCGAGCCTGCATTCGCAACCGCAAGCTGTCATATGCAACCGAGAAAACATATGTTTACTGGATCAGGGTATTTATTCGCTTCAATCGAATGCGTCACCCAAATGAACTTGGCGCGAAGGAAGTAGACGCATTTCTAACCTGGTTGGCTGTGGAACGACAAGTCTCGCCCGGCACACAGTCGATTGCGCTTAATGCCCTTGCATTTCTGTCCCATAAGTTTCTGCATCGGGATCTCGGCCAGCTCGCCTACACCCGCTCAAAGTCCAGGCGCCGCCTTCCACAGGTATTGCACCATAAGGAGGCCATGGAAATAATCGGCTGCATGAGCGGACAGCCGAAATTGATAGTACAGATTTTTTACGGCTCTGGTTTGCGGCAGGCGGAATGCTGCTCATTGCGTATCAAGGATGTAGATATCTCCATGAACGAACTCATCGTAAGAAGTGGCAAGGGAAACAGGGACAGGCGCACGATACTCCCTCAGTCATTACTCCCGGACCTGCGGGACCAAATTGAAAAAGTCCGGCTTTTGCATGCGAATGATCTCGTACAGGGCTTTGGGGAGGTCTACTTGCCAGGTGCGTTGCAAAGAAAATATCCGGGTCGGGAGCGAGAGTTCGCATGGCAGTATCTGTTCCCGTCAAAGACAACAGGAGTCGACCCGCGATCCGGGTATGCCCGACGGCATCATATTCACCCATCTACAATCCGCAAGGCGTTACGTCGAGCGCTACAAGAGAGCGGAATTCTCAAACCCGTAACCTGTCATACTTTTCGACACAGCTTTGCGACGCAACTTCTGAAGAAAGGCTATGATCTGCGCACAATTCAGGAATTGCTGGGGCATTCCGATATTTCGACGACCTAGATATACACCCATGTCCTTAACAAAGGTGGACACGGCGTGATCAGTCCGATCGATGACCAGGATCCGGAGTAATTCCAATAATCCGCCAGGCAAATGCTGGCGAACGGATAGCTGCGTAACGCTCACAAAAGCGGCCGCCGGTCCGGCCCTTGCGGAGCAAGGGTGCATTTCCTGCGCTTGTTATGGGGCAGCCCGTTCAGGATTTCTACGCAACAAAAACAATCCCAATATAAATACGAGGCGGACTAAATAAGAAGGCTCGGAAACAGACAATGGCAATTGAGTGGCAAACATCTCACCGATGCTCGATAGACCTCCTACTTGATTCAGGTCGGTATCAAAAATATCGCCTACTTGCGTTCTGCTTCCTACCAATAATCTACTGTCGGATGTAAGAAACAAATCATCTCCATACCCATACGACTCATTGACCTCAACCTGACCTGTTGTTGCATCAACTCTCATTAGCCTAAAGAATTGGCCAGAAAACCCGATCATCGTTATATAAAGACTGTTGGTAGCCGGATCAAATTCAAGACCTCTTGCATAAACAAGACGAATAGAAGTGTCAATCGATCGCACTAAAGATCCTGTGGTGGTTGCCTCATTTAGCCCGTAAGCTGATAAAACCATCAAATTACCAGACGGTAATATTTTCATATCATAGACTTGGTTGGCATTGAAAATTGAGTTTCCAGTTGGTGAACCGGCTGAAAGTCTGGATTCGTTCATTTATCCGGTTCCACCGGCTGCAGCATCCGCGCAATATGGGAAAGGTCGAGGTCGATGCTTATCTTTCGTGGCTGTCAGTACGCAGGGGCGTGGCGTTACCAGTCCAATTGACGGCTGACGGTTTTGGCTCCGGGCCGGGATACCCGCATAGACTGTCCGCCCGGTCCGGGCTTCAGGAAAACGTGGCTGAACGAATATAACTGACTTTTTCAGATTGCGGCAGCCGATAGAAATCCCGCAGTTCACCTAGCATGCCGGGTCGTCTGAAACCATTGGGAAACCGCCTTGAAAGGCTGCGACAAAAAGTGGCCGCCAGTGCGCTTGCGCTGCGGTAGCGTTCCAGCTCGCCCGGTTCGAGATCGGCGGCGAACTGCGGATTGTCAAAGAGGCGATCATAAAGTGATGCACGCAATGTACTGTCCGGCTGACTGGCCAGTATGGCCAGTGCGCTGACATATTTATCGATCTCGGCCTGCATTTCGAGTTCGTGCAAAGTCACCGATTTGTCGGCCTGCGCATTCCAGGCCATATAGTTGAAATGACTCACTCCTTCGAGCGCCGTACAAAAATCGGCAAAGTTTCGTATGCCCAGCCAGTCGCGGGGATCGCGCGTTCGGAGTCGCTCGAGCAGTTCCGGTGCAAGGTAAAGACTCATCGCGAGCTCACCGTCATTTTGACGAATCAGCAGTTTTTCCTCGGTTTCGCGTACGGTGTTCGATTTCTCGACCGCAGCCAGAATCCGGTTGTCGGTGATCAGGAAGTCGAGCACATTAAGATGCTGTTCGATGTCGTACAGTTCTCCGAGAAGTAGCTGGAAATGCTGTAGCATCAGGGAAAAGCCGGAGTTTCTCAGTGCTCGTAGCGCACCCGGGCCTGCGCCAGCGGATATACGCCGGATTTTCTGAGCAGGCGCGCGGCACGTCGACTGCCCGTCTTGACCCACAGTTCGTAAGTACGCAGAAGGTTTTCATCGGTCATGGCACGCGCCGATTCCCGCATCTCGTTCAGAATATCGACCATGTCCTGGAATTTTTCGGCCAGCTCGACAAATACGTCACACAGTGCGCGACCCCGAAACGTCGTGCGCAAATGAACGGACAATGAATAATAGGCGCCGCCGCCCATATACACATAGTAGTCGACGTCGACGGGCGTGCGCCGGAGTCCGTCGGCAAAGAAGCCGGCCATGAACAGCGAAACATCACCCATGCGCTGTAAAGTCGTATTGCGCTCGATCTCGGATTGTGCATCGATTGCATCGGCCAGCATGCCGGCCAGTGGCCTGAGCGCCGGTCCTTCGGGCGTCATCTCGTAGAAGGCTTCGGAGCGGGAGAACAGCGTCAGAAGATTGACGACATAGTGTGCCGTCCGTTCGTCGAGCACGACTTTATTGGCAGCCATGGCAGAATCCATGGACTCGTGGAAAAATGACTGCAGACTCTCAACTGTCTCGAGTTCCGTCAGCGGCTCTTCTGTCATTTCGTTCATGCGTCCTCCTGAGACCGGACCCGGCTAGAGATCCTCACATGATTGCCCGGCGCGCATCTTTGACCGTTGCCGCAGAAAAATACGTAACCGACAGCCCGCACCTTGGTTATATATGAAATCGATACGCAACATCGTGATATCGGTCACGATAATCGGCAATGAAATCAGCTCGCCAGGGCAACCGGATGATCGATATGCAACGTCTGGATATGGCATTCGACCGGATGCTGATAAAAACGGAAACTTTGCATGCCGTGCCCGACCGGCATAAACCCGACCACAAAGGACAGCCCGGTGGAATCGTCCGACACGCACGGATTACGATGACAGGTGCTGCCTATTTGACGATCGACGATGACATAGCCCGCACCTGCCCTGTTCGGCCCGCCTGTCGCACCGGCTGTATACAAGTCGTGCAGATATCGTTCTACCTGCTTGCGCAACTCTGCGTGCGTTTTTATGTCATTGTCCTGGAATGCTGCCCACCGGGTACCGCGCGCAATACTGTCGAGTATCAATAATGTGGTCCGACGCAACCGTAGCTCGTCCCACTCCGTGATGCACCCGGAACCCCGGTTGAGCGTCACCAGTCCTTTCAGCTCAAGGTGTAACGGCCCGGCAAGCCGCAACGCGTTGATACCGGTTTGCTTTAATACCTGCCGCTCCCCGATTTGGAGATCGCAGGGTAATGAGGTACCCGCCGGTATCTGCAGCGATACATCCTGCACGGTCCATACGCCGTCCCTGGCATCGCTGGAAGCGAGTGCGCCGGCAAGCGCGCCGAGAATACTGGCGGGAGACCGGTTGCGGTCAATCGGCCGCGGAAAATAGGTGACGATGTTCGGGCTCGTCAGTCCGGTTCTCCTGGCCGATCCGATTGCGTCTCTGCTGCTTTGCCAGTGTGCCGGCGGATCAACGAGCAGGATGGCGTTTCTTTTTCGGCAATATCGCTCCGCCGCGAATATGGCAACCTGCCCGGGATCCCGGACACCCGGCACCAGGCAGACGAGATCGATGGACGACAAATGATCGAGCGCGAACAGGCCCGTACCTTCAGTATGACTGCCGATCAGGTCGTAATCGGTCAGACACCCGGTCTCCTGCCATCCGGGATCTACATAGACATAGGACACACCAACTTCAATACCGCGGCAAAATGTCGCATTCGGACGCTGGTCCGGAATCGGTTCTTTGACGGCGATCAATCCGGAATCGACCAGTGCGTGACCGACATAATCGGCATCTGCAACATCGACCGACAAGCCTTGATAAATCTCCTGTTGCTCGACCATCGGGTGATCGCGCGAGGCGAGGCGATGCACGACAAGATTAAAGCGTTTGTCATCTGCCGACGGTATGCCGTCGTAATCGATGGAGGCACGCAGTAGCTCGTGCGGGCCGGGATTGATCGCCTCGAGCGAGAGCGCGCCCGAAGGACCGGGAAGAACGATCCGATGGCACCTGGCCGAGCTGCAGATTCTGACAACGATGGCATGTTCGCCGCCGTTAGAAAAGAACTGACGCATCGCATCGAACAACGGGCTGTCGCAACCGGGCACGCCGAAACGTTTCAGGTATTCAGCGACACTGCCGATCGAAATAGGGATACCGACCGGCCCGCGAGGGGCCGGGCCAAGAAAAGCGACGACCGTATCGCGCCGCACGGGAATGACCTGCCCGCTCGACAGGCTCTCGGATACAAATATCCCGCTGTTGGCGTTCTCCGACAAACAACGCACCACAACATTCACAACAACGCCGATAGTGTATACGAACCGCGCCGCAGAATGCTACGGCACTGCGGGGAGCCGGATTCTCGTGTCCAGGCCCGCGTGCATTGCAATAAAAATCAGGGTCAACGCAATCAGTTGACTGCAATGTCTCCTTCCGGCTCCGCACTGCCGGCAGGCGTGCTGGCATCGTCCCTGGCAAGGATATTGGTAACGAGTCGCACATCACGTGCCGCAGGGCCGGAACCGTCCGACCCCACCGGGACAGGATAACCGAGCCGGTCGCCGGCGATTCTGTTCAGCTGCGCCGCATCGATAACCGGGGCGGTGCCGCCGGATATGCCCCGGCTCGACTGCGCCATCGCCAACAGCTGGTCGAGCCACTGACGGTTGTCTTCATCGAGCGGCGCATGTGCCTCGAGATACAGATTCGAATCGCGCCAGCCGAACAGGTAGGGCTGGTTGACAATACGCACCGGCGTGCCGATCCCGACCTGACCGAAGATATGTTCGATATCTTCGGGATACAAGCGGATACAGCCGTGACTGACACGCATGCCGACACCGGCCGGTTTGTTCGTGCCGTGAATCAGGTAACCTGGAAATCCGAGTCCCAGTGCATAACGGCCCAGCGGATTGTCCGGGCCCGGGGGCACGCGCCGCGGCAACGGATCACCGGCGGCCCGGTGCTCGTCGCGCACCGATTGAGGCACGAACCAGACCGGATCGCGGGCCATCGAGACAATCGTCGTGGCGCCGGTCGGCGTTGCCCAGCCGGCGCGTCCGATGCCGATGGGAAATGTCTCGACGACCCGCGGCTCGCCGTCGGCAACCGGAGGGTAGTAAAACAGTCGTTTGGCCGCGAGATTCAGCACGATCCCGCGGCGCGGCGCAAGCGGCAATACATACTGTGTCGGCAGTACGATCAGGGTTCCCTCGCCGGGCAGCCAGGGATCGACATCAGGATTTGTCGCGACGAGATCGTCAAAACCCAGACCATACGCGCGGGCAAAATCGACAAAGGTATCCTCGTAGTGCGCCCGTACGAGTTGTACCTGGCCGACAATATCCTGCCCGTCCGAGAACGTGAAGCGATTGCCGCCGATCGGCTCCAGCTCCTGGCCGGCAGCCACCGGCGTGTCATACGAGTAAGCGTCGCCGGGATCCCGGTAAATGCCGCAGGCGGCCAGTGCCAGCGAGCAACAGGCACCGATATAAATGAGATTTCGCATGGAGGTGGATGCCCGTGCCCCAGGAATGATCAGGGACCGCAATGCGGGTTCTTGCCGGCTTCCTTCGCGGCATTGTAACGCACCAGGCTCTCCGGCAGTTCCCGAATCAGGTCCTGAATACGGGTATCTGACGAAGGATGAGTCGACAGAAATTCCGGCGGTGCCCCTTTGTCATTCTCGGCCATGTTTTTCCACAGCTTGACGCTTTGGCGCGGATCAAACCCGGCGTCAGCCATGTAATCGAGACCGATGCGGTCCGCCTCGCTCTCCTGGCTGCGACCATAGGGCAACAGCAGGCCGAGTTGCGCACCCTGCTGCACCAGATCGCCGGTGGCGCCACCGCCGAGGGCGGCGCCGGCCACGGCGGCAACGCCCTGGGTCGTCAGCGTCCGGTTTGCACGTTCGACCGAATGATGCTGCGTGACATGCGCAATCTCGTGTCCGAGTACCGCGCCGAGCTGATCCTGGTTTTTCGCGACAGACAGTATCCCGGTGTAAACGCCGATCTTCCCGCCGGGCATCGCAAAAGCATTCACCGTGTCATCGTCAAAGACCTCGATATCCCAGTCGAGCTCGGAATACGGCGGCTCGAGCGTTGCGATAATCGCATGGGCCACGCAATCGACATAGTTGCGCACATCGGGGTCGGTAGAAATCGGGGTCTGCGCACGCATCTGCTCGAACTGTTCATCGGCCTGGATGGCAATTTCCCGTTCACTGACCAGCGGCAGGCTGCAACTGGCCAAGGTCAGCGCCGCAAGTGCGCCGACCGACAGAATCCGTATGGTTCGAGTGATCATGACAATAATTGTGCCACCCATCCTCTGCGGTTAAAACAGGTTACGGTTCAGGCATTCTTCCAGCCAGATTCCGGCACGATCCAGGGACGATTCGAAAGCCGACAAGAATCGCTCCTGCAAAGTCTGCTTACCCTTGAACTTCACGGTAAAAACGTCGGCTTCCTGCGCCGCCGATAAAAGATAATCGTCACTCGTGCCCAGTTGATCTATCAGACCAAGCTCCAGCGCGTGAGTTCCGTACCAGTGTTCACCGGTCGATACGCGTTCGACATCGAGATTCGGCAGCTGCTCGATAACCAGGCCTTTGAACAGTACGTGCACGTCTTCGAGTTATTCCTTGAGCTTGGCGCGATCCTCGTAGGTATTCTTGCCGAACATGGTGACCGTACGCTTGTATTTTCCGGCTGTCACCTGCTCGAAATCGACACCGCGTTTCTCCAGTGCACGGTTGAAATTAGGCAGTTGTGCGATCACGCCGATCGAGCCGATCACGGCGAACCGCGCCGCAATAATGCGATCGGCAATGCAGGCCATCAGGTAACCCCCGCTGGCTGCAACCTTGTCGACAATAACCGTCAACGGCACGCCGCGATCCTTGATGCGCAACAATTGCGATGCAGCGAGTCCGTGTTCGTGTACGGCACCGCCGGGATTTTCCAGGCGCATGACCACCTCGTCATTTTCGGTCGCCGTCGATATAATGGCCGAAATCTCCTCACGCAGGCTCGCGACGCCGGATGCGCGGATATCCCCCTTGAAATCGAGCACGAAAACGCGCTTGCGATGGTCGGTATCCTCTGTCGCCGACTTTTTTGCCTGCTTGCGTTCTTTCTTTTCCGCCTTCTCGTGTTTTTTCCACGCCGCCTTATTCAGCATGGCACGCCGCACGACATCGCCCGCTTCCTTGAGTTTGTCATTCAGTTTTTCAATTTCCAGGCCGGCCCCGCCGGGAGAGCGGCGCGAAAAACCGGCAATCAGCGCCAGCACGACGCCAATGGCAACGACGACCGTAACGGCCTTGGCCAGAAACAGCCCATATTCAAGGAAAAACTCGACCATACCCGAAACAACTCCTCTTAGCCGGCCACGGTATCCAGGCCTGCATTATTGCCTTCCAGTGCCTGTTCGGCGCGATAACTCGAGCGTACCAGCGGACCGGATACAACCTCGATAAAACCACGGTCCAGACCCAGCTCCCGATAGCGCAAAAACTCCGCGGGAGCAACATAGCGCTCGACCGGCAGATGATTTGCGGTCGGGCGCAGGTACTGACCCATCGTCAGCAGATCCACACCGGCACCGCGCAGGTCATCCATCGCCTGCAGGATTTCGGCTGAAGATTCCCCGAGCCCGAGCATCAGGCTGCTTTTTGTCAGAATATCCGGCCGCCTGTGCCTGGCCGCCTCCAGTACTCTCAACGACTGCCGATATCCGGCCCGCGCATCGCGAACCCGGGGCGTCAGGCGCTCGACTGTCTCGATATTATGCGCAAAAACCCCGAGTGGCGAATCGACGACGACATGCACGGCATCGAGCGCGCCGCGAAAATCCGGCGTCAATGCCTCGACGGTCGTTGCCGGGTTGATTTCCCGGATTTTCCCGATGCATGCCGCGTAATGTGCAGCGCCGCCGTCTGCAATATCGTCGCGATCCACAGACGTCAAAACCACATAACGCAGTCCCATCAGGCGCACCGATTCCGCCGCATTGACTGGTTCATCCGGATCCAGCCGACCGCCCGGATTGCCGGTATCGACGGCACAGAACCGGCAGGCCCGGGTACAGACCCGACCCATCAGCATGATCGTTGCCGTGCCGCTGTTCCAGCACTCGCCGATATTCGGGCACATCGATTCCTGGCAAACCGTGGCCAGACCATGGGCCTTCACATTGTTGCGAATTTGTGCGTAACCGGCGCCGGTTGGCAAACGGGCCCTGAGCCACACAGGCTTACGGGTACCTGGCACATCCCCGAAACCGCGGTTTTTGTTGACACCGTTTTTAATGGCCGCAAACCCGCCGGCAGCGCGATATTTTTCACCGCTCTGAACAATCGGGATGTCCTTGAACTTACTCACAAAAAGTTGTGCCGCCACCACATACCGGGGCGCTATTCTAACCGAAACCACGCGTGGAAAGACCCAAAGGCCCCCAAATCACACCCCCACCCCGACACCGAAACCGGCCCGGAAGTTCTTTCAGAAAAAAAAGCCCGGCACTAAGGCCGGGCAATACAGGGGGAAGCCCTTAAAAATCCAACTTGCAGCACAAACCGTATTCGACAGTCGGAATTTAGTCTCTCTGAATCAATGCAGACGCGACCAGTTCAATAACTCGACATTCTCCACATCCATTTCAAAATTCTGCGCCAGCAGCGATTCGATCTCACTCGCTTCGAGCACCTGATCGTTCGAATGCCTGACCTCGACGACGCCGCTGTATTCATCCACGTCACTTTGCTCTGCCGAGCGAAGCAAAAACCGCGTGTAATACTTCGTGCGCATGGGTCAAGATTATGGCGAGAGGCCCGGGAAAACTGTGACCAAGCCCACAAAACAGCGATCGGCAACCGCATCGATCCGCACGACCGGCCGGCCAGCCCGTTGCGCAAAGGGACAAGGGTGCTATAACGTGCACCGGATCAATCACCAACAGGCTCCGGAAAACTCATGAAGGCGTTTGGCATAGCCACCATCGGCATGGCCGCACTACTGCTGACCGCAACGGCCCCGGCCCGACCGGCCGCACAAAATTCGCCACAAAACCTTTTTGCGCCGACACAAAAGATTCAGGCACAAGCCGATCAAGCCAACGCCGCCGTGCTGTCACCCGACACATACCGGCGAGCCGTCAAATACCTCGACCAGGCCAGGAGTGAATTCGACCGGGGGAAAAGTCCCGACCGGATACGCAATAAACTGAAAAAGGCCGATAAAGACTTTCACGCGGCCCGTACAAACGCCGAGCTGGCGAAACTGACGCTGGCCAAAGCCATCGAAAGTCGCGAGGCCGCCCGGCAGGCCGAAGCCGCCAGGCTCGCGGCAAGTGACTGGAAGGCCGCCGAAACGACTTTCACTGCCGCAGTCATGGCTCTGGAACGCGGTAAATTGAAAACGGCACAGAAGAAGGATGAAACGGCATATACCCAATTTCGTACCGCCGAACTGAATGCGATCAGAACACTGGTCCTGGCCGAGGCATGGCGGCTGATTGCCCGGATTCATCAGCAGAAGCTCGATCGTTTCGCGCCTCAAACCCTGGCCCGGGCCGAACAACTGGCGGGACATGCAAACGAATTGATCATCGCGGATCGCCACGCGCTCGATCGACCTTACGAGCTGGCTGACCGGGCCGTCTACGAGGCAAAACACGCACTGTTGATCGCGACGATCGCAAATCGGATCGACGAGAAAGAAATGACGGTCGAGACGCTGATTCTGAACCAGGAGTCCTCACTCGCGGCTATTGCCGAGGCGGCAAATATCAAAGCCGATTTTTCTGCCGGTCCGGAAAAAACCAGCGCCAGAATCATCGACCTGCTGGAAGAATTACCCGGCCTGCGCAATGATCTCAAAGATCGGGACGCAATGATTGCAGGACTCGAGGAAGAAATCCGCGAACTCGACACGGAACTCGGCGGCGCTTCTGCCGACCGGTCCCGGCTGATCCGCCGACTCGAGCAACAGGCCAGGGTTCGTGAACAATTTCGCCAAGTGGAAAATATGTTCACGAACGATGAGGCAATCGTTCTGCGAGATGGTGACAATCTGATCGTGCGGCTCGTCGGACTGAATTTTGCATCGGGCTCGGCAAAACTCGGGAAAAATGCCGCAGCACTGCTGGCCAAGGTTCAATCCGCCATCGAAGTGTTTCCGCAATGCGGCCTGACCGTCGAGGGGCATACCGATGCACAGGGTAATGCCGGCAAAAACCTTGCCCTGTCGGGTGAACGGGCCGAGGCGGTAAAAACCTGGATGACCGATGTCATGCACCTGCCGTCATTTCGAATCACGGCAAAAGGCTACGGCGATACGCGACCGATCTCCAGCAACAAGACAGCCGAAGGCCGGGCAAAAAACAGGCGTATCGACCTGATTATTACACCGGGGAAATAATCGAAACGGGGCCTCAATAGCAGGAAGCAACGGCGGAAAACCTGCTGCTTTATTTCTCCCGCAGCCATGCCGCCAGCGCGGCGCCGGTGCGCTCATTGGCCATGTAGCCGTAACACTTGTGTACATTCAGACCATCCGGGCCCCGGAAACAGGTTTGCAAATCGGTCTGGTCGACAATGCTCTCGACCAGCCCAAGATCCACCATTTCACGGTAATCATCGGCAAAGGTCCTGTCGAGCGCCGTCATTTCACCGACCGCTGACAGATTGACCCAGCGGCGAATATTGGTCGGATACCGGCATACGCCCGACGCATGCGCATTGAGCATCCGATGACGCATGAAATTGAGACCAAGCGGACTGCCCAGCGTCATGAACAGGTCGACACGAATTTCACTGTCGCTGCCATGGCTCAGTTGCCAAAGCACCTCGAAGGCGATCACCGAACCCAAGCTATGGGCAATAACGAGCAAGCGCGCTTCGGGCGCCCACGAGGCGAGCAGACGGTCGGCAACCAGCTGTCGAATACGGGTGGCAACACCATCCTGATCCTGAAAATAGCGTCGTGTTTCCCTGAGCGTCCTTTTCATCTCCGGATTCGCGACCAGGTCGATCAGGCAGGGAAACTTGTCACTGAGCAAATAAATAAGCCTGCCAATTCGCTTGTGCCAGTGACGGGCTTCACGAATATCACGTTCGTCGGGACCGTCAGCGGCCAGCAATCGTTCGATGCCGGGTAAATCCGGCTCGACGGCCGTTTGCGTATCGTAAAAAAGCCGCGACCACGGTGCGACACGGAATGAATCCCGACGCCGTGCAAACTCTTCGGCAGCGCCGGGGTCCGCGCGACCGACACCGTTGAGCAGGCAGCGCCACAGCATTTCCTCGTGCGCTTCTACCGGCGGCTTCGGCTGCATGCCCGGCACGTAGACGATTTGCGTTTCTCCCGTCATGCGCCGATAGTACCTTCGTCGGGAGAACAAACAAATGAAATACCTGCACACAATGGTGCGCATCACCAACGTCGACGAGTCGCTGAACTTCTATTGCCGACTGCTGGGTCTGCAGGAAATACACCGCATCGAGAACGAGCCCGGTCGGTTCACCCTGATATTTCTGGCCGTACCCGGCGATGAAACGAATGCTGTCGAGCTGACATACAACTGGGATGTTCAGCCGTATCCGGAAGGCCGGAATTTCGGTCATCTGGCGTACGAGGTCGATGACATCTACGCGGCCTGCCGAAAACTGATGGAGGGCGGCGTCACGATCAACCGGCCGCCACGCGACGGACGCATGGCTTTCATTCGCTCACCGGATCATATTTCGATTGAATTATTGCAATCGGGCAAGGCGCTCGAGCCGGCGGAGCCCTGGTTATCGATGCCGAATACCGGCCACTGGTAAGCGTCAGACTGCAGCCACTTTGCCGGCCCGAAAACGCCCCGTCTGGATATGGCTGTCCGATTCCTTGATGATGACGCGATTGCGCCCTTCTTCCTTGGCCTGATACAAAGCCTCGTCGGCCATCTGGATCGCACCGGCCAGGCTGCGCGCCGAACCGGGCAGAATAATCCCGACACCGATGCTGACCGTCAGGTACTGGTCCGTGACCGAGTCAGCATGCGGAATTTTCAGGCTGCGCACGGATTCACGCAATTGTTCGGGTAATTCACGCCCGTATTCATGCGCCGGCCCGTATAAAATCAGCGCGAACTCCTCACCGCCGTAACGTGCCGCAAAATCGAGCGGGCGTTGCGCGCTCAGCGCGATCACTTTTGCAACTTCTTTCAGCGCGTCGTCACCGGCCTGGTGCCCGTAATGATCATTGAACGCTTTGAAATAATCGATATCGATCAGGAGCAGGGTCAGCTGTGCATGCTCGCGCCGGGACTGGCGCCAGATTCTCTGCGCATACTGGTCATAACTGCGGCGATTGTACAGGCCGGTCAGGCCGTCTCGCTCGGCCAGCTGGCTCAGTATCTTCGAGTCCAGGAACGAGCGTCGCTCGGCATGTTCGAGCTGATAGCAGGAAAAGCCGCCGACCCAGTTGACAAAAATGAGCAGTGTCGTCGAAAACGCTACCTCGTTGAAACGAAAGTCCCATGAAAAACTGCCCACCATATAGAGTCCGGAAATGGTCAGGGCGGTAATGCTCGCATGTCGGAACGGCAGACCGAGGATCAACCAGACCACGAAGACCCATGCAATCAATATGGCAAAGTAATACGGCATCCCCTCGAGGCTGGCCCGCAGCACAATGGAGTTGGCCCACATGCCGATTAGTGTCGCGCTGACGGCGATCAGAAACTGGTACGTTCGGTGCGTGGCCGGATTCATCGATGCCCACAATGTCGCGCCGAGTACCGGCAACATGACCAGAATATCGAAACTCAGCGTCACCGGGTTGGCGCCATGCCTGGCAACCATGACGCCGATGCTGATCAGCGTTACGGCCATGGCCAGGATCGGTAGCAATCGAGACCGCTGTACGCTCATCTGCGCATAGTGCGCCAGGAACTCTTCCTCGACGAAATCGGAGAACCGCAGCCCGGCAAAACCGCGCTTGAGCTGGTCGGAGAACGGAGAGTTCAGATTTTCGTTGGTAGGGTGACTCACCAGCGATCCAGAGTTCAAAGGGCGCATTGCGCGCATTCAGACCATGGAAATTAGACGCCACGGCCACTTTGCGCCATGCCATAAATCACACTTCCGGAAACAAATGATGCAGTACGGCAGAAGGTATCTGCACGGACCACGCACAGACCATATATGGTAAAAAGAAAGGGGCGCTAGTGCGCCCGTTGCGCCCTGGCCGTGCTGTCGACCTCCCAGGCCAGCAATGCCGCCTTGCGGTCCGTGCCCCACCGGTAGCCGCCGATTGCACCGTCGGCCCGAATCACGCGATGACAGGGCACCAGGCAAGCGATCCGGTTTCTCGCCACGGCGTTGCCCACGGCACGCGCCGCATGCGGATATCCAAGCCGTTGTGCAAGCTGACGGTAACTGATCGTCTGACCGATCGGGATGCTGCGCAGTTCGGACCAGACCTCGATCTGAAACGCCGAGCCGTGCAGGTCCAGTTCGCAGCCCGATGCCCCGGGTGAAAACAGATAGCGGCACTCGGCGGCGAAACGGCCGGGGACATGGATAACTTGCCGGCCGGGGTTTTGCCGCTCGAGTTCGGCGGCCGGCTCGGCGCCTGGCGCATCGGCGAAGGCAACGTCACAGATTCCCGAGGCCGTACCGGCTATCCAGCCCGGGCCGAAGCGGCTGACAAAACAATCATATTCGATCATTCCGGTCGCAAGGGTCATCGTCATGCACTCCCGCAGCGAAGGTCGCGCCGACCCTGCGCCGATGTTAAGTTACGGTTCGATCCGTGAACAATCTAGCATTGACATCCCGCACGATTCAAATCCATGCCTGACACGACAGCGCCTGTAACGAGATATGCGCGCCGGCTGCGCCGAATTGCCGGCCCGCTCGTGGCAACCCTGCTGGCGACGCCACAGCTCGCGGCCGATGAGCCGACCGCCATCGCGCCGATGACGGCGGCCTTCGCCCCGGCGCCGATGAACCTGTGCGCCGTGCGCGAAGACGGTTTTCTGTCCGGAGACCTGTATGGCGCACTCAGCAGGCATATCGACTGGCACGGCGGGGAAATGGATTGCGGTGGCATGCTGCGGCCCGGAGATGACGGAGGCATTCGCCTCGTATTTGCCGAACCCCGGCAGGGAGAACGGCTGCTGATCGTATTGGGCATAGACGGTGCACTCGACAAGCTGCCGGAAGGAGAACACAACACGAACGTGACGATTGTCGATGAAACACGCAATCTGTTTTTCAGCTCGGGCCGCCGCGAACGCTGCTGGTCGACAATCGAATCGGTCCGGCCCGTCGCCGATCCCGGCGACCGAATGCTACAGGTTGCCGGTAAAGTCTATTGTGCCGGCAGTCTGCCGTCGCTGTCCGACAACCGTTCCATTGCGCTGCGCGACTGGTCTTACTCGGGCCGGTTACTGCTCGATGAATAAGATCCGGATTCATCGGATATGCCACTTCCCGGCGCTGCTGGGCATGGCGATCATTGCCGTAACGACAGCCGCGCATGCCGCCAAACCGGCCGGCTACCTGGCCGGCTTCGCGACCACAACGGCAATCATCGAGACATCGGGTCTGTCGTGCCTGGCGCTCAACCTATATCTGGCCGACAGTCCGCCACAGCAGGCGCAGGGCCTGATGCGGATCGAATGGCTCGATAAATACGAAGGCATGCTGTTTCGCTATCGTGAACCGGCGGTGATTACGATGTGGATGAAAAACACGTATATACCGCTGGACATGGTGTTTATTCGCCGCGATGGCCGGATAGCGGGAATTGCCGGGCACACGACACCGATGTCGACCGAACGCATCACATCGCCCGGACCGGTCACCATGGTGCTCGAACTCAACGCCGGATTTGCCGGGGAACAACGACTGAAGACCGGCGACCGGTTACTTGCCGTCGACTGAGCCCGACGGGTTCGGCACAGAAATGCCGGCGACCGGTCACGAGTCCGGCTTGACCTTGCACTGGACCTCGTAGCGAATATCATATCGGCCCGGATTATGCTCGAACATGTCGAACGGCCGGCGCTTCAGAATCCTGTACCCGTCCGGACACATCTTGCGTTGCTCCAGCCAGTCGGACAGCCATTCCATTCTCTTCGCCTCTGCGGCAGCGTCGCCGTCCGGGTAATTCGGGTCAAACGTCACGTCGAAATACAGGACATCGTTGCGATCGAACGGTTCGCTCAACTGACTGTACCGGTGGCGTATGTAATCGGGGGATTCCTGGAAACTGGCACACCCCGTCAGCACGATAGCCAGCCATATTACCGCCCGGATTCCGGCACGGGCCGGGATCTTGATTTGTGTTTGTAACATCGATTCACCGCCTTGCTCGACGAGTATAAGAAGGATACCGGGTTCTGGCTACGTTGCCAGATACATCGTGTGTGTGCCAGTCTTGAAATCAGGGAATCCGGCCGCCCGGACATCCGGCAAGCCAGCTTGTGACACGGCACGAATAACAGGGGTTGCGCAGCCATGCTCAGGAACACGTTTAATTCATTTTTCCGGCTCGAGGCAGCCGGCGGCATCCTGTTGCTGCTCGCCGCCGGCTCCGCGATGGTTCTGAAAAATTCCGCATTTGGCCAGATGTATGCCGCCTTTCTGGATATCCCGATACAGATACGGATCGGCGCGCTGAATATCGACAAGCCGCTGTTTCTGTGGGTGAACGACGGCCTGATGGCCATGTTTTTTTTCACGATCGGCATGGAAGTCAAGCGTGAAGTGATGGTCGGCGAACTCTCCGACATACGCCAGGTGATCCTGCCCGGCATGGCCGGACTCGGCGGTATTATCTTTCCGGCCGTCATCTATTACCTGGTCAATAGCGGCGACGGAACGGCCCTGCAAGGCTGGGCGATTCCGACAGCCACGGATATTGCCTTTGCGCTGGGGGTTCTCGCGCTGGTCGGCAATATCCCAACGGCCCTGAAGCTCTTCCTGATGACACTGGCGATCATCGACGATCTGGGCGCGATCATTATCATCGCAATTTTCTATACGACGGATCTGTCGATCGGTTCGCTGATCGCGGCATTGCTTTCGATCGGCGGTCTGATCTGGCTCAAGCTAAAAAACACGATCAGAATTGCCCCCTATATGATTATCGGCATCATTTTGTGGGTCTCGGTACTCAAGTCCGGCGTCCATGCCACGCTGGCCGGCGTCATTCTCGGCCTGTTCATTCCGATGAAACCCGCCGAACCCGGCGGCGACCCCGCCCTGGAGCGATTACTTCACGCACTGCATCCATGGATTGCATTTGGCATCCTGCCTTTATTCGCCTTTGTCAATGGCGGCATCAACCTCACTGGGGTCTCGCTGTCGTCACTGACCGACCCGGTGCCGCTGGGCATCATGCTCGGACTGATCGTCGGCAAACAGCTCGGCGTGTTCAGTTTTGCATGGCTTGGCATCAAGTCCGGATTCGCCCACTTGCCGCAACACACATCAATGGCACAAATTTATGGCGCTGCCGTTCTGTGCGGTGTCGGCTTTACGATGAGCCTGTTCATCGGCAGCCTCGCATTCGAAGAAACCGGTATCGGCTATAGCCGCCCGTATCGTCTCGGGATCGTAACCGGTTCGCTGATCTGCGGGGTACTCGGCTACCTGGTCCTGAAACTCGTGACCCGCAAGCCGGCCGCCACGCCAGAATCACGCTAGGGGTCCGGCGAACCAGACCGGGCCGTATCACCATGAAGGCACCCTCCCGCCCGGACAAAAATACATCGACTGCACAAAACACGGCAACGCAGAACACACCGTTATATCTGTTCTGGCAGCCGCGCTACTGGCTCTTGTGGATCGGTATCGGCGTTCTGCGGCTGATGATCGGGCTGCCTTTTCGCGTACAGCTGCAAATTGGCCGGCTGCTCGGCGGGCTGGCGTTCGCCGTCGCGCCGGAGCGTCGCCGCATTGCCGAAATCAATCTGGGCATCTGTTTTCCCGAACTCGACGCGCAGGCAAAACGCCGGCTGGTCCGCGCACACGGCGCATCGCTGGGTTTCTCGGTTTTTGAAATCGGTCTTGCACTGTGGGGTCGCGATGCCCGGCTCGGCAAGCTGGTGACATTCAAGGGCCTGGACAACCTGACCACGCTTCTCGAACAGGGTCAGGGCGTCATCGTACTGAGCGGACATTTCCCGGCCATCGAATTGACCGGCCGCGTGTTCGCGAACAGGGCCCCGGACATGGCGGCCATGTACCGGCCGCTGAAAAACCCGCTGATCAACGAGCTGTTGCGCCGCGCCCGTCGGCAAGCCATTTCGACGCTGATCCCCAAAGGAGACGTACGCCGGATGATTCGCATTCTCAGGAAGGGCAAACCAGTCTGGTATGCGTCCGACCAGAGCTACGACCGGGCCTATGCGGAACTGGTGCCGTTTTTCGGCGAGCCGGCCATGACCAATGCCGCATTAACCCATATCGCCCGGATGGGCAAAGCCCGCGTCGTACCATTTTATCCGCGCCGACTTCCCGACGGCAGCGGTTACGAATGTGTCATTCTGCCCGCGCTGGAAAATTTTCCGGGTGACGATCCGGCCACCGATGCCGAACGGATCAATGTACTGCTGGCCGACTGGATACGCCGGGCGCCGGAACAGTATTACTGGGTTCACCGGCGTTTCAAGAACCGTCCCGAACCGTACCCGGATCCGTATCGAAATATCTGACGGCAGGTACGGCGCCGCCCCGCTGCACTTCAGTGTTCTGCAACAAGCGTCCTGCGATACCCGTCGAGCAGGCGATTCCAGTCACCTTCCGTGAACCGGACGGCCCGGCGAACCCGCAATTTCGCCAGTGATCGATGCAGACGATCGAGATTCCGCTGCATCCATGCACCGGGCATGTCCCTGATCCGGCCGCGATCGAAGTCGAGCAGGTACAACCGGTTTTTCGAATCGATCTGAATGTTATGCGCATTCAGATCAGCATGACAGATGCCTGCGGCATGAAACCGGGCGATCATTTGCCCGACCGCCTGCCAGGATTCCGGAGCCAGCGCGGTACCGGACAGGCGTTCCGACAGGGGCATCACGTCGGGAATACGCAGGGTAATGAGATCCGCTGCATACACCGTGCCCCGACGCTCGACACGGGCGGCAACCGGTCGCGGCACCGGCAGTGCCAAGCGGTACATGCTCTCCAGCAATGACCACTCGCGAAAGGGTCGTGTCCTGTGCAACCCGGCCCACAGAAACTCGTCGCTCGACAGTCGCCGCGCGAGACCGCCGCGGCAATAATGACGCAACACCCACTGCATGGATTCATGCTCGATAAACAGCACCTTGCCGCGACCGCTACCCGGGCCCGTTGCGAAGGCCGCGCCGGACCAGCGCGCCGCATCGAACCACGATACATCGATATGGTCGATCAGGGCATCATCGTATACGATGACGCTCTGGCCGCATTCTGTCGTTTTTCTGGCCAATTGAATCCATCCATGCCCGCACGTCCCCCCGACTCTATCTGCATCGTCCGCCTCTCGGCAATCGGCGACTGCTGTCATGCGCTCGCTGCCGTACGCTCGATCCAGTCCGCGTGGCCACAAACACAGATTACGTGGGTCATAGGCAGAGCCGAATACGCGTTATTCAAAGGCGTCAACGACGTGCAATTTATCATTTTCGAAAAATCTTCCGGCTGGCGGGGATATCTCGATGTCCGGCGCCAACTCCGGGGCCGGCGCTTTCCGGTCATGTTGCACATGCAGGCATCGATGCGCGCCAACTTGCTGACTCGTGTTATACGCGCCGACCGGATTATCGGTTATGACCGGGCACGAGCCCGCGATTATCAATGGTTGTTCACCCATGAACGAATTCCGGCAGCGCCGCGGCAACACGTACTCGATGCGATGCTTTCTTTTCCCGAATACCTCGGGCTTCGGGAGCACGATCTGCGCTGGGATATTCCGATCCCGGCGGCCGATCGCCTGTTTGCCCGCAATCTCTGCATCGGCCCCGGACCGGTCTGCATTATCAGCCCGTGCAGCAGCCGGCGATTTCGCAATTTTCGCGACTGGAACGTGGATCGATACATCGAACTCGCCGATTATTTGACCGGGAAATATGACGCCCAGGTCATCCTGACCGGGAGCCGGTCCGCACGGGAAATACAGTACGGACAGGACATCGAAGCCGGCACCGACACACCGGTCACGAACCTGGTTGGCGCCACCACCCTCAAACAGCTGCTCGCGCTGATCGATTGCGCCGAAGTCGTGATCTGCCCCGATTCGGGGCCGGCGCATATGGCCACGACCGTCGGTACGCCGGTCGTCGGCCTGTACGCAACGTCAAACCGGCGCAGAACCGGCCCGTACTTTAGCCAGAACCTCGTCGTGGATCGTTATCCGCAGGCAATAGAAAACGCGTACGGCAAGCCGGTCGAACGACTGCGCTGGGGGCAACGCGTGCGGGATCCGAAAGCGATGAACCTGATTCGCCTCGAAGACGTGACCGGGAAGCTCGACCTGGTCCTGAACCCGGAACGGACCGGTCGTTATCGAATACTCGACCCGGATTGAAGCCACGCCGGCGCGTCAGGCACCGACGGTATCGAGGTAACGTTTGACGCCTTCTTCCAGGCCGATAAATTCCGCCTCGTATCCGGCTGCCCTGAGTCCGGTCAGATCGGCCCGGGTATAGCTCTGATAACTGTCACGCAGGTGATCGGGAAACGGGATATACCGGATTTCGCCCCGACCATGCCAGTCAATAACGGCCCGCGCAACATCGTTGAATGTGCGTGCACGACCCGTGCCCAGGTTGAAGATCCCGTTCATGCCGGGATTTCTGAACAGCCACAAATTGACTGCCGCCACATCGTCGACATGAATGAAATCGCGCCGCTGCTCGCCGTCGCCATACCCGTCGCATCCGGAAAATAACCGGACCTCGTCACCGGACTTCAACTGCTGATGAGAATGATGCATGACGCTGGCCATTGCACCCTTGTGCTGTTCTCCCGGCCCATAGACATTGAAATACCGCAAGCCGACAACCTGTGACTCGATCATTGCCGACTGATGCCGGACATATTGATCGAACATCAGCTTGGAGAAGGCATAGGCATTGATCGGCCGTTCGTTTTGCCGTTCAATCGAAAATGTCGTGCCGGCCCCGTAAACGGATGCCGACGATGCATAGATCAGGGGGATTTTCCGTTCCACGCAGTAATGGAACACGCGCCTGGAATACTCGAAATTCGTGTCCATCATGTACCGACCGTCCCATTCGGTCGTTGTCGTACAGGCACCCTGGTGGAAAACGGCCTCTATCCCGGTGCCGAAGGACGCCCCGTCGACCAGCCGGCCGAGAAAATCGTCTTTATCGAGATAATCGACAAGATCGCAATCGGCGAGGTTGAAAATCTTGTGTCCGTCGGTCAGGTCGTCGACGACTAGGATATCGGAAATACCCGTACCGTTCAGGCGCCTGACGATATTGCTGCCGATAAATCCGGCGCCGCCGGTGACGATAATCATGGGCCTGCCTGTCGTTGATACAATTCGTTTTTCAGTCGGTCGGCGCGTCGACAAGCGTATAGCGGGCACCGCAATAGGGGCATTTCACCGTTCCTTCCGCCTCGATCGGCAAATAGACCTTCGGATGCGAATTCCACAGATACATGCCGGGCATCGGACACGACAGCGGCAAATCCTCGCGCGTCACTTCATAGCATTGCTCGGCATTGGGCTGGATCAGTTTGTGTTCGATTACGTTACCGTTATCCATCGACATTGGGCTCCCTGATTTTCTTTTCTTGCCCGCAATTATAGCAGCGCGAGGGCACCGGCCTTCAGGCTCCGGTAAAAATCCTTTGCCAGATTGCCCGAACCTTCCCGGCCAGGTCCGCTGTCTCGCCACGCCGAACCAGTTGAGGTTCGCCGGCCAGGGCCAGCCGGTGCATATGGCGACGAAACTCGCGATAGGTATCCGTCAATATCCGGGCGTCGCCGACGGGCAATATCTTCGCTGCAGCAAGCGCCTCGAGTTGACGGATATTGTCCGACCAGGCGATCAACCCGGGATCGTGACAAGCCTCTTTGAGCACGAGATACTGCACGATAAATTCGATATCGGTCACGCCGCCCGGATCCTGTTTCAAATCAAACCACTCATCGGTGCCACGACTCAGTTCCGTTCGCATTTTCTGTCGCATTTCCAGCACATCGGCTTGCAACGAGTCACGATGCACGTGTCCGGTCAGCACATTGCGACGCACGTCCTCGAAAGCGGCCGATAACGGCGCATCTCCCGCCACCGGGCGGCCCCGGAGCAGGGCCTGATGTTCCCATGTCCATGCTTCGGTCTGCTGGTAATGCGAAAAAGCCGCCAGGCTCGAAACCAGCAGACCCGACTGGCCGTTTGGGCGCAAACGGGTATCGACCTCGTACAGGGGGCCTGTCGTCGTCGGCATCGTCAGAATGTGGATAATGCGCCGGGCCAGGCGCATGAAGAACACGGCATTATCGACCGGCCTGTCGCCATCGGTATGTTGATCGCTCCCCTGCGAGTCATGCAGGAAAATAATATCCAGGTCTGAACCGTAACCCAGCTCCAGCCCGCCGAGCTTGCCGTAAGCGATGATTGCAAACTGCGCGGTGTGCCGCTGCCCGTCGATCACACAACCCGGCATGCCGTATTGCTGCATCAATTCACCGCGCCCGAGTTTCAGCGCGCCGACCAGTACGATTTCGGCGATATCGGTCAGACGATCGCTGACCTTCATCAGTGGCAATACGCCACTGAGATCCGCGACAGCCACCCGGAAAGTGGCGGCCTGCTGGAAATCGCGCAGCGCAAAACGACCGGCTTCCGGGTCGTCGTCAATCGCGCCCTGCAACCGGCCGGCGAGGTCGGCTTCCAGGTCTTCGCGGGTGGGCGGATCGTGAAAAATTCTCTGATCGAGCAGTTCATCGAGTAACAACGGATGGGAAGCGATCTGCGTAACCAGCATGCTGCTCATCGAACACAGCCTGACGAGCCGTTCGAGCGCAGCAGGATGCTCATTGAGCAATGAAAAATAAGCCGATCGCCGGCCAATGGCCTCAATGATCGTCAGCACGCCGATCAATGCACCGAGTGAATCGGGTTGACGCGCAGCGATCGTGACGATTTCAGGCATCATCGTGATCAGGCGCCGCCGCCCCGCCTCATCGAGACGCAGATAAAAACCGCTGTCACGAAAGACCTGCAACCGTGCGGCGACCGCGTCCGGATCCGCATAGCCCAGATTCGCCAGTATGTCTGCAGATTCTGCGGCCGATGCGTCGGACGAGAACATCTGCATGATCTGCGCATGGTCTTCTGTAGCCGCTGGCGTTTCGTCGCCGCGCAGAACAATGCTGCGGAAATGGCCGGCCACGATATCCCGGTAGTCCGACAAAGTCTGCGCCAGTCGATCCCATCCGGGCGCGTCCATTGCCAGGGCCAGACGCGCCCGGTTCATCTCATCGGTCGGTACATCATGCGTTTGCCGGTCGCCGATGGCCTGCAGCCGATTCTCGAACTGCCGCAAAAAACCGTAGGCCTCAGCCAGTTCGCCCGCCGTCTCGTCCGTCAGGCATCCCGGCCGTACCAGTTTTTTCAAAGCGGTCAGCAAACTGCGTTCGCGCAATGCTGCTATGGTCCCGCCCCGCACCAGCTGCAGCGTCTGGACAATAAATTCGATCTCGCGAATCCCGCCGCGGCCCAGCTTGACGTTCTCCCGAAACTCCTTGCGCTGAACCTCTGCCTCGATCATCGTCTTCATGTCGCGTAACGAACTGAATACGCCGAAATCCAGGTAGCGCCGGTAGACGAACGGCCGCAAAACCTGATCGTAAAAATCATCCGCCCCTGCCCAGTCGTTTATCACCCGCGCCTTGACGTACGCATAGCGCTCCCAGTCGCGGCCGTGCTGCATCAGGTAATTCTCCAGTGCCGGCAGGCTGACCGCCACCGGACCGCTGTCACCGAATGGCCGCAGACGAATATCCACGCGATAGACAAAACCGTCAGCGGTCTTTTTACTCAGCATGCCGATTACGCGCCGGGTGAGCAGACGGAAAAATTCCTCATTGCTGATTGACCGTTTGCCATCCGTTTCTCCGTGCCCGGTGAAACAGAAAATCAGATCGACATCGGAAGAAAAATTCAACTCGCGGCCGCCGAGCTTGCCCATGCCCAGCACGACGAGACCGGCAGTCGATCCGTCGCCACACCGCGGCTTGCCGTAAAGTTTCTCCAGCAGGGTCTGCGCCCAGTCAATAACGGCACAGATCGCCGCATCGGCAATGCCCGACAATTCCGCCAGCGTTTCTTCGACCGGGGCAAAACCCGACAGATCGCGCCAGACAATCCGCAGCAGTTCCCGGTGCCGAAGCCAGCGCAACCGGCACTCCAGCTCCGGTTCCGACGGACTGTCCGCCCGCACCGCGCCAAACAGACCGGATACTTCGTCCGCATCGAGCGGACGCGCCAGACGCCCCGAATCGACCAGTTCCCGGAACACCCCGGGACGACGGGCAATAATATCCGCAGCATAGGGGCTGCAAGCCAGCACCTTGCGCAACACCGGCATCATGCCAGCCTCGGCCGACAACACGCCGCCAAGCGCATCGTTACCGCCATGGCGGCTCAGCCAGTCATCGACCGGCCCGGCCAGAATATCAGGCAGGGGCGAGTCGTGCTCGTCACGAACAGGCGTCATGCAAGACAGTGTCGGTCAGCCGCCACAATAAGAAAAGGCTCTTCCATCGCCAATACGGAAAATACCGCCAAAAACCCAGCCCCACTAAAAAAGGCCCCGCCGAACCGGCGAGGCCTTCCCGGAGCCAAAACCCCGATCTGGATAGCGCGGAACTACCAGGCAGCTTACATCATGCCGCCCATGCCACCCATGCCGCCCATGTCGGGCATCGGCGGAGCAGCCTCTTCCTTCGGCGCTTCGCTGACCATCGCTTCGGTAGTCAGCAACAAACCGGAAACAGAAGCCGCATTCTGCAACGCGATCCGGGTTACCTTCGTCGGATCGATGATACCCAGATCAATCAGACCACCGAACTCGCCGCGGGCTGCATCGTAACCGAAGTCACCTTTGCCTTCCGCCACCTTGTTCAGGATAACCGATGCATCTTCACCGGCATTCGTCACGATCTGGCGCAGCGGCTCTTCAAGCGCACGCAGCAAAATATGAATACCGACGTTCTGGTCGTCGTTGCCGCCCTTGACGCCTTCCAAGGCAGAGGACGCACGAATCAGCGCAACACCACCACCCGGAACGACACCTTCCTCGACCGCAGCACGTGTTGCGTGCAACGCATCTTCGACACGCGCCTTCTTTTCCTTCATTTCGATCTCGGTCGCCGCACCAACCTTGATCACTGCAACACCGCCGGACAGTTTGGCGACACGTTCCTGCAGTTTCTCGCGGTCGTAGTCGGACGAAGAATCCTCGATCTCTTTCTGAATCTGGTCAACACGGGCCTTGATATCCGTTGCCGAACCGGCGCCATCGATGATCGTGGTGTTTTCCTTCGTGATCTGGATCTTCTTGGCCTCGCCCAGATCATCCAGCGTTGCCTTCTCGAGGCTCAGGCCGACTTCCTCGGAAATGACCTGACCGCCGGTCAGAACCGCGATGTCCTGCAGCATGGCCTTGCGACGGTCACCGAAGCCCGGCGCCTTGACCGCACCGACCTTGACGATACCGCGGATATTGTTGACGACCAGTGTGGCAAGCGCTTCGCCTTCGACGTCTTCGGCAATAATCAGCAGCGGACGGCTGGATTTTGCGACGTTTTCGAGCAGCGGCAACAGATCGCGGATGTTCGAGATCTTCTTGTCGAAAAGCAGCACATACGGATTTTCGAGTTCCGCACTCTGCGTATCCGGCGAATTGATGAAATAGGGCGACAGGTAACCGCGGTCGAACTGCATGCCTTCGACGACATCCAGCTCATTGTCCAGGCCCGAACCCTCTTCGACCGTGATCACGCCCTCCTTGCCGACCTTGTCCATCGCCTCGGCGATAATCTTGCCGACGGCCTCGTCGGAGTTGGCCGAAATCGTGCCGACCTGGGCAATCGCCTTTTGATCGGCGCAGGGCTTGGACAATTTGCCGAGCTCCTCGACAATCGTCGCTGCCGCCTTGTCGATGCCGCGCTTCAGGTCCATCGTATTCATGCCGGCGGCTACCGATTTCAGACCTTCGCGCAACACGGCCTGGGCAAGCACCGTGGCCGTCGTCGTGCCGTCACCGGCGATGTCGGACGTCTGTGAAGCCACTTCCTTGACCATCTGTGCGCCCATGTTTTCGAACTTGTCTTCGAGTTCGATTTCCTTGGCGACCGAAACACCGTCCTTGGTTACGGTCGGAGCGCCAAAACTTTTGTCCAGAATGACATTGCGGCCTTTCGGGCCCAGTGTCACTTTCACGGCGTTTGCCAGCAGGTTAACCCCGGCAAACATGCGATGACGCGCGTCATCGCTGAATTTCACATCTTTCGCAGCCATTTGCGTATTCCTCTTTTCAAATGCTCAAATCTGTAATCGTCGTTCGATGGTCGAACAACGAATGTCAGCCTTCGATCACGGCCATGACGTCGTCTTCTTTCATGACGAGCAGCTCTTCGCCGTCGACCTTGACCTCGGTCCCGCTGTACTTGCCAAACAGGACCGTGTCGCCGGCCTTCAGGTCCAGGGCCCGCACATCGCCGTTCTCAAGCAGCTTGCCGTTACCGACGGCGATCACTTCGCCCTTGATCGGCTTCTCGGTAGCGCTGTCCGGAATCACGATGCCGCCCGGTGACGTACGTTCTTCTTCCATCCGACGGATGATGACTCGATCATGAAGCGGTCGAATCTTCATGGTATAGACCTCCTGCAAAGTTGTTCTGTAAAACCGATTCCGGGCCAGGAATGATTAGCACTCGCCCGGAGGAGTGCTAATAATAGGGTCGAAAACCCAAAAAACAAGGGGGTCCGGCGGATTCGTCACGTGGTCCGTTTTTGCTGCGATGTAGCATCGGTCCGGCCACCGCACACTTGAACTGAGCAGCAGACCGATGACAGCCTGCCTGTCCGCAGCTATCCTAGCGACCCGATAGCCATCGTCCGCCCCGGATCAGGAACCATCCGGCCCGGGTTCGGGTCGGAAATTGCAATGACTGCCAACGCACATATCCTCATCCTTTGCACCTGCCC
>Ga0114931_10001807_pt1 | contig 27171 bp, 21 predicted proteins | sample 2SBtaG_FD_89579 | JGI IMG/M metagenome (GOLD analysis project Ga0114931, IMG submission 89579) | Deep subsurface microbial communities from Kolumbo volcano to uncover new lineages of life (NeLLi) - 2SBTROV14_V59a metaG | ecosystem: Environmental > Aquatic > Marine > Volcanic | place: Kolumbo... | reverse complement strand
GTCAGCGCTGTGGTTCCGACGCTCGGACGCAGCCGCTGGCTGACCGCATGCCTCGAGGCGATCCGCGTCGCGGGTGGCAGCGAGGTCGAGATCCTGGTCGTCGACCAGGCCCGGCCATCGCTGGCACTCGACCGGCGCCTGGCCGATCGCGTGCTGCGACCCGGCGGCGCGCGGCTCGGCTTCGCTGGCGCCAACAACCTGGCGCTCGGCGCAGCACGCGGTCGCTACCTGGCGACGATCAATGACGATGCGATCATCGCCCGTGACTGGTTCGAGCCGCTGCTCGCCGTGCTCGAGCGCGAGCACAGAGTGGCTGCGGTGCAGGGAACCAACGTGATGCTGGACACCGAGACCCGCATCGATGGACGCGGCATCGGCTGGAATCGCTGGTGGCAGGCCGTGCAGATCGACCGCGGCCTGGAGGCGGATGCTGCGCCGCGCACACCGCACGCGGTGTACGGGGTGTCAGCGACCGCCGCCTTGTGGCGGCGTGAAGCGCTCGAGACGCTTGGCCAAGGCCGGCCAGAAGCCTGGTTTGACCCGCGCCTCAGCGCCTACTATGAAGACGTCGATGTCGCTGGCCGGCTGCGTGCGGCCGGCTGGTGCGCGCGCACGGTGCCTGCCGAGCGTGCACGCCACGCTGGCTCGACCACCGGCAATACCCTGCCCCAGCGCGCCCAGGCGCTGGTGTACGGCAACCGCCACTTGGTGCTGGCACGGCTGCTGGGTCGCAGCTACTGGCCCCGCCTGCCGCGTCTGCTGCTGCGCGACCTCGCTGACCTGTGGCAATCGCAACGGCACCAGGACGCCGAGCTGGCGCGCGGCATCCTCCGCGGCTGGTGGCACGCTGGCCTCCGGCTCGGGAAGTTCGTACGCTTCGGTGCGCCGCTGGTGCCACTCGGTGATCTGCGTCGCTTCGCGCTCGGGGACCTTCGAGCATGATCCAAACGGCGCGCGATCGCCCGGCCGATCGAGCAACGCAGACCCGTGCGCAACGAGCAACGCCGGCACTCTCGGCCATCGTCGTCCATTGGCGCAACGAGGCCCAGCTCGAGCGGCTGCTCGCCGCCTGGCCATCGGACCCCCGCATCGAGCTTTTGGTGGTCGATAACTCGGGCACTGCGAAGGCCCTGCCGGCAGGTGTTCGACGCTTGGTGCCCGCCGGCAACCTCGGCTTTGGTGGTGGTGTGAGCTTCGCACTGACGCGCGCACGCGCCAGCCGGCTGCTGATCCTCAATCCCGATGCGCGGCCCGAAGCCGGCGCCATCGACCGCCTGCTGGCTGCTTTCGACGACTTCCCCGATGCTGCCGGCATCGTGCCGGCACTGATCGACCCGAGCGGCCGCTCTCAACACCGCTGGCAACTGCGTCCGCTGCCCGCGCCCTGGCAACTGGTGGTCCAGGCGATGCGCCTGGTGGCGATTCACGGCCCACGCCAACCACCGCCGCGCGGCACAGAGATCGCCCAGCCAGCGGCCGCGGCCCTGGGCTTGAGGCGCGCAGCGCTCGAGGCCGTGGGTGGCTTCGATCCGGCATTCTTCCCCGCCTGGTTCGAGGATGTCGACCTGGCGCGACGCTTTGCCGAGGCGGGATTGACTCTGCGCTACGCGCCCGCTGCACGCTTCGTACACGAGGGTGGCACCAGTGTGCCGGCGCTCGGCTTTCGGTCGTTCTTGTGGCTTTACCACCGTCATCTCGGCCGTTACTTGCGACGTCATCACGGCCGCTTGTGGGCCGCGGCAGCGCGCGCCCTGTTGGTCGCCGCCATGGCGCTGCGTGTGCTGGCGCTGCCGCTGCGCCGGCCGCGCCAGGCGGCAAGCCGGCGCGCGGCTGCGGCAGCGCTCGCTGCCACCGCCTGGGGCGCTTTGAGCGGCTGGCGGCGACCGAGGGATCTCTACCAGGCCTTCCGCGCGCCCGGGGAGCGGCCGACGCATGTCTGAGCCGCGTTCCCCGCACAGCGGCACCGAGGTCTCGGTGCTGGTGGTCACCCACAATGAGGCGGACGACCTGCCGGCCTGCCTGACTGCGGTCCGGGCCCAAGACCATCGTCCGTTGTCGCTGGTGGTGGTCGACTGTGCGAGCCACGACGCCAGCGTCGCGATCGCGCGCGCGGCCGAGCTCGGCGACGTACCCAAGATGGTGATCGAGGCCGGTGCCAACCTGGGCTTTGCAGGCGGCATGAACCTCGGCCTGCGGCACACCGATGCACCCTACGTGCTGACGCTCAACGCCGATGTTCGCTTGGAGCGTCACTACATCGCCCGCCTGCTCGAGCACCTGCGCGACCCTGCCCGGCGCATAGCAGCCGCCACCGGCAGGCTGCTGCGCTTCGCCGAGCCGGGCGCCGGCGACCGCATCGACGCCTGCGGCATGCGCCTGACGCGAAGCTGGCGCCATCTCGACCGGGGCGCGGACGATCAGGACCACGGCCAGTATGCGCGCAGCGAGCGGGTGTTCGGCGCCACCGGTGCGGCGGCGCTGTTCGCACGCGCGGCGCTCGACGATGTGCGCTTTCCCCCGCAGCTTGCGCCCGGCTACCCGGAAGGGGCTGTTTTCGACCCCGACTTCTTTGCCTTCCGCGAAGACGCGGAGCTGTGCTTTCGCCTGCAATCGCGCGGCTGGCACGTGATCTACGAGCCGTCGGCGCACGCGCGCCACCGGCGCTTGAACCTGCCCAAACGCCGACGCGCGATGCCGGCACGGATCAACCTCCATGGGGTCAAGAACCGTTTCCTGCTGCGCGCTTACCACCAGACCCTGGCCAATGCGCTGCGCCATGCGCTCCCGACCTTGACGCGCGACCTGCTGGTGCTCGGCTACGTGCTCATCCGCGAGCGCAGCTCACTGGACGCCTTCGCCTGGCTGTGGTGCCACCGGCGCACCATTCTCGCCCGCCGCCGCCACATCCGGCGCCGCCGCACCACCGGTGTCGAGGTCTGGTTTCGCACCCAGGCTCTGCCGCTCGATGACAGCGGTGGCCAGCGGCAGGAGGCGCCGGCGCTGGGGCCGCGCGAGCCGGGACGCCGACAGCCGTGAGACCACCGGCATGAGATCACTGCGCATCGCCCTGCTCGGCAGCCGCGGAATCCCCGCGCGCTACGGTGGCTATGAGACGCTGCTCGAGGAGATCGGCAGTCGGCTCGCCGCACGCGGTCATCAGGTCACCGTCTACTGCCGAACGCGCTACACCCACCGCCACGAACGCGAGCACCGGGGTGTGCACCTGATTCGGCTGCCGACCCTCTCCAGCAAGCACCTCGACACGCCGGTTCATACCTTTCTGTCGTGCCTGCATACTTGGGGATGCGACTACGACGCGGCCTTGATGGTCAACGGCGCCAACGCCCTTTTTCTGCCCCTGCTGCGCCTCTGCCGCCTGCCGGTGGCGCTGCATGTCGACGGGATCGAAAAACGGCGCGCGAAGTGGGGCGCCCTGGGACGCGCGGTCTATGCCCTCTGCGAACGACTGGCCTGCGTGCTGCCGAACGTGCTGGTCACCGACGCAGCGGTGATCCAACGGCACTACCAGGAGCGCTATCACGCCGAATCGAGGATGATCACCTACGGCGTGGAGCCGCGCCCTGCGCGCGACGATCACACGCTCGAACGCCTGGGCCTGGTGCCGCGCGGCTACTTTCTCTATGTCAGCCGCTTCGAGCCCGAGAACCACCCGCTGGCGGTGATCGAGGGCTATCGCCAGGTGGCCGGAGAGCTGCCGCTGGTGATGGTGGGCGATGCCCCCTACGCCAAACGCTACATCGCCGCCGTGCGCGCACGTGCGGACCGGCGCGTGCTCTTTCCCGGAGCCATTTATGGCGAAGGATACCGCATGCTGCTGGCAAACGCCCTCGCCTATGTTCACGCAACCGAGGTCGGCGGCACGCACCCGGCACTGGTCGAAGCCATGGGCTACGGCAACTGCGTGGTGGTCAACGAGACACCGGAGAATCGCGAGGTGGCTGGCGACTGCGCCCGCTTTTTCCGGGTTGGCGAGCCCGCGACGCTGGCAGCGGCGCTCGAGCACGTGCGCACGGATCCGGGGGCCGCGCGGCGCGCTGGCGAAGCCGCGGGCCAGCGAATCGCTGCGCGCTACTCCTGGAAGCGCGCCTGCGACCAGTACGAGACCCTCTTCCGCGCCCTTCAAGCAGGTCCTTGAGACGGGCAGTTGAAGGCCACCGGCGGGCACAATGTGACGCTCCACGTCAAATCATCATGCTACACAAGCATCCGCCTCTTCGAAGTTATGCTATACACCCTCCAATCGTTCGGGCGAGCCTTCTGCTCGCTCGTCGACCCAGGACGCAATCGCGATGCTGAAGGAGCAAGCCCACGCCCTCGCCACCGGCGTTTTCCTTCTCGACTTGACCCTGGTCACCTGCGCCTTCGCCCTGGCGCATTGGTTGCGCACCGCTGTCTTGCCGCATCTTTTCCCGGCGAGCGTTCCGCCGGCCTTTTATCCGCTGGCCACCTACTTGCCGCTGCTGCCGCTGGTGCTCGGGCTCTGGGGCGTGCTGCTGTTGGCCACGGATCGCTACCGCTCCCACCGCACCGTGCCGCTCGGGGTCGAAGCGCGGGGTGTGATCAAGGTTTGCCTGGGTGGTATGGCACTGCTGGCGCTGACCCTCTTCGCCTTCCGGCTCGACCGCCTGGTGCTCGAAAACGATCAGATCAGCCGGCTGTGGGTGGTCCTGGTCGGCGCCATCGCCTGCGTGCTCTTGCTCAGCGAGAAGATCGCGTTGCGAACGGTGTCGCGATGGGTACGCACCAAAGGCTACAACTACCGCACCTTGCTCATCGTCGGCACGCATTCCGGCGCCATCGCGCTCGCCGACTCGATCCGCGATCACCGCTACTGGGGCTATCGAATTCTGGGGCTGATCGCGCATCCGGGCGCCGATGTCGCACCCGAGACGGAGACGGAAACCGTACCTGCGCGCTACCTTGTGCTGGGCACGCTCGACGAGCTGATCCAGATCGTTCAAGACGAGGCGGTGGACGATGTGCTGTTCTGCGTCGCACGGCGTGACCTCAATCGCTTGGAGGATCTCTTCCTGGCCCTCTCCGAGCAAGGCATCTGCATCCGCTTTGCACTCAACCTCTTCCCGCACGCACGCATTCCGGCCCGGCTCGAGGATCTCGATGGCACGCCGGTGCTCACCTTCTCGACCACCCCCGAGGGCTGGCTGCCACTGGCCGCCAAGCGCGCCCTCGACGTGGTGATCGCCGCGCTGCTCTTGAGCCTCGCTCTGCCTGTGGTGCTGCTGGTCGCCCTCGCCATCAAGCTGAGCTCGAGCGGACGCGTGCTGTACAGCCAAACCCGCTGCGGTCTGAACGGACGCCGCTTCACGCTTTATAAATTTCGCACCATGGTCGAGAACGCCGAAGAACGCAAGCGTGAGCTGCTGCACCTCAACGAAATGGACGGTCCGGTGTTCAAGGTGCGCCGGGATCCACGGGTGACACCGATCGGACGTGTGCTGCGCCGTTTGAGCCTGGATGAGCTGCCGCAACTTTGGAACGTCTTGCGCGGCGACATGAGCCTGGTTGGTCCGCGACCGCCGATCCCCGAAGAGGTGGCGCAGTACCAGCGCTGGCAGCGCCGACGGTTGTCGATGAAGCCCGGCATCACCTGCTTGTGGCAGATCAGTGGCCGCAACCACATCGACTTCGACCGCTGGATCGAGCTCGATCTCGAGTACATCGACTCGTGGTCGCCGTGGCTCGACCTCAAGATCCTCGCCAAGACCCTGCCCGCCGTGCTCAGCGGCCGCGGCGCCTCGTAGGAACCAGCACACGCACGCCTCGGCGGGCACGCCGCCCGAGCCCGCAACCACCGGGCCCTGCGGAGGCTCAAGTGCTAGTCTTATGGTTGGGAATGTTCAAGAGCCAACGCGGGTCGGGCTTGAGCGTCTCTGCTTTGATGATCGGTCTGATCCTGGCATGGGCGCTGGTGCTGCGTGCCTGGTTTGCGTGGCGCGACCCTCAGCCCGGGCGTTTCTATGACGAGCGCTTCGCGGTCGCGAATCCCGCGCACACCCTCACCACGGGCGAGCTGCTGCCGATCGCCGGCTACTACCCGAGCCTTTCGTACCTGCCGCATCTCTTGCCACTGATGGCGGTCGAGGCAGTGGGGCGTTGGCGCGGCGAGCCGGAACTCGCCGTCGCGCTCCCCGAGCGCGACGACCTGACCGCTGCTGGATACCGCACCGTCCGGTTGGTGCAGGTGCTGTTCGGGGTGTTGTCGATCGCGCTCGTTTTTCGCGTCGGCCGGCGGTTGTTCGGTCCCTCCGAGGCCCTGCTGGCAGCGCTCCTGTTGGCCGCTGTGCCGTGGCACCTGCGACAATCCGCTGCGTTCAAGCCCGACATCGTGATGATCGCCTGCGCGCTTCTGGCCTTTGACGCAGCCCTTGGTGCCGAACGGAGCGGCCGCTGGCGATCCTGGCTGTGGGCGGGCGCGACCCTCGGTCTGACGCTTTCCGCCAAGCCGAACGGTCTGGTCATCGCTGCACCCCTCGCCCTGGTGGCCGGGCTCGATCTGTTACCGGCAGCGGGTCCCGCAGCGCCGCGGAAAGGACCCGCTGGCAGTCTTGCCCGGCTGCTGGCGGCCGGAGCCGTGGCGCTCGCGACGTTCTTGGCGCTGAACCCCGCGGTCTTGCTCAAGCCCGAGCTTTTCCAACGCGACATGGGCCAGACGCGCCGTGTGTACGAAGGCTGGGGACGGGCGGCTGGCACCGGACATCTCGACATTCTGGTGGCTGCGCCACGCTGGCTGGCGCACGAGGTCTTCCACGGTCCACTCATCGGTGGCCTCGCCTTGCTTGCGCTGGCGGTGTTGCTCGCCACTGGCAGACCGAGCCCGCGCGCGCTCCGTGAACGTTGGTTGTTGGTTTCCTTTCCGCTCGTTTACCCGTTCGCCTATGCGGTCTACACCACCAACCCGCGCGCCTGGCACAACTACCTGGTGCTCACGCCATTCACCAGCCTGGCGGCGGCCTGGCTGATGGTCGCGGCCTGGCGACGGCTGCGGCTGCGGCTGCCAGCGCGACACCGGCGCTGGTCGACGGTCGCCGCCGGGGTCGCGGTGAGCGCGGCGATCGTCGTGCCGGCGCAAGAAATCGCCTTCACTTGGACGGTGCCCTCAACCGCGGAGGCCGCCTCCGCAGGTATTGCCGAGCGTTTCCGGGGCCGGGCACCGCGCGTGGTGATCGCCGAGGCGGATTTGCCAGCTTTCGACATCCGCTTCTCCGGTCACCAGGCTGGCGTGCTCGCCGTGGGCTCGATACTGCGTCCGGGAGCCACGGACGGGGATCAGCAAGGCAGCGAGCAGGTGACGCTGGCGCTTGCCGATGCGCTGATCTTCCCTGCGGGTCGCCTGCGTGGCCCAGAGCGCGCGCAGTACCAGAAACTGCTCGATGCCGCGACGAGCTTCGAGCGGATCGTTCCACGTTGGCTGCGGCTTCGCGGCACGGCACTGTGCATTGTTCACCAGCCCTGGCAGCGGGTTGGCAAGCCCAAGCCGCTGATCTTGCGTGACCTCGGAGACCATGTTCTGGGTGCAAGGATCCCGCCCCGCTACACCCGCTTCAGCCTGTCGTTGGTCATCTGGGTCAGCCGTTCGCGGCCAGTACCCACCATTGTGCTCGGTGGTCACCGATGGCCGATCCTGTGGGGCGGTCAATCGCGGATCGCCCACCGCTTCCTCACCCCACGTCTGCGCCTGGAGCAGGACCGAACCGAGCTGCGGATTCAAGCACCCGGCCTCAAGAGCCAGGATGTGGGGGTGGAGCTGTACCGCTGGCGTCCAGTCGTTGAGCCTCGATCGCTGCGCCGGTCTGTCGGGCTAGAGCAAAATCGGCTCGAACCCTTCTTCGCTGGTCTCGACCAGGAGTAGGTGGAAGCCCCGGCGCGCGCTGATGCGCATGAAACCGGCATAACCCGTGAGCTGTTCTTCGCGGTTGAAGAACGACGCCGAACGTTCAGCGATGCGTTTGTGGTAGGTCGCAATACAGTTTACATCAAAACTTGGTGCGGCAAGGATGGCGGCTCCGATGTCGCCACTGCGGTTGCGTGCGGACTTGGCTTCGACCACCTTGGCCAGAAAGCGGTCGATGGCTGCCGGTGTTGCTTCGCTGACCCGATCCATCACATGCAGCACCTTGCCGTTTCGATCCTCGGTCACGACATCGAAGAAGTCGCGTGCCTGGGTGTCCGGGCGCCGCAGGGCATGGTGAAGGTTTGCCCGCTCGACCCTCCGCAACCAGTCGCTCAGGTACTTCCACGCGCCCATACGTCCACACTCGGCGAGGCGGGCGGGCAGCTCGTTGAGGACGAAAAGGAGCAGGCGGTAGGCCGGTGCCTGCTGGTAGCGGCTGTCCTTGCCGCCGGTCATCGGCTCGTCGGGATCGCTGCGCACAAGACGCACAGCACGCCAGGTGCTGAGCTTGCGCGTCGAGGAATGGGTCTGTTGACGCAGGCGTGAACTCGAAGCGCCCTGCGGCTCGTCGCCGCTGCTCTCCGCCGCAGCCACCGCCACCACATCGAAGCGCAGATCGCGGAGCACGCGCCGGTACCAGAGGGTGAGCGGCCGAATCACCTTTTCCTCGATGCTAGCCACCACCCCGATGCTGCCGATCCAGCGCTGCCAGCTCGCTGCGACCCGCACCTCTTCCCACCCCGAGGAGTACATGCCGAGCACAGCGTTGCCGCGGTCGAAGAGCACCAGCCCGAGATCCTGCTCATGGTGCAGGCGCATGACGCCGTCGAAATGCTCGCCTTGGAGCTTGGCGGCCAAGGCCGGCAGGTTGATGAAGCTGGAGTCGAGGTCGCCCATGCGCACCTTGGGCGGCTGCAGCACGCTCGCCAGCAACTCGATGACCCGCCCGGGCAGCATGGTGGGCACCGGATAAAGCCGCGCCGCAACAGCCTGGGGCCGGCGCGCGGCCACCGCGTCGCCGCGCTCGCCGGTGGTGGTATCGATGGCGCCGAGCAGGATGCCATCTCCGAGCAGGAAACAGATCGGACCGAGCACCGCGGCGCCCGCGAAGGCAGGGGCATGCAGGGGTCGCTCGAGCAGGCGATCGATCAGCCCGTCGGTGCCCCGGCGCGGCAATACCCGCGCCGGCCAGGACTCGACCACGCGGACCACAGCCAGGGCAGGGTGGTGCGGCAGCCCGCTGCGCACCGGCATGTGCCAGCCGGGAGTCTGCTCACCCTTGTCCTCGTCAAGCTGGGCGTACTCGCTGCGGCCGTCGATCTCGCGCAGCCACGCGCGCAGCGGCTCGCTCATCGCCTCGGCGGTCTGGAAGCGATCTTCACGATCTTTCATCAGGGCCCGGCGGACCACGGCCTCGAGCACCTCGGGAATGCGCGGATTGCACTCGCGCAAAGCTACGGGCTCAAGAAGAATGATTGCATTTGCTAGTTCCATGAAGTTTGAGCCACGGAATGGATGGGCACCGCCGAGCATCACATAGAGCAGAATGCCGCAGGCAAAGAGGTCGGACCGGCCGTCGACATCGGTGCCCGTAAGCTGCTCGGGCGAGGCAAACTTGGGGGTCGCGAGCACCTGGCCGTCACGGGTGTTGACCAGCTCACGGCCTCGCAACATGGCGATGCCAAAGTCCGTCACCTTGAGCCGACCATCGGCCTTGAGAATCATCAGATTGGCTGGCTTGATGTCGCGATGCACAACCCCTTGCCGGTGTGCGACCTCGAGCGCGCTGAGCAGCTCGAGGATAAAGCGCACGGCGACCGGCGCTTCGAGCCGAGGTCGTTCGGCAAGCAGGGCTTCGAGGGTCATGCCCTCGAGCCACTCCATGGCGATAAAGGGGACACCGTCGACCTCACCGACCCGGTGCACGGTGGTCACCGCCGGATGCGACAACGCCGCAGCGGCCCGGGCCTCTTGTTTGAAGCGACGGCGGATCTCCTCCTGCGCTTCGGCCGTTTCATCCTCGAGCAACGACCGGCGCAGTGCCTTGATCGCCACCGGGCGATCCAGCTCGACCTCGATCGCCCGGTAGACCACCCCCATCGAGCCGACACCGACCTTGGCTTCGACCCGGTAGGGAAAGCTTGCTGTCGGCGGCCCACTGGGCGGAAAGCTCGTCTTCTCGGCTGTCATACGACCTGGTCGATCATCAGGCTCTGAGAACGCGATCATCGCGGCGATCCGCGATCGGCCTCATGCGCGGGAACGAACGCCCAGCCGGCCGTCACCCGCAACGACAAGGCAGAGCGAGTATGCTGCTCGGCACCTCGCTCGGCCTACTGGGCGGCACCTTGCTCGGCAAAGGTCGAGCCCGGGAACGGACGAAACCATCGCACCTCGATCGAAACCTTGACACCGGAGTCTACCGCACGCCAGCGTATGTTGTGCATGCGGTCCATGCCGGAGTTTCCGCAGAGCTGGTCATGCGCGGGCAGCCGGGATGCGGCTTGGTGGAGGGGGTCGAGCATCTGCTCACGACGGATCCTGCGGCCAATCGACCAGCGGCAAGACGCTGCACAAGCCGCCCGCTGGCGTCGGCGGCGCTTCGGGCGCGATGCGCAGTAGCGCCCGACCCTGGCCGTAGGCGCGCAGGTCGTGCGAACCATGCGCCAGCCGCGCATCGGCGAACAGCCGCTGGTCGCGACGACGAAGCGTGGCGGCCAGAAAACGATCTCGATCGCCCTTGCCGGCGGGCAATGCCGAGCAGGTCTCGGCGGCCAACGCGCCGTGCCAGAAGCCATCCTCGCGCCCCATCAATCGGTTGAGCAGCGGCCGGACGAAGAGCCAGAAGGTGACCATCACAGACGCCGGATTGCCCGGCAAGCCAAACACCCACCCGCCTGCATGACGACCGATCACCAGCGGTTTGCCGGGGGCGATGGCAACGGCATCGACCAGCAGCTCGCAGCCGAGCTCGCGCAACAGCTCCTCGGCGAAGTCGAAGGTCCCCATCGAGACCCCACCGGTCACCAGCAAGACGTCGAAAGCCAGGCCCGCGCGCAGGCATTGCGCGAGTGGTCCGCGCTCGTCCGGTGCGATTCCAAGCCGCTCGGCGCCCAGCCCGAGACCGGCGAGCGCCGCCTGCAAGAAGGGGCCGTTGGAATCGCGAAGCTGGCCCGGTGCCGGCTGGGCTGAGGACGCCACCACCTCATCGCCAGTGACCAGGATGGCGACCCGCGGCCGGGCGAAAACCTGTATCGCCTGGTAGCCGTGGGCAGCGAGCAAGGAGAGGGTGCCGGGAACCAGATGGCTGCCGGCCTCGAGCAGACGCGCGCCGCGCGCGATCACCTCGGCGCGACGGCGAATATGGGCGCCAGCCGTGGGCGTGATCTCGATGCGCACGCTCACGTCCCCATCATCGGTCTGCTCGACGGGCACCACGCGATCGCCACCGGCTGGTACCACCGCGCCGGTCATGATCCGGGCAGCGGTCCGGGGCGCCAGGGTGCGTGCCTGCGTGACGCCGGCTGCGATGGTGGCAACCACCGGCAGCCGTTCGCCGGCCGCAGCCGGACCGGCGAGCACGTAGCCATCCATGGCCGAGACGTAGGCCTGCGGCAGGTCGACGCTGGCGACGACGGGCTCGGCGAGCACCAGGCCGAGGGCCTTGTCACGCGCCATGCGGACCGGCGCGGACGGCTGCACCCGAGAGGCAATCCGGTGCCAGGCTTCTTCAGGTCTCAACATCAGCCTCCGAATGCTATAGTGCCGTCTTCTCTCGACCAAGCCGGCTCGACGCGAACACCCCCACCGATGTCCTGGGCCGCCCGCGGGTCGCGGGCCGTTGACGCGCGGCGTCTGGCTGAGCGCCCCCAGATCTTCGAACAAGGCATGAGCCAGCACTTCCAGTACCGCGGCACACTCGAGGAAACCTCCTTGGCGGAGATGTTCTACACCATCTTCCGCCATCGGGTCCCGGGGTTGATCGAGATCACCAACGGTACGACCGTCAAGCGCGTCACCATCCGCGATGGCCTGGTGCTGCATGCTTCGTCGAGCGACCGTGCCGACCGACTCGGCGCTTTTCTGTACCGAAGCGGCAAGCTGAGCCGGAAGACGCTGGAAGAAACCATGCGCCGGCGGCGCAGCTCCAACACACGCCATGGGCAGATCATGATCGAGGATGGCCTGCTCTCGCCGGGAGAGCTCTTCCAGGCCATCCGCGGCCAAATGGAGGCGATCGTGTGGAGCGTATTCGCCTGGAAGCAAGGCGAGGTGACATTCCAAATCGGCGAGCGGCCGGCACCGAGCGTCCGCATCCACCTGCCCATGCGCCAGGTCGTGCTGCGCGGCGTCAAGCACGTGCCTGACGTCAAGGCGCTGGTCGCTCAGCTCGGACGGCGCGACACGGTCATGACACCGTCTTACGACATCGAAGACTTACTCGAGATCGCGCTCGACCAGGACGAATACCGGCTGCTCCGGTTGGTCGATGGCGCCAGAAGCATCTATGATATCTGTAGCCAGGGCCCCTTCTCGGTGGCCGAGAATGCCCGCCTCCTCTACGCCTACCATGTTCTCCGACTCGTTCAGAGCGAAGAGAAGAGCGATTCGTCAACCGGGACGCTCAAGATCCGCCTCGACGCGGACCGCAAGCTGTCCAGCTCGTGATACGACTTGTCACGCGGCCCGGGGGACACCCAGGCCGTCGGCTGCGAATTTGCCGAAGACCAAGGGGAACTTCACGAATGCCAATCTACGAGTACGAGTGCACGAGCTGCCGGCGGCGGTTCGAAGTCATGCAACGGGTTTCGGCACCGCGTCTCGAGATCTGCGAGACCTGTGGCGGCCCGCTGAAGAAACTACCATCAGCACCCGCCTTTCAGTTCAAGGGGACAGGCTGGTATGTAACCGATTACGCCCAAAAGGACAAACGCATGCGCGAATCTTCGGGGAAAACAGGCGAAGCTGGCGCAGGCGAGAGCAGTGGCGCGGCCAAGAAAGAAAGTACCAAGTCCGACTCCGCCGCTCCGACGGGTGACGGCAAAGGCAAGGCGGCGACCTCCACCACGGGCTCGACCGGATGCTAGCAGCCCGCGCCTTCAGTCTTCATCGCCGCTGCCGCTGGTAAGCCCCAGCTTCTTGGCGTAGTAGCGGAAGGAACGGAAGGTCATACCGAGCAACGCAGCGGCACGCGTCTGGACATTCGAAGCCCGCTCGAGCGCCTGGCGCATGAGCCGGCTTCGAATGTCGTTGAGGTAGGCTTCGAGGTCAATCCCGTCTTCGGGCAGCCGTGCGTAGGAGCTTTGCTCGCGCCTTTCAGACTGAACCATGGCCAGCGGCAAATCCGCGGGCGTCAGGTTCGCGGACATCGACAGCGCCAGGGCACGCTCGATCACGTTCTCGAGCTCACGCACGTTGCCCGGCCAAGCGTAGCCCTCGAGCAACCGCATCGCCTCCGGCGAGATCGACTTCGGCTCGACACCCAACGAGACGGTGTACTTGGCCAGAAAATGCTCGACCAGCAGGGGAATGTCCTCGCCCCTCCGACGCAGCGGCGGCAGATGAACGGGGATGACATTGATGCGGTAGAAGAGATCTTCGCGGAAGGTCCCGCGCTTGATCTGCTCAGCCAGGTCCTGGTTGGTGGCCGTGATGATCCGCACGTCGACCGGATCTTCCACCGTGCTGCCGACCTTGCGCACCTTGCGCTCTTGCAGGGCACGCAGCAGCTTGACCTGCATGGGGGGTGTCATCTCTCCGACCTCGTCCAGGAACAAGGTGCCGCCGTGCGCTTCGTGGAACAGCCCTTTCTTGGTACCGATCGCGCCGGTGAAGGCCCCTTTCTCGTGGCCGAACAGCTCACTCTCGAGCAGCGTTTCGGGCAGAGCTCCGCAGTTGACCGAGAGAATGCGCCTGGCAGCGCGCCGGCTGGCGAAGTGAATGGCCCGTGCGATGAGCTCCTTGCCGGTACCGCTCTCGCCATAAACAAGAACGGTGGAGTCGGTGCGCGCGACGCGCTCGACCAGCGAGAAGACTTCCTGCATCTCGGGACTTTTGCCGATAATGTTCTCGAACTTATACTTATGCTCGAGCTCGCGCCGCAGATAAAGATTCTCGGTGGCCAGGCCGGTCGATTCGAGCGCCTTGCCCACCACCACTTTCAGCTCTTCGACCTCGAACGGTTTCGAGAGGTAGCTGAAGGCACCGAGCTTCATCGCTTCGATCGCCGACTTGTTCGAAGTGTAGGCGGTCATCATGATTACCGCGGCCTGGGGTTGCACGCGGCGGGTCTCCGCCAGAAGCTCGAGACCGTTTCCGTCCGGCATCAGGATGTCGGAGAGAATCAGGTCAAAGTCCTGGCGACTGATCTGTTCGCGGGCCCCGGCCACGGAGCCGGCTGCGGACACTCGGTAGCCTTCCTCTTCGAACAGCAGACGTAGGAAATCGCGGATGCTTTGCTCATCATCGACGACCAACAATCGCGCGCTCATGAAAGCTCTCCCCCCCCGGCCTCGACCTTGCGCCACGCACGCGGGACACGCGGAAAACGAATGGTGATGATCGATCCTTCGCCGGGCTCGCTATCGACCTCGATGCCACCACCGTGTTTTTCGACAATGCGGTCCACGATCGCCATGCCGATTCCGACTCCACCATCGAAGAATGAAGAAAACGGTTCAAAAAGTCCGGTCCGCTCCTTCGCGCTCATGCCGCTGCCCGTGTCACGAAAGATCAGGCAGAAATCTTCGCCCTCGAAGCGGCCTTCGACGCCCAGGGTGCCACCATGGGGCATGGCCTTGAGCGCATTACCTGCCACGTTCCAAAACACCTGGCTGACCTGGTCAGGATCGGCGACCAGGTCGGCCGACCCATCCGGCAGGTGGACCTCCAGGCGATGGACGGAGGTGACCTCAGAACTGTTGCCGAGCAGGGTCATCTGCTGGCGGATCAGGTCCGCGACATCGAAGCGAACCGGTCGGTACTCGGGCGGCCTCGCCAGCGCGAGGAAGGTCTTGACCGTCCTGTCGAGTCGTTCACTTTCGCGGACCGCGATCTCCAGCAGCCGGCGACGGCCAGGATCATCCTCGAGCGTCGAGGCCAGCATCTGCGCCGATCCCGAGATTGCGGCCAGCGGATTGCCCACCTCGTGGGCCAAGCCGGCAGCCATCGAGCCCAGCGTCGCCATCCGGTCCTGGGTGCGCAGACGCTCCTGGAGCTGGCGCAGCTCGGTGAGGTCGCGAAAATGGACGATAAAGCCGTGCGCGCGACCGCGATCATCGCGCAAAGGCGTGACGGAGTAGCCGACCGGAATGGTTTGGCCTCCGGCCGCCACCGGGCGCTCGTGACGAATCCGGTGGCCGCTGTTGTCTCGGTGGGCGGCGGCGCTGCGCGCAGCGCGCGCGACCTGCTGCCAATCGCGCTCTTCGAGCAGGCCTGAAGCGATGATCGAATGCGCCATCAAGGCAGCGCGATCCTGACCCAGGATCGCCTCGGCGGCCCGGTTGACGCTGGTGATCATGCCTTCATCGTCGGTGGTGATCAGCCCACTCGACAAAGATTGGACGACATCTCGATACAGCATCTGCAGCCGGTTGAGATCGCTGGCCTTCTCGCGCAGTGCGCGCTCCGAGCGAGCGGCATCACGGGCCAGGTAGGCAGCCATCAGCGCCACAGCCGAAAACCCACCGAGATGGACCACCAGGTTATAGGCCAGTTCGCCATCGCCCAAGACCGGGTAGCCCAGACCGCTCCACAGCCCGATCCTGCGACCGATCAAGGGCAGCGCGTGGCATAGGAAGGCTAGCCCGGCCATGACCAGACCGGGCGTGGGCGCCATCAGCACCGAGGCGGTGCTGATGGTGATCAGGTACAGAATCGAGAATCCCGTCGCGAAGGCCCCGAGGTTCTGGATGAAGATGGTGATCAGCGCTAGGTCGCCGATCATCTGGACATAGGCCTGCAACCGCGCGTAGCGTGCTGGCAGCGCCTGCAGCAGCGCGATGTAGAGAAGAGTCAGGACCGAGACGGCGGCAACCATCAGCCGCGCCGCGAACGGCCAGTCGGTCAGCGTGAAGCCGACCACGGTCACCACGTAGGTCCCGACGCTGGTGATGGCGACCAGCACCCGAATCGCGATCAGCCAACGCAAGCGCCGACAGAGCGCGACATCGGCATCGAACATCTCGATGTTGCCGACGAGCGGTATCGGCGGCACTTCAGCCGGATCGCTCTGCATCAAAGACCGTGGCGACGACGGGCTAGTTGATCTGCGTGATGATCGTGTACATCGGCAGATACATGGCTGCCACGATGGTTCCGATGATCACACCGAGGACGACGATCATGATCGGTTCGATGAGCTTCATCAGGCCCGCGACCGCGGTGTCGACCTCGTCCTCGTAGAAGTCGGCGATTTTTGACAACATCTGATCGAGTGCGCCGGTCTGCTCTCCGACGCCAATCATCTGTACCACCATGGGCGGGAATACCTTGGTCTCGGCGAGCGGACCACTGATGGTCTTTCCTTCTTCGACGCTCTTTCGAACCGACATGATGCTTTCTTCGATGATCGCGTTGCCTGCGGTGCGGGCGGTGATCTCGAGTCCGTCGAGAATCGGCACGCCGCTCGAGGTCAGCGTCGAGAGTGTGCGGCAGAAGCGCGCGATCGCGACCTTGCGCAACAACATGCCAAGGATTGGGAAGCGCAGCATGATGCCGTCGATCACCCGCTTGCCGCGTTTCGTCTGATGCCAGTTGCGCAGGGCGACCAGACCGAAGGTAACCACCAGAATGATCCAGATCGCGTACGACCCCACGAACTCACTGGCCGCCACCACCCAACGCGTCAGGAACGGCATGCGGGCACCCAAACCAGCGAAAAGCTGCGAAAAGACTGGAATAACCTTCCACAAGATGAGGAAAACGACCAGGCAAGCGATGGTGATCACCGTCACCGGGTAGATCATCGCCGACTTGACCTGGTTCTTGAGCTTGACCGCCTTCTCGATGTAGGAGGCAAGACGTTGGAGGATGATGTCCAGAATACCGCCGGCCTCGCCAGCAGCGATCATGCTGGAGTAAAGGTTGTCGAAGGCCTTGGGATGACGACGCATGGAATCGGCCAGCGAGGAGCCGCTTTCGACATCGCTGCGAACGGTATCGAGCATTTCGCGGAAGCTTCTGTGGTCTTCCTGCTCTGCGAGGATCTCCAGGCATTGAACCAGCGGTAGGCCCGCGTCGAGCATGACCGAGAACTGGCGGGTGAAGAGCGCGACCTTCTTCGCCGAGACCTTCATGGTGATCTTGGGCAACAGCGGTATGCGGCTGTCGCGCTCGCGAAGCTGGGTAACTTGGATCTGCTGGCGGCGCAAGATCGCCGCAGCGGCCTCGCGTGAATCTGCAGCCAGCACACCACCGCGCGCATCCCCGGCGCGGGTCTTTCCCTTCCAAACGAAGCTCGCCATTGGGTTCCTCCGCAATCCCTAGCCACGTGCCCTGGCCGAACCGGCCGGCACACGGGGCATCAGTGTCGGATTCAGTGCCGCGGGTCCACGGCTGATCAGCTCCTGGAGCTCTTCGGGGTAGCTCGAACGCGACATGGCAGCCTGGAGTGTAATCTGCCGCCGGAAGTAAAGCGCAGCGAGTGATTGGTTAAAGGTTTGCATGCCGTACTTGGCCTGTCCGGTCTGCATCATGCCGTAAACCTGGTGGATCTTGTCTTCACGGATGAGATTTCGTATGGCCGCGTTGGGCACCAGGATCTCCATGCTCATGGACCGCCCCTGACCGCTCGCCCGCGGCAAGAGGGCCTGGCAGAGGATGCCCTCGAGCACGAGGGAAAGCTGGGCGCGCACTTGGCTCTGCTGATGCGCCGGGAAGACATCAATAATGCGGTTTATGGTTTGGGCTGCCGAGTTGGTGTGCAGCGTGGCGAGGGTCAAGTGCCCGGTCTCGGCGATGCGCAAAGCGGACTCCACGGTCTCGAGATCGCGCATCTCGCCGATCAGCACGACGTCCGGGTCCTGGCGCAAGGCGGCACGGAGCGCCCCCGAGAAGCTGTGGGTGTCGGCATTGAGCTCGCGTTGGTTGACCAAGCAGCTCTTGTGCGCATGCAGGTACTCGACCGGATCCTCAATGGTCAGGATGTGCTCGTTGCGCTCGCGGTTGATCTTGTCGAGCATGGCAGCGAGCGTCGTCGACTTGCCCGAGCCGGTCGGGCCCGTCACCAGCACCAGGCCGCGCGGCTTCTCGCAGATGCGCTCGACCACTGCCGGCAGGCCGAGCTCCCGGAAGGCACGAATCTCGTAGGGAATGGTGCGAAACACCGAGGCGACAGCGCCACGCTGGTGAAAGACGTTGGCACGGAAGCGCGAAAGGCCCTTGATGCCAAAGGAAAAATCGATCTCGAGGTCTTCTTCCAGACGGTGCTTCTGGATGTCGGTGAGGATCGAGTAGGCGATCTGCTTGGTCTCGGTCGGCGTCAGCGGCGGCAGATCCAACGGCTGCAGCCGACCATCCACCCGGATCATGGGTGGCGCGTTGGTCGTGAGGTGAAGGTCGGAGCCTCCTTGCTCGACCATGGTCTTCAGGAGCGCGTTGAGGGTCGGCGGCACAGTGGTCTCCCGCGCCCGGCCAAGAGCCCTTGCCGAGCGCCAAATCGACGAATGGCTATCGAGTGTACACCCTGCACTGGGGCGATGCAAAGAAAGCGGCCTGCGGGCACCAACACGCGGAACCCGACCGAACACCACGGTAGGGTAAGCGCCCATGGACGATGCCTTTCACGAGGAGCCAGCGCTCGGCCAAGTGTATGACCGGCGGCTGTTCAGCCGATTGCTGGGCTACCTGCGGCCCTACCGGCCGGCGGCAGCGGGTGCGGTCGGGTTGATCATTCTCTCCTCGCTGCTGCAGTTGGTGCCGCCACTGCTCACCGCGGCCGCGATCGATCTCTATGTCCGGCCCCCGGCGCGTGCAACAGCGTTGAATCGCCTGCTGGGCGGCTGGATCGCCGATGCCGACCTGGCACGGTCGCCGGCCGAAGGCGTCGGCATTATTGCCCTCTTATATATAGTCGTACTCGCAGTTTCTTCGGTGATCAAGTATGCGCAAGGCCATGTCATGCAAATCATGGGCCAGAAGATCATGCTCGATATGCGCCGGGATGTTTTCGGCCAGCTCCAACGCCTGCCGATCCGCTACTTCGACCGCAACCCGGTCGGGAGGTTGGTGACCCGGGCGTCCACCGATGTCGGCGCGCTCAATGAACTATTCACCGCAGGCTTTGTGTCGATTTTCGGCGATCTGGCGATGCTACTCGGTATTATGGCTGTCTTGTTCGCAATAAGCTGGCCGCTGGCGTTGGTCTCCTTCGCCATCCTGCCGCTCTTGCTGCTGCTCTCCGCCTGGTTCAAGCGGCACGCGCGCACCAGCTACCGCTCGGTCCGTCTGCGCATCGCGGGCATCAATGCCTTCTTGCAAGAGCACATCGTGGGCATGCGTGAGGTGCAGCTCTTTGGCGCGGAGACGCGAGCGATCGAGGGCTTCGACGCAGTCAACGAGGCGCATCGGGTGGCGAACGTCCAGGCCATTCGCTACTACGCGATCTACTATCCGGCGGTCGAGCTGGTCACTGCGCTCGGCCTCGCCCTGGTGGTCTGGTACGGCGGCGGCGAGGTGATCACGGGCGTGCTCACCTTCGGCTTCCTGGTGGCCTACCTGCAGTACGTGCAGCGGTTTTACCAGCCGCTGGCGGATCTTTCGGACAAGGTCAACATCTTGCAATCGGCGATGGCCGCCGGTGAGCGCATCTTCGCCTTGCTCGACGAGCAGCCGGGCATCGTGTCGCCACCCGATGCCTACTGCCCGGACACCGTCCGCGGCGCGATCCGTTTTGCCGACGTCGATTTCGCCTACGTGCCGGGAGAGCCCGTGCTTCGCGACTTTTCGCTCGACATCCGCGCTGGCGAGACCATCGCCGTGGTCGGCCACACCGGGGCTGGCAAGTCGACCCTGGCCAGTCTGCTGCTACGTTTTTATGACGTCGACCGCGGATACATTGCGGTCGATGGAGAAGACGTTCGCCGCTTCGACCTCAAGGCGCTGCGCCGGGCGGTGGCTATTGTGCTCCAGGACGTCTTTTTGTTTTCCGGCAGCCTGGCCTCGAACATACGCCTTGGCGACCCTCGGATCTCGGATCAACGCATCGCCTGGGCGGCACGCGAGATGGGAGTGTTGGCATTCATCGAACAGATGCCCGATGGCTTCGAGACCATGGTGCGCGAGCGCGGCGCCGGATTGTCTGTGGGCCAAAAACAGCTCATCGCCTTTGCCCGGGCGCTCGCCGCCGACCCCAGAATTCTGATCCTGGACGAAGCGACCGCCTCGATCGACACCGAGACCGAGCAGCGGATCCAGCAGGCGCTCGACCGCCTGCTCCGCGACCGCACCTCGCTGGTTATAGCCCATCGCCTGTCGACGGTCCAAAAGGCCGACCGCATCGTGGTCTTGCACAGGGGCCGGCTGGCGGAGCAGGGTACCCACCAGGAGCTGCTCGAGGCGGGCGGCATCTACCAGAAGCTTTACGAACTGCAATTCGCTGGCGAACGGCTGTCCGCGGCTGGCTGAGCGCAGCCGGCGGGCCAGCGAGCCAAGGAGGCTCGCTTTAGCCCTGGGCGCGATCTCGCGCGCAGGCGAGCGCGCGCCGGCCGAATATGCGGGCGAGATGTAGGCGATAGGCACCGGAGGCGTGGAGGTCCGCAAGCGGGTCGGCTGCCTGGAGGCCTTCGAGCGCGGTGGCGATGGCATCGTCGCCGGCCGCCGTGCCTTGGAGCGCGTCGAGCTTGGCGACCAGCGGCGTGGCGGTGACGCCATTGAACACCAGGGTCGCGGACGACACCGTGCCGGCCTTGCGCGCCACCACAGCCGCGGCGCCGCACACGGCGTACCCCGACGCCGGATGCTCATGCTTCGCGTAGCAGGTACCGGCTGCGCCTGAGCCCGGCACCTCGACGGCGGTGATCATCTCGTGCGCATCGAGGGCGGTCTCGAGCAGCCCGACGAAGAAGTCTGCCGCGGCGACCTCACGGGCACCGCGCGCGCCTGCGAGATGAATCCGCGCGCCGAGCGCGACCAGCACGGCGGGCAGATCAGACGCTGGGTCGGCGTGCGCGATCGAGCCGCCGAGGGTCCCACGGTTGCGCACCGCCGGGTCGGCGATCTGGCCAGCGGCCTCGGCGACCAGCGGCAGGCGCGCGGCGATGGTGGGGTCCGAAGCCAAGGTGGTGTGGGTGGTGAGCGCGCCGATCCGCACACCGTTCGCGGTTTCCGCTACCCGCACCAAGGTCTCGATGCGTCCGATGTCGATCAGCACCTCCGGCGTGGCGAGGCGCAACTTCATCATCGGCAGCAGGCTGTGGCCACCCGCGAGCAGCTTGGCATCCGGATGCTCAGCGAGCAGACGCAGCGCATGATCGACGCTGGTGGCACGGTGGTAGGCGAACGGTGCTGGATACATCAGGCGTCTCCCGTGGCGCGGTTCATCGCCCGCCACACCCGCTCCGGGGTCAGCGGCATGTCCAGATGCGTCAAGCCCAGATGCCCCAAGGCATCGACCACGGCGTTGGTCACCGCGGCCGGCGAGGCGATCGCACCCGCCTCACCGATGCCCTTGACCCCCAGAGGATTGTGCGGGCAGGGCGTGATCGTATGCGCGGTGTCGAAGGAGGGCAGACGGTGTGCGCGCGGCAAGGCGTAGTCGAGCATCGTGGCGGTGAGAAGCTGACCGTCCGGGTCATACACCCCCTCTTCCCACAAGGCCTGGCCGACGCCTTGGGCGACGCCGCCGTGAACCTGGCCATCGACGATCATCGGATTGATCAGGTTGCCGCAATCGTCGACCGCCACATAGCGCACCAGGCGAACCTCGCCGGTATCACGGTCGATCTCTACCACAGCGACGTGGGTGCCGAAGGGGAAGACGAAGTTCTCCGGATCGTAGAAGGTGGTCTCTTCGAGGCCTGGCTCGAGGCCGGCGGGGAGATCATGCGCCAGGTAGGCCATGAGCACCACGTCGGCCCAGGCCTTGCTGCGCGCTGGAGCACCGGCGACATGGAAGCTGCCGTGCTCGAACACCACGTCCTCTTCGGCCGCTTCGAGCAGATGGGCAGCGATGATGCGGGCCTTGGTGATCACCTTGTCGAGGCTCTTGACCAACGCGCTGCCGCCGACCGAAAGTGAGCGGCTACCGTAGGTGCCCATGCCGAATTGAACCTTGTCAGTATCGCCGTGAATGATCTGAACCTGATCCATATCGACGGCCAACTTGTCGGCAACGATTTGGGCAAACGAGGTGTGGTGCCCTTGGCCATGCGCCGAAACGCCGGTGAAGACACTCACCGAGCCGCTCGGATGCACCCGCACCCGTGCGCTCTCCCACAAGCCGGCCTGGGCGCCGAGCGCACCCACTACCTGCGACGGCGCCAGCCCGCAGGCCTCGATGTAGCTCGACAGACCGATGCCGAGCAGCGGTTTGCTCGCATCGGCGCGGCGCGTCTGCTGCTCGGCCCGCAGTTGCTGGTAGCCGGCCATCTCGAGCGCCTTGTCGAGCGCCGGCTGGTAGTTTCCGCTGTCGTATTCGAGCGCGACTTGGGTCGCGTAGGGGAACTGGTCCGGGCGGATGAAGTTGCGCCGACGGATCTCGGCCGGGTCGAGGCCGGTGGTGCGGGCAGCCGCGTCGAGCAGGCGCTCGACCACGAAGGTTGCCTCGGGCCGTCCGGCGCCGCGGTAGGCATCGACCGGTGCCGTATTGGTGAAGGTACCGTAGGTGTGCACATGGATGGCCGGAATGTCGTACTGACCTGAGAGCAGCGTGCCATAGAGGTAGGTCGGCACGGCAGCCGCGAAGGTCGAGAGGTAAGCGCCCATGGCAGCCCAGGTCTCGACCCTGAGACCTGTGATCTTGGCGCCGGCGTCGAGCGCGATCTCGGCGATCGAGACGTGGTCGCGGCCGTGGGCATCGGTCTGGTTGGCTTCCGAACGAGTCGCCACCCACTTCACGGGGCGGCCCAGGCGGATCGAGCACCACGAGGTGACGGCCTCGTCGGGGTAGTGATGGATCTTCGATCCGAAACCACCCCCGACCTCCGGTGCGATGACGCGGATCTTGTGTTCGGGCATGCCCATCGAGGCGAGCGTCATCAACAACCGGTGCAGATGTGGGTTCTGGGTGGTCATGGTGAGCGTCAGCACGCCGCTGGCCGGGTCGAAGCTGGCCAGCGCGGCGCGTGGCTCGATGGCGTGTGGGATCAGCCGGTTGTTGCGCAGATCGAGCCGGACGGTGTGTACGGCAGCGGCAAACGCTGCCGCGGTCTTTCCCGCGTCGCCCAATTGCCAGTCGAAGGCGATGTTGCCTGGCGCCTCTTCGTGGAGCTGCGGTGCGCCGGGTTGGCAAGCCTGACGCGGATCGACCACCGCATCGAGCGGCGCGTAGCTCACCTCCACCGCCTCGGCTGCGTCGCGCGCGCGGTAGCGATCGGCGGCCACCACCACTGCCACGCCATCGCCCACGTAGCGAACGCGCTCGGTGGCCAGCAGAGGGTGCGGGGGGGTCTTGATCTCCGGCAGCAGCCAGCCGGTCGGCACCACGCCGCCGGCCGCGCCGGCCAGCAGGTCGTTGCCGGTAAAAACCGCAAGCACCCCCGGCATGGCGCGGGCGCGAGCGATGTCGATGCCGGCCACGCGGGCATGGGCGTATGGGCTGCGAACCATCGCCGCGTGCACCATTCCCGGAGCTTGGAGGTCGTCGGTGTAGCGACCCTGGCCGGTGATCAGCGCGGGGTCCTCGCGCCGGTGGACCGCACGACCGATCAGGCCACTCATGCGTTTGCCTCCGCCATGCACCGCGAAGCGCTGGTGATCGCCCGGACGATGTTGTGGTAGCCGGTGCAACGGCAGACATTGCCCTTGAGCGCGCGCCGGATCTCCGCTTCAGTGGGCGCGGCGTTGTGCGAGAGCAGATCGGCCGCGGCCATGATCATGCCTGGCGTGCAGTAGCCGCATTGCAGGCCATGCTCGTCCCAAAAGGCTTGCTGCAAGGGATGCAGCGCACCGCCCTGGGCCAGCCCTTCGACAGTGGTCACGGCTAAGCCGTCGGCTTGCACCGCGAGTTGGGTGCATGCGCGCACCGCCTGGCCATCGATCAGCACGGTGCAGGCTCCGCACAGGCTGGTCTCACAGCCGACGTTGGTTCCGGTCAGCCCCAGCTCCTCGCGCAGAAAATGTACGAGCAGCATCCGCGGCTCGACCGTGCGTTCGAAGATCTGGCCGTTGACCTCGAGGCGAATCGTTCGACCCATCGCGTCGTCCTCTCGAGCGACCGCGCCACGGCCGAAGCGGCCAGGGCGGAGGTGGTGAGCAATCGCACGCGAGGGTACCACAGCGGCGGGCCGTCTCCGGCGTGGTACGCTCCAACCTGATTGTGTCCATGCCATCGACCGAACCGCTTCTGCCGCGCCGCGCTTGGCTTCCCGCCGCGGTCACCGCCGCCAACATCGCCGCCGGCTTTATCGCCATGCTGGCGGCCTCGGCGGATCGCTTCGAGATCGCCGTCTACTTGTTGTTGCTGGCCATCCTGCTCGACATGATGGATGGCCGGGTTGCCCGCCGCCTGCGCGCGACCAGTGCCTTCGGCCAGCAGCTCGACAGCTTCAGCGACGCGCTCAGCTTTGGCGCGGCGCCAGCGTTCCTGGTCTACGCGTCCTGTCTCCAACGCCTGGGAGCCCTCGGCGTCTCCGCCAGTCTGCTCTATGTGCTCGCTGGGGTTTTCCGCCTCGCGCGCTTCAACCTGTTCTCCGACGCGCACGACAAGCCCGCGCGCACCCTGGGGGTTCCAATCCCCATCGGCGCGGGTTACTTGATGGTGCTTGTGCTGATGCGCGACGCCATCCCCGCTGCGGCCGCGGCCGTCGTCGTAGTGCTGATGGCTGGCGGCATGGGTTCACGGTGGCGGCTGCCGGATCTCAAGGGCAAAAATGCGGTCAGCGCAATGTTGCTGGTTGGAATGCTCAACTACTTCGCGGTCGTCTTCCATCCTGGCTGGGCGACGGTGATCTGGTGGAATGGCTGGAACCTGGTCATCTTGATCGCTGCCCAGATCCAGAATCGACGATGGTTGGCGCGTGACCTGGGCGCGGAGGCGCCGGAGCACGCGCTCGAGAGCGTCCGCGAAGCGCTCGATCCCTGAGCTCGAGAGGCAGCTCGGCCGCGATCGAAGTCAGCGCAAGCCGTAACCGATCTTTGCCGCGACCTCCGAAAGCGCCAGCAGCAACCCCGGATCGTCGAGCCCGCGATGAAACGCCGGCGTGGCTGCGAGAGCATCTGCTGCACGTTCGAAAAGGGCGATCGTTGTCTGGTTCGCGTGCATGGAAGATGGGTAGGCCAGGCCCTCGAGCTGGGGGTAGGCCTGGTAGATCGCCCGTGCCCAGCGCCGAGCGCGTGGCCGGGGACCGGTCGAGAGGGCCATGGAGGCACCAGCACGAGTCGGCCATGTGCCGCAGAGATCGAGCAGGTTGACGTCGCGGACCAAGCGGAAGCCGACCAGCCACGGCGTGGCGCGCACGCGGTCCAGCAGGCGCGTGTCTTGGAACACCTCCGCCAGGCAGGTCGCACCCTGGTGGGCGCAGTAGAGGATCTGGCGCGCCTGGCTACGGGGTGGTGGCTGGTGGTGGTCGAAGCGACCGCGGGTGGGGCCGAAAGTGCGAAAGGCCCGCCACGTGGTGGGATGCCTGCCAGCACGGAAGTAGACGCGCCACAAAAGCGTGCCCTCCGCCAGCACCCTACACTCCGGGCCGAGCGCCGCCAGCGCCGCCGCTCCCGGCGGCTCCGGAAACTTTGCCATGCCTCGCTACAGCTCGGCCGCGAGGGCAGCGACCACCGCCGGGGCCTGACCCAAACGCAGCCAGTTCCGCGGGGAGAGCGTCCGATCCGCATCCTTGGTGACCAGGTCTGGCGAGGGCGTGGTGAACCAGCGGTACACCGCCAGCGGATGCAGCTCGGGGTCGAGATGCGAGACGACTGCGCCCAGGCCCGGCACGGTACGCTCGCCATCGAACTGAAAACGCGGCAAGCGCCAGGCACCACCGCCCGCGCGCACGCCATAGAGCGTCGGTGGACGTGCTGTCAGTCGCTGGCGGATGCGGCTCGGATCGACGCCCAGCCAGCGCGCTGCCTGGGCCGCGGTGAGGGAGGTTTCAAGCAATGCCGAATAGGCTGCTGCGCTTTCGGCCAGCGGATCGCGCTCGCCGAGATCGGGCATGAGGTCGAAGCCGCCCGCGACCAGGGCAGCGCGTTCTTCGGGTAGAAAGTCGCTGGCCGGGTCGCCCGGGTAGAGGCATTGCTCGAAGCTGCGCACCGCATCGGTGACCAATACGCCAAAGCGTTCCGGCGCGACAGCGATCCCATGGGCATGCAAGAACGCCTCGGCGCTGGTCGTCGCTTGGTACTCGGCGTCATACACGGCCACGGCTTCAGCGACTTCCATCGCTTCGGCATGAGGCTGAGACCGCACGACCGGTGCCGGGATGCTCCCTTGGGTGCTCGCCATCGGCGGATCCTGTGTATTCCCCATGGTTGGCTCCTGTGGTTGACTGCCGACGTTGACCCCCAGCGGCTGATTTCACGCGGCATGTCGCGTGCTCGCGCTGGGGACCCGTGCTTGGGTACGGGGAACGGATCTACGAACACACCCTCTCACGCACTCTAACGACGGCTCCGTCCGTTAGGGACGATACCATGTCTCGCCCACGGTGCAACAGCAGGGGGAGTACGCGCCCAAGGAGGCGGAGCAGTCAGGCGATTATTGGAAGTTATGACATATATATCCACTTATCATGAGTGCAAAAATGACAACAAGCCCATTGACGTACTCTCTCTTGCGCGATCGACTCAATCTGATATGCTGATCATCGAGACACCCAATTCCGGGCTACTCTGGAAACCCAACGGGGGATCGTATGCATCGCACGAGCATCGCGCGCTGGAGCGCGCTGGCTGTTGTTCTGACCCTGGTCGCAACGGCTGGATGGGCACAAAGCACACCTGCAAAGACTGCACCTGGCAACGAAGCCGCCTCGAGCCATGCTGGCTTGCTCTGGCCGCTGGGCGACCAGCTCAAGGCGGCCGACATCTCCGTCGAGGCCAAGGCCCTGATCGACGGCGTCACCGTGGCCACCGAGAACCGGACC
>Ga0114931_10001806_pt1 | contig 27177 bp, 29 predicted proteins | sample 2SBtaG_FD_89579 | JGI IMG/M metagenome (GOLD analysis project Ga0114931, IMG submission 89579) | Deep subsurface microbial communities from Kolumbo volcano to uncover new lineages of life (NeLLi) - 2SBTROV14_V59a metaG | ecosystem: Environmental > Aquatic > Marine > Volcanic | place: Kolumbo... | reverse complement strand
TCGCCGTGGGCCTGTCGGCGGCGAGATCGCGGAGCGCCGCGGCGAGCGGCAGAATGTCGCGCCCCACGACCAGGGCGGCGACGAACAGCGCCGCGACCAGCAGCGCGAGCGCGAGGATCAGCGTGCCCGCGCCGACCTCGCGCGCGCCCCCGGCGGCGGCCCGTTGCAGCGTCGGGCTCACGGGGCCGCGCCCGCGAGCAGCGCCGCCGCCCGGGCGACCAGCGGCGTGCCGCAGTCCCACAGCCGCCCGGGCACGACGACCTCGCGCCAGTTCGCCTCCGCGCGCGCGAGCGCGGGATGGCGCAGCACCTTGTCGGCGAGCGCCGGGCGGCGGGTATCGGTCGGGCCGAGGACGACGATGTCGGGCGCCGCGAGCAGCAGCGTCTCGAGCGGCAGGTAGCCATAGCCGACGAGCCCGCGCCGCGCCGCCAGGTTGTCGAAGCCGATGGCGGCCAGCAAGTCGTCCATCAGCGTTTCCCGGCCCATGGTGACCGCGTTGGGGCGCAGCACGGCGGCGACCGGGCGCGCGCCCGTCGGGCGGGGAAGGGCGGCGATGGTCGCGTCCATCTCGGCGATCAGCCGCGCGGCCCGCTTCGGCTCGCCGATGGCGGCCCCGACCTCGCGGGTGACGCGGCGCACGTCGGCGAGGGAGCGCGCGAGATCGACCGCGAGCACCCGCACGCCGAGCCGGCGCAAGAGCGCCGCCGTGGTCCGCCCGGTGAATGGGCCGGTGAGCACCAGATCGGGCGCGAAGCCCAGGATCTCCTCGGCCCGGCCGTGGTTGACGGCGATTCCCTCGGCCGCGCGGGCGAGCGGCGAGATCGACGGGTCGCGGGCGAGGTAGCTGACCGACGCGATCGCCGATCTCTCGGCCAGCATGAGAACGAGCTGATCGGTGCAGAGGTTGATCGAGACGATCCGCCGCGCCTTCCCGTCCGCCTCCGCCGCCCCGGGGTCCGCCGCTCGCGCGGAGCCCACGGCGACCCCGACGGCGACCGCGAGGGCCGCAGCAAGGGTCGCGAGACGGGGAACGCGGCGGCGGATCATCTCACCCTGTCGCCCTCCCTAGAAGGTCGCCTTGAGGCCGATCAGCGCCGAGATGCCGAGGGCCTGGAAGCCGTCCGCCGGCTCGTAGGACTTGTCGAGCAGGTTATTGACCCGGGCGTAGAAGCGCCAGGTATCGCTCAGCCGATACGTGCCCGCGAGGTTGACCACCGTGTAGTCGCCGGTCGTGATCCGCGCGAAGCTGTTGGAATCGATGTCCACTCGCCGTCCGGTGTAAAGCGCCGTCGCCGTGACCGAGGCGTTCTCGGCGACGTCGTAGGTGGCGGCGAGCGAAAGCTTGTGCTTGGGACGGCGCAAAAGCTCGGCGCCGGTGATGTCGTCCTCGGCGATGGTGAAGGTGTAATCGGCGCGGAGCGAGAGATCGGACAGAGGCCGCAGGGCGACGAACGCCTCGATCCCCCGGGTCTTGGCCTTGCCGATGTTGATCAGGGTCGAGAAGCTGCTGTTGAAATCGATCAGGTCGTCGATCCGGATGTCGAAATAGGTCGCGCCGAAACGCAGTCGGTCGTCGAACAGGGGTTGCTCGAAACCGACGTCCCAGGCGCGGCTGGTCTCGGGCTTGAGGTCGGGGTTGCCCTGGAAGATCCCGAAGCCGCCGAAGAAGCTCGCCCCGAAAAGCTGTTCGAGCGTCGGCGCCTTGAAGCCGGTGCCGTAGGAGCCCTTGATCTTGGTTCCGGTCTCGCGATGGATATAAGTCGGCGCGATTCGCCAGGTGGTCTTGCTGGCGAAGCGGTCGTGATCGTCGACGCGGACGCCGATGGTCGTGAACAACCGGTCGCCGAACGCCGACTGAATCTGGGCGAAGGCCGCGTTGGTGCGCGCCTCGTTCTTGGTCCGCGAGGAGAAGCCCGAGGAGAAGTCGCTCGCGCTGTCGGACTTCGCCTTCTCGGTCTCGGCGCCGAGGGTCAGGATATGGGACTCGGCGAGGGAAATGTCGCCTTGCCAGTCGAACTTGAGTTTCTTGCCCCGGAAGGTCGCGCTCGAGAACGCCGCCGAGAGACTGTCTGCCGGGTCGCTGTTGTCGCGGTTGAAGTCGGTGTAGGCGACACCCAGGCGGTTGTCGAATCGGCCGTCGAACAGCGCGACCCGGGCCGAGGCGCGGCCGAAGAACTGGCGGCTGTTCTGGCGCGCGTTGGGGTCCTCGGCCGATGTGTCGAGATCGTTTTGCGCGAACAGGTAATGGGCGACGAGGTCGACGCGCGCGTCCTCGGTGAGCTGGACGCCCATCCGGGTCGAGGCCTTGACGCTCTCGAAGCCGTCGTCCTCGTTGGCCGCGCCGGCGGGCCGGTTGCGCTTGGGCGTGATGCTTTCGCCGTTGGTGTCGAAATGCTCGACCGAGACCCGGTAGTCGAAGCGTCCGATCGAGCCGCTGGCCCCCGCCGCCTGGTTGAAGGTCGTCTGCGAGCCGCCCTCGAGCGTCGCGTCGAAGCGCGCCGGCCCCTTGCCGCGCTTGGTGATGATGTTGATCACGCCGCCGATCGCGTCCGAGCCGTAGAGCGTGCTCTGCGAGCCGCGCAGCACTTCGATCCGCGCCACGTCGGCGAGCAGCATGTTGGAGAAATCGAAGGCCCCGTCGGGGGTCGAGGGGTCGTTGATCTCGATGCCGTCGATCAGCACCAGGGTATGGTTCGATTCGGTGCCCCGCATGAACACCGAGGTGACCGCCCCGCTCGGCCCCGACTGAACGACATTGAGCCCCGGCACGAGGCGCAGCGCCTCGGGCAGGGTGCGGTACTGGCGACGCGCGATCTCGTCGGCGGTGATCACGGTGACCGCGCTCGCCACCTGTTCGAGCGGCGTCGGCAGGCGGGTCGCCGTGACCACGGTCTCGGGCAGCTCGGCGACCGGGGTCTCGCCGCCGCTCTGGGTGGCGTCGCTCTGGGCGGCGGCGGGCGGCGACGCGGCGAGCAGAAGCGCCGCGACAAGGGGCGGGGCGGCGCAAGCCAGGCGGCGCCGGGTTTCGGGGTGGATCGTCATGGAAGCCTCCATCGAGTGACGGGTAAGGCGCGACGCCGGCATTCGGCCGGGCCACGATCTCGAACGGAAGCCATGCGATTGTCGGACGCGGAATCCCGCCGCGTCCATGCCCGGGGCATGAACGGCGGAAACACGAATTGCGAGTCCTGGTGCGAACTGGTCACGCGCGGAACCCCGGTCGGCAACAACACAGCGTCCTGCGTCACCGCTCACGGAGTACCGTACCGGCGGGCTACCCCGGCCACCGGTGGGTGACGCCGTGACGGCAGGTCTCCTGGCTCGCGGGTCGCGGCGATCGCTCGACCTTCCCGGTTTCCCAGTGGTCAATTCGGAGCGAACGCTCTCCGCCTACAGTTGCGGGGACAGCCGGGGCATGAACGGCGAACCGCGCCGTCGCACCCCGTTCCCTTTCAATCCCAAGCGGGAACCGTCACGCCCGACACTTAACCGGAAACCCCGGGTCCGCGCAAGCGCGCCGCGTCCACGAAGGAATAAGCGCGTCGCGCCGGCGTATATTGAACAAAGGGCGGGTTTCGCGCCCGCCGCCACACGGGATGGGCCACGGGGGCGCCCACGGGAGAGAGATGGCCGATTTCGCTCGCCGCCTGGTTGCCGAGATTCCGGCGCTGCGCCGCTACGCGCGGGCGCTTACGGGCGATGCGAGCGAGGCGGACGACGTGGTGCAGGACTGCCTCGAGCGGGCCTGGAGCCGGGCGCATCTGTTCCGCCCTGACCGCGATCTCCGGGTCTGGCTCTACGCCATCCTGCATAACGGGTTCATCGACGACCGCCGGCGCGCGCGGCGGCGTCCCGCGCCGGCGCCGCTCGGCGATGCCGGCGACCGCCTCGCCGCGCCGCCGGTACAGGATCTCGATCGCGCGATGGCCGACCTCGATCGGGCGCTCGACGCGCTTCCCGACGCGCAGCGCGCCGTACTCGTGCTGGTCGTCGTCGAGGGGCTGTCCTACGCCGATGCGGCGCGCGCCCTCGACGTGCCCCCGGGCACGGTCATGTCGCGCCTGCACCGCGCGCGGCGACGATTGCACGAACTGATGGAGGGGGAGGCGCCGCCCCGGCTGCGCCGCGTGACATGACGGACTCGGACCGGATGAAAACGCGACCAATCACCCGCGAGGACCTCGATCGCTTCGTCGACGGGACGCTCGACCCGGCGCGGCGCGAGGCGGTCGCCGCCCATCTCGCCGCCGACGCCGACGCGGCCGAGGAGGTCGCCGCGCTGCGCCGGATCGACGCGCTCTTGCGCGCGCGCTTCAACGGCGTCGCCGACGAGCCGGTGCCGGCGGCGCTGCTGCGCGCGGCGACGCGGGGGCGCGCTCGCCGCGTAACCCTTGGCCGGCTCGCCCGCGTGGCCGCGGTGGCGGTCCTGGCCGCGGGGCTCGGCGCGTTCGGCGGCTGGTATGGACGGGGCCTGCGCAACGAGGCCCCCGCCTGGGCCCATTTCGCCCGCGAGGCGGCGGCGGCGCACCGGCTTTACGCGCCCGACCGCGACTTTCCGGTCGAGGTCTCGGCGGAACGCTCGCGACGACTGTTCGACTGGCTCACGCGGCGGATCGGCGCGCCGGTGCGCGCGCCCGCCCGGCTCGGCGACTATCGGCTGATCGGGGGCAGCCTTCTTCCCGCCGACGACGGGCCGGCGGCGCTGTTCATGTACGAGGATTCGAGGGGCGGCCGGCTGACGCTGTATCTGCGGACCGATCTTCTCAATCGTGGCGAGGTCGCGTTCCAGGTTCGCCGCGAGGGCGACGTGAACGTCCTTTACTGGCTCGACGGCCCGCGCGGCTACGCGCTTTCGGGGGACGTCGACCGCCGCGTGCTTCTAGGGGTCGCCGAGGGCCTCTACGAGGCGGTGGGCTCGTGATTCCGGCGGGCCCGCCCGTAAACCCGAACCAGGAAAGGGAGGACCGATGAAAAGAACCCCGATGATGGCGGCGCTCGCCGCGACGCTCGCGCTCGCCGCCGCGCCCGCGATGGCGGTGGACCTCAGCGAGCAGACGCCGACGACCGTGAAGGTGGAACTCGGCGCAAAGGGTGGCGATCTCGTTTTCGAGCCCAACCGGCTCGCCTTCCAGGCCGGCAAGCTCTACAAGCTCGTCGTCGAGAACCCGAGCCCGACCAAGCATTACTTCTCGGCGCCGCGGTTCGCGAGCGCCGTGTGGACGCGCAAGGTCGAGGCCGACGGCGTCGAGATCAAGGGCAGCGTGCGCGAGATCGAGGTCAAGCCGGGAGGCGAGGCCGAATGGTTCTTCGTTCCGGTGAAGGCCGGGACCTTCCATCTCGAATGCACGATCCCCGGCCACGCCGATGCCGGCATGGTCGGCACGATCCGCATCGAATAGAGCTTCGTCCATCCGCCGGCCCGCCCCGCGTTCCAGCCATGCGCGGAACGCGGGGCGGGTCTGCGAAATTCGCGCGCCACTTCCGGGCGTCGTTCAGCGAACGGTAACGCTCGCGAGCCGACAATCGGGATCGCGATATTCGCTCGCGACGAGCAGGAGCGCGCGCCATGATGATCCGGTTTCGACAGGCCGAAAAGCGGGACGGCGAGTGGGCCGACCCGACGGCTGCCCCGCGTCGCCGCCCGCCGCCGGCGCTTCTCGATGCGCGCCCCGAGCGCGAGGACCGGCTGGTCCCGGCGCCGGGCGCCTTCGAGTTCCGCCGCTGGCGCGCCGCGCCCGCGCGTCTCGCCGCGCGGTAGACGCCCCGCCTTCACATCGGCGGGCGGCTCGTCTAGGGTGCCGCCGATGCACACGACGCCCGACCATCGCCTCGACGTCACGGGGCTCGCCTGCCCGCTGCCGGTGCTCAAGGCCAAGAAGGCGATCCGCGCGCTCGCGCCGGGCGCGGTGCTCGAGGTCGCGGCCACCGACCCGGGCGCGGTCAAGGACTTCCACGAGTTCTGCCGGGTGACCGGCCATGTCCTTCTCGACCACGACGAAAAGGACGGCGTGTTCACCTTCCATATCCGCCGCAAGGGCTGAGGCCGGCGGCGCGCCCTTGCGTGGCGCGAAAGGCTTGAGGCGGCCGCGCCGGGCGTGTCATGATGCCGCCGCGTCTCCTCCCCATTGCAATCCGGGCCGAGCCATGATCCTGACCCGCCGATCCCTGCTCACCGTCGCGCTCGCCGCCGTCGGCCTGGGCGTCGCCGGCTGCCAGTCGCCGCCTCCGCCGGCTTTTCCCGAGATTACCTTCGCGCACGAGACGCCGCTCGCGCTCGATGTCGCCGAGATCGACTATGTCGAGGCCTATCTCGCGCCCCAGACCGCGCCCAATGTCGATCACCTGTTCCCGGTCCGGCCGGCGGCGGTCGCCAAGCGCTGGGCCAAGGACCGCCTGCGCGCCGTGGGCACCAGCCGGCGCGCCCGGGTCACGCTGACCGACGCCTCCGTGACCGAGACCATGCTCAAGACGCGCAAGGGGATCACGGGCGCGTTCTACAACGAGCAGGAGCGGCGCTACGACGCGACGCTCGAGGTCAAGATCGAGATCTTCGACGATCGAGGCTTCAGCCAGGCTCACGCCTCGACGGTCGCCAAGGTCTCGCGCACGGTGCCCGAGGACATCACGCTCAACGACCGCGACAAGGTGTGGTTCGAAATGACCGAGACCCTGGCCAAGAAGTTCGACGCCGAGTTCGAGCGCACCATCCGGACCTATCTTGGCGGCTTCCTGCGCTAGAGCACGATCCGTTCAGTGGCCGGTGCCGATTTATTTCAGGTGAATCACGCGCTAAGCCGCCTCGATCTCGGCGAAGGCGCGCACCGGGAACGACGCGCCGCCCGCGATCGGCGGCGCCACGGCGGTGAAGCGGAAGCCGGTTTCGGGCAGGGCGCCCAGGTTGCACAGATGCTCGACGATCGGCAGGCCCGCGTCGAGCAGTCGGGTATGGGCCGGGCGCGCCGGGTCGTCGGTGTCGTCCACGTTCCAGAAATCGACCCCGACGAGCGCCGCGCCCGCCTCGATCAGCCGGGTGACGAGGGTCTCCTACAGATAGGGCCCGGGCTCCCAGTATTCCGCCCAGCCCCAGCGCCGGTCCCAGCCGCTGCGCACCAGCACCGCGTGCCCGGCGAGCGCCGCGTCGTCGTGGGCGATCGTCACCGAGCGGTCGGCGGCGATCACCGCGTCGGCCACCAGCCCCGGCAGCGCCGCGATCCGCTCGAGCGGCAGGCGGCTCAGGTCCTCGCGATCGGGATAGCGGTGGAACGGGCTGTCTATATAGGTGCCCACGTTGCAGACCATCTCGACCCGACCGATGTAGAAGCCGGCCTTGCCGTCGTAATGGGCGCGAGGCCGCGTGGTCGAGATGGGCGCCGATCCGTGGCGAGGGCAGGCCCGGATAGGCATCCATGCCGTCCTCGATCGGGTGGCTCAGGTCGATGAAGCGCCGGGACATGCGTGGTCTCTTCAAGCCGCCGCCGCGAGCAGTTCGAGCGCGCGGTCGATCTCGGCCGCGTCGTTGAACAGATGCGGCGAGATGCGCAGATTGCCCTCGCGCTTGGTGATGGCGATTCCCGCCTCGCCGAAGCGCGCGAAGATCGTGTCGTTGCGCGCCGCCTCGCGGTGGCCGAGGACCACGAGGGTCGAGCGCGCCGCGCCCTCGGCGGGGCTCGCCAGCCGATAGGCGCGCGCGTCGAGGCCGTCGATCAGGCGCGCGACGAGGGCGTCGTTATGGGCGGCGATGCGCGCGATCCCCTGGTCGAGGAGATACTCGACCGACGCCGCCCAGGGCAGGAAGTTCATGAAGTTGCCGGTCGCGAACACGTCGAGCCCGGCGGCGCCCAGGCGGTCGCGCAACGCATAGTCGCGCATGCTGCCGTTGCCGCCTTGCGCCTGCATCGCCGCCCAGTAGGCCTGCCCGTAATCGAGCCGGTCGAGAAGCGCCGGGCGGAACCAGGCGAAGCCGGTGCCGTAGGGACCACAAAGCCATTTCTGGCCGCAGCTTACGAAGCCGTCGGCCGGACTCGCCGGGGCGTCGAACGGGCGCGTGCCGATCGCTTGCGAGCCGTCGAGGATCAAATGGACGCCGCGCGCGCGACACGGCGCGCCGAGGGCCTCCACGTCGATCGCGTGTCCGGTGAAGGGATCGACCCAGCTCAGCGCGACGAAGCGCGTCGCGGGCGTGAGCGCGGCGGCGAGGTCGTCCGGGTCGAGCACCGCTCCCCGGGGGCGCAGGAGCCGCACCGTCACGCCGCGCTTGCGCAGCGGCAGCCAGGGGAAAATCACCGCCGGGAAGTCGCCGTCGACCACCAGCACCTCGTCGCCCTCGCGGAAGGGATAGCCGTTGGCGAGGATGTGAAGCCCGTAGGTCGCGCTGTTGCCGAGCACGATCTCTTCCGCCCCGACGCCGATCAGGCGGCCGAGCGCCGCCTTGAGCCTCGTGGGCACGGCCGTGAAGGCATCGTCGGGCAGGCGCGCGGCCTCGGTCTTCCAGGCGAGGGACTCGCGCGCCGCCGCCTCGGCAACGCGGGGCCAGGGGCCGTGGCGCGCGGTGCCGAGCCAGACCGGGTTCTGGGGCGCGAAATCGGCGGACCAGTCGGGCATGAGGAAAACTCTCGATCACTGTTGTCGTCGCCGCGGCGAGCGCTCACACTACCCCGGCGGTGGCGATGAAATAAAGCCGCGCGACGACCAGGCGGGGGCACCCATGACGGTGATCGACACCCACACCCATATGCTGGACCCGGCGTGGCTCGCGCTTTTGCGAACGCGCGGCGCGCCCCGCTACGAAGTCCGGCCGGTGACCGAGAATCTCGAGGGCATCTACCGCGCGGGCGCCCTGTTCATGACGCCGATGCCCGGGCATTTCGATTATGACCTCAAGGTCCGCGACATGGACGCGGCGGGGGTCGATCTCGCGATCGTCTCGCTGACCTGCCCCAACGTGTTCTGGGGCGACGCGGCGACCAGCGCCGAAGCCGCCAGGCTGGTCAACGACGGCATGGCGGCGGGCCAGACCGCCTATCCCGACCGCATCCGCTGGCTCGCCTCGCTGCCCTGGGAGTCTCCCGACCGCGCGGTGGCCGAGCTCGCGCGCGCCCACGGCCTGGGCGCGGTCGGCGTCATGGTGCTCGCCAACATCTCGGGGCGTTCGCTCACCGACCCGGCCTTCGCGCCGGTCTGGCGGGCGATCGACGCGCGCGGCCTGCCGGTCATGGTCCATCCCGCCGAGCCCCCCGGCACGCCCGAGATGGACATGGCGCGCCACGGCCTCGCCTCGACCATCGGCTTCATGTTCGACACCACGCTGTGCATCGCGCGCATGATCTTCGACGGCTTTCTCGACCGCTACCCGAACCTCCGGATCATCGCGCCCCATGCCGGCGGCGCGATTCCCTATCTCGCCGGGCGCATGGACCGCACCTGGGCGATGACCGCCGACGGCGCCGAGGCGATCGCGCGGCCGCCGTCGGCGTATCTGCGCGCGCTCTATTACGACGCGGTCGTGTTCCAGCAAGACGCGCTCGAGCTCTGCATCGGCGTCGGCGGGGCGGAGCGGATGATGTACGGCTCCGACTACCCCCACGACATCGGCGACATGGCGGGCTGTCTCGCCCGCGTCGACGCGCTGCCCGCCGATCAGCGCGAAAAGGTCCGCGCCGGCAACGCGATCCGCCTGTTCGGGTTGTAATTCCGACGGGCCGCCCCTAGAGAGGCGTTTCGAGGCGCTCGATCAGGCGGCGCATGAAGGCGGCGCAGGCCTCGATCTGCGAGATCGCGATGAACTCGTCGGGCTTGTGGGCCTGGGCGATGTCGCCCGGGCCGCAGACCACGACCGACATGCCGGCGTTCTGGAACTTGCCCGCCTCGGTCCCGAAGGAGACCTTGGCCGCCCGGTTGTCGCCGGTCAGCGCCATCACCAGCCGCTCGGCGAGCGGATCGCGCTCGGGTTCGAGCCCGGCGACGCGGCTACGCGCCTCGGTCCGGATGCCGGCGTCGGGCGAGACCGCCTTCATGCGCGCCTCGACCTCGGCGGCGAAGGCGTCGAAGCGGTCGCGGATCTCGTCCGGGTCGGCCCCGGGCATCAGGCGGTATTCCCACTCGAAGCTGCAATGGCGCGGAATGATGTTGAGCGCCGTGCCGCCCGCGATGGTGCCCACGTGAACGGTGGTGTAGGGCGGCGTGAAGCCGCTTTCGGGCGCCGCGCGGTCGCGCATCTCGGCGGCCATCCGATCGAGAAAACCAATCAGCTTGGCCGCCGCCATCACCGCGTTGACGCCGATATGAGGGGCGCTCGAATGCGCCTCGTGGCCGGTGAGCGTGGTGGCGAAGGAATAGATTCCCTTATGCGCGTTGACCACGCGCATCGACGTCGGCTCGCCGACGATCACGATCGCGGGGCGGGTTCCGGATTGCTCGATCCCCTCGATCAGCCGGTCGACGCCGAGGCAGCCGACCTCCTCGTCGTAGCTGAGCGCGAGATGCACGGGCACCGCGAGGGGGGCGGCGAGGAAATCGGGCACCAGCGCGAGCGCCACGGCGATGAAGCTCTTCATGTCGGCGGTGCCGCGGCCGTGGAGGCGACCGTCGCGCTCGACCACGGCGAAGGGATCGCTGGTCCAGGGCTGGCCGTCGACCGGCACCACGTCGGTATGACCCGAAAGCGCGATCCCGCCGCCACCGTTGGGCCCCAGGGTCGCATAGAGATTGGCCTTGGCGCGCGCATCGTCGTGGGTGAGCGCGACCTCGACCCCATGGCTCGCGAGATAGTCGGCGACGAACGCGATCAGCGCGAGGTTCGAGTTGCGGCTCGTGGTGTCGAACCCGACCAGGCGATCGAGCATCTCGCGCGGCGTGTAGCGCCTTCCCGGCATGTCGTCTCCCCGTCCTCGCATAAGCCCGCGCGCGGTCGCGCTTTCCAGCGCATCCATGAATGCGTTCCTGGATGCGTTGGTATAACAACACATGGTGGCGCTTCACCAGGGGAAGATGACGCGGGAAGATGACGCGCTTGCCAGGGGGCGCGCCGCGCGCCATGGTTCGGCCCCAGGAGCGCATGGAGGCGCGCGCGGAAGGGGCGAGCGCATGAGCGGATACGAGAACTACGACGCGACCAGCCGCCATTACGACCAAACCCGGGTTCCCGTGGGGGTCGAGATCATCCTCGGCTGTCTCGCGCGCGTTCGTCCGCTGGAGGGCCTCGCGGTGCTCGACGCGGGCTGCGGGACGGGGGCGTATACGGCCGCGATTCAAGAACGCGTGGCCCGGGTCGACGCACTCGACCTCTCCGCCGGCATGCTGGCGCGGGCGCGCGCCAAGCTCGGGGCCGAGGTCGAGGCCGGACGGGTCGCCTTCCATCGCGGCGCGATCACCGAGTTGCCGTTCGAGGACCGGCGTTTCGACGGGGTGATGATCAACCAAGTGCTCCACCACCTCGACGACGCGGGCGACGCGGGATGGCCGCTTCACCGCCGGGTGTTCGCCGAATGCGCGCGGGTCCTGCGCCCGGGCGGCGTGCTGGTGGTCAACAGTTGCTCGCGGGCGCAGATCGGCGAGGGGCACTGGTATTACCGGCTGATCCCCGTCGCGGCGCGGCGCATGGCCGCGCGCTTCGCGCCCCTCGACGCGATCGAGGCGCTGTTCGCCGAGGTGGGCCTCGCCCCCCGGGGGCGCTTCGTGCCGGTCGACGCGGTCTGCCAGGGGCGGGCGCATTTCGACGGCTGCGGGCCGCTCGATCCCGCCTGGCGCGACGGCGATTCGGTCTGGGCGCTCGCCGCCGCCGACGAGCTCGCCGCGGCGCTCGACCGGGTGCGCGCGCTCGACGCCGCCGGCGGTCTCGACGCCTTCGTCGCCGAGGCCGACGCGCGGCGCGCCGAGATCGGACAGATCACCTTTCTCGCCGCTTGGCGCGAGGAAGAGCTTGATTAAGTCAAACGTCCGATCTATTTAGGAGGAATGACCCAGGAAACACCCGATTCCGGGCGGCGGGCGGAGTCGGCCGGGGGGTCGCACTCGGTCTTCGAAACGCCCGAAAGGTCCGAAACGACCGGGCCGCCCGAGCCGTCGTCCCCGGCGACGCAAGGCCGCTCCCGGGGCCGCTCCCGGGGGCGCGCGCGGCGGGGGCGGCGCGCCGACGGCGAGGCAAGCCGGGCGCGGCTTCTCGAGGCCGCCGGCAAGCTGTTCGCGAGCCGGGGCTTCGCGCCGACCTCGACCCGCGCGCTCGCCGAGGCGGCGGACGTGAACCTGTCGGCGATCGCGTATCACTTCGGCGACAAGGACGGGCTCTACCGCGCGGTGCTCGCCCATATCGTTGGCGATACCGAGTCTTCAATCATGGCCGCGGCCCGACGCCTGCGCGCGGCGCTCGCCACCGCCGGCGCGGATCGCGCCGCCCTCGGCCGCGCCGCCGCCGCGTTCCTGCGCGAGATGCTCGGCGCGGTTCTCGGCGACGAGCGCCTGCGCTGGCAAATGGCGTTGATGATGCGCGAGTTCTACGAGCCCTCGGCGCATTTCCAGATGGTTCTCGACGCCCGTATCCACCCGCTGCACGACGCGGTATCCGAGCTCGTCGGCCGGGCGACCGGTCGGCCGCCGACGGCGCCCGAGACCCGGTTGCTCACCGCCGCGCTGATCGGCCAGGCGATGGCCATGGGCGCGGCGCGGGTCGTGGTCTGCGCGCGCCTCGGCTGGGACGGCTATTCGCCCGACCGGGTGCGCTTCATCGTCGAAACCCTGGTGCCGCCCATGCTCGCGATGCTCGGCCTGCCCGCCGAGGCGGCGACCGGCGAGGCTGGCGAAGGGGGAGCGGAGCGATGACCGAGCCGCGCCGCCCGCGCCGCCGCGTCGCCAGGGTCGTCGTGCCCTTCCTGATCCTTCTGGTCGCCGGCGCGGGGGCCGCCTACATGCGCGCGACCCGGCCGACGGTCGAGCCCAAGCCGCCCCGGGAACGGGTCTGGAGCGTCGCCACCGTGCCCGTCGTCCACGCCGACGTCGCGCCCGTGATCTCGGTGTTCGGCGAGATCGTCGCCGGCCGCGCGGTCGCGCTGCGGCCGCTGGTCGCCGGGCGGATCGTCGCGATGGCCGACAATTTAGTCGACGGCGGCATCGTCCGCGCGGGCGACCTGATCGCCGAGATCGACCCCTTCGATTACCGCGCGGCGGTCGACGAGGAGATCGCCCAGCGGGCGGCCTCGCGCGGCCGGCTCGATCAGATCGAAGCCCAGCTCGACGCCGCCCATGAGCAGCTCGACGAGGACCGCAAGCTCGTCGCGCTGAACGAGCGCGATCTGCGCCGGCGCGAGAAGCTGCGCGGCTCGGCGGCGATCTCGGAGAAATCGCTCGACGAGGCCCGCCGGGCGCTGATCCAGGCGCGCCAGCAGGCGATCGCCCGCGAGGAGACGATCAACCGTCTCACCGCCCAGGCGGCCGAGGAAAAGGCGGCGCTCGACCGTTGGGCCGTGCTCCTGCGCCGCGCGCGCCGGAATCTCGAACGCACGCGCCTGCTCGCTCCCTTCGGCGGGTTCCTGGTCGAGACCGACGCCGCGATCGGCAAGCAGGTGGGGACCAACGACGAACTCGCCCGGTTGATCGACGCGACCCGGCTCGAGGTTCACTTCTTCCTGAGCGACGCCGAGTTCGCCCGCCTTCTCGACGCCGGTCCCATCAAGGGCCGCCCGGCGCGGGTGCTCTGGCAGGTCAGCGAACGGGCCTTCGCCTACGACGCCGAGATCGAGCGCATCGCCAGCCGCATCAACAGCCAAAGCGGCGGGGTCGGTCTTTATGCCCGCATCCGGCGCACCAATCTCGACAGCGTGTTGCGCCCGGGCGCCTTCGTCCGCGTCGAGGTTTCCGACAAGACCTATCGCGGGGTCGTGCGCTTGCCCGAGGACGCGCTCCACCAGGGCGGGATCGTCTACGTCTCGATCGACGGCCGGCTCGAGGCGCGCAAGGTCGCGGTCGCGGCGCGCGACGCCGGCGACGTGCTGGTAAGCGGCGATCTCGCCGACGGCGAGGCGGTGGTCGTCACGCGCTTTCCCGAGATCGGGCCGGGCCTCAAGGTCGCCGCGAAATGAGCGCCGACGGAATGGGCGCCGGGGGAGGCGTGATCGGTCTGTTCGCCCGCCACCGGACGGCGGCGAACCTTCTCATGACGATCATGATCGTCGCCGGCCTGTTCGCGTTCCAGAAGCTCAACACCCAGTTCTTTCCCGACTTCGGCATCGACATCATCCAGATCGGCGTCGATTGGGAGGGCGCCAGCGCCGAGGACGTCGATTCGACCATCGTTCAGGCGATCGAGCCCGAGGTCCGCTTTCTCGACGGCGTGAAGCGCGTGCGCTCGATCTCGCGCGAGGGCGTCGGTCTGATCGTCATCGAGTTCTATCCCGGGACCGACATGCAGGCCGCGCTCGCCGATGTCGAGACCGCGGTCGGCCAAGTGACGACCCTGCCCGAGGACAGCGATCGCCCGGTCATCAAGCGGCTGGTGCGCTACGACAACATCACGCGGATCGTGCTCTCGGGGCCGTTCTCCGAGGCCGCGCTCAAGGCGTTCGGCAAGCGCGCGCGCGAGGACCTGCTCGCCCGGGGCATCGCCAAGGTCGATCTGGTCGGCGCCCGCGACGAGGAAATCTGGGCCGAGGTCGACGAGGCGACCCTGCGCCGGCTCGACCTCACGGCCGAGGATATCGCCCAGCGGATCGGCGCCTCGTCGCGCGACCTGCCCGCGGGCGACACGCGCGGGAGCAACCAGGCGCAGGTCCGCAGCCTGGGGCTCGCCAAGACCGCGCGCGCGTTCGGCCGGATCGTGATCCGCTCGCTGCCCAACGGCGAGAAGATCCTGCTGCGCGACATCGCCAAGGTCTCGGAGCGCTTCGAGGACGGCGGCGTGACCGTGCGCCGCGCGGGACAGCCGGCGATCGAGCTCCACGTCCAGCGATCGCTCGGCGCCGATGCGCTCGCGGTCGCCGCGAAGGTCGACGACTACGTCAAGGAGCTGCGCGCGACGCTGCCGCCCAACATGTCGGTCGACGTCTACAACGTCGAGGCCGATCTGATTCGGAGCCGCATCGATTTGCTGCTGCGCAATGGGTTGAGCGGCCTGATCCTGGTGATCACGATCCTGTTCATCTTTCTCAACGGGCGCGTCGCCCTGTGGGTCGCGGCGGGGATTCCGGTCGCGCTGATGGCGACCATCGCGGTGATGCTCGCGACCGGCCAGTCGATCAACATGGTCAGCCTATTCGGGATCATCATGGCGCTCGGCATCGTGGTCGACGACGCGATCGTCGTCGGCGAGCACGCCGAGTCGCTGAAGCGGCGCGGGCTTACGGCGCTCGACGCAGCCGTGAGCGGCGCCCGGCGCATGGCGGTGCCGGTGATGAGCGCCTCGCTGACAACCATCGCGGCCTTTCTGCCGTTGATGTTGATCTCCGACATCATGGGCGAGATCATCCGCGCGATTCCGCTGGTGGTCATCTCGATCATCCTCGCGAGCCTGGTCGAGTGCTTTCTGGTGCTGCCCGGGCATCTGAGCGGCGCGCTCGCCCGCGAGACGGCGCGCGAATGGCGCGCGCGGGTCTGGTTCGACCGTGGCTTCGCCCGCTTCCGAGACGGTCCGTTCCGCCGCTGGGTGCTGGGCTGCGTGCGCTGGCGCTACGCCACGCTCGCCACCGCCGTCGCCATGTTGGTGCTGGCCGTCGGCCTGATCCTCGGCGGGCGCGTGAGCTTCGTCTTCTTCCCCCAGCCCGAGGTCGACTGGGTCTACGCCAACATCGAGTTCGCCGCCGGCGCGCCGCGCGCGCGCACCGAGGCGATGCTCGACGAGCTCGACCGCGCGCTGGGCGTCGTCGAGGCCCGGCTCACCGGCGGCAAGGGCGGGCTGGTCAAGGTCAGCGTCGGCAAGGTCGGCACCCAGGTCGGACGCGATCTGAACGCGTCCGCGGGCGATCAGGTGGGCGGCATGATGGTCGAGCTCGCGCCGACCGACCAACGCCAAGTCACCGCCGCCGCGTTCATCGACGCCTGGCGCGACGAGGTGCGCCCCTTGCCGGGGCTCGAAACCCTGACCATCGTTCCCGCCCAGGGTGGCCCGCCGGGACGCGAGATCGACGTCCGCCTTTCGGGGACCGATCTCGACAGCCTCAAGGCGGCGGCGACCGAGGTGCGGGCCTTGCTCGCGCGCTATCCGGGCGTCAGCGACATCGAGGACGACATGCCGCTCGGCAAGCGCGAGATGATCCTGCGGGTCAACGCCCATGGCGAGGCGCTCGGCTTCACGACCACGAGCCTCGGCCGTCAGCTTCGCCACGCCTTCGAGGGCGCGATCGCGACCCGCTTCGCGCGCGGCGACGAGGAGGTGACCGTGCGCGTCGAGCTGCCGCGCGCGGCCATCGGCCCAGGCGCGCTCGACCGGCTGTACCTGCGCGGTCCCGGCGGCGACGAGGTCGCGTTGAGCGAGATCGCCGACCGCGGCGAGCGGATCGGCTTCGCCCGGATCAAGCGCGAGGACGGCGTGCGCGAGGCCGCGGTCACGGCCGAGATCGACAAGAGCGTGACGACCGGCAACGACGTGCTCGCGGCGCTCACCCGCGACGGCGTGTTCGACATCGCGCGCCGCCACGGCGTCGACGTGCGCTTCGCCGGCAAGGCCGAGGAGCAGGCGCAGACCATGGGCGACATTCGCTTCGGCGCGATGCTCGGGCTGGTCGCGATCTACATCATCCTCGCCTGGGTGTTCGCGAGCTATGCCCGGCCCCTGGTGGTCATGTCGGTGATCCCGCTCGGCTTCGTCGGCGCGACGATCGGGCATCTGCTGCTCGGCTACGATCTCACGATCCTGAGCGTCGTCGCGCTCGCCGGGCTGTCGGGGATCGTGGTCAACGATTCGATCATCCTGGTCACCACCATCGACGAGCGGTTGCGCCGGGGCGAGGGCTTCGCCGCCGCCATCGTCGATGGCACCCGCGATCGGCTGCGCGCCGTGATTCTCACCTCGGCGACCACCATCGGCGGACTCACGCCGCTTCTGTTCGAGACCAGCCTTCAGGCGCAGTTCCTCATCCCCATGGCGCTGACCATCGTTTTCGGGTTGATGGCGACGACGCTTCTGGTGCTTTTCGTGGTCCCGGCGCTGATCGCCGTGCAGCATGATTTCTCGCGCCTGATCCGGGGACCGGAGCCGCGCACCCTGCCCACGGCGATCACCAAGCGCGCCGCCGAATAGCCTTCTTCGGGCGAAGCCCGCCCACGCGCCCCCCGGGCCGGGCGGCATTTACGATTGTTTACCAATTCGGCGCTAGCCTCGGCGCCATGAACGACGTGACGAGCCCAAGCCCGCCCACGCCCGCCGCCGCGCTCGAATCGGACGGCTTCGTGCTCGGCCGCGTGATCGCGGTTTCGGGCTCCCAGGTTTCGGGCATTTTCCACAACGACAAGGAAACCATGGCCGCCGGCGGCGTCCAGATCGGCGCGCTGGTCAAGATGCGGACCGCCTCGTCGAGCGTCTACGGGATCGTTTCGAGCCTGCGGCTCACCGATCCCGCGCTTCTCGGCGACGAGATCGAGGGCATGGTCGAGATCGAGCTGATCTGCGAAGCGATCGACGCCAAGGACGGCGGCGCGCCGATCTTCCAACGCGGGGTCTCGATCTATCCCACGCTGGGAACGAGCATTCTCGGCACGCGGCGCGAGGAGATCGGCGCGATCTATGCCCGGCCGCGGACCGCGAACGTGCGCGTCGGCACGCTCTATCAGGACGGCATGCTGCCCGCCTATCTCGTCACCGACGAGCTGCTCGCCAAGCATTTCGCGATCCTGGGCACGACCGGCTCGGGCAAGTCCTGCACGGTGGCGCTGATCCTTCATCGGATTCTCGAGCAGAACCCGAACGGACGCATCATCCTGCTCGACCCGCACGACGAGTATTCGAAGGCCTTCGGCGACCTCGCCGAGATCATCGACCCCGGCAACCTGCACCTGCCCTACTGGCTGCTCAACTTCGAGGAGACCGCGGCGGTGATGGTCGGCAGCGACGCGGCCGACCGCGAGGCCGATATCGCGATCCTCAAGGCCGCGATCCTCCAGGCCAAGCAGAAATACTGCGCCATGGCCGGCAGCGACGACTACGTCACCATCGACACGCCGATCCCCTATCGCTTCGGCGATCTCATCAAGGCGATCGATGGGGCGCTCGGCAAGCTCGACAAGCCCGAGGGCGCGGCGCCCTTCCTGCGGATCAAGGCGCGGCTCGACGCGCTGCGTTCGGACCGGCGATTCGCCTTCATGTTCTCGGGCTTCACGGTGGCCGACAACATGGCCGACGTGCTCGGTCGGCTGCTGCGCATTCCGGTCGCGGGCCGTCCGGTCTCGATCATCGATCTGTCGGGCGTGCCGTCCGAGATCGTCGACGCGGTGGTTTCGGTCATGTGCCGCATGATCTTCGATTTCGCGCTCTGGAACGTGCGCCCCCAGGCGTTCCCGGTCCTGCTGGTCTGCGAGGAGGCGCACCGCTACGTCTCGGCCGACACCACGGTCGGGTTCGGCCCGACGCGCCGCTCGATCGCCCGGATCGCCAAGGAGGGGCGCAAGTACGGCGTCTCGCTGTGTCTCGTCAGTCAGCGGCCGTCCGAGCTCGACCCGACGATCCTGTCCCAGTGCAACACCCTGTTCGCGTTGCGCATGGGCAACGAGCGCGACCACAAGTTCGTTCACGACGCCTTGCCCGAGGGCTCGCTCGGCCTTCTCGGCGCGCTGCCGTCGCTCAAGGTCCAGGAGGCGGTGGTCGTCGGCGAGGGCGTGACCGTGCCCATGCGCGTGCGCTTCGACGACCTCGACGAGGCGCTCAGGCCGCAGAGCGGCAGCGCGCCCTTCTCGCAAGCCTGGCAGGGCGAGGACGAGGGTCACGAAGACATCGTTGCCGAAACCATCGAGCGCTGGCGCCGTCAGATTCGCTAGACCGCGCGCCGAGGCCCGTGTGGCGTTTGAACGCCCGGCGAGTCGGTTCACCGGCTTGCCGGTCCAAGTCATTTCCGGAGTCGGTGGGCTGGCCTCGCGCGGGGCGAGCCCCTATAGTCCCTAGCCGTGGGGCGGCCGATCGAACCGGCCGCCCCCTCCCTATGCCGAGGCTCGAACCGCTACACGAATTCGTGATTTGGCCTTTGCCGGCCGGTTCATTAGCTCAATAGCTCGAACCCAGTATGTTGGCCTGCGGAAAAACACGCGAAAAGAAAGAGACCGATGACCGATTCATCCCCCGTCCCGCTTCGGACCCTCGCGCCCGCGAAGTTTCGCGACCCGGACATAACCGCCAAGGGCGAGCCGCGTGGAACGGTCGCCTTCGAGCGGCTCGATACGCTGAGGTTCAACACCGGCACGCTGTGCAACCTGACCTGTCGCAACTGTTATATCGAATCGAGCCCGCGCAACGATCGGCTGGTCTATCTGACCGCGGACGAGCTGCGCGTCTTTCTCGACGAAATCGCGCAAGGCTCCTTCTCCACCCGAGAGATCGGCTTCACCGGCGGCGAGCCGTTCATGAACCCGGAGATCATGGCGATGCTCGACGAGGCGCTCGGGCGCGGCTTCCATGTCCTGGTGCTGACCAACGCGACGCGCCCCATGATGTGCCATGCGCAAGCGCTCGCCGCCCTTCGGGAGCGCCACGGCGAGCGGCTGGTGCTGCGCGTCTCGATCGACCACTACAGCCAGGCGCTGCACGAGCTCGAGCGCGGCGCGGGGACCTGGGCGCCGGCGATCGAGGGGCTGACCTGGCTGGCGCGCAACGGGGTTCGGGTCAACGTCGCCGGGCGGACCTGCTGGGGCGAGCCCGAGGCCGAGATGCGCAAGGGCTACGCCCGGCTGTTCGCCGATCTCGGCGTGCCGGTCAACGCCCAGGACCCGGTCGAGCTGGTCCTGTTCCCCGAGATGGACCCCGAGATGGACGTGCCCGAGATCACCGAGAACTGCTGGTCGATCCTGGATGTCGATCCGGCGACCATGATGTGCGCGACCTCGCGCATGGTGGTCCGTCGCAAGGGCGCCGCGCGCCCGGTGGTGCTGCCCTGCACGCTGCTCGCCTACGACCCCCAGTTCGAACTCGGCCACACCCTCGCCGAGGCGCAAGGGACGGTGAGGCTCAACCATCCCCATTGCGCGCGCTTCTGCGTTCTCGGGGGCGCTTCGTGCAGTCGCGGCTGAGCATAGCCCGCTTGAGCTGAATCGACGCCGTTCCGCGCCCCCACCGCTGGACAAAGCGCCCCCGCCGCCCGATATTCAGAAACAGGCCCGCCGCGAGCGGGCTGTGGCCGGAAGGCGTTTCCAGACCCCCGTCGGTGGATGGACGGCAATGTACAAGAAGACGACACGCGCGATCGAGGTCATGGTCCAGCCGATCTATCTCGACGACCAGTCCGAGCCCGAGGAGGGCCGGTTCGTCTGGGCCTACCACATCCGGATCGAAAACCATGGCCGCGAGACCGTGCGGCTCCGCAACCGCCATTGGCGGATCACCGACGGCAACGGTCAGTGCCACGAGGTGCGCGGCGCCGGGGTGGTCGGCGAGCAGCCGGTCTTGCATCCGGGCGAGACATTCGAGTACACCAGCGGCACGCCGCTCGCCACCCCGTCGGGGATCATGGTCGGCAGCTACGAGATGGAGACCGCCGAGGGCGACGTTTTCGACGTCGCCGTCCCGGCCTTTCGCTCGATAGTCCGCACCAGCCCATGAACATCCACTGAGACGCGGCTCGGCGGCGGCTTCGCGTCTTTCGACACAGCGATGATCGAGGAGAGATCGGTGAGCGCAGGCAACCCCGTGAGCGCGGTCGGCAAGACCGCCAAGACCATCGAGGCCGAACCGGCCGTGACCCGCGCCGAGGCCGAGGCGGCCGTGCGCGTCCTGATTCGCTGGACCGGCGACGACGCCGGGCGCGAGGGCGTGCGGGACACGCCGGCGCGCGTCGTTCGCGCCTGGGAGGAGTATTTCTCGGGCTACCGCGACGATCCCGCCGAAATTCTCGCCCGCACCTTCGAGGAGCACGAGGGCTATGATGAAATGGTGGTGCTGCGCGATATTCGCTTCACCTCCCATTGCGAGCACCATATCGCGCCGATCGTCGGCAAGGCCCATGTGGCCTATCTGCCGCGCAAGCGCGTGGTCGGCATCAGCAAGCTCGCGCGCCTGGTCGAGGTCTTCGCCCGGCGGCTCCAGATCCAGGAGAAGCTCACCGCCCAGGTCGCCGATACCATAAACGACGTTCTCGAACCCCGAGGCGTCGCGGTCGTGGTCGAGGCCGAGCACCACTGCATGACGACCCGCGGCATCAACCGACCGGGCACGATCATGGTCACCAGCCGGATGCTGGGGGGGTTCCGAACCGATCCATCGACCCGGCGCGAGTTCCTCAACATGATCGGCAGTCCGACCTCGCGCCAGATTCGCTAGCGCGTTTCCAATCCCGGCGGCGGTGGCGCGGCCGCGGCGCTGGACAAGACGCGCCGCTTGGCCAATCATCCGCCGTTCCCGAGAACCGCCCCGGACCGGATCAGCGGCGTGCTGGACTTTCGCCCCATCCTGTTCGTCGTCGGGATTCTACTGACGATCCTGGCGTCGTTCATGTTTCTGCCCGCCCTGGTCGACGCCGCGTCGGGCAGCCCCGACTGGCGCGTCTTTCTGGCGTCGGCGTTCTTCACCCTGTTCATCGGCGTCACCCTCGCGCTCGGCACGCGGACCGGGCCGCTCAGCCTTTCGGTGCGCCAGACCTTTCTGCTGACCACCCTGTCGTGGACGGTGATGGCGGCCTTCGCGGCGCTGCCCTTCGTGTTCGCCGACCTCGGCCTCGATTTCACCGACGCCTACTTCGAATCGATCTCGGGGTTGACGACCACCGGTTCGACGGTGATGACCGGGCTCGACGCCGCGCCGCGCGGGATTCTGCTCTGGCGCGCGCTTTTGCAGTGGCAAGGCGGGATCGGCATCATCGTCATGGCGATCGCCGTGCTGCCCATGCTGCGGATCGGCGGGATGCAGCTTTTCCGCACCGAATCGTCGGATAAGTCGGAGAAGGTGCTGCCCCGCGTCGCTCAGACCTCGGCGGCGATCGGCGCGGTCTATGTCGGGATGACGGTGGCGGCGACGGTCTCCTACTGGGCGGCGGGGATGAGCGTTTTCGACGCCATCGTCCACGCCATGACCACCTTGCCGACCGGCGGCTATTCGAACTACGACGCCTCGGTCGGGCATTTCAAGAATCCGGCCATCGAGTGGGTGGTTTCGTTCTACATGCTGCTCGCCGGCGCGCCGGTCATCCTTTATTTCCAGTTGGTTCGCGGGCATTGGCGCGACTTCTTCTGCGACACCCAGGTGCGGGCCTATTTCGGCATCGCCACCACCGTGACGCTGATGCTCGCGGTCTGGCTGTGGTTCGCCCTCGACATGCATCACCTCGACGCCCTGCGCCACGCGGTGTTCAATCTGGTCTCGGTCATCACCGGCACCGGCTACGCCTCGGCCGACTTCGCCGCCTGGGGAGCCTTCCCCGTGATCGTGCTTCTGTTCGTGATGCTGATCGGCGGCTGCACGGGCTCGACCGCCGGCGGCATCAAGGTCTTTCGCGTTCAGGTGCTGGTCGCCGTCGCGGTGGTGCAGATCCGCCGGCTGGTGCAGCCGCACGGGGTCTTCGTGGTCCGCTACAACCGCAAGCCGCTGTCCGATTCGGCCGCCGCGGCGGTCACGAGCTTCCTGTTCCTGGTGATGGCGAGCTTCGCCATGATCACCCTGCTCCTCGCCATGTTCGGGCTCGACTTCCTGAGCGCCGTATCGGGCGCGGCCTCGGCGATCGCCAACGTCGGTCCGGGGCTGAGCGAGCTAATCGGTCCGACCGGCAATTTCTCGTCGCTCCCGGCCGGCGCGAAATGGGTGCTGTCGGGCGCGATGCTGCTCGGCCGGCTCGAATTCTTCACGGTTCTGGTGCTGTTCACGCCGCGATTCTGGCGCGGCTGACGCGCCGCGCCGGCACTCGGCGGGGGCGGATCCCGTCTCGAAAGACATGCCCTGGCCGTGGGCGGCGGGCGCGGGTATTCTCGGCCCGGGGGGAGGCGCCGGCGCATCCGCGGCGGGGCTGTCGTGATGTATCATTCCATTCGCCGTCAATTCAGGAGAGATCCATGCGCTTCATCGTCCTAGTCGCGGTTCTGATCGTCTTCTCCGTGGCGCCGGTCCGGGCCGACCCCGCCACCACCGTGATCCCCACGCAGCATGACTTCGCCACCCTGGTCAAGCGGCTCGACGCCGCGGTCAAGGCCAATGGCATGTTCGTCGTGACCCGCGCGTCCGCCAGCATCGGCGCGGCGCGGCGCGGCGTGACGATCCCCGGCAACATGATCGTCGGCGTCTATCGCAACGACTTCGCCGTGCGCATGCTGGAGGCGAGCGTGCCGGCGGGCATCGAGGCGCCGATCCGCTTCTACCTCACCGAGGAGAAGGACGGCACGGCGAGCCTGCGCTACCGGTCGCCCTCGGCGGTGTTCGGCGCCTACGACGGTGGCGCGAGGCTCAAGGCGCTGGGGCGCGAGCTCGACGCGATCTTCACCAAGATCGCCGCCGACGCGACCGCGGATTAGAGCGTGGTTCACCTGAAATAAATCGCCACCGACCCCCTCATCACAAAGCCGTGAATAGGCGGCGCGGACCCGCGCCCTTATACTGATTCCAGGGGATGCGGGATCCGCTCCGCTCGCGGCAATAAAAACGAGACGGGCGAAAAAACCCCCTCGATAAAACTCCCGAGCGAGACATCCGGAAAAGGCGTCTTCGGCGGGCGCCGCTTCCCCGCGTTGTGTTTCCTGTTCGTTCTGTCCAGCACGGTTCGCCACGCGTCCGAGGCGCGTGGCCCGAGGTGCATGGCCCGAGGCGCATGGTATTTGTGGCGCATGGACGAGCGGATCGCGACGCTTCTCAATTCCGATCGGGGGTGGCCGACATGGCGAAATACCTGCTCATCGAATCGCGCGACCCGTTCGATGCGAACGACGTCGCCCATTTCTACGACCTCGCCGAGGGGCTGGCCCGCAAGGGCAACGCGGTGACGCTCTTTCTGGTTCAAAACGGCGTCCTGCCGGCCCGACCGGGGACACGCTCGGCGGCGCTCGGCGAGCTGGCGGCCGCCGGGGTCGAGGTGCTGGCCGATGATTTCTCGCTGCGCGAGCGCGGGATCGCGGCGGACGGGCTCGCCCATGGGGTAACGGCGGCGCCGCTCGACGTGGTGATCGACGGCCTCGCCGAAGGGCGCAAGACGCTCTGGCATTGAGCCGCGATCAAGAAAGGGAGAAAACCATGAGCGACAAACCGACACTCACCTTCGCCCTGATGGACCCGCCCTACGAGAATGCGCGCTCGACCACGGCGCTGCTCCTGATCGATATCGCCGCGCGGCGGGGCTACGACGTCAAGGTCTTCGCCTACGAGGGCGCGGTCTGCCTGCCGTTCGCGCGCCAGGCGGCGCATCCGAACGCGGTCCATGGCCGCGACGTCGAGGAGGAGGACCACCCCCTGCCGCGCGAATGGGTGGCCGCGGTCATGGCCGCCTCCGAACGGAACGGCGGGCATGTCGATTGGGTGAACTGCGGGCTCTGCGTCGACGAGCGCGGGGTCGACGAAGCGATCGCGGGCGTGCGGCGCGGCACGCCGGGCGATTTCTGGAAGATGGCGAGCGAGTCCGACAACACGCTCGTCATCCCGACCCGATAACGGCGGAAGGGAGACGGGCGATGAAAGCGCTCAACATCATCGGGACCGCCTATCGCGCGACCCTCGAGGAACAGGACGACCCCGTGGTCTGGATCACCCACGCCATGGCCGGCGCGGGCGCCAACCTCGATGTGCTCCTGCGCGGCAACGCGGTCAATTACGCGGTCCTGGGGCAGGACGCCTCGGGCCTCGCCTTCGGCGAGCGACGCCAGAAGCACGCGCCGAGGCTCGCCGACGACCTCGCCGGGCTGATCGACAAGGGGGTCGCCGTCTATGTGGTCGAGGACGACCTGGACGAGCGCGGGCTCGAGGAAAATACCTTGATCAAGGGGCTCCGCCCGGTGCCACGCGACGGAATCGCGCGGCTGATCGACGGCTACGACCAGGTCTGGCACTGGTAGGCGCGGGCTGGCGCCGATTCAATGCCAATACATCATGCGCTAGCCGCGCTCGTCGCGGTAGCCGTCGATCACCCATTCGACCGCCGGGGCGAGCGCCCGGGGCACGAGCACGGCGGCGACCAGGATGGCGGCCATCACCCCCCACCATAGGGGGTTGTAGGGCGTGCCGTAGACGACGAGAACGACGACCATCGCGAGCGCGCAGAGCGACCCGCTGGTCGCGCTCATCAAAAGGGCGAGACGGCGGCGGCCTTCGCTTCGCTCCCGGGCCATGGCGACCTCCCTTTCAAGATCGGGACGCGGGCGAGGGCCGCGTCCATGCTGTTCTCCAGGCTTCCACTGTGCCAACATTGGCCCCATATGCAAGCGCGCGGCGCAAGGACGGGGAAAACCAGACGCCATGTTCGTCCGAATCGAGACAACCCAGGACCCGGCGACGCTGCGCTTCCTGCCCGGTCGTTCGGTGCTGGGAAGCGGGCTGATCGCCTTCGACGGCGCCGAGGCGGCCGAGGAGCGCTCGCCGCTCGCGGCCCGGCTGTTCGCCGTCGTGGGCGTGCGCGCGGTGGCGCTGGGGCCCGATTTCGTCGCCGTCACCCGGGACGACGCCGGCGACTGGCAGCGCATGAAGCCCGCGCTGCTGGGCGTCATCATGGAGCATTTCCTGACCAACCAGCCCGCGCTTCTTCCCGAGGACGGGATCGCCGAGACGCCCGACCACGACCCGGCCGACGCCGGCGTGGTCGCCGAGATCGAGGCGGCGCTGGAGGCGCGCCTGCGCCCGGTTCTCGCGACCGGGGATGGCGCGATCGCGCTTCGCCGCTACCGCGACGGCGTCGCCGAGCTCGAGCTGTCGAGCGGGGTTCCCGGCATGCCACGCTTCGCGCTCGAGACGCGCATCGCCAACACGCTGCGCCACCTCGTGCCCGCGGTCTCCGAGGCGCGCTTCGTCGCGCCCCGGCGCGCGCCACCGCCGGCGCTCGACCGCGACGACGCCGAGGTGGCCGCGATCCTCGATCTGGTCGAGACCCGGATCAACCCGGCGATCGCCGGCCACGGCGGGCATGTCGCCCTGATCGGGGTGAAGGAACACGTCGCCTATATCCGCCTCGAAGGCGGCTGTCAGGGCTGCGGCATGGCCGAGGCGACGCTGAAGGGAGGGATCGAGGTGGCGATCAGGCGCGCGGTGCCGTCGATTCGCGCGGTCCTCGACGCGACCGACCACGCGCGCGGCACGCGGCCCTATTTCGCCCCGGACCAACAAGGAACGAGCCCGCTTTAGCGGGCTCGTCGGAGAAGGCGGTCCGGTTTACCGGGCGCCGTCGAACACGGGATACGGGACAACGGGGCGCTTGAGACGCCGCGCGGTCAGCGCGCGCTCGCCGCCGCCATCTCCGCGCTCGCGGGCGGGGGCGGCGGGGCCGGCATCTCGGGCGGATCGCGAAGGACGTACCCGCGTCCCCAGACGGTCTCGATGTAGTTTGCGCCGCCGGTGGCCTGGGCGAGCTTCTTGCGGAGCTTGCAGACGAACACGTCGATGATCTTGAGCTCGGGCTCGTCCATGCCGCCGTAGAGATGGTTGAGGAACATCTCCTTGGTCAGGGTCGTGCCCTTGCGCAGGGAAAGGAGCTCGAGAATCCCGTACTCCTTGCCCGTGAGGTGGACCGGGCGGCCCTCGACCTCGACCGAGCGCGAATCCAGGTTCACGGTCAGCTTTCCGGTTCGGATCACCGAATCCGAATGGCCCTTCGATCGCCGCACGATCGCCTGGATCCGGGCGACCAGCTCGGCGCGGTCGAATGGCTTGGTCAGGTAGTCGTCGGCGCCGAAGCCAAGGCCCTTGACCTTGTTGTCGGGCTCGCTCAGCCCCGAGAGGATCAGGATCGGCGTCGTCACCTTGGACGCCCGGAACCGGCGCAGAACCTCGTAGCCGTCGATGTCGGGAAGCATCAGGTCGAGAACGATGATGTCGTAATCGTAGAGCTTCCCGATCTCCAGGCCGTCCTCCCCGAGATCCGTCGTGTCGCAGACAAAGCC
>Ga0114931_10001805_pt1 | contig 27182 bp, 22 predicted proteins | sample 2SBtaG_FD_89579 | JGI IMG/M metagenome (GOLD analysis project Ga0114931, IMG submission 89579) | Deep subsurface microbial communities from Kolumbo volcano to uncover new lineages of life (NeLLi) - 2SBTROV14_V59a metaG | ecosystem: Environmental > Aquatic > Marine > Volcanic | place: Kolumbo... | reverse complement strand
GCCGGCGCTGGTGATGTATGTATTGCTGTTGATGTGGTTCGCCGACAGCGCCGCTTATTTTGCCGGGCGCCGCTTCGGAACCCGGCGGCTGGCACCGCGGGTCAGTCCGGGTAAAAGCCGGGAAGGGGTCTTGGGCGGGCTGCTGGCGGTCCTGGCACTGGCGATGGCGGTGGCGGCCTATGCCCAGATGTCCTGGACCCGGGGACTCGGCTTTGTGGTGCTGTCTCTGCTGGTCGCAGCTATTTCGGTGCTCGGAGATCTGGTGGAAAGCCTGTTCAAACGTCGGGCCGGTCTCAAAGACAGCGGAACGCTGTTGCCAGGACATGGCGGCATCCTCGATCGGCTTGACAGCCTGATGGCGGCGGCACCTGGATTCGCCCTGGGCTGGCTGTTGCTGGAGGGAATGGATTGATTGCATTAACGGTGCTTGGTGCAACCGGCAGTGTCGGTGTCAGTACCCTGGATGTGGTGGCGCGCAATCCCCGGCGCTTTCGGGTGGTGGCGCTGAGCGCCAACCGCAATCATGAACTGCTGGCCAGACAGTGCCGGGAATTCCACCCGGTCTTTGCGGCCATGGCCGATCCCCACAGTGCCGGGCTGTTGCGTGAGGCACTGGCGGGCAGCCAGTGCCCAACCCGGATTCTGGACGGGCCTGGAGCCCTCGAGGAACTGGCCGCACTGGAGGAAGCTGACGTGGTGATGGCCGCCATCGTTGGTGCCGCCGGGCTGCTGCCTACCCTGGCCGCGGCCCGGGCCGGCAAGCGGGTATTGCTGGCCAATAAGGAAGCACTGGTGATGTCCGGGGCGCTGTTCATGGGCGCGGTCAGGGACCACGGCGCAGTGCTGTTACCCATCGACAGCGAGCACAATGCGGTCTTTCAGTGTTTGCCGCCGCGCTTTCAGGACAGCGCCGCGGGCCCCGCCGCGGCACCGGTTTCACTGTCTCAGGCCGGGGTACGCAGAATTTTGCTCACCGGCTCCGGCGGGCCCTTTCGCAATACTCCACCAGCGCAACTTCATGCGGTTACACCGGATCAGGCCTGCGCCCACCCCAATTGGTCCATGGGCCGCAAAATTTCCGTAGATTCGGCCACCATGATGAATAAAGGACTCGAGGTTATCGAGGCCCGCTGGCTGTTTCAGGCCGCGGTTGATCAGATCGAAGTCGTCGTACATCCCCAGAGCGTGATCCATTCCATGGTGGAATATGTGGACGGTTCGGTGCTGGCGCAGTTGGGCAACCCGGATATGCGCACCCCCATTGCCCACGCCCTGTGCTGGCCCGAGCGCGGCGAATCCGGCGTTGCTGCCCTGGATCTGGTGAAAACCGCACAGCTGGATTTCCAGGCGCCTGACTTTGAACAGTTCCCCTGCCTGGCTCTGGGTTTTGAAGCGGCCCGTACCGGCGGCGCGGCCAGCGCCATCGTCAATGCCGCCAACGAAGTTGCGGTGGCCGCCTTTCTTGCGGGGCAGATTCAATTTACCGCGATTGCCCGGGTGATTCACGACAGCCTGAATCGGGCCTCACTGACGGAACCGGAGGATTTGGAAGGGGTGCTGAGCCTGGATGCCGAGGGCCGGCGCCTGGCCAACCAGATCATAACAAGTCTGTAACCCCAATCCCCACATTGGTTTGGCTCCGGAGATGGTGAAATTACAAAACAGGCTTTGATGCCGGTGCCGTAGCCGTGTAATCTCGCAGGGTTAAAGAGCTACCCTTCAGCCACGTCCCCAACGCCGGATTATCATGCAGATTGCCTACTCCGTACTGTCATTCATCGTTGCCATTGGGGTGCTGGTTACGGTGCATGAATTCGGGCATTACTGGGTTGCCCGCAGGCTGGGAATCAAGGTTCTGCGTTTTTCGGTGGGTTTTGGCCGGCCCCTGTTCAGCCGCAGGTGGGGCGCGGATCAGACGGAGTATGTACTGGCCATGATCCCCCTCGGGGGCTATGTGAAAATGCTCGACGAGAACGAGTCCGAGAACGAGACCGGGGTCGAGGTGTCCGCAGCCGACCGGGATCGGGCCTTCAATCGTCAGCCCCTGTGGAAACGCATTGCGGTGGTGGTTGCGGGTCCCGCCTTTAACTTCATCTTCGCAATCGTGGGCTATGCACTGGTGTTCATGGTTGGAATCAGTGGTCTGCGGGCACTGGTGGGTGACGTGGAAGCGGATTCCCTGGCGGCCAGGGCGGGATTTACTCAGGGCCAGGAGATCGTGGCAGTGGACGGGGTTGCGGTACAAACCTGGGAAGCGACCATTCAGCGCTTGATCGGCACCTCATTGGACGCGGCGGTGGTGCCGGTCGAAGTCAGGGAGAGCAGCGGCCGGCAGCGGCAACTGCAATTGGATCTGCGGGGGATCAGCGTTGATGACCTGACTCAGGGGCACTTCTTCGGCAGCCTTGGCCTGAGCCCGGATCGACCCAGCATTCCCCCGGTATTGGGCGAACTGACCCCCGGGGGGGCAGCCGAGCAGGCAGGCCTGCTCAAAGGTGATCGCGTGGTATCCGCGGATGGGACCCCCATCCTGACCTGGGCGGCCTGGGTCGATTTTGTCCGTGCCAGGCCCGCACAACAGTTCACCGTGACCATATCCAGGGGTGGCACCCGGCAGCAGTTCAAGCTCAGCCCGGAACCGAAGCGCGATGCCGGCAAAACCATCGGTCGGATTGGGGCCATGCGTGGTGCCGATGTCCAGGCCCTGGCGGCTCACTACTACGTGACGCAGCGCTATCCGCCCTGGACGGCCCTGGCCATGGGGGCTGGCAAGACCCTTGATATAACAGTTCTCACCCTGCGTATGCTGTGGCGTATGCTGTTGCTGGAAGTGTCGGTGAGCAACCTTAGTGGGCCCATCAGCATCGCCCAGTATGCGGGGGTCTCTGCGCAGATCGGCCTTGAGCGCTTCATTGAATTCCTGGCGGTGATCAGTGTCAGCCTTGGTATCCTGAATTTATTGCCGATACCGGTGCTGGACGGTGGACATTTGCTTTATTATCTGCTGGAAAGCGTCCAGGGTCGGCCGGTCTCGGAAAATGCCCAGATACTCGGTCAGAGGCTTGGAATCACCCTGTTGTTAAGCCTGATGGGGATCGCTTTTTACAACGATTTGACAAGGGTATTCGGTTAGCCGCGACCAAGGGGCAGGTGTATCTGAGCGGCAACGATTTCGATTAGAATCTGAAGAACAAAGGGAACCATCGACCGTGACAGGAATATCATCCCGGGGGAGGCTGGGGCGATTGATACCGGTATTGGCCATTGGGCTGATGCTCTTCGCCAGTGTGGCCGCCCAGGCACAGGAATCGTTTGTCGTCAAGGATATCCGCCTGGAAGGCCTGCAGCGGATATCCGCCGGAACCGTTTTCAATTACCTGCCCATTCAGGTCGGTGATCGCGTGGATAAAACCCGCACCGCGGAGGCCATCCGATCCCTGTTCAAAACCGGCTTTTTCAAAGATGTGCGTATTGAACGCGAAGCCGACGTTCTGGTCGTCTCCGTCACCGAGCGCCCGTCCATCGCCAGTATCGAGTTCTCGGGAAACCAGGAGATCAGCACCGAAGATCTGGAGACTTCACTCAAGAGCATCGATTTTGTCACCGGGCGGGCCTTTGATCGCAGCCTGTTCGATCAGGTGGAGCAGCAATTGCGGCGCAGCTATTTTGCGGTGGGTAAATACGGTATCAAACTGACCAGTACCGTGACCCCGCTGCCGCGTAACCGGGTCGCAGTCAATTTCGATATAGTCGAGGGCGATCCGGCCACCATCAAGCAGATTAATATAGTTGGAAACAAAGCCTTCGACGAAGACGATCTTCTGGACCTGTTCAAACTCAAGACCACTCGCTTTCTATCGTTTTTCACCAAGACTGATCAGTACTCCAAGCAGAAGCTCGCCGCTGATTTGGAAACTCTGCGCTCGTTTTATCTGGATCGGGGCTTCATCAAGTTCAACATTGATTCGACGCAAGTCTCCATCACTCCGGACAAACGCGATGTCTATATCACGGTCAATATCACCGAGGGCGACGAGTATTACGTCAAGGAAGTGTTGTTGGCCGGTGAACTGATGGTCGACAAGGATGTACTGTCGAAGCTCGTGATCGTCCAGCAAGGTGCAGTGTTCTCACGCAAGGATGTCACCGAGACCAGCGCCAAGCTCACCGAACGCCTGGGTGTGGACGGCTATGCCTTCGCCAACGTGAACGCGGTGCCCGAGATCAGCGATAAAGACAAAACCGTCACACTGACGTTTTTCGTAGACCCCGGCAAACGTGTTTATGTCCGGCGGGTGAATTTCAAGGGCAATGCCAAAACCCGTGACGAAGTCCTGCGCCGGGAAATGCGCCAACTCGAAGGCGCCTGGATATCCACCACCGCGGTGGAGCGTTCCAAAGAGCGTTTGCAACGGCTTGGTTATTTCGAGGAAGTCAACGTTGAAACCCCGGCGGTGCCCGGCACTACGGATCAGGTGGACGTCGATTTCAACGTGGTCGAGGCGCCCTCGGGCAATCTGGTGGTGGGTGCGGGCTTCTCTCAGTCATCTGGCGTAGTGCTGAGTACCAGTGTCAGTCAGGACAATTTTCTGGGCACAGGCCAACGCGTCTCCTTGAATCTGAACACCAGTCAGGTCAACCGCAATATCGGTATTTCCTGGCTGAATCCTTATTTCACTCTGGATGGCGTAAGCCTGGGTTTGGATGCTTTCTATCGCACCACGGATGCCAGCAATGCCAATGGTGCCGACTATAACCTCGATGAGCTCGGCACCGGGGCGACTTTTGGCGTGCCGATTTCTGAATTCAATACCATCGATCTCGGTGTACGAATCAAAAATACCGATTTTCAGCCGGGTAATACAGCATCCGCGGAAGTGCTTGCCTTCGAGAAATCGAGCGGAGGAAACTTCAATACCCTGACTTTCACGGCCGCCTGGTCCAATGACACCCGTGACAGCCGAATATTGCCGAACAAAGGGCAATTGACGCGCTTATCAGGTGAATTTGCGATACCCGGCATGGATTTGAGTTATTACAAATTGACGGCGCGCCATCAGCAGTTTTTCCCTCTGTTCCGTAATATTACCGGTAGCCTGAAAGGCGAAGTTGGCTATGGGGACGGTGTGGGTGATACCACAGAATTACCGTTGACAGAGAATTTCTTCGCCGGCGGAATCCGTTCGGTTCGTGGCTACAAAGCCAATACACTGGGGCCGCGCGATTCAAGGAATGAGGCTTTGGGCGGTGATCTCAAAGTGGTGGGTAATGCCGAACTCATTTTACCGGTGCCTTTTCTCAAGGACAGTGGCAATTTCCGTTTCACCAGCTTTTTTGACGCCGGTAATGTCTATGGTCCGGGAGAGAACTTTGATCTCGGCGAACTGCGCTATTCCGTAGGCCTGTCGGCACTGTGGATCTCTCCCCTTGGGCCATTGACCATGAGTCTTGCAGCGCCGCTTAAATCTCAGGCTCAGGACGATACACAACCCTTACAATTCACCTTTGGAACCAGCTTTTAATCATGTGCAAATTGAAATCATTTCTTCCTGTTATCGGTCTCTGCGCCAGTCTGCTGGCAGCCGCCGGCAGCATTCCCGTGCAGGCCGCGGAACTCAAAGTTGGATTTGTCAATGTCAGTAAAGTGCTTGACCAGGCACCTCAGGCCCAGGCGGCGAGCCGCAGAATTGAAAAAGAATTTGCTCCCAGGGATCGCGATCTGGTTCAACAGCAGAAGGACCTGCGCAAAATGGAGGACCGGCTGGTCAAGAACGGTGCGGTAATGTCCGCGGCGGAACGTGAACGCCAGTCCGCGGATATCCGCAAGTTGCGCCGGGAAATTCGTACCCGGCAGGGCGAGTTTAGGGAAGATTTGAATCTTGCCCGGAGTCGGGAGATGACCAAGTTACAGCGCCGGGTCGTGCAGGTGATCAAAGATTTGGCCAAGGCCGAAAAATTCGATCTGATTATTGGTGACAGTGTTATCTATGCCGGTGACAAGGTGAACATCACGAAAAAAGTTTTGGCTAAACTGAAGTCGTTGAAATAGGCGGTTACTCGTCCAGTTGCCGCAATCCAAACAGGAGTCGAAGCTGTACACTCTTGAGGCTCTTGCATGCCAACTTGGCGCACGGCTTAGCGGCAATGGTAAAGTGCCGGTAAGCCGAATCGCGACGCTGACCCAGGCCGGACCCGGGTGTTTGAGCTTTTATTCAAATTCCCGCTATTTCGCACAACTCCAGTCCACCCAGGCTGCGGCGGTCATTCTCGACGCCAAGGCACTGGCGGATTGCCCGGTCGCGGCGCTGGTGATGGACAATCCATATTTGGGTTATGCGCGAGCCGCGAGCCTGCTGAATCCGGTTGCGGAAATCTCCGGTGGTGTTCACCCCAAGGCCATTGTCGATCCTGCCGCCCAGGTTGATCCGCAAGCCTGGATCGGTCCCGGCAGCGTAATTGAGTCCGGTGCCCGGATTCAGGCCGGTGTTTTCATCGGGCCCAACTGTGTCGTGGCTACCCAGGTACGGATTGGTGCCGGGACACGCTTGACCGCCGGTGTCAGCGTGTGTCATCAAGCTGTAATCGGCGAGCGCTGCCTGCTGCATCCGGGGGTTGTAATCGGTGCCGATGGTTTTGGAATCGCAAATGATCAGGGTGTGTGGGTCAAAGTACCGCAACTCGGTACCGTGCAGATCGGTAATGATGTGGAGATCGGTGCCAATACCACCATTGACCGCGGCGCTCTTGAAGACACCATCATTGGCGATGGTGTAAAACTTGACAACCTGATTCAGATCGCCCATGCAGTATGCATCGGCGATCACACGGCCATAGCCAGTTGCACGGCAATTGCCGGCAGTTCGCGTATTGGTGCGCGCTGCACAATTGGTGGCGCGGTGTCGATTGCCGGTCATCTGGAGATTTGTGACGACGTCCACTTGACGGCCACCTCGGCGGTGCCTCGCTCGATTACCCAACCAGGAGTCTATTCCTCCGGTATGCCTATCCAGGAAGCCCCCAAGTGGCGCCGGAACGTGGTGCGCATGGCACAGCTCGATCAAATGGCCCAGAGGCTGAAGGTACTGGAAAAACAGTTGAAAAAGATCAACCCGGAATGATGCCGGCGTAGAATTGTCATCGGGGCCCGCCCCAGTAGGGAAAACCAAACACATGGCTGATTTTGATATTCAGGAAGTGATGCGGTATCTGCCGCATCGATACCCCTTGTTGTTAATTGACCGGGTGCTGGAGCTGGTTCCAGGCGAGTACATCATCGCCGCAAAGAATGTGACCGCGAATGAACCCTATTTCCCGGGTCATTTCCCGGGACAGCCGGTTATGCCGGCGGTGATGATCCTGGAAGCCATGGCCCAGGCTACGGCTATATTGTGCATGCGCACCCTGGATCAATTGCCCGCCGATGGCGCGATCTATTATTTTGCCGGGATTGACGGTGCGCGGTTTCGAAAGCCCGTTTGTCCTGGAGACCAGCTGCAGATGCGCATTGAAATTCTCAGGCATTCCAGAGGTATTTGGAAAGTCAACGCCTCCGGTAGCGTGGATGGGAAAGTCGTCGCGGGCGCGGAACTGATGGGCGCACTACGCGAGATGTAATGATTCACAGTTCCGCTGTTGTCGACCCAGCCGCCGAAATCGATGAGGCTGTCGAGATTGGCCCGTACTGCCAGATTGGCCCAGGCGTTCGAATCGCCGCCGGCACCCGCATCGAAGCGCATGTGGTGATCCGGGGTGAGACCCACATTGGTCGTGACAATCATATCTTTCAGTTCAACTCCCTGGGCGAAGATCCCCAGGATAAAAAATATCAGGGTGAGGTCTCGAGCCTGGAGATTGGCGATCACAATGTGATTCGGGAGTTTTGCACCTTCAACCGCGGCACCGCGGGTGGAGGCGGGGTAACACGAATTGGTGATCACAACTGGATCATGGCCTATGTGCACATCGCCCACGATTGCCGGGTGGGCAATCAGAACATCCTGGCCAACGGTACGACCCTGGCCGGGCATGTTGAGGTGGCCGATCAGGTCAGTTTTGGGGCCTTTACCGTCATCCATCAATTCTGCTCCATCGGTGCCCACAGTTTTTCGGCAATGGGAACGGTGATTCTGAAAGATGTCCCGCCCTTCCTGATGGCGTCTGGAAATCCAGCCAAGCCCCGTGGCCTGAATTTCGAGGGCCTGCGCCGGCGTGGGTTCTCTCCGCTGGTGCTCGCCAACCTGAAGCAGGCTTACCGGACCGTCTATCGCCAGGGCTTAAGCCTGCAGCAGGCCATTTCGGTGCTGCAATCCCAGGGCTGTGAGGAAGTCACACAAATGGCAGATTTCCTGTGTGCTTCAAGCCGCGGCATCGTGCGTTGAGGGAGGCCAATAAGGAAAAGGGGCACGGACCATGCGCATTGTTATCGTAACGGGTGAGGCCTCGGGTGATGTCCTCGCGGCAGGCCTTATCAGGGAACTTGGCCGGCTACTACCCGGTGCCCGTTTTGAAGGGATTGCCGGTCCCCGGATGCAGGCGCTTGGCTGTAAAAGCGTGTATCCAATGGAACGCCTGTCGGTGATGGGACTGTTTGAGTCCTTCAGTCGCTATCCCGAATTGATTCCATTGCGCGGGCGCCTCGCCCGGCTCTATCAGCAACAGCCCCCGGCAATATTCATCGGTGTGGATGCGCCGGATTTCAATTTGCACCTGGAAATGAAACTGCATTCGGCAGGCATCCCAACTGTACATTATGTCAGTCCTTCCGTTTGGGCGTGGCGGCGTTATCGAATCAAAAAAATTCGCAAGGCCGTGGATCGAATGCTGGTGTTGTTTCCCTTTGAAAAAGACTTTTATGCTGCTCATGGCGTCGATGCAGTGTTTGTCGGCCATCCCGCGGCGGACCACCTGCGGGAAGAGGATCGGAGCAGCGCCCGGATGCGTTTACAGATACCCGCCAACGCGACTGTGGTCGCCCTGCTGCCGGGCAGCCGGATTACGGAAGTAAACTATTTGGCGGATATTCTGGTGCGGGCCGGGCAATGGTTGTGCGGGCGTATCCGTAATCCCCGTTTCCTGGTGCCTTTGGTCAACACGGCGACCCGTGTGCGATTCGAGCAGGCCCTCGCGGAGGTTGCCGATCCGGGCCGCTTCCAGTTACTCGATGGCGATGCCCATAGTGCAATTAGCGCGGCAGATGCGGTGCTGCTGGCATCGGGAACTGCAAGTCTTGAAACCCTGCTGTTGAACCGGCCCATGGTCATCACTTACCGGGGGCATCCGCTGTCCTGGGAAATTGCCTGCCGCATGCTGCATGTCGATCATGTGGGGCTGCCGAATCTGCTGGCTGGCCGCCGGCTGGCGCCGGAGCTACTGCAAAACCAGGCGCGCCCCGCGGTATTGGGTGCCGAAATTCTGGCCTTGCTGGAAAGCCCAAGGGCCCGGCAACGGCAACTACAGGCCTACGGCGTCATTGCCAGGCAGTTGCGCTGCAATGCGGATGTCAATGCGGCCCAGGCGGTGCTGGCGTTATTGGACAAACGCGGATGAAAGGGCAGTTGCAGGGAAATGTGGCCGGTGTGCCGAGCCCTGGGGAGGTTCTGCTGGCCGGAGTCGATGAGGCCGGCCGCGGGCCGCTGGCCGGACCGGTGGTGGCCGCCGCGGTTATTCTCGATCCAAGGCACCCGATCGAGGGTTTGGCGGACTCCAAAGCCCTGTCGGCGAGGCGCCGGGATGAACTCAGTGCGCTGATCCGCGAACATGCCCTGTGTTTCGCGCTGAGCTTTGCCGAGCATGACGAAATTGATGCCGTCAACATACTGGCCGCAACCATGAACGCCATGTCCCGGGCCCTGGAAAAATTGGCCATGGCGCCGAAACGGGTTCTGATCGATGGCAACCGCTGCCCACGATCCGCTTATCCCTGTCAGGCCGTGGTTGGCGGCGATGCACGCTATGATTGTATCAGCGCTGCCTCCATAATCGCCAAGGTGGCGCGGGACCGGCGTATGCTGGAGCTGGACCGGGTCTACCCGCAATACGGATTCGCCCGCCACAAGGGTTACCCAACTGCCGTCCATCGCCAGGCGCTGTTTGAACATGGCCCCTGTCCCGAGCACCGCTACTCCTATGCGCCGGTGCGGGCGTCCTTAAGGCAACGAAGCGGAGTATTGAAAGCGTGAAGCCGAGCTTTGTTCATGTGCATCTGCACAGCGAATATTCCCTCGCTGACAGTCTGGTGCGCCTGGATGGGTTGCTCAGCCGTTGTGGGGAATTACGCATGCCCGCTGTCGCGGTGACTGAACGCGATAATCTGTTTTCACTGGTGAAATTTTATAAAGCCGCCCTGGCCGTGGGGGTCAAGCCGATCCTGGGGGCTGAGGTACTGGTGGAATCAGGCAGCCCGGATTTCCCACCCGGGCGGGTGTTGCTGCTGTGCCAGGATAACAGGGGCTACCGTAACTTATGCCGGTTGCTGACCCGGGCCTATACCGGGATTCGTGCCGGGGGTCAGCCACTGATTCAACAGGCGTGGCTGGCGCAGCTGCATACCGGGTTGCTGGCGATTTCCGCCGGACGTAATGGCGCCCTGGGTCGCATACTGCAAAGTGGCCAGCAGCAGGTAATCGCCCCGGCCATCGAGTGGTGGCGATCGAATTTCCCGGATCGATTCTACCTGGAGGTCATCCGTACCGGCCGGGAATTCGAAGAGGATTATATCGGTGCCGCTGTGGCAGCGGCCGGGCGCTGGGATCTGCCCCTGGTGGCCGGCAATGAGGTGTGCTTCATTCACAGCGATGACTTCGAAGCCCATGAAGCACGGGTGTGTATTCATGAGGGGCGGACCCTGGCCGACCCGCGCCGGGAACGGCATTACAGCAATCAGCAATTTCTGCGTTCTGCTGAGCAAATGTGTGAGTTATTCGAGGATCTGCCCAGCGCCTTGAGCAACAGCGTGGAAATTGCCAAACGTTGTAACGCGGAACTGGTGTTGGGTAAGAGTTTCCTGCCGCACTTTCCGGTACCGCAAGGCTACGACACCGAAAGCTGGATGGACCGTAAGAGCCGCCAGGGGTTGGAGCAGCGTCTTACGCAACGTTTTGGCGACCAGCCGAAACTGCTGGAACAGCACCGCGGCACCTACCAGAGGCGACTGGAACGGGAACTCAGTGTGATTGGAGACATGGGCTTTGCCGGTTATTTTCTAATCGTCGCGGATTTCATCGATTGGGCGCGCAATCACGATGTTCCGGTCGGACCCGGACGCGGTTCCGGGGCGGGCTCTGTGGTGGCCTGGGCCTTGCGGATTACCGATCTGGATCCTCTCGAATACGACCTTCTGTTTGAGCGGTTTTTAAATCCCGAGCGGGTCTCATTACCGGATTTCGATGTGGATTTTTGCATGGATGGCAGGGATCGGGTAATCGAGTATGTCAGCCATCGGTATGGGGGAGACGAAGATACTGGCAGCCGGGTGTCACAAATCATCACCTTCGGCACCATGGCAGCCAGGGCCGCGGTTCGCGATGTGGGGCGGATCCTGGGTCACCCCTACGGGTTCGTAGACCGGATCGCCAAACTGATCCCATTTGAATTGGGCATCACCCTGGACAAGGCTTTTGAAGATGAACAGTTGAAAGCCCAGTATGATGCCGATGAACAGGTTCGCACGATCATCGATTTGGCCCGTAAGCTGGAGGGCCTGGCGCGCAATGCCGGGCGGCATGCCGGCGGCGTGGTGATCGCGCCTTCGGCATTGACCGATTTTACCGCTTTGTACAGTGAGCCCGGCGGTGGTCTGGTTACCCAGTACGATATGAAGGATGTCGAGGCCGCGGGACTGGTGAAATTCGATTTTCTGGGGCTCAGAACCCTGACCATCATCGACCGTGCGCTACGCGCCATCAATCAGGCCCGGAGCGGGGAAGATCAGCCGGCAATCGAGATCAGTCAAATCCCCACGGATGATGAGGCCAGTTATCAGCTCATCAAGAGTGCTGAGACCATTGGCATCTTTCAGCTTGAATCCCGCGGCATGCGGGATCTGATTCGTCGCCTGCAACCGGATTGTTTTACGGATGTCATCGCGCTGGTGGCCTTGTTCCGTCCCGGGCCACTGCAATCGGGAATGGTGGATGATTTCATCAATGTCAAACATGGCCGCGCACAGGCCCGCTATCCGCACCCGGACCTGGAAGCCATACTTAAACCGACTTACGGGGTGATTCTGTATCAGGAGCAGGTCATGCAGATTGCCCAGGTGCTGTCGGGTTATACCCTGGGCAGTGCGGATTTGTTGCGCCGTGCCATGGGCAAGAAATTACCCGAGGAAATGGCCAAGCAGCGGCAGGGCTTTATCAGTGGCGCCGTCGCGCGCCAGGTGGATGCTCAAGTGGCGGCTGAAATTTTCGACAATATCGAGAAGTTCGCCGGCTATGGATTCAATAAATCACATTCCGCCGCTTATGCCCTGATCGCCTATCAGACGGCCTGGCTGAAGGCCCACTATCCAACACATTTTATCGCTGCCGTGATGTCTGCGGATATGGATAACACCGACAAGATTGTCATATTCGCCGAGGAATGCGCACGCATGGGTATCCAGCTCAAAGCGCCGGATATCAACCAGTGCGGGCGTTTTTTCATTGCTGCCGATTCCGCCACCGTGCTGTTTGGCCTGGGTGCCATCAAAGGTGTGGGTGAATCCGCCATCGAGGCCATCATTGCGGAGCGTGAAGCCAACGGGCCGTTTCAGAATTTGTTCGAGCTTTGTTCCCGGGTGGATTCCCACAAGGTCAACCGCCGGGTGTTCGATGCCTTGATTTACAGTGGTGCCCTGGACACTTTGGGTCCATCGCGCGCCATGTTGCTGGCCAATCTCGCCCCGGCGATGCAGGTGGCCGAACAGCAGGTCCGGGATCGCCTGGCCGGGCAAAATGACATGTTCGGCGGTGCCCTGTTGGAGCAGGGCCGGGCACCAGAGTTCGAAGCCTGCCCGGACTGGCCCGAGGAAAAGTTATTAGGACACGAAAAGGAAACCCTCGGGCTGTATTTTTCGGGGCACCCTCTGGATCGCTTTCAGTCCGAACTGGAACAGATGATCAGCACACCCATCGCCTCAATCCGTTCGCTCGGAAATCACTCAGTGCGTATCGCCGGTCTGGTCACGGGTCTACGGACGGTGAATTCTCGCAAGGGCCGCATGGCGATCCTGACCCTGGATGATCGCAGCGGAAGGATGGAGGTGGTGCTTTATGCGGACGCCTATCAGAGCCACAGGGCAATGTTAAATACCGATAAGGTACTCATCATCCAGGGGACTTTACGCGAAGATGACTTTAATGGTGGAGTCTCCCTCATCGCTGACCAGATCGAAGATCTGGGCATGGCCCGCGAACGCCTGGCCAGCGGCCTGTTGATCAGTTTGGCACCGGGTCAGTTGCAAAATGGTTTTCTGGGAAATCTGCAAAAGGTGTTGGAGCCATTCACCGTTGGGCGTACCCGGGTGATTGTTGACTATAGCGGGAACACATCACGGGCCCGGATCCGGCTGGGCGATAACTGGTGCATACACCCAGAAGAAGATCTGATCGAGCAGCTACGTAAGCTCGTGGAGGATGCTGACAGGGTGCAGATACTCTATCCATGACGGCCGAACCAGACTCCAGCACGCTTGGTATATACTGCGCTTTGGTGACACCTGCACTGAGTCAATGACGTGAATCTGGATTATCTCGATTTTGAACAACCGATTGCTGAGCTGGAAGAAAAGATTGAGCAATTGCGGCGTGTGGAAGACGATTCAGAAATTAATATCGCGGATGAAATACAGCGCCTCGAAGGCAGGTGCCGAGAGCTCACCACGCAGATTTTTTCCAAGCTCAGCACCTCGCAGATTGCCCAGCTTGCCCGCCATCCCAAACGGCCCTATACCCTCGATTACTACGAGCAGATCCTGGATTCTTTCTGTGAACTGCACGGGGATCGCATGTATGCCGATGATGTGGCGATAGTTGGCGGCCTGGCGCGTCTCGATGGCCGCCCGGTAGTGGTCATCGGGCAACAGAAAGGCCGTACGACCAATGAGAAAATTCTTCGCAATTTTGCTATGCCGAGGCCGGAAGGTTACCGGAAAGCGTTGCGGATTATGCAGTTGGCGCAGCGATTCGATTTACCCCTGCTGACCTTTATCGATACCCCGGGCGCTTATCCTGGAATTGGTGCCGAAGAGCGTGGCCAAAGTGAGGCCATCGCCCGCAATCTGTTTGCAATGGCCAAACTCAATATCCCGGTTATCTGCACCGTCATCGGCGAGGGAGGTTCGGGCGGAGCACTGGCTCTTGGGGTAGGCGACCGGACCCTGATGCTCCAGTACAGTACCTATTCAGTGATTTCACCGGAAGGTTGTGCTTCAATTCTTTGGAAAAGTGCCGATCGGGCCGCGGAAGCAGCCGAGGCCATGGGCATAACGGCGGCCCGCCTGCTGGAATTGGGATTGATCGACCGGGTGATTGAGGAACCTTTAGGCGGCGCGCACCGACAGCCAGGTGAAGCAGCTACAGCCTTGAAGCGGATTCTGATCGAGGAACTCAATAGCCTGTGTGCCAAGCCTCCGGCGCAACGGCTGCAAGCCAGGCAGGAACGTTTGCGCGGTTTTGGTGATTTTAAGATCGCAACCGACTGAAGCGGCCTTTATTCGTTATCAATTGATAGTTTGTACAGCAATTCCCCGGCAAATCCGCACATCAGACTGACCAGGGTCTGGTCATCGTTATTGAACATCGCACCCCTGCGTTTGTTGATCATTTCGATGGCGCCGAATATTTTTCCCGAACCGATGACCGGGACCGCAAGGATGGATTCCGTGGTGAAGTTGTATTCCGTGTCGAATTCCGGATAGAAGCGTTCATCCAGTTGTACTTCGTTGATGATGGCTGGCTGGTGGTGCTTGACCACCCAGCCGGCGATACCCTTGGTTTTTGGAATACGCCGCCACAGCAGTTGATCCGAAGGCATATCCCCACAGGTCAGCACGAAGACCAGTTCGTCACTCTCTTCCTCGAGCACCAGCAGTGAAGCATTTTTGGCATCGACGCATTTCAATGCATGCGCAAGGCTGATGGAGAGTTTGTCCATGACATCCTCGGCCGGGAGCGAGTCATCCAGGGCCGCCACCAGGGATTCCAGGGATCCAATGAACTGGCGGATCAGGCTGACTTCCTGGCGAATATGCTCATTGCGCGCGCTCAGAAGCCGGATGTCTTCCGCTACATCAGTCACGATCAGATGTCCTGGGCGGCTGGGTTTGAGACAGGCTGCCGTCGCGGATCACCGCATAGAGGAGTTCCCCGGCATACCGGCACATGAGACTTAGGAGGGTTTGATTGCCATTGGTGAATAATTGCCCATCGCGCTTGTTGAGTGCTTCCACCACCCCGAGCATACGGCCTCCACCGATGAGGGGAGCGGCGGCTATCGACTTGGTTTTGTATTCGATAACTTCGTCCATATTCGGGTAGAAGCGTTCATCGATCGTGACATTGTTAACGATGGTCGAACGCCGGTTCTTGGCAACCCATCCGGCAATGCCCTCACCCGCGGGCAGCCGTTTGCCGACGAGCTCCTTGTGAGGCTCATCACCTTGCACCAGAATAAAAACCAGCTCCCCGGTCTTATCGTCTGGCGCCAGTAACGATCCATCACGGGCATTAATGGCCCTCAGGGCGTTGTCCAGTACCTGCTCCAGCAACTCAAGTGTCTGAGACTCATGGGGCCGGCTGCGGGCGGCATCGATCAGTTTCTGGATGGAGGTCAGGAACCGCCGGAGATTATCGGCCTCGCGCTGCAGAAGCCGGTTTTCGGCCTGTAGCTGGGTCAGGATGGAGGTATTGTCGGTGCCATTGGACATAGATTTCACAGTATACTTAACCTGTCTTATTCATGAACAGCCGGCTGCGGAAGCGGATCAGTCTGCATCAATGGCGCTGCACGAGGAAACTCCTGCCCAACCTACAGACAGTACCCGCTACGCTCTGCAATCCTTGCATCGCTTGCGGGCGGGGTTCCCCTTCCCTGGGTAACCCGTTCACCGGAACGGCGTGCCACCAGCACCCCCGTCTGGTCCCGGCTCACCCTTCGCAGGAATTTCCTTGCACGCCATGTAGCTACAGGCATTGCCACTCCCTCGCCCGTGCGTTCATGAATCATGCTGGTTAAGGATTCCGTCCGTCGAGATGGTAGGATTATTTTTATCTGCATACATTATCGCTTTGCAGTCTATCGGCCACAATCTGAAGAATATGAAACGTACGGTTTTCTTTGTTTCCGACAGTACGGGTATAACCGCCGAGACGCTCGGTAACGCCCTGCTGAGCCAATTTGAGGATATTGACTACTACAAAGTCACTTTGCCGTTCATCGGCAGTCAGGATGAGGCCGCCGAAGTCGTCCAGCAAATCAACGATATCAGCATGAACGCAACGGAACGTCCGGTGGTGTTCAGTACCTTGTCCGATCCCGGCCTGTATGAAGTGATCCGGGGCAGTACCGCCCTGGTACTGGATTTGTTCAGCGTATTTCTCGGGCCACTGGGCCGCGAATTCAAGCTGAACCCGTCCCATGGCCGGGGACTGTATCATGGCCTCGCCGACCGGGCCCATTATGAAGTGCGCATCGATGCCGTGGATTTCGCCCTGTCCCATGATGATGGCGCCAGCATCCACCACTACGAACGCGCGGATTTGATCCTGGTGGGGGTTTCGCGTTCCGGTAAAACTCCCACCAGTATCTATCTGGCTATGCAATTCGGGATCCGCACCGCAAATTACCCCCTGACCAGCGATGATCTGGACCTTTGCCGTCTGCCGGAGTTCCTCGAACCCTACCTGGAGCGCCTCTATGGCCTGACTATTGAGCCCCAGCGCCTGCGCCAGGTTCGCCAGACCCGCCGGCCCAACAGCCCCTATACCTCCCTGTCCCGTTGCCGTAAGGAGGTCAATGTGGTGGAGCAGTTATTCAAACAGCAGCGTATCCCGTTTCTGGATACCAGTTTTATCTCCATCGAAGAAATTGCATCCAGAATCATGCGCGACAGCGGCCTCAAACGGCGGTTTTTCTAGCGCTCGCCATGGACACCCGTGGCGAGGAGTTGCTGGTGCAGGTCTCCCGGGCACTGCGGGCCTTGCCCCGCACCTGGCGTATCAGCGTGGCTTACAGTGGTGGTCCCGACTCCAGTGTCCTGCTGGAGGCCCTGGCGCGTTTGCGAAACGGGCCGGGCTCAGCCTTGCCCATGCTGCGAGCCTTGCATGTGGATCATGGTCTGCAGGCTCAGTCCCAGTCCTGGGCACGTCATTGTGCGTCCTGCTGCCGGAGTCGTGGGGTAGAATTCAAAGTGCTGAAAGTATTGCTGCCTGCGCAGGCATCACAGAGCCTGGAAGATGCCGCCCGCAAGGCCCGCTACGAGGCGCTTGGCGGCTGTCTTGAGGAAGGGGAAATTCTGTGTACCGCCCAGCATGCCAATGATCAGGCGGAAACCTTGCTGCTGCAACTCCTGCGTGGTGCAGGGCCCCGTGGGCTGGCGGCCATGCCGGCCATTCGGGAATTTCATGCGGGCTACCTGGCGCGACCCATGCTGCTTCTCGATCAGGATTTGATCCTCGACTGCGCCCGGAACTGGAAATTGAGCGTGATTGAGGATCCCGCCAATCAGGATCCGCGCTTTGCCCGAACCCGTGCCAGGGCCCTGCTCCTGAATCAAATTCTTGAGCAGTTTCCCGGTGCGCTGAAAACCCTGAACCGCAGTGCCCGGTTGCAGGCCGCCGCCAGTGATGCCATTGACACCCTGGCCACTCTGGACACCGACCAATGCCGGGGCCCGATGCCCGGAACCCTGGCGGCCAGTGCCTTGGCGGGGCTGCCTCAGACACGGCGCCTGGAAGTTTTGCGATGCTGGTTGCGCGAACGGCAGCAGCCCATTCCGAATGAGGCCCGCTTGCGGGAGGTGTCCCGCCAGATGACCACCGCCGGCCCCGATCGGCAGCCGGCCATTCGTTGGGCGGGTGGTGAAGTGCGCCGTTACCGGGATTTGATACATGCCCTGAAGCCGGTGGCGGCGCCGGAATCGGGTTACCAGCGGCACTGGCACCTGGAGGAAGAATTGCAGCTACCCTGGGGTCGCTTGTGGAGCGAACCGGCCACGGGCCGGGGGCTGAGCCTGGAATTGTCCGAGGTTGATGTCAGCTTGCGCCAGGGGGGCGAGCATTGTCAGCCCGCCGGGTGCAGCCACAGACGCAGCCTCAAGCAGCTGTTTCAGGAACGCGGTGTCGCACCCTGGCAGCGCGCCCGCACACCCTTGATCCATGTGGCCGGTCGCCTCGTGGCGGTCGCCGGATTGTGCATTTGTGAGGGCTGCCAGGCCCGGCCTGGAGAACCCGGACGGCTGATTCACTGGCGGGCCTGTTAAGCTGAGGCAGGCCGGGTGGAGAACCCAGAGGGCCTCAGGTGGTCTTAGTCAAAGTGATCGGTATTCACAATCCAGGCTGGCCACTGTCTGGATTGCGGGACAGGCGGGGGAGGTTGCATGCCATTTGACGAAAATCTGCCTGACGATGTGCAATCTGTACTCAATGCCACAGCGTTGCTGGATATTACGGAATATCAGTTCTTTCAGCTGGCCTATACGCGTTGGTTCGGCCGCGATGGTACGGATCAGCGTATCGAATCCGCCTTCACCGGCTATATGTTCCACTCACTGGTGCCTTCCTGGGTGCGTTATCTGGCGCGTCATGTGGAAGACTGCGAGCGGCGTCAATGCCTGGATCGGGATGCGATAGGAGTCCAGCGGTTGCCCCACAGCCGGAGGATGGTACACAAAGGAATCCGCTATGGAATCATCCTGGTCCTGGTGCTGGCCGGCTTGATTGTGTTCGTTGATACCATGGTCCGGTTGACCGGGCTCGGCAAGTACTGCACTTTTCCGCCCTGTTACTGAATCGTATCGTCGGTGGCCGCCGAGCGCTTGTTGATATGGGTATCGGCCAGTTCGGGCAGCTCGGTTACGCTACTCAGGGGCCGTTCGGGCAGGACGGTTTTCAGCATCACGGTTTCCTCACCCGGATAATCCTCCGCCGAGTCGGTGCGGAATGTCAGGCGTATATCACCGATTTCCAGAATATCCCCCTCTTTGAGAGAGGATTCTCGAATCTTTTTACCGTTGACAAATACACCGTTCATGGAATCCAGGTCGATGATGTTGAACTTGCCATCTCGACTACGGCGAATTTCCGCATGGTGGCGTGATACGGAGTTGTCCTGGATCACCAGATCATTGTCCGCCAGACGGCCAATGCGATAGGTCACTGTGCTGATGGCGTGGGTTTCACCATCTTCGCCAGGAAAACTCAGGCTGGCCAGGGTACTCAGGGCCGGCGCACTGGGGGGTGTGGCCGGTGTGCTGGCCAGGGGTGGCGCACGGCGCTGACTCCACAGCACCAGCAGCAGGATCAATAAAGCCAGGCCCAAAATGCCCACCGCGACGATCCAGTACCACAACGGGACAGACTGTTCCGGTACGATTCTCGGCAGTGGATTGACGGTCGATACCACGGGTTTGGGAGCGGGTTTTTCGATGATTTTCGGCACCTCGATGATTTTCGGCACCTCGACCTCAACCACTTTGACAACGGGTGCCGCGATGGCCGGAGCCAGGCTGACGGGGACTCTGGCGGTAACCGGCCCACTGCTGGTTTCCAGGGTCAGCTCCAGCAACTGGCCGCCGCTGAATTGTTTGTCCGCGGCTGTTAAATCGATGCTCAGCGCGCCACCATTTTCGAGATTCGCGAAGGGGGCATCCAGAAATGCCTCCGGCAGTTCCAGGGCCTGATTGGCGGCAATAAACCGGCCGCCGGTCTCATCAGCCAGCCGCCGCAAGCTCTGCAGGCCCACCGACAATGCCACGGAGCGTGGGTAACCCAGCCCATAGATGGAAATGTCCTGGCGCAATGCCTCGCGCACCACGTCGTCATTAAAATAAGCCCGATCTTCGGCCAGGCCATCGGAAAAAATCATCAGAATTCGCTGCTCGTCGGCAGCCGGTGCCAGCTGCTGGAGAGCCTGAATAATATTGCGGTACAACTCAGTGGTGCGCCCTTTGGCCTTCAGGCCGGCTGCCAGGGCGCGTATCTGATCCGGATCGGTGCCCATTGGCGCCAGTACTTCCAGCTCACTGTCGAAGCTGGCCAGGGCGAAGCGTTGCTCGGGCCCCGCGGAATCCAGAATACGCCCGATATGGGCAGCCGCCTTTGCCACTGCATTCTGGCGGCCAGGATCGCTGGTATCGATGAGTAAAAGCACCGCGGTGGTGGGTGGCTGGCCATTGCGCGCGGCGTAGCTGGGCGCGGGTAGCTGCAAATCCTTGATGCGGGCGTGGGCGGACAGGATTTCACCACCGTGCAGGAGCCGGTATTGGCATTGCAGGCGCCCGCTTTCTGGTTGTTGACAGGTCAAACTGATACCCGTACCGATCAGAGTTTCGGCACGGACCAGGCCAGCGACCAGCAGCAGGCTCAGCAGGGCGAATTTCAATGGTGCGCGCGGCATAATTTTGACCTGCATTAAACCGGATTAATATGAGACAGCTGGTTGGTGGTTTCCACCAGCCGGTTGATGAGCGTACGTACGAACACTTTATGAAAGCGCAGCTGAGTGGATTCCGCGGCACGATCAATGGTCGAGGCGTTGACCTTCATCAGCGATACGTCTGTTTTGGCGGTGACCGTGGCGGTACGGGTTGCCTTGGACAGGTAGCCCATCTCACCGAAGCAATCGCCTTCCTGGAGGCTGTCGACCTGCAGTTCGTTTTTGATGATCCCAACCACTCCGGAGAGCACGATGTAGAAAGAATGGTCAGATTCCCCCTCCTTGATGATGGTGGTGCCGACAGGATAATTCTGCCAGGTACAGGCGCGGATGAGTTCCCAGATATCCACATCGGAAAAGCCCTTGAAAAAGCCGAGATTTTTGATCCGGCCGAACTTTTCCTGGAGTGCGTCCTCGTTGGGCAAGGCATCCAGATCTTCGAAGATCACCGCCAGATCCGCGGCCAGATCGAGGCCGGTCTGGTAGCGCTGGGCGGGGTTCTTCTTGAGCATCCGCTTCAGGGTGTAGGCCAGCCCATCCGGCAGATCACTACGAAATTCGGTTATCACCACCGGCTCATCCTGGGTGATGTGTTCACTGATGGCGGCCAGGTTGTCTCCCTTGAAAGGGTGGACGCCGCTGAGCATCTGGTACATCACTGAGCCGAGAGAAAAGATATCGGTACTTCCGGTCAGCGGCTGTTCCCTGATCTGCTCGGGCGACATGTACAGGGGAGATCCCAGAAAGCCCGTGAATTGGGTGTGCTTGTTATCGGCACGGTTGATCATGGCAATACTGAAATCCGCCAGTTTTACTTCCCGCTCCTCATTCAACAACAGGTTGCTGGGTTTGATGTCGCGATGGATGACCCCCTGGCGGTGGGCATAGTCGAGAGCCTTGGCGCATTTATAGATGATACCCACGACCTCACGGATATTGAGCAGCCGGTCGGCTTTGGTGAAGGGTTCCAGAGTGATGACGCTCTCGATGAGTTCCATGACCAGATAGCACAGTTCGCCATCCACATCGGCATCGAAGATGCGCATGATATTGGGGTGATCCAGCACCGCGGTGGCATGGGCCTCGTTGAAAAACAGCTTGCGGAACAACTGGCCTTCTTCGGTATTGTCGACAAACTGGGGATGGGCCACTTTTATGGCCACCTTGCGGCTGGAAAACGGATCGAAAGCGCTGTACACGCTCCCCATGCTGCCCTTGCCCACCTGCTGGACGATTTCGTACTTGCCGATTTTACTGGGGATGTCACTCATGGGGACCGCGAACCGGTGGACGATTTGACAGTATATTGTATCAGGGCCCGTATAATGGTGTTGTGTAACGCAAACTGGCTGTCAAAGCTGACTTGACGACTCGGAACCGCGCATGAAAACTGTTGCTTTCAAAACCTTCGGCTGCCGCCTCAATCAGTACGACACGGAAACCGTGCGCACCCTGCTGGAACGCGAGGGGGGCTGGAACAGCGTGCCCGGCTCGGAGGGTCCGCGGGTTTTCGTGGTCAATACCTGCAGCGTGACCGCCCAGGCAGATGCCAGCGCCCGCAAGGCCATCCGCCGTATCCACCGTGAACACCCGGACTCGCGGATTGTGGTGACCGGTTGTTATGCCCAGCGCGCACCCGGGGAACTGGCTGAATTGCCCGGGGTTTCACTGGTGGTGGGGGCCGCGGATCGTGCCCGGGTCGCCGCCAAACTCAATGAGATTATAGCGCGACCGGGCAGTGCTGAAGTTGAAATTGCGGTCTCACCGGTCAGCGAGGCCAAAATCTTTCTGGATGTTCCCATCAGCGAGATGATGGAGCACAGCCGTGCCTATGTGAAAGTGCAGGAAGGCTGCAATCAGTCCTGCAGTTTCTGCATCGTGCCACAAACCCGGGGCCGCTCCCGCAGCCGAACCCCGGACAGTGTTCTGGCCCAGGTACGGGAACTGATAACGGCAGGCTACGCGGAGATCGTTCTCACCGGGGTGCATATTGGCGATTATGGCCTGGATCTGGAAGCGGGCCGGCGGCAATTGACCAGCCTGATCGAGGCGATCCTCGAGTTGCCCGGATTGCAGCGATTGCGGCTCAGCTCCATTGAGCCGGCCTCCATCAGTGATGGGCTGATTGAGCTGATGGCGACCCGTGAGCGCTTCGCCCGGCATTTCCATATTCCTTTCCAAAGTGGCAGCAACGCGGTACTGGCGCGCATGCGCCGTGGCTACCGGGTCGAGGAGTTCCGCGATCTGGTGGAAGAGATTGCCGGACGGATCCCGGAATGTGGTATCGGCTGTGATGTGATTTGCGGCTTTCCGGGAGAAAGCGATGGGGATTTTCAGCAGACTTTCGACTGCCTGGAAGACCTGCCCATCACCTACCTGCATCCTTTCAGTTATTCCCCGCGGCCCGGTTCCGAGTCTGAAGCCTTCATTGATCAGGTTCCGGGGCCGGTCAAAAAGCGCAGGGTCACGGCCCTCAAGCGTCTCATGCAGGGCAAGAACCGGGATTTCAGGGAGCGGCACCGGGGCCGGGTCCTGCCGGTTTTGCTGGAAAATGGCCGGCGCGGGGGCGAAAGCCTGATCAGCGGCTGGAGCGACAACTATCTGAAGGTGGAACTGGGATCCGGCAGCGCCGAGTCGCGAATTGCCGATGTTCGCATCACCGATCTGACAACCGATGGCCTGCAAGGGGTATTGGCCGGATCGAGACCGGCCACAGTGGCGGGCTGGACAGATTAGCCCGGGGTTTTCTTGGCGTTTTTGCCGCCAGTTTCCCTGGACAGCTTGCGGGCGCAGCGCAGGGTTTTATTTTCAACCCGGTGTTCATTTTTACTGTGAATGACGATGCGGTATTCCCACAACGGGGCACCACTGACACTGAAGTCAGCCAGTACCGCGGCGTCGTAATGCAGCAGCACATGCTGGACCTGGCCCGGATCAATCGTGACGACACCCAGCACATCCCGCATGGTGGCCTGTTTGGGCTGGCCGTATTGCTTGATGATTTGATTGGCCACCGCCATCAGCTTGCTGTCGGGTTTGATGGCGGCACTGAAGCTCATGGTCGTGACCTGAAAATTATTGGCGCTCAGCAATAGCCGGCCTTTGGGGGTCTTCAGCAGGGCACTGCGATAACCGCATTCGCTGATCCAGCGTTCCCAGTCGCTGCTGATCGTATTCAGATTCTGGAGGTCACGGCCACTCTCGACACGATCCCAGGGATCATTGAGATTGATGCCCTCAAAGCCACCCGGCAATGGCTTTTGTGCGCCCACCGCCGGCGCAATTGCGGCCAGTGAGAACACCAGAATCAAGTACCGTGGCCAATGGTTCTCAGGCATGATGCAGACACTCCTGCAGGGGTTCAGCCAGGATCTCGCGGCGCCAGCCACTGAATTCAACAGGCAAATCTTCCACTTCGAGAATATGCACATGGAGGATAAAATTTTCCAGCATGCGTTTAGAGGCCAGTAATGCCGGAGATACATTCAACTGTTTGGCCCTGGCCCGGACAATATCCTGCATCTCCCGTAGCAGTTTTCGGTAACACCCCAGGTTTTGCACTGCCGGCGGTAAATCCAGCAGCGGTGCCGTGGCCAGGAATTCAAGGGCGGCCTCCAAATCGCCATGGCGGGCCCGGCGTGAAGTTCGCTGGTGCTGGCGAAGATCGTCCAGGCTGGAGGCATCGAGGGCTGGCGCGCTGGCGATTGCCAGCAGCAGGCCATCTTCCAGCAACTGACGCCGTGGGGCATTGCGGCGGCGGGCGAGGCGGTCGCGCCATTCACACAGATGCTGCAGGCGGCTACGCGCGCCGCTATCATCGGGCAGACTTTTCAGCAGTTTCTGATAGTCCCGCTGCGCCTCGACGATCTCGACCCGATCCAAAAACAGGCGCATTTCTTCACGCAGCCAGCTAGTCCTGTCGAGGGTCTCCAGGCGCTCGCATAAGCGGTTGTGCAAAGCCGGCAGATAATATACATCCAGGGCCGCGTATTGCAGTTGCGCCGTGGATAATGGCCGTCGCAGCCAGTCGGAACGGGTCTGGGTTTTACTGACTTCAACCGCCAGCAGTTCCTGGGCCAGCCGGTGATAACCGAGGCCGTATTCCAGGCCGCAGAATCCAGCCGCTATCTGGGTATCAAACAACCCCGTGAGGGGCTTCCCGGTGATGTGTTTGAGCAGGCCGATATCCTCCGAGGCGGCGTGCATGACGAGCTCCGCCTGGGGCTGATGCAGCAGCCGGCTGAAAGCGGACAAATCGTCAATCGCCAGAGGGTCCAGCAGGTACACCGTGTGCCCGTCGAACAGTTGCAGCAGCGCGGGCTTGGCGAAATAGGTGCTGGTACGCTCAAATTCTGTGTCAATCGCCAGTATTTCAGCAGATTCGCAATCGGCACAGGTGGCATCCAGGGCCTGTGCCGTGTCGATATACCGGCTGTTGGGGATCACCATGCAGGGGGAGAGGGACAGAATTAAAAAGCCTGCCACACACAGGCAGAGCCTGTGTGTGGCAGGTTAGTGCCGACGTCCTGGTCGGCGCCCGTCACGGCCTCCACAAAGCGGAGCGCCACCTCGAATACATTCGGTCCGGTCCGGTGGTATCAACCGCACTTGGAATCCCCACAATTCAAACAGGTCATGCAACCGTCCATCTGTACAGCGGCACGGGTGCTGCATTTTGTGCAAAGCTGTGCGGATTCGGGAAAGCTCTGGCCACTGGCGTCGAGTTTGACTCCCTCGGCCTCCTCGAACTGGCGGCGTTTATCCGCAATCAACTGCTTCTGGTGTGCTTCGAGCTCCGGAACATCCAGCAGGCCGATGCGCTGCATGTGCTGTTCGATGACATCACCGATTTCCGCAACTAGGGAGGGGATGTATTTACCGCCCTTTTTGAAATACCCCCCGCGCGGATCGAACACCGCCTGCAATTCCTCGACCATGAAGGTCACGTCCCCGCCCTTGCGGAACACCGCCGAGATAATGCGGGTCAGGGCCACGATCCACTGGAAGTGCTCCATGTTCTTGGAGTTGATGAAGACCTCGAAGGGCCGGCGCTGTTCGTGTTCAGTGTCCGCGTTGAGCACCACGTCATTGATGGTGACATACAGGGCATGTTCCGAGAGCGGGGTTTTCACCTTATAAGTGGAACCCACCAGCATCTCCGGACGCTCCAGTCGCTCGTGCATCTGGATGACTTCGGCTTTTTTCGGACGCTCCGGTTGCGGTTGTTTGTCCGTGCCGTTCTTGACGGTGTAATCAACGATGTGTTTATCGATTTTGATAGCCATGACGTGTTCCTCGGATTCGATCGTTACGCCCCCTCTCGGGCACAGGTACGGGCTTCGTGCAACTGACAACCGCGGCTCCAGTGTTAATGGATTTCGATGTCAGACCTCGGCTGGGTGGGCCTAGCACTGGTCACGCACCTGTGCCCGAGAGGGCGGGTTATGGATCAGAATTTACCGTAATAGCCCTCCTTGATGGCGTCATAGAGGTTCGCGGCGGTGTGTGTTTCACCGTCGTATTCCACCTCCTCATTTCCCTTGAGTTCCACCACGCTGCCGTCTTCGAGTGTGAAGCAGTAGGTGGTATTCTCAAGATCGGTGTCCTTGACCAGCACGCCCTGAAAAGCCTCCGGGTTGAAGCGGAAGGTGGTACAGCCTTTGAGGTCGCTGTTATAGGCGTAGGTGTAGATGTTCTTGAATTCCTCGTAAGGAAAGTCCGTCGGTACATTGGCGGTTTTGGAAATCGATGAATCGATCCATTTCTGGGCCGCCGCCTGGATGTCCACGTGCTGGGTCGGCGTGATGTCATCGGCGGTGATGAAGTAATCGGGCAGGCGGCCGGCTTCATCCGCGCTATTGGGCACGGCCTGGGGGTTGATGAACTTGCGGTAGGCGAGAAGTTCATAGGAGAACACATCCACCTTTTCCTTGGTCTTGCGCCCTTCGCGGATCACGTTGCGCGAATAGTGGTGGGCGAAGCTGGGTTCGATGCCGTTGCTGGCATTGTTGGCCAGGGACAGGGAGATGGTGCCGGTCGGCGCAATGGAAGAATGATGGGTAAAGCGGGCGCCGCGCTCAGCGAGTTCCGCCACCAGTTCCGGCTCTTCCAGGGCCAGGCGCTGCATGTACCGGCTGTAGCGCGCGTGCAGAACCCGGCCGGGCACGCGGTCCCCCGGGCGAAAGCCGTCGCGGCGCATTTCCGGGCGTCGGCTGAGCATTTCCTCGTCGACTTCGAACTCCTCTTCCATGATCGGCGCCGGGCCTTTCTCAGCGCTGAGTTCCAGCGCCGTGCGCCAGCCCGTCAGCGCCATCTCCCGGCTTACCTGCTCGGTAAATTCCAGAGATTCGGGACAGCCGTATTTCATGCGCAGCATGGTGATGGTGGAGCCGAGGCCGAGGTAGCCCATGCCATGGCGGCGCTTGCGCATGATCTCATCGCGCTGGGACGCAAGGGGCAGGCCGTTGATCTCGACCACGTTATCCAGCATGCGGGTAAAGATGGCCACCGTTTCACGGAAGGTGTCCCAGTCGAAACGCGCCTCCTCGGTG